>RRZU011288063.1_pt1 | contig 13956 bp, 13 predicted proteins | sample 2165561 | NCBI WGS metagenome assembly RRZU01 (sample SAMN10456909, study PRJNA506462) | wastewater metagenome | isolation source: wastewater sludge | place: USA: Moscow, Idaho
GTGGAGCACCAATCGGTAGCAGGTAACTCTGCCGCAGTTTCAGTGCATATAAAAGCAGTTCTAACCCATGATCGAGCATGCCGCCAAGGTAGCTGTGATGGTGCGTCTCGCTGGCAGGCAGTTCTTGAACCAGTTCGGCATACCGAGTAATTGGCTCCATATACAGCGTTTGATAGGTTTCACGGGATATGGAGGTTTGCTCCCATATCTGATCGAGCAAGGCCTGTCGTCGATCGCTGCTTAATAAGACTTGGGCAGACTTCGGGTGCAGGTACTCACCTGTCTTGTGCGCTACGGTGGATGCTGTCGGGCTTTTTTTTGACCACCGCTGAAAGAGTCTTTTCATGTGAGCCTATTGGGGTATTTGATATGTTTCGATGTGGCGAATAATTCCAAGTGTCATCAGGCAGTCAGCCAATGCTTGGTGTGCGGATGAACAGTCGATGCCACATTGCTGTGCTGCTGTTTGTAGCTTTTGCCAGCGATAGTTCCCGTTGTGCTGTAGATCTCCATGCCAATAGGCATAGAGCTTCATTGCGCAATGAGATTGGAAGGTTGGAGTTTGTAATCCATGTAGGGCTGCTGTTTGAGAAAGCAATCGAACATCGTATTCAGCGTTGTAAATAAGGACAGCGCGCCCAGCAATTATTGAGCAAAACTCATCATGTATATCTGTCCATGATGGAGCATCGCGCACGTCTTCATCGCGAATGCCATGAATGTCGGTGGCTGCTGCTGGAATGGGCATGGTTGGGCGAATACGGGTGTTAAGTAGAGGTTTGCCTTGCAAGTCAATGATGCAGATTTCAACAATTTCTGCCTCCTCATCGAGGCCGGTGGTCTCGGTGTCTAACACTACGATTGTTTCCCTGGATAACCATTGCTGTGCAGTATTGATACAGTAACTAAGGCGCTTTAAGGTGCCGCAATTTTCACACAACGAGTTATTGCCTAAAAACCAATCTGGAAATCTATCTTTGCAGTTATGACATTGGGCTGTGCCGATGAGCTCACGCCCTTGGGTTAAGGCGTTTAGCTGTGCTTCACTGGGTTGGCGATAGGGACGCATGGGTAAACAGGCATCTTTGGCGTAGACATAATATGAACCTTGGCCTTGCCAAACTTCACCAGACGGCATTTGTTTTGGTGAAGGCTTGAGACGGAAAAGTGTTTTTAAGTCTTTGAGGCAATACCAATCTTGCTGAGTTGCTTCTTCTTTTCGTAAGTATTTTCTGGTCATGCTGACTCTTCCACGCTCTATAGGTATTAGGAGAGGGTAAGTCACTATGTCAGAGCAACTGACTCGATAAGTGCTGGAAAACGATTGCTAGTAATTCGCTTTGTTTGCAGTAGGGGGTTTGTGGTTTTGTTTCAATATCAACTGGCGTAGTAATCCGTTGACTCTAAAAAGGAACAAAAATATGAAACGAACCCTCGCGGTGCTGGCTGTGTGTTCAGCTGCTTTATTAGGTGGATGCTCGACACAAGAGTTATCAGAGATGAATCAAACGGTTAGTGATGCTAGCAGTGAACTCACTGCGTTTTTGACCGGCGGCAGGATTGTTAGAGAAAACCGTAAGTATGACGTTTTAGTGCTTGTTGATGTTGATACGGCAGCTGCTCGATTGAGACGTTATTACAACTTTGAAGATGTAGATGCCAAGATTGTTGCCTTGAAAAACTCCGGTAGAGACTCTGATTCTTGGAAGGCTACTGCATTGGCTGGTCAAGAGGCTGTTTGGGAAGCATCACCTGGTAGTTTCTACAAAATGGGTAAGAACTACGGCGATCTGAACCCTCCAAATCGCATCGTGATCGAAGTAGAAAAGAATGGTGCAGGCTCTATGGTTTATGTCACCTATAGTTCTTCTTATCGGCCTCAGCTCAGTGAGCAGGCTGTCTCTGAGCTGTTCCAGACTGTGCATGATGTCGCTGTAGGGAAAGTTAGGTAGACCTAATGAGAGTCAATAGTCGGTCGGCTTATTCGGGAGAGCAAGGAAAGGGATGAGTACAAAGCAGGCCTGAACTCTACCGTTCAGGCTTAAAGTATTAGGCCCTCCTTTAAAAACAAACAATCGTATGCATTTGTTGTGGCTTAACAGCGTTGTGTGTTCGGATGGTTATATTGAACGAATGCTTAACCATTGCACGGATAGTACGCTGGCTAACACAAGAGTCAGTCCGATCGTAGCTGTGAAGGTCATCGATTGGCCAAGTACTAACCAACCTAGAAAAACGGCAGTTAATGGACTGAGGAGATTCAGCGAAGACACTGCAACAGATGGCAGGAGAGCAACTCCTCTGAACCACAAGATGTAGGTCAGTAATGCACCAATCAGAGATAGATAGCTGTAGGCTGAAATCTGTAGCAGGGTTAATGTAGGAAGTGGAGCATCAAATAGGCATGCTATAGGCACGAGTATGGCACCGCCTATGAGCAACTGCCATCCGGTCAATGCGAGAATGGGAATATCTATTTGCCATTGGCGTCCAAAGTGGGTGCCAGCTGCCATGCACGCCGCTCCTGCTAAAGCCGCAGTAATACCTATAGGGTCGAAAACTGCTTGGGGTGATAGCAATAGAATAGCCATCCCAACTACACCTATTAGTGCAGCCCAAAGGTTGACTTGAGAGGGAGACTTGCCATCTCCGGCCCATAGCAATCCCATGATTATTAGAGGTTGAGTTGATCCAAGAACAGCTGCTAGTCCACCTGGTAGGCGATATGCTGCCACGAAAAGTAGAGCTTGGAATATACCTATATTGAGCGCGCTCAAGATCAATAGGCGCAGCCAATGACGCTTAGCAGGGATATAGCATGTCATTAGAAACAACAGTAATCCTGCCGGTAATGTACGAATCACAGCTGCTGTGAACGGCCGATCAGGTGGCAGTATTTCCGATGTCACCAGATAGGTTGAACCCCAGATAGCTGGTGCTAAAGCAGTTATACAGACGTTGCGCCAGAAGTGACAACGGATGGTATTCATATTAGCGGAAATTATGCATGGCAAAGTCCCAATTGACTAAATGGTTCAGAAACGTTGCAATAAACTTTGGGCGGGCATTACGATGGTCAATGTAATAGGCATGCTCCCATACATCTAGGGTCAGCAAGGGCACATCGCTGGAAGTGATAGGGGTGCAGGCGTTACTGGTGTTAATGATATCCAGTGTGGCGTCATTTTTTTTGACCAGCCATGTCCATCCTGAACCAAAGTTGCTGACAGCACTTGCAGTAAACTCTTTCTCGAATTGTGAATGATTGCCCCATCGTTCGGAAATAGCCTGGGCTAAAGTACCTTCAGGTTGGCCGCCACCTTGTGGCTTCATACTGTTCCAGAAAAACGTGTGATTCCAGATTTGAGCTGCGTTATTGAAGATACTACCATTGGAGTTGAGAATGATACTTTCTAGGTCTTTGCCTTCTAACTCGCTGCCTATCACTAATGCGTTTAAGTTATCTACATAGGATTGATGGTGTTTTCCATGATGGAAAACCAAGGTTTCCTCAGTCATGTAAGGGGCTAAGGCAGAAGTACCATAAGGTAGTGGGGGAAGTTCATATTTCATAGTATTATGACTCAATGATGAATGGAAGATTGATTCGCTATCAGCCAATAGCTGGCTATAGAGAAAATATCGAGATTACTGAGAAAGGTGTTCTTTTTTAAGCGCGGTAGCAACGCGCGCAGCACTAAAAATAGCCAGCAATGGTGCTAAGGACAATGCCATGAATAGCCAGAGTGCTGCGCTTGATGCGCCTTCGATACCGCCAGGATTATTCAAGCCACCTAGGTTGGCGAATAGTCCTGCCAGTGCAGACCCGAGTGCGGTGGCGAACAGTTGTACAGTGGTAATAGAGGTGGCCGCCGCGTCTTGGTCGTCAGTTGCCGCGAGCTGTAGAATGCGTGTTAGCAGATGCGGCCAGCCCAGGCCTATTCCGAAGCCTACGAGTACTAGTCCAAGACAAATAAAACCCAGTATTGGCCAGTCGCTTTGTGCATGGTATGGAACGCTGAAGGCCAGCAGTGCCATTCCAACCAAGACTAGTACTGGTCCATTGACAATAGCATGGCGAATAGCACTGTTTTTCCAGCTCGAACTCCATATTTCCGACACAGTCCAGCCTGCTGCCATGAGCGCGGCTAAGTATCCGGATATTAGAGGTGTCTGAGCATGCAGAGTTTGTAGAAAATATGGCACGAAAGTTTCGCTGGTCATGCCAATAACTAAAAGTCCGATAGTGATGTATAGAGCTAATAAAGGGGAATCAAGGCGCAGTGCATTCTTGGGTAGAAGTCGCGTTTCACTAATGAATTCTTTTCGAATCAGAAGTACCATTAATATAATTGCTAAAACAACTCCTGCTATATTCCACAGAGGGTCTGGTGACATACTGCCGGCGCTTATCGCTAGTACCGCTGTAGTTAATAGTAGTAACTGTGTAACCGGCAACCTGTTGGTGTCGGCTGCGTTGTCCCGGCTACGTGCGGGAAGTACTAGCCAGACGAGTACTACATACAGCAGCGTAACAGGTACGAGTGCACCAAATGCGGATCGCCAAGCGTCCATTTCAGCAAATATACCACCTACAGCTGGACCTAAAAGAGTTGCTACGCCCCACATACCTGAAATCAGAGCCATTGCTCTTGGCCATAAGCGTTCATCGAAAACGGCATAGATCATCGTGTAGCTCAAGGCAAACAGGAAGCCTCCTCCTAGTCCTTGTATAGCACGGCCAATTATCATCATGGGCATGCTTGGAGCTAGGGCGCAGGCTAGGCTGCCGGCAATGAAAAACGCTGTGGCAATAGCATAAGCTCCACGTGAACCTGCGGCATTCAGTAACTTGGCAGTCAGCGCCGACCCGAGGATAGATGCCACAACGAACAGTGTCGTATTCCAAGCGTAGAGATCCAGTCCGCCAATTTCCTTGACTACCGACGGTAGCACCGTCGTGGTTATATAAATGTTGATGGCATGTAGTGCTACCCCACCGGATAGCGCTAAGGAGTTAGCAGCATTCTTGCCGGAGAGTAAATCTCCCCAGCTTCCTTCTTTTGTGGACATAAAATCTCCAAGCAGCAAAAGGCAAAAGCGCATGATTGCCATAAATTGCAGAATACGTTAAAGTTGATATAACAAGAGAATGCTTGGATATTAAGAGAGGGCTGTTAATTTGTCAACGATAAACTTGGAAAATTCAGAGAGAGCTTCATCCTCAACCGCAGATCGACTGTTGTACTTACTCAAGACTCGCGGCCCGCAGCAAGCAGTGGATGCAGGAGTTATGTTAGGGATGACATCTGAGGCAGCGCGTCAGCAGTTCACGAAGCTAGCAGCATTGAACTTGGTTGAGGCATACTCACAGCCAAGAGGTGTGGGGCGACCTAGCCAATATTGGCAACTTACTAAGGTAGGACACGCGCGTTTTCCGGATACACACTCAGATCTGACCGTTCAACTAATTGATACGGTGCGCCAAACATTTGGGGAAGAAGCGATTGATCGCTTGATTGATATTAGAGAGCAGAAAACTAGGGAAATTTATTTACGAGAACTTAAAGATGCGTCTACCCTGAAAGAGCGTGTTATACAGTTGGTAGCGTTGCGTTCTCGTGAAGGGTATATGTCAGAGTATGAGAATCTAAAGGATGGGACTTTTTTATTAATTGAGAATCATTGCCCTATCTGCGCAGCAGCGACCGTGTGCCAAGGTTTTTGTCGTGCAGAGTTACTACTTTTCGAGCAAGTATTGCAGGCTCGAGTTGAGCGGGTTGAGCATATTTTACTTAAGGCTAGACGCTGTGCCTACATAGTCACACCTCTAGTAGAATGAGCGCGATATATTCGTCCCGTTGAAAACAGTAGAAGGCTATGGCTGCTCGGTGGTCGCAAGGCTTGATAAATTTCTAGCTGTTTTTATGGTAAAGCACAAAGGGCGAGCTATAGATACGGGTTATTACTATCCAGATGGTTTTAAGCAAGAGGTAGTTAATTAAGGCAGCTGTTTAATTTAGGGGTGTGTTGTGAGGTCTAAGTATTGCGATAAGATATTGTATATTCGAACATAGAAAATTTCTCATGACATGCAAGTATGTAGCCGAGTTTAGTTGATCGACTACATACTTTATACTTTATGTATGTGCTATTTTCGGCAGATAATCCCTATCTGGTCGCAATTCTCTCTATAGTCGTTCCAATAGTCATTGCCGTAAAACTCTATTGCTGTCTACGGGATTAATGGGGTTACCCATTGTATGTTCCGGAAACCTACTTTTCGTACTGCAGCCTCATAGACTTCTCTCGAAAGCCCGTAGAATTGAAAAGGGATCAGGGGGTAGTGGCAAATTGTGCATCGCATAGCAACCCGCCGGGTATTAGTGTTTCTGAAGTAATTGTTAGGCCATATTTGGTAAAGTTGCTTAATAATATACGGAAATTTAGACTTGATGTGTATCCAATGAAAATCCCGTTTTCTTTAATACTGTCGAAAATTTTAGAGAACATAGTAGTAAGTAACTTCTGATTTTTGCATAACAAAGAAGCCAAACGACTGTTACCATATCGAATAACCCTAAATTCGGCATGTCGAAGATATCGTAGACTTGGAAGGAGAGTCGATCTGTATTCTTATTTTTCTCGCGCGCGAGTCTGATCATTTCACTTGAAATATCAACTCCCACCACTTTCTTTGTATTCATTTGAATAAGCAATTGCGAGAAAAAACCGCTACCACATGCTAAACCGAGAACGTACTTATTACTTACATTTTGTACCATTTTTTGGAAGGTTTTTGTTTCTACAAGTCTTTCGCTTATGTTGTTTATAGCGATTTCAAATTTATTACCAATTTTATCGTAAACTGCGTCAGCCATAGCTAGTTTCCATTCAGAGAGCATAGATTAAATAGAGTTTTTTTTGAGCTCAGAATTTTTGAAGGCTGGCGTCCAAGGTTGAAGTCGTTTTTCCAAAAAACGTGCCAACGTTAGTAACTTCGCTTCCTGCCATTTTGCGGCGATGATTTGAATACCTATAGGAAGCTGTGTATCTGGGTCAAATCCAGTACGAATAACTACTACTGGTGATCCAGAAATACTGAATGGAAAAACATAATCGTAATCATGTCTATTATTAAGTGAATCCCCGTGCGGAAAAGCCGTAGTAGGGTGTACGGGCGTGATGAGAAAATCATAATTTCGGAAAAATCTTGCTAGGTGATAACGAAAACGATCTAGATTTTCCCAGTCTATTTTCATCTGTTCTGCATTAAGTTTGACATCTTCACTCATGCGTATTAAACCCTCGAGTTGAGGGGTGCATATATGTTTGTTAATGCTACTTAGTAACTGCTTCCATCCTTTAGCGCCATCTCCCCCTGTAATGAATAGCCGCCACATTACCTCACTGGCTTCCTCGAACATTGGAGGAGCTTCCTCTGTTGTAGATAAAATGCTAGAAGAAAGGATGGAACGAATGCTATCGAGTGCTTCTTTTACTGGTTTGCTTGGAGAGACAGTAGACGTTTGGTATAGGAATGCGGCCTTGCACATAGGCAGGTTTACATTGTCGCTGACCCAAGGCACATTCACCGTATCAGGGTCTTTATGATCGGGCCCAGATATTAACTGGCCCAGAATCTCAAGATCATCAATATAGCGTCCCATCACACCAAAATTGGATGTATGGTGGAATAGTCCTGAGCGTTCTCGGGGAAATTGACCTGTAAGGGGAACTCGTCCTTGAGTTAATTTCAGAGAGCAAATTCCGTTAAAATGTGCTGGTACGCGAACGCTACCACTGGCATCTGATGCAAGACCAGCCGGAGACATTCCGGCAGCAATGGCGGCAGCTTCGCCACCACTACTACCACCGGCAGACTTCGTTTGATCATATGGGTTATTCGTACGGCCATAAATAAAATTTTCAGTTTCAAACGCCATGCACAACTCAGGAACATTAGTAAGACCAAGAATGATTGCGCCTGCGTTGCGTAGTCTTTCAACGACAGTAGCATCCTCTAAACTAGTCTCACCCATAAATTCAGCTATACCACGCGAGAGACGGTAACCTTTTACATGAAGAACGTCTTTGATAGTGATAGGTACACCATGCAGTGGTCCACGAAATTTTCCATGAGCTGCTTCTTTATCCGCTTGGTTAGCCTCATCAAGAATGATACTTTCTTCGCGCATCTGTACGATCGCATTGATGCTGGGGTTATGTTTCCGAATGGTTGAAAGATAATGCTTTATCAGTACAGTACTGGTCAGACTACCATCCCGAATAGCTTTTGCCTGTTGAGTGAGGGACATCTGATCAATCATGACTGGCTCCTTTAGATAACCACGAATAAGGTATTTTGTATAAGTTGTGTATCACTGGTGATATAAGCTTCAACTGCCATTTTGACTTGCTTGTAATCATGGATAGTGATTGATCAATTGCATCAAGCACAAGAGAGACATCTTCATCGCTAATGGTTAGTGGCGGATAAAAACGAAGTACAGGTTCACTGGCTTTTTCGTTCATTGAGTGACCTGCATGAACACCTCTCCGAGTTAGCTCCATACTTAGTAATGCTTCAAATACGGCCCCTCGTAAACGTAGGCCTGTCATTAAACCAATCGCCGGAGCATCTATGATGATCTGGGGGTATTTTGCTGCTAAAAGTTGCAGGCCTTTACCTAACTTGTCCGCAGCTAAGCCGGAGCGCTCAATTAATTGATCACGCTCCAGGGCTTCAATAGCACCTAGAGCTGTTGCGCATGCATAGGGCTGTCCTCCATTTCTAGATATAGGTATTGAAGTGCTGGCTTGTTTACTGAGAACAGAGCTATATAAAACAGCTGCTATGGCGGCATAACCTCCTGTTAATCCCTTTGATAGAACGATAATGTCAGGTATCACTCTGTCATATTCAATAGCAAACCACTTTCCGCAGCGACCAAAGGCGGTTTGAATTTCGTCAGCAACCATAAGACAGCCAAATTGATCGCAAAGCGCCCGAATACGTTGAATATAGCCCTTTGGGGGAACTCGAAGATAAGCTCCGCCGAGAATTGGTTCAACAAATACTGCTGCTACTTGCTCGTTTATTGCGCTTTCTAGAGCGGTAAAATCCCCATAGGGGATAAAGATGATGTTCTCTCGATTTAGCCCGTACTCGTTTCGATCAATATTTTGACCAAGTATATTCATCGTGGCTAATGTTTTTCCATGGTATGCCTGTTCCATTATAACGATTCGGTTTCTTGGGGCTTGAATGGATAGTAAAAAACGAATTACTTGTTCGATGGCTTCAGCTCCAGTCATGGTGTAAGTTACTGCTCCCCACTCTCCTGGTACGATTGTCCTGAGTTTTTCAGATAGCTCAAGCTGCGGCTGGTTTGGAAACCCTGGCGGGGTTGTGGATAACTGATGAAGCTGAGAGATGCTACTGGCTTTGACTGTTGGGTTAGCATGACCCACCAAAAATATTCCGTAGCTACATGCGCAGTCGATAAATGATCGGCCGCGATGGTCTGTAACGCGGCAATCCCTAGCAGATAGCTCCAGTCCGGTATTAGCAATTCGATACAGTTTGGCAGCTGATGGAGTCCAATGCTTATAGCAAAGATCTACCCATTCGTTACGCGACTTATTAGATAACATGGTGTAGCGTCCTTCCAATAGTTTTGGCAGCGGATTGGATAACTGAGGTGCGAGCGCTCAGAGGGCAACGAAACACGATTTCTGCGTGACCTTCAGAGCGCACAAATATGCCAGCAGCGAGAAGAGCGTGGCGAACGGTGCTGGCCTGTTGGAGTGTGTCCAGCTTCAGGCAGACCCAGCCACCAAATTGGCTAATTGGATACTCCTTGAGAGCGGCTGCAAGTAAATTACCGTTAGTCGTACAGCGTTGCCAAAATTTCTGTTCTTTTGATAATTGGAGAGCTGCAAGTGCAGCAATACAGGAAGGGGGGTTTCCAGCTGTAGTACTGCCATGTTTAGCGGGAGAGTGTCGGCCGTAAGCGGCGTAGGCCATGGATTGACTACAGCTGTAGGTTCCTATTGGAATGCAGCCTCCTCCCAGACTGTTGCCTAAAACAACTAGATTTGGATGAGCACGAAGCAGCTCATGAGAAAACTGCTCTCCCAGACTTCCTAAGCAAGTATCAATATCAGTCCAGATTGTTTGGGAACCGTGACGACGTGCCAACTCCTCAGCAGAGTCTATCCAGCCGGTATCAAGCAAACGTCTTGTTCCATCACTTGATCGTATAAAAGGCCCATAACAGAATGCGAGACAGTCTTTCCAGGCATCTATTTCTTTCAAGTTAGTTTCTGCAGAGACCCAAATGACCCTTACACCTAGATATGATGTTAAAGAAGAGAATATATTGAACTCAGATGCCAAGGATCCATAAGTCATGTTGCCGTAATTATTACCACTAACAGCTATAATGGTTTTTCTTGTTGGATACATTCCTCGAACCAGCTTCATCGCTCCTTCAAATGCCTCGTCTCCCGAGTTACATACATAAGAACTTTCAAAATTCGGGCCTAGTGCATCTGCTAGAGCTTCGCACAGAGCTATTAACGGTGCGCTAATCAGTACACGGTTGGATAGTCCAATTTTATCTAGTTGATTGCTAACAGAGGTGATTATTTCAGGTATTTGATATCCGAAGCCTCCAGATAGATCAATAAATTCACGTCCGTCTGATGTGTTAAAAGTCTCATAAGCCGCAGCTGAAACATAGATACTATTCATCATAATCACCGATAGCTTAAGGCATTATAGATTTGTCTACGATCATCTATTATTTTTTCACGGCCATGCATAACACGACGATTATCAATCATAACTAGATCGAAGTCTTGCCATCCGACAATATATGTATTCTTATCAGTAACAGAGTTTATTTCGACTAGTAGCTTGTTATCAAAAGGTTCTCCGTCTTCGAAGTCTATGGTTGGCTTTTCATAATTAAAGGATGGTCCTAAAATACTATTTGCGAATGCTGGCTTTTGGCAAAATGACGAGATCTGTATAGCTGAAGTTATAAAGCTATAATCTATGCTATCTTCATCTGGGGAATATTTCATATGGGTAGAGCTATTATCGCCAACAATTTTTTTAAGATCTTCAAACCGAGCTTTTTCAATATTTTGGATGCTGGTATTGTAGTAGCAGACAATTCGTCTCCATTTATCTCCAGGCACTGATCTTCGATAGCGGATTTTTTTATTTTCAAATCGTTTGATGGTTTTTTCTGAAAGTCTTTCTAAGGTACTTACTCCATCACAGAGTGTAGTTTGAGAGCCTAAGAGGGGCGCTTGAGTGCAAAAAAACCAAGTTAAGTCAGGCCAGATAGGTGCATTACCATTTTCGCAGTGTAGGCCAACGGCACTAGTGCCAGCATCTACCAACTGAGCCACACCACCAGAGAATGTTCTGCCTGGATCAAGGGTTAAGCGTGAACTATGCCTTTTTACAAAAGAACCAAAGTCTTCAATTTTGTTAAAGCACCCTCTCAGAACAATAACGCCAGACTGTTTTAAGCGGTCATAGATTTCAGAGGTTGGTTCGTGTAGTGCAATCTCTTTATCAGTAATAATATGCGCGTTATAAAGTGTGTTGTTCATAGATGTCTTCCTTGAGTTAACTAGTTACGAGATGAGGGGCAGCCATTTCAGCTAGCAGTTTTCTTTTTTTGGTTATTGATTCTTCTTGGATGCTTATCCATTCATGAGAGTTTGGTGCAACTATCCAGAAACTATCGGGTCTCTCTACCTCGGAAAATGCTTCTTCCGACCATTTTTTTATGGTGTTTATATCGAAAAGAGGAGTGACTACCAGAAAAATAGTTAGCTGTTGTGTGTCACTTAAGAAGAGTATCGCTTGCTCTACTTCAGGCTGGTCTTGAAATAAAATCTCGACTTGTTCGGGAGAAACATTTCTCCCGTTTGGAAGGCACAGCATGTTTTTAGCGCGTCCCGTGATATACAAATATCCCTCATCATCAATGAAGCCAATGTCCCCTGTATCTAACCAGCCATCTTGTGATATCGAGCATGCGCTAGGGTCAATTTCGGAGTAGCCTTGGAACAGGGATGTGCTTTTAATTTCGACTATATTGTTAGAGTTTATTCGCACCAGCACGTGAGATAAAGGCTTTCCGACACTTCCAATTTTGTTTTCGCTGTAGGTACCAGTACTGACTACTGAGCCGTTTTCACTTAGACCATAACCTTCATAGACAGAAATATTCAGTGCTTTTAACATCCTTATTTTTTCGGCACTCACTGGAGCACCACCGACAGTTATATGGACGTTATTTTGGAGGTAGTTTTTTATTTTATTATTCGTGGCAGTAATTAACAAAAATATATCTAACATTGCTGGTGGAACAGTGACAGCTGTAGCTCCGGCCTCTTGCAAGCGATACAGTAAGGTGTCCATTTGGCAGTTTTTCTCACCAATCAAGGGGGTGTCGGGCTCAAGGAAATGAATAATGCCCCGACTAAGCAATGGTAGATAAATAGCCGTTACTTGCTCTATAAGCAAACTTAATGGAACTAGTGATAAATAGACTTTGTGATTATGCTGAGGGACTTTCTGCAACAGAGCATGTAAAATTACATCAAGTCCACCTATACTCTGTTTCACCCCCTTGGGACGACTAGTTGTGCCTGAGGTATGAATGATTTTACAGGTCCAGTCGGACGGTAAAGACGGTATTAAACCTAAAGAAACTGTTTGATCGTTGGAATCGAAGTCAGCCAAGATCTCAGGAACAGAGAATATTTTTGATGTTATTGGTTGTAGCCATTTTTCTGTCAAGGTGGTACGGCCACGATCATCAATTAAAAAAGCATCGCATTGGCTTGCCAAAAAGTCAGCTTGATAACGGCTGAATCCTAATGGTAGTGGTAAAACAGTAATTCCATGTGAAAGGCAAGCTAGATCGGCTACTACCCAGTCAGGGCTGTTATGCATTACGATACCAATTACAGCGTTCTTTTTATGAATGTTATTTTTCAAAAAACGCCCGAATTGCATTATTTTCTGGTAAAGCTCACCAGAACGATATTCTCGCATATGACTGCCAAATCCATGTAGAAGACATATACGATCGGGATTGTTTTTTAAATCGTTAAGAATGTGCAATGCAAAATTCATAATTATGATCCTATAGATAAAGAAGGGTGTTTAAATACAGTTTTAAGCACCATTTCTCTGTAATGATTTTGCATATTTCGAAGGTTTATATACCCTGTGGTGGGTTCACTTTGATAGTAGCTGCCCCATTCAACTCCTGTTTTTTTAGGTGCATGATTAATGTTTGCTTTGCATATTGGAACAAAGAGCACATTGCACTGACTCATTACTTTTATTGATCTAGGGTTTGATGTGCAGATCAGGTAGTTGGCTCCCATGCACCAAGCAACGATTGAAAGCATTTCAAATAAAGTACGGCCAGCTATTGGATGCACGGATGCAACGCTACCTATTTCCGCAACACTTGAACGATCAACGGTCCTCCGCTCAAGTTTAGAAATAAGTGTATGGCAAGGCTCTTCTAAATAATTTTCTGAAAACAACTTTTGCTCGGTCGCAAAACACACACCTGCGCATGACAGAATATTATTGTCATCATTTTCTACGATTAAATAATAATCTGGTGAAGGGTTGATATTCGCTCCATAAGATTTGCAGTATCTTTTTTTGGCAAACTCAACGGCTCTAGTCCATCGTTCAGAGTTTCGTTTTTCTAACAATACACGCATAGATGTTTTCCCTGTGCTCCAATTTCAGTAGGTGTTCGGTAAGCGTCCGGTAAACCCATCTTGAGCCTGGCGGCGTAGCCGTCAAGATAGTGTCCACTTATTTCTTAGTGGACACTATCTATGAGCACCGTAAGAGTAACTCGACCTTATCGTAAACGTCGCCAATATACCCCTGAA
>RRZU010726902.1_pt1 | contig 13955 bp, 8 predicted proteins | sample 2165561 | NCBI WGS metagenome assembly RRZU01 (sample SAMN10456909, study PRJNA506462) | wastewater metagenome | isolation source: wastewater sludge | place: USA: Moscow, Idaho
GATCTCCAGGCTGCTCGACGAAAACTGAGAAACTGAGCCGGCCAGCCGGGCGACGGCGATTGAGTGAGTTTTGTGGCCGATGCAGTGGGGCGGCGCCTTTTTCCATGCCTCAATTTCTGAAAATAGTAATTTTCAGAACATCCAGAAATCGAGCAAATAGGCCGGTCTGCACCCTGTTCAGCCTGAAAACGGCAGTTGAACGTTGGACCTACCTGATGCGCATTCGGGTGGATGTCCGGCGGGCCGGAGACGCAATCATGCGGCGCTCCCGCCCCAGAAGTGGCTTCAAAACGACCAGCGGCCTGGCGTCCGGCCGTGAAACCGGACTAGGCCGCTGCTGCATCAAGGGGCAGCGACAGCGTCACCGCTTGATGCGGGAAATCTTGGTGCCTTCGATGCTGAGGCTCGCCATGAGCCCCTGCTGATCGAAGATGAAGGCGTAAGCGTCTTCCTTGAGGGTCGAGGTCGTCAGGTTCTTGGCGACGCCCTCATTGACCACCACCACGCTCGGCCCGACGCCGATCTCCCAGCCCTTGGACTTGTCCAGATACCGGACAGCCTTGTCACTCATCAGGAAGACCACGTAGCCGTAAGACTCGGCGCCCGCCTGCCAACCCCAGGAGGCGGACACGGAGTTGAAGTAACCGGCGTAGGCCGAGCCTTTCTTGAGCACGCCTTCGCCGTAACTGCCGCCAAACACCAAGCCCGCCTTGATGATCTTCGGAAACACCAGCACTGCGCGGGCTTTCTTGGCCAGCGTCTCGGCGGTGGGATTGGATTTGTAGAGGCTCTGCAGCGCCTGTTCGGCATCCCTGTTCAGGTCGTCGGCCGTGGCAGCCTGGGCAGCACCGCCGCCCACACCGAGGGCAAGGGACGCTGCCGTTGCCAGAAGGATCTTGTGGAAGTTGCGTCGAGCATGGGTCATGTTGGTTCCTTCGCGTGATTCTGCAATCGAGGGAGGTCGCAGAAGGCTGATAGAGAGCAGTGCCCGGTCGAACATTCCTCGTCAGCCACTGCCGGTTTCAAGAATGAACCGATGCCCGTCACCCTTCCGTACGCCAGCGAACAGAGCGGCGACACCGCGCCCGGACTCACCCCTGCAGCGCGCCCATCGCCCTGAGTTGCGACCTCAGGGCTTCGACCTCGTCCAGCAACTCCAGGGCCAGCGCTGCCCCCGCCAGATTGAGGCCCAGATCGCGCTGCAGGCGCAGGGCCACCGTGGCACGCCGCAGATGCACACCGGTGAAGCGCCAGTGATGGGGCACCCGCCCGTCGGGGGCGAGCACGCCCTCATTGACCAGTTCGACGATCAGTTCGGCACGCACCGCGCATGCGCGGCTGATTTCGCCCAGGCTCAGGCCGACCTGTTCCTCGAGGATCGTTGCGCTCGCTTGTGGCAGCATTTTTCCGTCAGTCATTGTCAGGCTCCCGGCATGGATCGCGGGTCGAAGGATTTGAACTGCTCGGCCATTCCGTTATAGAGCACACGCGCAGACTCGGTGTCTGCCGGCGGCACGACGATCTGCAGCACCGCATAGAAATCCCCCGGCGTGCTGCCGGGAATGCCGCGCCCCTTCAGGCGGAGCTTGCGGCCGGCTGCCGCGCCGGCCGGAATCTTCAGCTCGACGGTGCCGCCCGGCGTGGGCACCTCCACCGCTGCGCCCAGCGCCGCCTCCCAGGGCGCGATGCGCAGGTCGAAATAGACGTCCCGCTGCTCGACGCGGTAAAGCGGATGGGGCCGAAACTCGATCTCCAGGTAAAGATCGCCGGCCGTCCCCTGCACCAGCCCCGGCATCCCCTGCCCCGCCAGCCGGATGTGCTGGCCGGCGCGAATGCCGCGGGGAATCGCCACTTTGAGGGTGTGCTTGCGCACATGGATCTGCCCATGCTCGTCCACCTCGGGCGTCTGTAGGGTGATGCTGCGGGTGGCGCCGGTGTAGGCGTCCTCCAGGTCGATCTGGACCCTCGCGTGGTGATCCTGGCCTCGCGCGTGGTGGCCGGCCCTGCCGTGGTGCCCTCCGTCCCCCTGCCGCCCGAAGATGGCCTCGAAGAAATCGCTGTAGTCGCCCCCATCGGCCCCTCCGCCGGAGAACTCGACGCCACTGCTGGCGCCGGGCGGCGGCCGAAAGTCCTGGCCGGCCTTCCAGCTGCTGCCCAACTGATCGTAGGCGGCACGCTTTTCCAGATCCTTCAGCACCGCATAGGCTTCGCCGAGTTCCTTGAAGCGGGTCTCGGCGTCGGGCGCCTTGCTGACATCCGGATGATATTTTCGGGCCAGCTGGCGATAGGCGCGCTTGACCTCGTCCTGGGTCGCATCCCGCGCCAGGCCCATGATCTTGTAGTAGTCCTTGAATTCCATGTCGGCCGCCCGGCAAGAGTTGGATCGGCATCCCGCGCCAGAAGCACCCGATGCGTCGGACGGCCCCCGGCGAGCGCCTGCGCGTCATCCTAGGAAACGCCGGGCGTGCCTTCCGTTCGGTATCGAACACTCGATGCAGGCCTTGCCGGGCCACGGTGGTCGCCCCACGCCCTGTGAGCGCTGCCGTACAGACCCCGCCACCGCTCTCACCTAGCCTTGATTCCGGAGGGTGCCGGCTACCCGTCGCGGCACTCCCGACCACCATCAGTTCGATTGCGAGGAAATCTCCATGAACAAGGATCAAGTCAAGGGCCACATCGAAGAGGCCAAAGGGAAAGTCAAGAAAGTCGCCGGCAAGCTGGTCGGCAACAAGGAGCTGGAACAGGAGGGCATCATCCAGAACGCTGCGGGCCAGGTCGAGGCCGCCTACGGTGACCTGAAGCAGGACATCAAGAAGGTTGTCGAGGGCAAGTAAGCCCCTCCTCCGCCTCCACGGATGAATTGCGGCATCCCTCCCCCGAACCGGACGACCGGCGAGGGGGAAGGATGCCGCCCCGTCGTGGGCATCGGCTCAGGGGCATGGCCCAGGGCCATCCCCCAAAGGCCGTTGGTGCCCTGAGGCCTGCGCGGTCAGGCCATGCACCCGTGCCTCAGCAACTCCACGTCCTGCCGAAGACGGGCGGCACCGGGCTCGCCTGAGTCGGCGCGGCCCGCCTCATCATCGGCTCGAAACCTTCACCCGGCGCGCTCCGGTGGCGCCCCGGAAAGGCCGCGGCGCGCTCTACTTGGGTTTATTGACCTCGTGGCCGATGACGCCACCCACCGCCGCTCCGCCCACCGTCCCGGCTGCGCTGCCGCCCGTCAGGACGGCGCCGCCAACGGCACCGACACCGGCCCCGATGGCCGTGCTTCTGTCCTGCGCAGACATGCCTGCACACCCACCCAGGCCGAAGGCCAGCGTGGCGAGCGTGCCCAGTGCTGCGGCGCGAAGGGTATGTCTTTGAGTGGTTTTCATGATCCAGCCCTTTCCTTGAAATTGACATGGCCGGCACGGCCTGCTGCCAATGTTCCAAGCCTGAGCCTCGCCTCGCCGGGTGTCTGTTTGCCAGCGCACAGACGCAGGGTGGGGCGTGAGTAGCATGGAAGCGCACACACGCCCCATTCAAGGAGACATCAAATGTCCATCGGAACCATTCTGCTGATCGTGCTGATCCTGATCCTCATCGGTGCCATCCCGGCCTGGCCGCATAGCCGGAGCTGGGGTTACGGCCCCAGCGGCGGGCTCGGGCTGGTGGTGGTGATCCTGATCGTGCTGGTCCTGCTGGGACGGATCTAGCAGCCCGCGTCCCTCCGCGTGCAGCGCAGCACGCGGAAACCATGAGAGGAAACAAAATGCTGCACTACGCTGGCGTCTTCCTGGTCATCGCGCTGCTGGCGGCGCTATTCGGATTTACCGGCATTGCCGCCGGCGCCGTCGAGATCGCACGGGTTTTGTTCTTCGTCTTCATCGTGCTGTTCATCGCGTCCTTCATTGCCGGCTGGATCCGCAGGCGTTGAACGCCTTCGGCGCCTGACGGGGCGCCACCAGTCTTCACCGCCGGGGCCCACCATAGGCCCCGGCGGCGTCTCGAGGGCTGGATCGCATCACTTCGCCAGTCTCACCTCGACCCGATGGGCCTCCCCATCGTCCACCAGCGCGATCACGCCGTCGGCCTGCTCCATGCCGTCCAGGCTCAGGCGCGGCGGTTCTCCCTCCAGGGCGCGGACGACGTCGATCCGGTAAGCCGTCTCCCCGAAGCGGTAATGGATCGTGCAACCTGGCCAGGCCGCCGGCAGGCGTGGGGTGACACGCAGCGTGGCGCCCTCCCGATGCAGGCCCAGCAGGGACTCGACGATCAGGCGGTACATCCAGCCGGCGGCGCCGGTGTGCCAGCTCCAGCCGCCCCGGCCGACGTGGGGCGCGCGGGCATAGACATCCGCCGCCACCACGTAAGGCTCCAGCATGTAGCGCGCGATGCCCTCGGCCGAACGCCCGTGATTCACCGGGTTGATCAGGGCGAATAGTTCCCAGGCCCGCTCCGGGTCGTCCAGATCGGCAAAGGCCATCGCCGCCCACACCGCTGCGTGGGTGTATTGCCCCCCGTTCTCGCGCACGCCGGGCAGATAGCCGCGGATATAGCCGGGGGCCGGGCTGGCGGTGTCCAAGGGCGGGTCGAGGAGCTGGATCAGCCCGTCGGCCCGGCGCACGAGGTGGGTATCGGCCGCCTGCATCGCCAGCCGGGCGCGGCGGCGGTCGGCGGCGCCGGAGAGCACCGCCCAGCTCTGTGCCACCAGGTCGATGCGGCATTCGGCATTGCCCCTTGAGCCCAGCGGCGTGCCATCGTCGAAATAGGCGCGGCGATACCACTCGCCGCTGCCCTCCCCGCCATCCCAGCCATGCGCCTCGATGTTGCCGCGCAGCCGCCCGCCCTCGGCTTCGCACAGCGCCGCGAAGGCGGCATCGCCCCGGGCCCGCGCCAGCCCGGCAAACTCGCCGAGCACCGTATATAAGAAGAAGGCCAGCCACACGCTCTCGCCCTTACCATCGATGCCGACCCGGCTCATCCCGTCGTTCCAGTCGCCGGACCCCATCAGCGGCAGACCGTGGGCACCGAAGCGCAACCCGTGGCCGATCGCCCGCACGCAGTGCTGGTACAGGTCGGCCACCTCGGCCGAGACGCTGGGCAGGTCATAGTAGGAATCCGTACCGGGGCTGACCAGGCGGCCTTCGAGAAAGCCCACCGTCTCGTCGAGCACGCCGGTGTCACCCGTCACCCGGACATAGCGGCAGACCGCCAGCGGCAGCCACAGGTAATCGTCGGAACAGTGGCTACGCACCCCGCGCCCCGAGGGCGGGTGCCACCAGTGCTGTACGTCGCCCTCCACAAACTGGCGGCTTGCCGCCAGCAGCAGGTGGGCACGCACGCGCGCCGGCTCGGCATGTACCAGCGCCATCACATCCTGCAGCTGGTCGCGGAAACCAAAAGCCCCGCCCGACTGGTAATAGCCGCCTCGCGCCCACAGGCGGCAGGCCAGCGCCTGGTAGATCAGCCAGCCGTTCACCAGCACATCCACCGACGAATCGGGGGTTTCGACCCGGACCGCGGCAAGGGTGTGGCGCCAGTAGGCGTCGACCGCCTCGCGGGCCCGGCGGGCGGCGGCGGGGCCACGAAAACGCTGGGCCAGGCTGCCGGCGGCCTCGGCACTGGGGCCGACGCCGAGCCGGAAGACGACCTCCCGCGTCTGCCCGACGCCCAGCTCGACGCCGATCTGGATCGCCGCGCAGGGGTCGAGCCCGGCCCCCACGCGGCCGGACAGCCGCTCGCGGGCCAGCCCCGCCGGGCTGCGCAGCGAACCGTTGCGGCCGATGAACTCGGTGCGGTCGCCGGTGAGGCTGCGCACGCTCTCGTCGGTATCGAAGAAAGCCACCTGCCCCGAAAACTCGAGGCTGTAGGCGTTGCGGGCACACAGCGCGCCGGTGCGCGGGTCCACCTCGGTGGTCAGGTGCATGGCCGTCTTGTCGCGCATGTCACCGAGCACCCACTCCACATAGCCGGTGACCGAGAGCCTGCGCGGGCGGCCGGAGGTGTTCGTCAGCTCGAGCACCTGGAACTTGACTGCCGCGTCCAGCGCCACGAAAACCGTGAGCACGGACCGGATGCCGTGCACCCGGGTTTCGAAGACGCTGTAGCCGAAGCCGTGGCGGACCGTGAAGGCCGCCCCGGCCGACGCCGGCAGCGGCGTGGGCGACCAGAGCTGGCCGGTCTCCTCGTCACGCAGATAGATCGCCTCGCCGCCGGGGTCGCCGACGGGGTCGTTGTGCCAGGGCGTCAGACGAAACTCGTGGGCGTTCTCGCCCCAGGTGTAGGCACTGCCGCTTTCCGACACCAGGCTGCCGAAATGGGGGTTGGCCAGCACGTTCGACCACGGGGCCGGCGTGCGCTGGCCCGGGGCCAGGGTGATGACGTATTCACGCCCGTCGGGGGTGAAGCCGCCGAGGCCGTTGGAAAGCAGCTGCCCCTCAGCCAGACCGGGCGCCGCGTCGTCACCCCGCGGGAGAGGCGGCCGGGTCGGCACCAGCGCCGGCATCGGCGGCTCGGCCAGCACCCGATGATCGAGCTGCTCGGCCAGCGTGCCACGGCAATCGGTGATGATCGCACGGGCCACGGCCTGGAACAGCAGCCGGTCTTCGCCGGGGATCTGCTCGACCAGGCGCACGAAGATGCCGCCCGGCAGGTCGAGCACGCCGCTACCGCTGCCCGAGGCGACCAAGTCGATGATCTGCTCGTGCAGGCGCTGCCGGTAGCCGGCGTGATCCTCGTTCCAGATCACCAGATCCACGGCCAGCCCCTTGAGGCGCCAGTAGCAGTGGGCCTGCACCAGCTGGCGCACCAGCTCGATGTTGGCTGCGTCGCCGATCTGCAGCAGCACGATCGGCAGGTCGCCCGAGATGCTGTAGCCCCACAGGCCGGACTGGCTGCGCCGGTTCCTTATCATAAGCGCCGGGTCGGCGCGCAGGCGGCCGCCGGCGTACAGCACCGCACCCGCCAGGCGGGCATAGAGCTGGGCATCGGCCTCCACCGCGTTGAGCTGCTGCAGCTCCACCTGGCAGTGGGTCCAGGCCAGCTCGAAGACCCGGTCGGCGAGGTAGCGATCCTGGTACTTTTCGACCAGGTTCAGCGCCTGCTCGCGGCTGTCGGCCATGCCGGTGACGATATCCACGGTGGCCACCTGTTCCGGCTCGAGGACGAAACGCTGGCGGATCGCGACGATCGGGTCGAGCACCGGCCCGGCCGTCCCCGACAGCGCCGCCGCCCTGTCCATCGCCAGCGGATCAGCGGTGCTGCGGGTGCGGCCGATGAAGCGGGCCCGGTCGGTCTCCATCGACACCTCGCCCACCTCGACGCCATGCACGGCCATCTGGTGCAGCATCCAGGGCGTCGCCTCCTCCGGCGAGCGCGGGCGGCGCATGCACAAGATGGCTCGCTGCCGGGCCAGGATCTCGGTCTGCACGAAGAGCTTGCTGAAGGCCGGATGCAGCGCGTCACCCGCCGGCGGGGCGATGACGACCTCGGCATAGCTGGTGATCTCGATCTCGCGGCGCCGGGCCGAGCGATTGGTCAGGCGGACGCGGCGCAGCTCGATGTCGTCCTCCGGCGAGACGACGATCTCGGTGTAGGTCTCGATCTCGCCGCCGGCCTCGACGGCATCCCGTCGCCGGAACTCCGCCCTGCCCTCCGAAAAAATCGCCTCGCAGGCGAGGGGCCGGCGGCGCGTCGGCTGGTGGGCGGTGGACCAGAACACCCCGCTGGCCACATCGCGGACGTAGCAGAACGCCCCCTGGTCATCGCGGGTGGCGTCCTCGCGCCAGCGCGTGACGGCCAGCTCGCGCCAGCGGCTGTAGCCGCCGCCGGCCTGGGTAAGCATCACGTGGTAGCGGCCATTCGACAGCAGCTGGACTTCCGGCGTCGGCGTTTCGGGTGTGTCGAACAGGCGTTGCGGCATCCCGAGCGGGGCGGCCTGGGCGCGCAGGCCCGACAGCTCGACCGAATGGGCGAACAGCGCCGCGGCGCGGGGGATGCGCTCCTGGAGCAGCGGCATCACGGCCTGGAAGCGGCGCTCCGACTCGAAGCGGCGCTGCATCGGGCGATCCCGCAGCAGCCAGGCCAGGGCCAGCAGGCTCATGCCCTGGTGGTGGGCCATGAAGGCCCGCACCACCACCCGCGCCTGCCCCCGGCGCTGGCGGGACGGCGTGTAGTCGATGGCCTCGAAGAAGCCGAACTTGTCGACAAAGCCGTCGGCTGCCAGACGCTGCAGGTTGGCGCAGGCCGCCGCGGGCGCCACCATCAGCGCCATCACCGAAGCGTAGGGCGCCACCACCAGATCGTCGGCCAGCCCGCGCTTGAGGCCCAGCCCGGGCACGCCGAAGGCGCGGTACTGGTAGTTGAGCTGGGCATCGACCATGTTGTAGGCCGACTCGGACATGCCCCACGGCACACCGCGCTGGCGGCCATATTCGATCTGCCGCGCCACCGCCGCCTTGCTGGTCTGATCGAGCAGGGTGTGGTCGAACTCCGGCATCACCAGCTGCGGCATCAGATACTCGAACATCGAGCCGCTCCACGACAGCAGCACCGGATCGCCGCCGACCCGGGTGAGCAGGCGCCCCAGGGCAAACCAGCTGTCCTTCGGCAAGGCCCCCTGGGCAATCCCGACAAAGCACGCCAGCCGCGCCTCCGACGCCAGCAGGTCGTAGCAGCTGGCGTCGGCGCGCCGCTCCTGCACGCTGTAGCCGATGCGCAGCAGATGGCGCGGCGCGTCGTACAGGAACTCGTAATCCATGCAGGCCATCGCGCCGGCCCGCCGCGCCAGCGCCTCGAGGGCGCTCAGGCGGTCACGGGCACGGGCGCTGCCTTCGGCAAGGCTGCGCAGAAAGGCTTCCAGCCAGGCGCGCCGGGCCGGGGCCGTCTCGTCATCGAGGCGGGCCCGGACCCGCGGGCATAGCGCCCCATCGAGGCTGGCCAGGCCCCGCAGGGTCGGCAGCCCGGCCGCCGCGGTGAGCTCGGCCGGGAAGCTGCCGAGCCCGGCCGGCGGCTCGGCCAGCAGCAGCCACGGTGCCAGCCACTCGAGCTCATCCTGCGCCCCGCGCAGCTGCTGGATCAGCGCCTGGGCCCAGCGCCGGGCCTCGCCCTGGGGGTCCTCACCCTGCAGGGCTGCGCCGATGCCGTCCTGCACCGCCGCGGCGCTGCGTGCCAGCACCGCAAAGGCCGCCGCCAGCCCCGGCAGGCTGGCCGGTGGCGCCGCGCGGGCCGCCTCGAGCGCCTGCCGAAGCGCCGCCAGCCGGCCGTCGGCCGCACGGCCCAGGGCCTCGGCGAGCACGCCGAGGGTGTCGTCCAGGCCATCGAACACCCGGGGCGACACGATGGGCGCGTCGGCCAGCCCCTGCAGCCCGGCGCCCAGCGTCAACAGGTGGCCGGCCAGATTGCCGCTGTCCACGCTGGACACGTAGAGCGGCGGCATGGGCTGCAGCGTCAGGGTGTCGTACCAGTTATAGAAATGGCCCCGGTAGCGGGCCAGCTGTTCCATCGTGCCGAGGGTGTTGGCCGTGCGCTCGACGAGCGCTCCGCCCGCGATGTAGCCGAAATCACAGGCCGCCAGGTTGGAGAGGAGTGCCAGGCCCATGTTAGTCGGCGAGGTGCGATGGGCAACCGTGGCGACGCGGTACTCCTGGAAGTTGTCGGGGGGCAGCCAGTGGTCGGCCGGCCCCACGAAAGTCTCGAAATACGACCACGTGCGGCGGGCCAGCCGCCCCAGAAAAGCCCCCTGCCCCGCCGTCAGGACGACCTTTGGCGTGACCAGCGGCAGGCTGACCCACCAGGCCACGAGCGGCGAGATGCACCACGCCAGCAACACCGGCGCCGCCGCGAACAACGCGGCCGGCACCCACCCGGCGAGGCCGGCCCCGAGCGCGATGGCGAGGGCCGGGCCGATCCACATCTGGCGGAAGGCGGCGCCAAGCCCCTCGCGGGAAGCGTTGCCGTGCCGCTGCTCGACCTCGCTCGACGGACACCATTCGAGCAGGCGCCGGTGACTCAGCCCCAGCCGCCACAGGGTGCGGCCGATGGCGTCCAGGCTGTAGAGCGCCTCGAAGGGCAGGCACGCAAACTCGAAACCGAGCTGCGCGGCCCGGCGGGCGGTGGAGCCGAGCACCGCCGACAGGTGCTGCCCGAGCAGCGCCTCGTCGGGCTTTCTGAAGAGCTCGACAAGCGCCGCGCAGGCCGCGGGCAGCAGCACGATGCCGACAAGCAGCGCGGTCCATCGCCCTGACGGCAGCAGCGCCGTCCAGCCCAGCACGAGCAGCGCCACCAGCGCCGCCGGCACCAGGCTGCGGCGCAGGTTGTCGGCCAGCTTCCATTGCGAAAGGATGGACAGCGGGTTTGCCTGGCGATGGGCCGCGGCCCCCTCGGGCCCCGCGGCGCAGGCACAGGGCACCCGCCGCAGCAGCCAGCCGAGCAGCTGCCAGTCGCCGCGAATCCAGCGGTAGCGCCGGCTCACGTCCACCCGGTAGCGGGCCGGGTAATCCTCGTAGAGCAGGGCATCGCTGAGCAGGCCGGAGCGGGCGTAGCACCCTTCCAGCAGGTCGTGGCTGAGAATCCGGTTGTCCGGGAAGCGCCCGCCCAGCGTCTGCTCGAAGGCCTCCACGTCGTAGATGCCCTTGCCGATGAACGAGCCCTCGCCGAAGACGTCCTGGTAAACGTCCGACACCGCCCGCGTGTACGGGTCGATGCCCGGCTCGCCACCGTACAGCCGGGCGTAGCGGGACCGGCTGGCCCCCGGCAGGCTGATCCCGACGCGGGGCTGCAGGATGCCGTAGCCGGCGACGATCCGCCCGGCCTGGGGGTCGTACACTGGGCGATTGAGCGGGTGGGCCATGGCCGCGACGAACTGCCGCGCCGCGTCCCGCGGCAGCTGGGTGTCGGTGTCGAGGGTGATGACGTAGCGCACGCCGGCCAGCCGCGTGGTGTCGCCGACGATCGTGGCGAAACCGTCGCCGGAGCCGCCGCGCAGGAGCGCATTGAGGTCGGCGAGCTTGCCGCGCTTTCTCTCGCAGCCCATCCAGCAGCGCTCCTGGGGGTTCCAGCTGCGCGGGCGGTGGAACAGAAAGAAGATGTCCTGGCCGGCCGCCGCGTAGCGCGCGTTGAGGGCCTCCACACCGGCCCGGGCCTGTTCCACCAGCTGTGCGTCGGTGGGCAGCACCGCCTCGGCAGCATCGAGGAAATCAGTCAGCAAGCCAAACAGCACGCTGTCGTCCCGGTTGGCCAGAAAGCGCACCTCCAGCGCCTCGAGCAGCGCGTCGACGTTTGCCGGGCTGGTCAACATGGTGGGCACCACCACCAGCGTGCACAGCGGGGCCGGGATGCCCGCCGAAAAATCCATCCGTGGCAGGTTCTGCGGGGCGACCAGCAGCGTTGCCAGCCAGTTCGTCAGCGCCACCCCGCACTGGCTCGCCACCGGCAGGATCAGCAGGCCCAGGGGCAGCAGCGTCCAGCCCGGCAGGCCGGCGCCCGAGGCCTCGACCAGCAACGCCCCGCCCAGCAGCGCGGTGATCAGGCCGATGGCACCCAGATAGAGGAACAACGGGCATCGACGTGCCGCCCGGCGGATGTGTTCGGCCAGGCCGGCCCGGGCCCCGGCCGCCTGCTCCAGTTGCGGCAGGCCGGCGTCCGTCAGGTAATAGCCGACGTGGGCGGCCCGGCCGCCCGCCTCGGCCGCCGCGGCAGAGGCCAGGTCCAGCGCCTGGTGGGCCACGTTCTGCTCGCTGAAGCGGCTTCTTCGGGCGATCGCCTCGACGGCGTGGCGATAGCGGTCCCGGGTCGCGAAATCCATCTGCCCGTAGAGGCCGCCTGGGTCGCCGCGCAAGGTCTGCTCGACGAGGCTCATCTTCTCGACGAAATCCCGCCAGTCCATGACCCCCAGCAGGCGCAGGCTGCCGATGCTGTTGCTGATGGAGACCTGATCGGCGGCCTGCTGCTGGTTTTCGGCCTGCACCAGGTGTGCCATGGTCTGCCCCATCTGGGCCAGGCGCTGTTCGACCCAGCCGAGCGGCAGGGCAAGCGCCGGCCCGCGCCCCTGCAGGCGGCGCATCAGCTCGGCCACGAAGGCGCCGGTCATCGGGGGCTCGGAGCGCACCATGTCGGCCACCACCAGGACCAGGCTCTTCGGGTCTTTCTCGACGGCGGCGGCCATCCGGTCGGCCCAGGTGCTGGCCAGCACGCGCTCGGTCCAACCCGCGGCGACCAGCACCCCGACCCGGCGGAGATTCTCGATCAGGGCGAGCCTCAGCATGATCGGGATGGCCCACAGCTCGCCCAGCTTGAGCGGCGTGACGGTCTGGTAGGCGGCCACGAAGCGGCTAAGGCTCTCGGCATCCACCCGCCCGTCGCCGTGGGCCACGGTTTCAAGGGCGATGTCGTAAACCCGCGGCCGCCCGGCTGTCACCCCGCCGCCGTCGAGGCGCGGAAGCTCCCGGGTGTAGCCCTCGGGCAGCAAGTCACGGGCGCTGCGGGTCTGCTCTTCGATGAGATAAAAATTGTCGAGCAGCCACTCGCCGGCCGGGACCACGCGCTGCTTGTCGGCCACCGCGCAGGTGAGCAGCCGGCACACCTCGAGCAAGGTGTGCTCGTTGTCATCGAGCCGCGCCAGCAAACCGTCGGGTCTGGCCCGGCCGTCGGCCAGGCGGTGCGCTTCGGCCAGCACACGGCCGTGCTGGGCCATCTGTTCGACGCTGAACAGTTCGGCGCGCAGGGGCGGCTCTGCGGTGAGGGATTCCCGTGGCCACGCCCCCTCCAGCCGGCCCAAGAGGCGCGACCTGATCTTGCGGCAGCCCTGGGCCAGGGTCATCACAGGGTCGCCGCCGCAAGGGCTGGAGAGACCGCCGGCAAGCTGCGCGGCTGGGCAGGAGAGGTCATGGGGTGTCTTTCAGATTTTCGTCATGCTGGGGCTGACGCCGGACCGAAGCCTCTGCCGGGGTCCGCCTCACGGGAGGAAAGCAAGGGCCCTGGACGGACCCGCAGCCCGCCGGAGAACCCGCGTGACCCTGGCAAAATCTTGCATGCAGCATAGCCAGCGAGGGTCGGCGGGTCGGTGCGCTATCGCACACAAGGCCGCCCCCGGCCAGGTCGCACCGCGCCGCGGGCGCGCGCTTCAGACCGGGCTCGCGCGCGGCAGCAGGTGCCCGAAAGCCTCCGCCGACAGCGGATGGCTGAAGTGAAAACCCTGCCCCTCGTCGCAATGCTGGGCGCGCAGGAAGTCGAGCTGCGCCGGCGTCTCGATGCCTTCGGCGATCACCCGCTGCTTGAGGTTGCGCCCCATCTCGATCACGGCGCCGACGATGGTGGCGTCGTCCCCGTCGGTGGCCACGTCGCGCACGAAGGACTGGTCTATCTTGAGCGTGTCGATCGGAAAACGCTTGAGGTAGCTGAGGCTCGAATAGCCGGTGCCGAAGTCGTCGATCGCCAGCTTCATCCCCATGGCCTTGAGCGCCGCGAGCACCTGGGTGGACGCGACCGCGTCGTGCATCAGGATGCTCTCGGTGAGCTCGAACTCGAGAAAGCGCGGCGCGAGGCCCGTCTCGGCCAGGATGCGCGCCACCCCTTCGAGAAAGTCGTGGTGGCGGAATTCGGCGGCCGAGATGTTCACCGAGACAGGCACCGGCGCCAGCCCGGCGTCCTGCCAGGCGCGCAGCTGCCGGCACGCCTCCCGCAGCACCCAGCGGCCGATCGGAACGATGAGGCCGGACTCTTCGGCGATGGGCACGAACTGCGCCGGCAGCACGATGCCGAGCTGGGGGTCGCGCCAGCGCAGGAGTGCCTCGGCGCCGGTCATGGCGCCGGAGGCCAGCTCGACCTGGGGCTGATACAGCAGCGCGAACTCGCCGTTCTTGAGGGCCCGGCGCAGGCTGCTCTCAACGAAAAGACGCTGGATCGCGCGGGTGTTCATGTCGGTCCGGAAGAACTGGAAGTTGTTCCGGCCGTTGGCCTTGGCGTAATACATGGCC
>RRZU011965726.1_pt1 | contig 13954 bp, 14 predicted proteins | sample 2165561 | NCBI WGS metagenome assembly RRZU01 (sample SAMN10456909, study PRJNA506462) | wastewater metagenome | isolation source: wastewater sludge | place: USA: Moscow, Idaho
ATCCTGATATTCAAATTGTAGGTTTACAGCCTTCCGAAGGTTCAAATATTGCAGGGATTCGTCGTTGGCCTCAGGAATATTTACCAACCATTTTTGATCCAAAACGTGTGGATCGGATTATGGATATTCCACAGATTGAAGCTGAAAAGACCGCCCGCAGTATGGCACGCCAGGAAGGCATCAGTGCAGGGGTGTCATCTGGTGGCGCTGTATGGGCTTCTTTACGTATTGCAGAAGAAAATCCAGATGCAGTGATTGTATGTATTATTTGTGACCGTGGAGACCGTTACTTGTCTACAGGTCTGTTTTCTGTTCAGGATTGAACCGTTGTTGGAGTTCTAAAAGATGATGCGCTTGCCCGTGTTGGTTTTTGATATTGAAACACTGACCGATTTGAAGTCAGGTGCGCATCTTTATGGGCTTGATTTGTCCGAAGACGACCTGCAACAGGCTTTGGCCAAGTTGCGCCGTCAGGAAGCGGGTACGGATTTTCAGCGCACAGCACTGCATGAAATTGTCTGTATTTCAGGTTTGTGGATTGATGTGAATGGCACCATGAAATTATTTTCATTCAGCCGTGAACATTTCAGTGAAGCTGAAATATTGAAAAAATTTCTGTCTATTTTTGACAAGAAAAATCCAACATTGGTCAGTTGGAATGGTTCGCAGTTTGACTTGCCCGTGATCTTGTTTCGGACGATGTATCATGGTTTATCAGCCCCATCTTTGTTTGACCAGGGTGAGATTGACAGTCAAAAGCGTTATAATAACTACCAGAACCGTTATCACCACCGTCATGTTGATCTGATGGATGTGATGGCAATGTTTAATGGTCGACATTTCCAAAAATTGGATGATATTGCACATTTACTTGGTTTTCCAGGTAAGCGGGGCGTTTCAGGTTACCTGGTTCCCGAATATGTCAAACACCAACAATGGCTTGAATTAACAAGTTATTGTGAGGGTGATGTGCTGAATACCTGGTTGATTTTTTTGCGTTGGGCATTGCTGAAAGGTCAATTGTCCAGCCATGATCATCATCTATGGATTCAGGCAACCATTCACTATTTGCAAAGTCAGCCACAGCAACAGGAATTTTTAAGCATTTGGCAACAGACTGCTCAACATACCGAATTTACCGCCCAGGATTTTCAGGCTATCTCCACATCACCCAATTAGGCATTTCCTTTGAAACACAGCGCACGACCTCGTCCACTCCCGTCAACTCAATATATTTTTCAGGTTGAGAAACTTTCACACGAAGGGCGGGGCATCGCACATTATGGTGTGGAAGCGGAAATGTCCAAGCCACACCATCCTGATGAGAAAAAAGATAAAAAGGTCTTTATTCGCTTTGCTTTGCCTGGGGAATTGGTGAAAGCCAAAATTACCCGTCAGGTCTCTAAATTGGAAGAAGCCGATTGTGTTGAAGTGTTGGATCATGTCAATCCACATCGAATAGACCCTGTTTGTCCACATTTTGGACGCTGTGGCGGATGTAATATGCAACATATTCATCCAGATGAACAAATCCGTTTAAAACAGGACGTGCTGCAATCACACTTACAGCATTTTGCAGGTATGGCTCCTGAACAATGGTTGGAGCCGATTCGTTCCCCAATGGTTGATTATCGGCATAAAGCCCGTATTGGTGTACGTTATATCAGTAAAAGTAAAAAATTATTGATGGGGTTTCGTGAGGCACAGAGCAATCAGTTGACCGATATTCAAACCTGTAAAATTCTTGATACAGCATTGGACAGCGCTTTACCTGAATTGCGGGTATTACTCGAAAGTCTAACAGGCAAAGCAGACATTGGTCATATAGAATTGGCCAAAGGGGATTGTGAAATTGCCCTGTTGGTGCGTCATACTGAAAAATTACAGACGCATGATGTCAACCAATTGCGCCAATATGCGTTACAAAAGAAATGGCAGTTGTATTTACAGCCTGCTGGTGAAGACAGTCTGCATCGTGTGGATGATGAGTCTGCGGCCATGCAACTGCATTATGGTTTAAATGATTTTGATGTTGAGTTTGCTTTTAACCCACTGGATTTTACCCAGGTCAATCCTGCTGTAAATGCTCAGATGGTCAGTTTGGCATGTGATTTGCTTGATCTGAAACCAGGTGAGCGTGTGCTTGATCTGTTTTGTGGTTTAGGGAATTTTTCACTCCCTTTGGCACGAAAAACAGGTGAACATGGCAGTGTGATTGCTGTGGAAGGCAGCGATAAAATGGTGAAAAGAGGTACAGAAAATGCACTGAAAAATGGCATTTTTAATGTTAAATTCTATGCACAGGATTTAACACGGGACTTTTCACAATATTCCTGGGCAAATCAAGGTTTTGATGCAGTCTTGATTGATCCGCCGCGCAGTGGTGCGGAACAGGTGATGCATTATGTACCAAAGTTTGGTGCAAAAAGAATCGTTTATGTGTCGTGTAATCCTGCAACTCTGGCGAGGGATGCGGGCATCTTGGCACAATATGGTTATCGGTTAATAAAAGCAGGTGTGATGGATATGTTTACCCACACAGGGCATGTCGAATCCATTGCTTTATTTGAAAAGAAACAAGAGATAAACGATTAAAAATGAGTAGTACAGTCAGAGGAGAATGGTATGGTCACAGTGCGTGAACAGTTACCTGGACGGCTTACCGAGTTGTCCGAGGAAACGACTGTAGAACATGCCGCCGAAGCGCAACAGGGACTTGCTTCCTGGTTGGAACGGGTCAGCGGTATCCTGGACGGTGTACAGCTGAATCAGCTGACAGAAGTGGCACAATTGGTTCTTGAAAAAGAAATGCAGACCACACTCAGCCACAAATCCAATACCTTTACCACTGGTTTGGGCATGGCTGATATTTTGGCACATTTGCATGTGGATGAAGATACCTTGTCTGCGGCATTGTTGTATCGAAGTGTTCGTGAAGGGATTACCTCCATTGAGGAAGTCCGTCAAAAATTTGGTGAAAATGTCTATAACCTCGTCAAAGGGACTTTGGCGATGGGGAAGCTGTCTGAACTGATTGAGAAAAATAAGCGTCTTGAAGACCATTTTAATAACAATCAGCGTGAGCATTTATCTGGCATTTATAAGATGCTGATCTCTGTGACAGAGGATGTGCGGGTTGTACTGATCAAACTGGCGGAACGAACCTATGCACTGCGTGAATTGGCGCATTCTCCGAAAGAGCGTCAGGAACGGGTTGCACGTGAAATTTTAACTATTTATTCGCCGTTGGCGCATCGATTGGGCATTGCCCAGTTAAAATGGGAACTTGAAGATCTTGCTTTTCGTTATCTTGCACCAGAGCGTTATAAAGAAATTGCATCTTTACTGAATGAAAAGCGACTTGAGCGTGAACAATACATTCAGTTTGTGGTGGAAAAACTCCGCAATGAGCTGGCAGATCATGATATTCAGGCTGAAATTTCTGGTCGGGTAAAACATATTTATTCGATTTATCGGAAAATGAAAAGCAAAAACCTGAGTTTTGATCAGCTGTATGATATTCGTGCAGTGCGGGTTTTGGTGAATAATGTGCCTGAGTGTTACCACGCTTTGGGGATAGTTCATCAGATTTGGCGACATATTCCGCATCAGTTTGATGACTATATTACCAATCCGAAAGCCAATGGTTATCGTTCCTTGCATACCGCAGTGATTGCGGAAAATAAGTCTCTTGAAATACAGATTCGAACCAAGGAAATGCACGAAGAAGCAGAACTTGGTGTATGTTCGCATTTCAATTATAAAGAAGGTTCCAAGAATACCGATTATTCTTTCAACCATCGTTTACATTCTTTACGTGCAGTCTTGGAGCATTATCAGGAACGCACTGAAACCAGTGCACATCCAAACGAAGACAGTGAAGATTTTGAACAGATTCAAGATTTTGAAGGCTTCGAGAAAATCTATGTGTTTAGCCGTGATGGGGATATTCGCGAGTTGCCACGTGGTTCCACGGTGCTTGATTTTGCCTATCATGTGCATACTGAAGTCGGTAATAAATGCTATGCCGCTCGGGTCAATCAGCGTTATGTGCCGCTGACCTACACCCTGAAAACAGGTGAGCAGGTTGAGATTCTGACCAAGAAAGATCGTGAGCCAAACCGAGATTGGTTGGTGAACTCTTTAGGTTATATCAAAACTTCACGGGCGCGCGATAAACTGCGCCATTGGTTTAGGCAGCAAGACCGCAGTAAAAATCTTGAAGTCGGCCGAGAATTGCTGAATAAAGAGCTTTCCCGCTTGGCGATTCATCCGAAAAGTATTGATTTGAGTGATTATTGCAATCATTTCAATGTCAAATCAGGTGAGGATATTCTGGTCTCATTGGTCAGTGGTGACATCAGTCTGCATGCACTGATTAATCAGGTCAATCGTCATATGCACCTTGATCAGGATGAGCCTGAGCTGGTGTTGAAACCGACCCTGAATCCACGTGCAAGCCATACTTTGTCTGCGCATGGGATTTTGATTGATGGTCTGGATAATGTAGAGCTGCATGTGGCGCAATGTTGTCAGCCCGTGCATGGTGAGTCGATTGCAGGTTATATCACCTTGAATCGTGGTGTCAGTATTCACAAAGTCGCATGTCCTGATTATTTGCGGATGATCAAAAATGAGCCAGATCGTGCTGTGGAAGCGGATTGGGAAATGCAACCGACCCGTGGTCAAAGTGTACAGATTGTGGTGGAAGCCTATGATCGCCGTGGTTTGTTGAAAGATTTGACCCAAGTGATTTTCTCAGATCAAATCAATATTCGTCAGGTCAATACCATTTCTGAAGCAGATGGCATTGCCAATATGAAGTTGTTGATCGAAGTGAAGGGCCTGGCGCAGTTATCCCGTTTGTTGGCACGACTTGAGCAACAACCTGGCATTATCAGTGCAAGACGTTTGGTACAGGGGAATTAATTTACACATTAATTAACTCCTGAAAAGGGGGCGATGACTGAATTCAGTTATTGCCCCTTTTTTTCCGTCATAGAATCGCAAAATAACAGTTGTCAAACGATTGGCTGAGTTTTTAAGTCGATGTGTTATTGCGACTGAGGAACATGGTGCTTAAGCGATTGACAAATTGAGGACTGATACTCGACAAACGATATAAAAACTTGCTTTTTAAGCCGACTGGATGATGGGTGTTGGTCCATATTCCTCCATAACATTGGCTTAGTTGTAAAACTTGATCAGCGACATTCTGTGGAGTCAGGTGAACCCCCATATTGTGAATGGTACCCGCTTGCATATCTTTAACCATGGCGGTTTGTACAAATAATGGCATCACATCCAATACACGAATGCCATATTTACGCCATTCCAAATCCAGGCCTTCTGTGATGCCACGCACTGCAAATTTACTGGCAGCATAAGAGGCCAGGTCTGGTTGTCCATAAATCGCAGAAGCTGATGATAAATTGATGACACGGGCAAATTGCGCTTGTTTTAAATAGGGCAACGCTGCATGACAACCATTGATCACCCCTTTGATATTGATATCTACAGTACGATGATGCGCCTCAATTGGTGTGTCTGAAAATTCACCTGAATATAAGACCCCTGCATTATTGATGAGCAGGTTGATTTGACCCGCCCAGGTATTGAAATCCTGCAATGCGGTTTGCCAACCGGCATAGGCACACACATCCAATCGTCCTGCACGCGCATGTGGGCCGAGTTGCTCTGCAAGTTGTTGTGCGAGGGTTTCATTTAGATCATAAATCCCCACTTTATAGCCTTGCTGATAAAATAGTCGGGCGATGGCCGCACCAATGCCTTGAGCGGCTCCACTGATAAAAATGCTTTGACGCATAGACATTCCTTGTACTGTTGTTGGTACGTATTTTTGGGCAATATTTTAGATATTTTGTTTCACAGGTTTATTTATACATGATTTTTCAGCAGAAAATGGCTTTGTTCTGAGATAATTTCAGCGAGCCATTTACACTCTGCACTGCTTCTGACTTTGCAAAGTCATGTGGCAATGCAACAATAACTATAATCTCCCGGCTTTAAACAGTACTCAGGAAAATTTGAATGCAACAATTATTGGAAATCATGCAACGCTTACGAGCAGAATGTCCATGGGATCAGGCGCAAACACCTGACAGTTTGACTCGCTATGCGATTGAGGAAGCCTATGAAGTTGAACAGGCTGTTCGCAGTGGTGATGTGGAAGAAATTCGTAATGAATTGGGTGATTTGTTGTTGCAGGTTGTCTTTCAGTCTCAGATGTACAGTGAGCAGGGTGCATTTGATTTTGCGGATGTGGTCGAGGCGATTTGCCAGAAACTGATTAGAAGACATCCACATGTTTTTGAAAAAGAAAAATTTCAGCAAATGGATGCAGATCAGGTATCGGCATTATGGAAAAACATTAAACAGCAGGAAAAGCAAGGCAAGCCACGTCAGCGCCTTGATGAGATCAAACATGGCCCAGCTTTGGATCAGGCAGAACAAATCCAAAAAAATGCAGCGCAGATCGGTTTTGATTTTGCAAATGTGGAGGATGCATTTGCCAAAGTGGATGAGGAAATTGCGGAATTTCGCCAGGCCATTGCACAGCACAATTCCGATGAAATGATGGCTGAATTTGGTGATTGTCTATTTTCTTTAATTAATGTTGGTCGTAAACTGAATCTATCAGGTGAGATGGCATTATTAAGTACAATTTATAAATTTAAATCCCGTTTTGCCTATATCGAACAACAAGCACTGGCACAACAAAAAGCCATTGAAGACATGAGTCTGAGTGAAATGGATGCATTGTGGGACCAGGCAAAAATACAATTACAACAACAGGCCAAATCTCATGCAACAGATCAAAATATCAAGGCAAGTCTTCCCGAGTGATTTAACTCGATGCTTAATTGTATGCATAGGATGGATGCTGATGGGGCTGAGCTGTCAACTTTATGCTCAGCCTGCCAACAGTGGCTATGAAAAATGGAAACAGCAACAACAGGCAGCAGATGTGCAACTGAAACAACAAAGTACTGCTCGCAGTCAGGCCGATCACTATCTGTCCCGACCACAAATGACTGCACAGTTACAGGATAAACATGGTGCGGTTTTAAGTCAGGGCAAAATCAACATTAATACTGCTACAGTGCAACAACTGCAGCAGTTACATGGTATTGGTGAGAAAAAGGCACAAGCGATTGTGGATTATCGCAATCAGCATGGAAAATTTAAAAATATTGCTGAATTGGCCGATGTTAAAGGGATTGGTCCAAAGTTACTTGAAAAAAATAAAAATTTGATCCAGATCTGATAAAAAACAGGTTTGAATGGTTGAATTTACCCTAAAAATTGTGGCTCCAATCAAGAGAATCAAATTGCCCTTTAAGTGTGTAAGCGATATGATGAGCACAATTATGATTTTTACGTCCTGACGTAGGAGACAGTGTCTTTTGCAAACTTTGCGTGCGTCAAAGTGTGGATTATCCACCAACCAATTACCTGCTTCAATTTTAGATGTTATTGACTCCTTAACTAAAGCTGGCTACGACGCATATATCGTAGGTGGCGGTGTGCGTGATTTGATGCTTGGTCTAAATCCGAAAGATTTTGATGCAGTGACCAATGCAACACCGAATCAGATTAAAGAAGTCTTTGGTCGCCGTTGCCGTATTATTGGCCGCCGATTTGAATTGGCACATGTGTATTCTGGTCGGGAACTGATCGAAGTTGCAACATTTCGTGCACCTCCGAAAAAAGCAGTGACCTCTGCTGCTGGTATGATCTTACGGGACAATAACTGGGGCAGCATACAAGAAGATTTTTCACGTCGTGATTTTTCCATCAATGCCATGTATTATCAACCTCGCAAAGGAGAAGTGCTGGATTTTTGCCATGCCATTGATGATATAAAAAATAAAACCTTGCGCTTATTGGGTGATCCTGCATTACGCTTTGAAGAAGATCCTGTGCGGATGTTACGGACCTTGCGTTTCGCCGCAAAACTGAATTTCAGTATTGATCCTGCCATTTTGGAAATTTTTACTCCCGAATGTACTCAGCTGTTGCGTGATGTATCGCCCCACCGTTTGTATGATGAGTCACAGAAACTGTTTACCATGGGGCATTTGCACCGTGTTATGCCGATGTTGATTGATTTTGGAATTTGGAAGCAACTTTTTGCCGAAATTCCTGAGGAAATTACGCCATTTATTGAGCGTGCTGCAAAAAATACAGATCAACGTATTCAGATTGGTAAAACCATTAACCCAGCATTTTTCTATGCAGTCTTGTTATGGAAACCATTCATTCAACGTTGTGAATATCATCTTTCACGTGGTGTTGTGGCCGCTGAAGCACGTGCTCAGGCGGGGTTGGATGTTTTGAAACGTCAGGCGACACGTACCATTATTCCGCGCTTTGCTGAAACATTTATCCGTGAAGTTTGGGAAATGCAAACCCGATTGTTGAATCCAAAACCACAGCAAATTGAAGCATTGTCAGGTCATGCCCGTTTCCGTGCTGGTTTTGACTTTTTGTTGTTACGTGAAAAGTCAGGTGATGAAACTGCGCAAGGCATGGGAAGTTGGTGGGAAGCCTATCAATCCATGTCTGCTGATGAGAAAGAACGAGCGATCAGTCAGTATAATCGTCAAAGAGCAAAAAGCCGCCGTAAAGCCAATGCTGATGCAGTTGTTGTAGAAGAGTCTAAACAAAGTGCTTCAACGATTGAGCCATTGGTGAAAGAAACCGAGAGTCGCAGTCGCCGTAGCCGTAAATCAGGTGCTGAACAAAGTCGTGAACGCCGTCAGAATGTCGCAGCTGAAGCATCAGCATTGCCTGGTGAAATTGGCCCGAGTCATCCGATTACCAAGCGTAGACGGGTGCAGCGTGATTTAAGCAAGGTTGTATTTGGACCTACTCAATGAGTGTTGTGACCTATATTGGCATGGGCAGTAATCTGGGTGATTCTGTACAAATCCTGACAGAAGCAGTGCACAAACTGAAAAACTTGGGCGCTGTGCGTGTTTCAAAGTTGTATCAAAGCCCACCAATGGGTCCACAGGATCAACCGCATTATCATAATGCTGTGGCGGAGTTGGTTACTGAGCTTGAGCCTTTGGCCTTGCTCGATGAGTTGCAGCGTTTTGAGCAGGAAGCAGGTCGGGTAAGGCTGCGTCATTGGGGTGAACGCACCCTTGATCTTGATCTTTTGCTTTATGGTGAAAAAACCATTATAAATGAACGGCTCACTGTGCCACATGTTGGTATCTTGCAACGTGATTTTGTCGTCATCCCCTTGTTGGATTTGGACAATACATTACAGATTGCAGGGCAGGCCTTACACACACTGCCATGGGTACAGCAATCAAGTCTGCAGGTGCTTGCAGATCAACATTGGGCTTAGTCCTTCAGCAAATTTAGTCAGTTCAACAGGAACTCTCATTGACAGAGGAATATCGTCATGATCAGCCTAAGTGATTTAAGACAGTTTAAACAACAAAACCGTAAATTTTCATGTCTGACCTGTTATGATGCCAGTATGGCAAAAGCAATGGAAGTTGCTGAAATTGATAGTATTTTGATTGGTGACTCATTGGGTATGACCATTCAGGGTCATGATTCAACATTGCCTGTGACAGTGGCTGATATGGCTTATCATACTGCAGCGGTCAGACGTGGCAATCAGCACTCATTCATCATGTGTGATTTACCATTTATGAGTTATGCAACTTTAAATGATGCATTGCTCAATGCGAAAACCGTGATGCAAGCTGGCGCGCAAATGGTGAAAATTGAAGGCGGTGAATGGTTGGCAGAAACTGTCCAGGTATTGACCCGAAATGGTATTCCTGTTTGCGTGCATTTGGGTTTAACGCCTCAGTCAGTACATGTATTTGGTGGTTATAAACTTCAGGCCAAAACCCGTGAAGCCGCAGATCAGTTGATTGCGGACTGTAAGGCGGTGGTTGATGCTGGTGCGGCAATTTTGCTGCTTGAGTGTGTTCCTGCACAATTGGGGCAGGAAATTACCGAATTATTTCCACATGTCCCTGTGATTGGGATTGGGGCTGGAGCAGAAACGGACGGTCAGGTATTGGTCGTTCAGGACATGCTTGGATTGACTTTTGGCCGGGTGGCACGCTTTGTGCGTAATTTTATGAAAGAACAAGCAGGTGAAACTGCAATTGTTGACGCATTTAAGGCGTATCATGTGGCGGTGCAGAAGAAATCATTTCCAGCACAAGAACATACTTTCCAGGTTGAGCTGTAAACATGAAGACTGAAACAACGATACAAGGGCTGACTGCATCATTAAATCCTGCCAGATCGGCACGAAAAATTATTGGTTTTGTGCCTACTATGGGTAATTTACACCAAGGGCATTTGAACCTGGTGCGTGAGGCGCGTAAATTATGTGATGTCGTGGTCGTCAGTATTTTTGTCAATCCTATTCAATTTGGTCCAAATGAAGATTTTGATAACTATCCTCGGACACTTGAACAGGACAGTCATTTATTGGCCGATGTGGGTTGTGATATTGTTTTTGCGCCTTCTGTAGAGCAAATGTATGGCCATCACCCACGTTTGACCAATATCAGTGTCAGCGACATTACCAATGATTTATGTGGTTTGCAGCGTCCAGGGCATTTTGATGGCGTAGCAGTGGTTGTGACGAAGTTATTTAATATCGTGCAGCCTAATTATGCATTTTTTGGCCAGAAAGATTATCAACAATTGGCTGTGATCAAACAGTTGGTTCGTGATTTGAATATGCCAATTGATGTCATCGGTGTACCAATTGCACGGGCGACTGATGGTTTGGCCTTAAGTTCCCGCAATGGTTATTTGACTGAGGATGAGCGTCAAACAGCGCCTGTGATTTATAAGTCCTTGCAGGCTGCTGAAAAGCAACTGTATGAGGCTGTACCTTTGGCTGATACTTTGGCATTTATTCGCACTGAATTGAGCAATGCAGGTTTGGTTGTAGATTATGTAGAAGCACGTAGCACAATGTTACAGAAGCTTGATCAGTTTGATCAGGATGTTGTATTGTTTGTTGCGGCAAAACTCGGTAAAACCCGTTTGATTGATAACTTGCAGGTTAAGCATAGCGCTTAATTTTCTCTAAATACAGGACACCCCAGTTCAGGAACGCCATGCCATGAAGCGTATACTTATCGTGACAGGACAGTCAGGTTCAGGAAAATCTTCTGCCTTACAGGTGCTTGAAGATTTGGGGTATTACTGTATTGATAATCTGCCTTTGGCTTTGTTGCCCGAGATTGTGGAAAAACTGGATCGGGAAAATAACCTGGAACAGTTGGCATTGGGTGTGGATGTTCGCAGTACCCGTGAGGATTTACAGGGTTTTGATCATGTGTTTCAGCTGTTGCAAAAGCATGGCTCGGTGGATGTCATCTATCTCACGACCCGTGATCAGGAACTGATTTCACGTTTTAGTGCTTCACGTCGTCCTCATCCCTTGTCGTCACGTTATCAGAGTCTGAATGAGTGCATTCAGGAAGAAAAACATTTATTATTGCCTATTCAACTGCGGGCAACTGTACACATTGATACCACAGATAAAAGTGTACATGATTTAAAAGATACCTTATTGTCCAAACTTGGACAGTCCGATAAACTTATTTTGATTTTACAATCTTTTGGCTATAAGCATGGCATTCCATTGGATGCCGATTTTGTGTTTGATGTACGACACTTGCCGAATCCACACTGGAATCTTGAACTCAGAAAGTTCTCCGGTTTGGATGAGCCAGTCAAAGCATTTCTCGAAAGCAGTGATATGGCTGTAGAAATGTATCAGGATATTTATCAGTTTTTAATCAAATGGTTGCCTGCTTTTGCTGAGGGGCATCGCCATTATATTACGGTGTCCATTGGTTGTACGGGTGGGCAGCACCGTTCTGTTTATATAGTGGACAGACTGAAAAAAGCGCTCGAATCGCAATGGTCTGTTCAGGTCTTACACCGGGAAATGAAGCACTGGTCATGATTGACACAACTGTTGACGTAATAAATAAATTAGGGTTACATGCGCGTGCATCTGGCAAACTGATCGAAGTCACTACCCAGTTCCGTTCTACAATTCAGATTGGTAAGGCTGATAAATTGGTCGATGCTAAAAATATTCTTTCCTTACTGATGCTGGGTGCAGGTAAGGGAACCACTTTGCGTTTGGTGATTGAAGGACCAGATGAAGACAAAGCATTGTCTGAAGTCCTTGCACTGTTCGCTGCTAAATTTTATGAGGCTGATTAACCGTGGCACGTCGTCCGCAACGTTTTACTGAAGATGATTTTGAGTCTTTGGAAGGGCGTGCAAGTAAAACCGAACAAAAGAAAGCTGTACAACGTATGGCTGCATTGGGTGCGCAACTCGCAGAGTTGCCCAAGAAACAACTTGAACAGTTACCTGTTGAGGAACGTCTGATTGAAGCTTTGCTGGATGTTCAGCTGATCAGCTCACATGAAGCTCGTCGTCGCCAATTTCAGCGGATTGGGAAACTGTTGCGCAATGAAGATGAAACCATGATCTTGTCTTATCTGACGCCACAACAGGGTGCGAAAAAGACAGCGCAGTTACAGCGTTGGGTAGATCGTATGGTTGCCCAAGGTGATCCTGCCATTAAGGAATTTATCAAAACCTATAATGCGGCAGAGCATCACGCAATTCGCCAACATATTTTGCGTATTCAACGGGATATTCAAAAACAATTGGGTGATGATGCTGTTGCAGAGTCAAAATTAAAATTATTTAATTATGCACAGCAAGTGGCTTTAATTTCAGACAATGGTTGATCTTCCTGTTATTGTGATATAAATCAGCGATCTATATAGGTCGCTTTTTTTATGCTCGTTAAAAGTATGTTTTGATAAGGTTGAAAATGTGATTTTTGTCAGGTATTGTTGCATTAATGTGAATTAAATAATTATTTAAACATTGTTCATAATAATCATGGGGATAAAAATCATGGGGATTGAAAGTATTCAAATACAGGCTAAACTTTTATCGGCTGTACTGGTGGGGTGTGCCTTGATGGTGACAGGCTGTACATCAAAAACAGTTGTGCAACCAGCAGTAAAAGTTGCTGTGGATCAAAATAAAGTTCTGATTGATGAGCTAAAAGAAGGGCTTGCACTATATTTTGAAAATAATTCCGCTGAGGTTGATGTGAAATATCATCTCTATTTGGCAGCCGCAGCCCAGTTTTTAAAGAAAGATTCTAATTTTGTTTTAAATTTGCAAGGGCATACAGATAGCAGTGGCAGTAATGCAACCAATAAACGTATTTCTTTGGAAAGGGCAAATGCGGTCCGTAATCAGATGATCAGACAATATGGCGCAAGTCCGAATCAGATTGTGGCAAGTGGTGTGGGGTCAGCGCAACCGATTGCATCCAATGCAACTGCAGAAGGCCGTGCACAAAACAGACGTGTGACAGCAACTTTGAGTTTACGCTGATTTTTGCTTTAAAGTTCAAGCAAGTATAGATTAGGCGTTCTCTAATCCATGCATTTTCAGATGAAACCATGATCCATTCATTCTTTGGACTGAATGGATTTTTTAATTGTGCATGATCGATTTTTTAAGGGAACATTAATGGCGGATTTGGCTATAATATCAGACTGAAAATGTTGATAAAGTCATCTATAGCGCTATGGAACTTCCTGATAAATTACAAAATTTACCCTTCAATTGTGGGATTTATGCGGTGTGGATGGTGTTTCAGCATCATGCGATTGATCTTGAAGTCGATGATTTATTGAAATTGTGTCGCTACAGCGAGGAAGAAGGAACTTCCACCATTGCCTTGGCTGTTGCGTTGAAAAAACTTGGGATGCAGGTCCATTTTTATACTGATCCCGATGATGATTTGCAGCCGACCGAACAGTGGTTTTATCAGCAAGCACAAGATTTGCAGATGCCGATTTTAGCTGCGATGTCCTATGTTGAA
>RRZU010468177.1_pt1 | contig 13953 bp, 21 predicted proteins | sample 2165561 | NCBI WGS metagenome assembly RRZU01 (sample SAMN10456909, study PRJNA506462) | wastewater metagenome | isolation source: wastewater sludge | place: USA: Moscow, Idaho
ATGTATCTCAAGGCGCTGCCAAGCAGCTTGGTTTCATAAAACAAGGATTAGCTAAAATTAATATTGAAGTTTTGTCCTTACCTGAAAAAAAATTAAAGGTGCCTAATGTCAAACATACCAATCTCGATGAAAGAGTTAATCGAATTATCAGTAGCTCAGCAAGTACAAAGTCAAATGACATTGATAGACGCTCAGGTTCATCACTTACAGGAACAAACCAATCATTCAATCCAACAATTGGAGTTGGTAGCAGATCGTATCCAGGATCAACGAGCTATGGCAACGGTAGCGTTGGATACTCTCTCCTCGGCTATGAAGGTCCAGCAGACAGCATCTCCAGACTTATTGCGTCCGATTATGCAACACCAGATGATGGGAAATAGAGCGCATCATTTAGCTAGTTGCTATTATGAATCTATGATCCGTTATTGGAATGCTTCAAATGTAGTTTATATCTTATCTACCCAGATCAACGTTGTATCACATGCTGTTGCATTAGAAATCAACCGTGCTGGTTTTGAATTAACTATTGCAGCACAGGAAGCTAAAACAGCGTGGCATGCATTCGATGACTCACTAACTAGTGATATCGAATTAGATATGGATATGATTGAAGATGTTTGGGATGAGCGAGCGGTGTGTGTAACTCTCGTATTTATTGATGGTCTTACCATTAATTATACCGTTAGCCCATATGCCATGATTCAATTAGGTGGATTACCAGTTGGTACATTTGTATACATAAATGGTGCACCATTCGAAATAGCAGATGGTGGCGTATATAAATTAGGTATCGACATACATGGTTTCCAACGCATCACTTCTTTAATTAACTACGGTAGAATCCCATGATACTACAAGGTGTACCATCTAATCTAGATTTTACTGGTATTCCTGTAGATCTAATTAGTGATCCAGATAACATGGATCTAAAACATATGTTTTATGAATGTACGTTATTATATTACGTATGGTCTTTAATTTATAGTGAACTACTTGAAACAAGTCAGGTAGACCTATCAGATGGATTAATTCAAAGAACCTTGTATTTACATAATGCAATATCTTTGATTACTAGTAGATTGACTAGTATTTACCTAGCGTTATCGTGCAGGTTAGGTGATGATCCATCTATAAAAGTTAGTATCTCTAATGAACACGAATGTGTTTATATAGAACTACCAACCCCAGCATCAGTTCACCCTAAAATGCATTTCCTTAAATGTTATGCTTACTTGCCTACGTGTTATCTTCCATCCTTCACGGACGCAAGTGGTAAACTTTGGATTAACTTAGGTGGACTACCTTCAGGTACACGTGTATTAGTAGGACAAACATGGCTAACCGTTCAATAAACGAACTTGATGGTATGTGGGAAAAGATGCGAGATATCGTTAAGGAGTATGATGTAAAAATCATTGCTCCGGCGATACCTCGTGAACGTCCTATTGTGCCGCAACATCCAGATGGCTTCTATTTGATGGATTATCCTTCATTATTAGATCCATGCAAAATAGCTAAAGACATTGTAATAACTAGATCGAAAGATATTCATTCTCGTCAAGTAACATTACAAGTTATGAAGCATCGAAAACATAACCCGGACAACTTACAGGTATATCGTTATGACTGTGGAAATAAACCCCCGAAATAAAACTGAACGACTGAATACATTTGCCGCAGCATATCGCGAACCAAATGCCGGTGATCCAAATTGGTACGTAGAAATCCCTGGAATTGAAGGTTGTTTTAGTTCTGGTAAAACTCTAGAGGAAGCTCAGGAGAATATCAAAGAGGCTTTAATTAGTCTTAGTTTAAAAAGACCATTGACATTGGCTGAAATAATGCGAATGGATAATATGGAATACATGTACCAAAAAGGTTATCAAGGGTTTCAGTTTATTATTGGTACTGCAGTAGTACAATCCGAAGCATATATCTAAGATCCATAATTTAAGTTAAATATAAAGGAATAAAATTATGTCAGCTATCCAAGTCCCAGCTAAAGTATTACTCGTATTAGAAAAACCTGCATCTGAAAATCAATGTTGGGGTGTGATTGTACCCCATATTAAAGGATGTCATTCTTCGGGTGAGAATATGGGTGATGCAATTGAAAAAGCGCGTGAAGCTATATTAAGTCATACTGAACTTGAACCTGTAGCATTTAATCAAATGTTAAATTTAGATGATTATGATATCTTAGTTGACATGGACCTAACCAATTCAATATCGATGATTGTTGATGCTGAGGTAAATGTGGATAAACCTGCTTTTATTAAACCGATTCCTGGCTTAAAGGAACGGTTAGTTGAAGATGAGTTGTTACGTAAGATCACCAATAAAATCCCACGGGTTGCAGTAGGGGCTATTATTGTTGATGGTGAAGGACGTATATTAACTTGTCGTCGACCACATGGTCCTGAAAACTATGTTGGTAAGTTACACACATTTGGCGGTAAAGTTGATCTTGGTGAAACTCTTTATGATGCTATTAGTCGTGAAGTGTTAGAAGAATGTAACATCGATGTACATAGCCAATCATGGAAAGTTGATATGGTTGGTACCATTGAAGAAATTGAACCAGATTGTAATTATGAAACAGATGGTGAAAAACAAATGTATCATTGGGTATCTGCTATTTGGGTATTCTGGTTAAAGGATACTAATTTTAAAAATATGGAACCACATAAACATCTTGATATGAAATTTCGTGATGTTGAAGAAATGGATCCATTAGATATTGCACCATCTGCTTACCATAGTATGGTTCTTGCTGGTATCTTTGAACCACGCGAAGAATGGCGTACGACGATTGATCGTACATCTGTTTAATTAAAATTGGGGAGGGTAATACCTCCCTATATATGCTGTTAAAAGGAATAATGAAATGTTTGAAAAATACCCTGGCGTAATGATGCCACCTCCTGAAGAAGTAACCCCTGAAGTAAAGAAAGCTATATCGGAATCTATTGATAAAAGAACAATTAATATTGATAACGTGACTCCGGAAGCTCAAACATTATATATCCATCAAGCTGGTATAGATATAGATGTTGCAGCTACTTATCCTGATGAAAATACTCAAAAGGAGATGCAGAAACAAATCTCTGAAGATATACAACTGGGTCGAGGTATGACTGATCCAGAAATATATGTATTAGGTGATCCATCAGATTTTGTTGATAAAACAAGCCATATGTGGGGCGGGATTCACCCAGGTACATATAGTGGTACACGGGGTGGTAAAACTACTGAAGTTAATGAAAAGTTCCTGATGGGTGAAAGACCTGAAAATAGCCCAGTTGGATTATTACACCCTACTGGTAAAACAGATTTTAATGGGAATATGTTTATTGAAGCACTTGCTAATACTGAAGAATTGACTGGTAATAAATCTGACGTAGTTGTAAACATACCTAGCCAAGATATTCGACTTGGTGATAAATCTGGTCATATGGTTGATTGGGGTGAGTATAAATCAGAAACACCATATACTGTAACCCAATTAAGTGCTGAAGATTTTGATCGTTTACAATTAGAACGTGAGCGTAATATTCATGCAAATAGCGTTGCCACCACTGAAAAGCCAAAACGAGTAGCTATAATTGGTGGTCCACGTAACATTGCTAACCATATTATTCGCGTTTGTGAAGAATCAGGTATTGAAGTAACAGAAACAAATGATCGTCCACGTGGTCAGTTTTATGATGAAGCTAAATTAATTGGGAATCCGAATATGAAAACAATTTCACCAGCAATGTTGTTGAATAAACATCATCATGGTGCATCACCATATGCACATGGTAAAAAGCCAACCATTGAAGATCTTTCTGAGACTATGCGTAAGGATATGCGTAAAGCACAGAATGCTACCAATAAAGCAAATGGTTTTGGTAAGCGTTTAACCAAGAAAGATAAAATGGAAATGGCTAAACATAAAGATGGCTGGCATGATCCAGAATTAACACCACACATTACCATTATCGATGGTAAAGAAGTATTAAGTTTCCGTAGAAAGAAAGATATTCAAACATATGTTTCTAAATTTGAACATGAGGTAGCAATCAAAGTTCCCCACTAAGGAGTTGGGTTTTACAACAACGGCTGTGGATATGGAATGGAAAACTACAGCCACTGTTAAAGATGGTAAAGTAACCGATGTTAAGGTTACAGATACTAAACATACCCTTGAAGGTGAATATAAGGATATCGATTAATGTCCAAACACACTGATATTACTTTCCATGTAGATTCGTTAACCTCTATGGATAACAAAACATTTGTAAAGCAATTAAGTTATTTGATAGCCTGCAATATAAGTCCGTTGGTTAATATTCTACCACCAGATGTACCAGTTAGTAATGTTGCTAATCTTTACATAATGCATAGTACTAGTAAGACTGATAACTTTGAGATGGGTGATTTTAAGGTTGAGACATTAGGTACATTAAAACCGTATGCGGTATTTGAAAATCCAGCAGGATTACGTATATCATGTAGAGTACCAAATGATTTACTACCAATCGATCACTATGTTGGAAAAGTTATCAAGGTATTATTAATAGATACTGATGGTGAAGTAAATATTCTTGGTTTATTCTTAGAAACGTAATAACTGCATAAATAGAGAGAGTCCCTAGGGACTCTCTCTATGTCACTATGCTTTTATTTTTTGTCATCTAGGTTAATAAAGATTGCCCAATCATTAGCAAATAAGAAAGCCGTAGGAATACTAGCCAACGCTTCTCTTTTCCATTCAATATCTAAAATAGGTGAATATGAATATAACACAGGTTTGCCATTCTCCATAAATAATGTTAAATGAGTATTCTTATACATAGTACTTGGGCTAGTAACTGATAACCCGCGATATAAAAGCTCCATTGCATGTGAAAATGATACCTTCGAATCTAAGGGTTTGCCATTTCGGTTCTTTGGTGGGGCTACAAATTCAGTATTTGTACCAGTAGACTTCTTTGGTTGATAACCTTGACCTAACATAACTACTCTCCTTTTATAGTTCATATATACTAAAGAATAGTAAATTTATACCTATTGTATATGAAATAATGGATGTCAGGTTTACCGTTATTTCAATAATTAAGGAGAAGAATATGTGGTCGCTAATACCATGGCGACGATTGTTGACATTAGCCACACCCTATATAAAGGAAGTGTTTTTTGGTAAGTTTAATCTAATCGGTTACTTCCTAAATAATAAAGCTATAGCAGTTTTGTTTATAACACTTGTCTGTAACTACCTTGCATTCCAATATGTATCATACGGTTATGAAGCATTGAACACTCATAATCAGACGTTAGATAAACAGAACAAAGCGTTCTTGGTCAAAATAGGTGAACTACAATCCCAAGTGGAAACACTTAGTAGTGTAGCATCCGATACTCCCCGTAGCTCTAAGGTATCAGAAGCAGGAGTTCCGAAAGAGGTCGTCATGGAAAATAATCAGTATAAGGAAGCCTTATATGAGATTGTTAGGTTGAAACAAGAAGAACGGCAAAGAGGAGCTTCTACCCAAGTGACGAAATAGTCCACAGGAGAAGAAATTGAAAACCAATCAACTAAGTAATACAGTACGAGCTTTAATACTTATTATTGCTATTATAATTTTAACGATTGTATCTTCCAAGGCAGATATGATCAAAGCCACTTATAGTCCTTATAAGTGTAATATGGAAACATCCAAACATAAGGACATTTCCATTAATATGAAAATAACTATTCTACTTGATAAGATGGATGATATATCAGTTAGAAAGTTTAATTTTAAAAACCATACAGAGGATATAAAAACCAAAGAAGAAGTGCGTCGTTATGATGTCACTTCTTCAAAGCAACGTATACTTATTACGGTATTTTTACCAGACTGTGAGATGCCGTTGTATAAAATAATATAGATAGCCTTATATCATGTATGATTGGAGAATATGCATGAACGAAGATATCGTAAAAGCGATGCGTGAAGAAATAGAAAATTCTATTGCGCAATATAAAGTTGATAAAGACCTGATTAATAATACCTTCGGTTTAGTTGCATATACAGATGGTGGGTTTAGAGCTAAGATGCACTACAGACATGCAGACCCTGCGGTTGGTGGTTGTGGTGTATTTGGTTATGTTTATGCTAACCAAGAACCTAAAGTCGGTCATGGGTGTCAAGGATTTGTTCCTACTCATGTTGGTATTCATTTTAAAGATCAAATGAATAAACCAGTTGTAACTAAACTCGGTGTTGAAAAGATACCACAAGCAGTAACACCTTTGGTATATGTGAATGTACGTGACGGTAGCGAAGATTATAAGACTAATAACATTGGCGAATTAATGGGTGTTGTACACGCATTTAGAATTGCCAAAGAGTTTGATGAAATTCGCCACGTATTCATTCGAGGTGATAGTGAATATGTTTTAAATGGTTTAGTAAAGTCCTGTGAGAATTGGTCTCAGAATGGATGGAAACTAGGTAGTGGTGATCCTGTTAAGAATGTTGAGATCTGGCAAGAACTATATGGTCTCTATCTTGAATTACAATCCATGGGTAAAGTTGTAGAACTATCATGGGTTAAGGGTCACTCAGATTCAGTCGGTAACAACCGTGTAGACGCTTTTGCCACAGAGGGTATGATTGGTGCTATTAACAAAGCAGAGCTGCCTAGCTATCGCTTAGTCGCACCTAAAGACATGTGGGCACCTAAGGTAGATACCCCAGATTTATTATCTGAACCTTTGTTGTTTGTATCTAACAGTAAAACAACAAATACTGTGAACATTAACGATACAGAATATCATTTTTATTACCAAGGTAACTTTGGTAAGGAGGCTGATGAATATACTAAAATGGGTAGTGATAAGTCTTATGCAATCACTGCACTTTACCACAAAGAACCCGTAATACAAGGTGTTGTTGAACTATGTCGTGATATTAAATCCTATAATGGTCTTACTACCTATATTGGTCGTATGGATGAGTTCTTCCGCCCTAAGAATTATTTAGAGATGAAAGATGTAGGTTTGGTATTCTTGCGTCGTAACTGGAAAAATCAATTTACTTTAAGTGAAGGTAAACTGGTACTTGAAGAACTTAATCCAATTAGACATGGTGAGCGATTAGCCACTGTATTTAACTTTTTGGAAGAAGTACTATATACACATATCGCGGGTACTTTAAATGAGAAGTATCATGTTCAAGATATGAGTAATGATTTCTTTGAAATACAGGAAACCAAGAAAGGTACTAAGTATACAACTAAAGATACTATTGATAAATCCATTTCAATTGATATTGGTGCATCTGAAAAGTTGTTACTAACAATTGGTATTGACACACCTAAGTTACGAATCATTAAAAATTATGCTTCATCAACTACCAAAATCAAATTAATTTACTGGTACCAAGCAGATAAGTCTATTCGCTATGCTACTATAATGGAAACAATTGACGGTGTTGGTATATGGGGAAGTGTTTATAGTAACAACTTAACCATTACATAACCATCGAGGTTATTTATGAAAAAGTTTATTCATATCTGCAAGTATTTAGTAGTGTTATCACTTATAAGTATCTTTCGCATTGTGGTACCAAATAAAGGTAAGAAGATGATGTACATCGTCTCTATCTATAGCCAATTGGTCCAAGACAAAATACTTGAAGCTACTACTTTAGATAAGTTAAATATGAAACTTAATCTGGCATGTCAGCCCGAAGCCTTGCAGCTCCCTATGGAGCTTGGAGAAGTTATTTGGAAGGACATTTCCTTTAAGGATCTATTTAAGGAAGAACTTGGTCAGTATTATCATTATGATGGTACACATTGTATCCCGTTTACAGAAGCTCAAATCATCAGTGCCAAAATCGTTGAACGAACACCGAAGTGGTTACGATATGATAATAAGAGTAATATGGTGCGGGATGTTGCTACGTTGTTCTACGCAGCGTCAGCAAGGCCTATATGACCTAAGGGCATAAAGGAGTGGGGTAACCCACTCCACTATGCTGTTATGCTTTAATAATGGCGCTGTTTAGGTTTACTACTGCTACATATAGTTCATTTACAAATTGAATATATGCACCATAAAATTCATATGCTGTAGCCATTGTATAGATCACATTGGCAACATCTTTAGCGGTAGCTTTACTAACTTCGCGGTTTTCATTCTTTTTCATTTTAAGAATTAATCGATCAGCTTTTTCAGATAGGTTATTAATTTCTTTAGTTACCATATCTGGAGAATAAGCATTGATTCGAGTAAGTAGATTTTGAAAACTATCTAAACTATCTGTCCATTCGCCAAGACTACGATACACATTACCAAATGGCTGTAAGTGTGCAGCTTGCGAACCTTTGAAATAATCAGCGATTGTTTCTTTTGCTTTATTAATATCTGTTGCTAATTTGGTATCAGTAAATGATTGTTGGGTATACAGTTTACGATCATCATTTAATAGACCAGCTAAATATTTTTCAGCAGTAACAAAGTAATTAGTATGGAAATCTTCCAACAACGACATTACGTTATTTAAAGTATTGATATAATCAGCGATGTTACCTTGAAAACCTGGTGGAGTTTGAACACCTATTTCTTTAATACCAAGATAACCTTTGATACGTAGACTAGATGGTAAAGAGCGACTATAGTCTAACTTGCCACCATGTTCTAATTTAGTAAATGATTTACTACGCATCTGAGTTTTGATTTCAGAAAATGATTTAGCAAGATCATTTGTAAAATTACTAATACCAGTATTAACCATATCAACGAGATTAATAATGTTATTAGTACCTGGAAAGAACGCCTCTACACTAGCTGTAACCATAAGATTACGATTAGGTAGACCGTGCAATGGATTATTGGACATGGGGTGAATCCTCACTTATAAAAAAATATAGCCACATATATATTTTGAGAAAGAATAACTTTTTTATTTAAGGAAATGAAATGAGTTTAGATATTGCGGGTAAGTTCACGCAAACTGACCCAGTTAAAATTCTTTTTAACGTGGGTGCAACATTAGATTTATCCACTGGTGGTTATGTTCCTGGTCTTAAAGGGGATATGGTATTATGTGGTGGCTTAGCACCTATCAATGGTATTACTGGGCCTGGTAACTCATTTAAGTCTGCCTTGATGCATTTCATCATTATGACTGTACTTGATCGCTATAAAGAAGCTATGGGGATTGAGTATGATACAGAAGGTACATTAACATTAGCTCGCTTAATTGCTATTGCGACAGAGTGTGCTCCTGATCTAGTACCATTGTTAACTGACATGAGTAAGTTTATTCTTACAGACATGACTCAATACGATGGTGGTGAATTCTTTACATTAGCTAAAGAACTATTAGAAACTCGCTGTAAAGGTAAAGAGAAAAAGATCGAAACTCCTTTCCACGACCCTATCACTGGTAAACCTATTTCTTGCTATGCACCATTAGTAATTGGTATTGACTCATACAGTCTATTCCAATCTAAGAGTGTACAGAACATGCAGGTTAATGAGATTGGTGATAAATCTCGTAACATGGAATACATGCGTGATGGCGCTGCTAAGACAGCTATGCTTATGGAGTTACCAACTCTTGCGGCTAAGTCTGGTTCGAATTGGTTAATGTCTGCTCACTTAGGTGAACGACCACAGATGGACCCAATGCAACCGTTAAGAAAACAATTGGCTTACTTAAAAGCTAATTTAAAACTTAAGAACGTACCTGAGAAGTTCATGTTCCTTACGAACAACTTATGGTATATGGAAAATGCTGGTCCATTATTAGATGATCAAAAAGGTCCTAAATACCCACGTAACTCAAACGACAGTATGAAAGGTGATACCGACTTAATGGTTATCCGTATTGTCAATCTACGTCCTAAGTCAGGTCCTGCAGGTGTTCCATTACATTTGGTAGTTTCCCAACGTGATGGTATTCTTCGTGATATGACACACTTCTATTATATTAAAGAAGTGAATAAGGATTATGGTTTTGGTGGACATAACCGTGGTTACTTCCTAGATATTTACCCAGAACTAACTATGAACCGTAATCAAGTTCGTAATAACATTGATGTAGACCCTAAATTTAAACGAGCATTAGAAATTACTTCTGAGCTTTGTCAATATTTCAACTTAAACCCTGACATTGACGCTAGTCTATATTGTACACCAGAGCAATTATATACCGACATTAAAGCAATGGGTTATGATTGGGACATCCTATTAAGAACTCGTGGATATTGGACGTTTGACCACTATACGAACAAGATTCCACCTCTTAGTACTTTGGACCTTATTAACATGCGTGCAGGGATTTACAGACCGTGGTGGTATGATGAATTTGTTAAATCCAACAACGTTGCAGCAGCAGCTTGATATATACGCTTTAAAAACTCGTGTTGAGAATTATCTTCATCAACATGAGAGTGTTAGTTTTGATAGTAAGTTTCTTACTATCATTACTGACGTTGCGCCAGATATCGCTTCCAGTGTTCAATTAGATCTTGGAAGTAAAGGTTACTGTTTTAACACAACTACGCAGGATGGATTAAATTCTTACCTGCGTATGTTTTATTTATCCTTACCTTTTGATACATCCGGTATACGTGAATATATCGTAGATACGGATTATCAGGTGTGGGCACGCTATTTTGTGAATATACTTTTGTTCAGTTACATTGAATTTTATAGAGGTTATCGCAATGAGCATTAAGCGTTCTGCAGCAGAAAAGGTAATTTTAGATGCATTGTCTTTACTTGATCCAACTGGTGATAATACCAAGTTCATGAAAGAAACTCTTGCTAAGATGTCAGATAAGCAATTCGATGCATACATGACAGCTATTGAAAAGGGTGAAGACTATGTTTCTATAGTAGTACCGAATATGCGTAAGAAACGTGCCGTAACTACGGACAACACGAAAATTGCTGCTAAGAAACTCGGTATTGAATTCGAACACCAATTATGGATGGTTGACCCTAAGACTAAGTTAGAATACTTGACACCAATTAAGTATCTTGTATTACATTTACCTGTACGTCGACAAATCCAAACATTGGAAAGTAAAATTGCTGTTGCTGAAAACAATAGAAAAGTCGATGACATGACTGATCAGGTTACTCGTGAATCTGGTAAGTCATCTATCTCTTTTCCGGAAATATTGGTATTAGTTGCCAGTGGGCAATATCGTGCATGTGAAGAACTATTAAAGGTTCGTGGTGGTGATTTAACGGCATTGAATATGTCTAACACCAACATCTACTCTACTGGTGGTTTTTCTCTTGATGCGGTTGCTACTTTAGGTAGTAGAGCCAAGGCTACGGAAACATTATCCATATTGTTAACAGCAATGCATTTTGACAATAACTTCTAGGTGAATCATGGAAGACTTATATGATCAAATAGGTAACTATGTTGTTACTTGTATTGCGACTAAAGAAGCATTGGGTATTATGATTGGTGAGTTATCACCATTATTAACTCAGGTTAATTATGCTGCTCTGGAAGTTGATGACCTTAAAGAAACTACTGATAAGTTAGGGTTGGGTGCTCAGGCAATTACGATCTTATCTAACATTGTTAGTATCTATCGACTTAACACCGGTAAATCAACTACATCTATTCTATCTGTTATTGGAATGGATGATGCCACAGTTCGTGAAGTTGACTCAAATCAAAACTATGTATGGATTCCAGCAGGGATTTTATTACTTGGTTCTGGAGTTATCGGTAGTCTTAGAGATAGTTTAAATGACGGTACAAAATGAAGCGATACTAATAGAGATTGATACTATATTAGAAACTCGCTTAGGTACTGTAGATTTATTAAACCGGGAATGGGCTGAGAAACTTGCTATGTCTGAATATAGGCATAGGCTTAGTGATGACTTTAATTTATTCGTACCTGAAATAGATATGGATTTATATAAAAAGACATACGCTAAGCGTGATTGGGAAGTATTAGCTCATTCCGCGCCTACCGAGTTCTCTGTAGATCTAACTCGAATACTTGATGAATTGTTATTTGACCCTAAACGAATATCTCCAAATGCCACAACAGAAATTCATGTTAACATTTATCCTTATGATCTAACTGATGCAGAAAAGATCGAAATGGTACAAGCTATCCATGAAATTACTGCTACAGTATTTTATATCAAGTTAGTAAACATCCCCCCATACTCTATTACCTTTGAAACTATCAAGGCTAATAATTGGGTAGCCATATTTGCTTATGATTTAAATCTCATATTGTCAAACATGATTACCATGGAAAGTATTAAGGGTAAGTTACGTTGTAATAATGTAATGTTATATACCCCACACATTACTTTTAATTTTGATGAGTTAAAGAAAACAGTAGAAGAAACAACTGCTATGGGTGAAAAGTTTGAACCATTCATGCACACGTCTCTTTTATTGGCTCCTTTTATATCTTTAGAATTTGTAAGTAGTGAGTATTATTCATTAGCTGATTTCGATAAGCATGAGAAAACAACTCGCTTTGAGGAAGAAATGTACGATGAAACAAAACCATATGTTCCACCAGAAACTACCACAAAGGACCAAAACAATGACTGATGCAAACAACAACGCAGTTACCGATACTCCAGAATACGTTTTAGCAATCCCACGTACAGAACTAACTAATAATGGTTGGGGTTATGGGGTACATGATTTTGATGTCGATAAAATTGATCCAATTAACTTTGCGTTCTTACCACGTGATTGGGCAGATGATAAAACACCAGGTCATGATGAACCAAATAAATTAGGTCAAATTATGCCACAGGTTTTACCATATATCATTGTTAAAAATGAACATGGTGATATTTTATCTTATCGTCGTAAAGGTAAAGAAAAAGGTTTACTTGGACGTTATTCAATTGGTGTTGGTGGACATGTTGATATTACCGATGGTATTTATGGTGATGATGCAATTAACATCTTACAGGGTGTTGGTCCGTACAGTCACAACATTCACCATATCATTCAAGTAGGACTAATACGTGAGCTTGAAGAAGAAATTGGTTTAACTATTAAAGAACCTGTATCGTTCCATACCTTGGTACAATTAGATTCGGATAAGACCAGTCAAGTACATGTGGCGTTTGTTGGTACGGTAATTGCACCTGAACACATTTTAACAACATGTAATCCAAATGAATTTTTTGAAGTTGAGTGGGTGAGTTCAGAAGAATTATTTGAACGCATTCAAGACATGGATTATGAACCATGGTCTAAAGCTTTGATTAATTGGTTTAATTGATGGCGGCATAAAAGGAGTCCTTCGGGACTCCCTTTTAATATGCCCAAATAACATAAATTATTATTTACGAGGGTTGGTACGATCCATGAATACATTGTATGATTCATCTGGTGACCCTACCTCTAACATAGTGTCTACCACTACAAATGCAGCATTAGGATCCACTGGTACTTCAAATGGTAAAGGTTGATTTGGATCATGTGGTGTAACATCAATAGGTGTAGGTGGTTGTTGACCTAACATCTGATATAGATGTGGGATCATATCACGTGCGCGTTCAGCAGCATTGTCCACAGCTTTATTTTCAATCTGTAAACGCTGTACTGATAATGCCTGTGCATCCTGATCTTTAACAGCAGTTAAAACTACTTTAAGATCTTTACTATCCATATGGTCAATGTTGTTACCATCGGTACCAACTTTCTTTTGAATAATCATGTTACGAATGTTGCGGTTAAAGTCTAACTGTTGCTGCGCATCCGTACCAGGTAAAGGGGGTACATAGGGGTTTGTCATTATCAAGCTCCACAATTTTATAATTACATAATATCTAGTTGAATACAGTATAAGGAGTATGAAATGTTTAAATGGTATATCCGCTTTTATAACTGGTTTCACGCATATAGAATGCGTAAAGCTAAACAAATATTAAATGAATTACGTGACACTGAC
>RRZU013089509.1_pt1 | contig 13950 bp, 14 predicted proteins | sample 2165561 | NCBI WGS metagenome assembly RRZU01 (sample SAMN10456909, study PRJNA506462) | wastewater metagenome | isolation source: wastewater sludge | place: USA: Moscow, Idaho
AAGTTATATCACTGTTTCTATTTCAATAACTTCACCTTCAACTATCATTTCTGCTTTTTTGAAGGCTTCAAACATTTTTTTTTCATCTTTTTTATTTGTTAATAATTTATTTGCAAATAAATTAACACTTAAAAACATTATCAATATTATCACCGTTGCTTTTTCTGTAGTTGAAGGTATTGGTCCATGAAAGGCTCTCGCTTAGGTTCCATTCCATTCCAAAGTTTCCATTATATCCTTTACTATTTCTTTCATTTTCTCTCGTTTCATTTACATAATTTCGAGTGGTATTGTCAGAATTTAAATATCTTGAATCTGTAAATGCATTTCCAGGATTATTACGGTCATTATATCCTTGCGTAGTAAAAAGATTGAAGTTTTTTGATTTATAATTTAAATTTCCACTTAAACCATACGTTTCAGGATAGCCTGTTGAAGCTATAAAAGTTCCATTCAAACCTTGATTCTTTCCTTTTTTTAATATAATGTTTAATAAACCTCCACCACCTTCAGCATCGTATCTAGCAGATGGATTAGTGATTACTTCTACTTTTTCAATCGCATCAGCAGGGATTAAACGCAATGCTTCAGCAATATTAATAGCATTTGATGGTTTTCCGTCAATTAGGACTCTTACATTATCGTTTCCACGAAGGCTTACGTTTCCTTCAACATCCACAGAAACAGAGGGGATGTTATCTAACACATCACTTACCGTTCCCCCTTTTACCATGAGGTCGCTACCAACATTATATACTTTTTTGTCTAATTTAATTTCAACTGTCGTTTTTTCAGAACGAATGATAACTTCATCCAATTGATTCGCATCCTCTTCTAAAAGAATTAATCCTAAACTAGTGTTAGATTGAAGTTTTTTCTGTTTAATTTCGTTTATTTTAAAAGATATAAATTCAATTTTTATATCATAAACTCCCGGTTTAATCTCAATGTCAAATTCTCCTTTAGGGTTTGTAATTCCTCCAGCCACTGGTTTTGGATTGTTAGGAGCTAAGAAGGTAACTGTAGCATATTCAAGCGGTTGTTTGCTTGTTTTTTCGACTACTTTTCCTGTGATTTTAATTTTTGGAAGAGCAGGACCTTGCTGCGCAAAACTGAATAAGGAACTAAATAGGAGAACAAGAATTAAAACGGGTTTTATTTTTTTCATTTTTAAAAAACTTTGGTTACCAAGTTTAGAATGCAAAAGTAGCATTTGGTTTAACGGAACAAATCATAAAAAAGTGTTAATTAAAACAACTTGGATTTTATAAAATAAAAGCGGCCACTTTTTCCAAATCTCGCCCTATAATTGCAGTGTCTCCAATTATTACAATAGGTCTTTCAATTAGAATTGGATTAGAAACCATGGTTTGAATAATTTGTTCATCAATCAATTTCTGGTCTTTAAAGTTTTCTATCCAAATTTTTTCTTTTTGGCGAACTAATTCAAGAGGTTTCATGTTTAGTTTTTGAATGATATTGGATAACTCTTCAAAAGATGGCGGGGTTGACAAATAATTGATGACTTCAAACTCTTTTTTTGAATTTTCTACAAGTGCTAAACAGTTTCTAGATTTTCCGCAGCGGGAATTATGGTATATTTGTATCATGTTTTTCGTGTTTTGATTAATGCAAATTGTAATTAAAGGATTAGTAATGATATAGCAAAAGTAACACTTGCTAAACGAATCAAGTAAAAAATTAAATTATAAAAATAGATGTTTTTAGAGCAAGGATTTAAATCAGAGAATAAGTTTTGGAAATATATTGTAGGTTCTATAATAATCATTTTCGCTTCATTTTTGGGGCAGATTCCGCTTCTTATGGCTTTGCTTTATGAAACATTTGTTATCGGGAAGCCGTATCCTACAAATAATGAAGCAGTACTGCGTTTTTTTGAGCCAAATCTCACATTGTTTTTGATACTGATTTCCTTTGTTTTTAGTATGCTTGGCGTTGTTTTTGTCGTGCGTTATTTGCACCATCAAACCATGCTTTCTATTACTACTTCTAGGGATAAAGTAGATTGGGGAAGAATACGGTTTTCGTTCTCTTTTTGGGCCTTATTTACAATCGTATCTACCTTGTCGTTTTATCATTATAACCCAAATGATTTTGAAATCAATTTTAAACCTGTTCCATTTGCTATTTTGGCTGTAATTGGGTTACTGCTTATTCCTATTCAAACCAGTTCTGAGGAATATATTTTTAGGGGTTATTTGATGCAGGGATTTGGAAATCTTGCAAAAAACAAGTGGTTCCCGTTACTAATGACTTCTCTTATTTTTGGCGCAATGCATATTTCTAATCCTGAAGTATCTAAATTGGGGAATATCATCATGGTTTATTATATAGGAACGGGCTTATTTCTGGGTGTTATTACGCTTATGGATGAAGGAATGGAACTCGCTTTGGGATTTCATGCAGCAAATAATTTGGTTGGTGCTTTATTGGTAACTTCTGATTGGTCAGCTTTTCAAACGCATTCTGTTTTTAAGGATATTTCAGATCCATCAGCAGGATTAGATGTAATTTTTCCAGTTGTCATCATTTACCCAATACTTTTATTTATCTTTAGTAAAAAATACAACTGGACGAACTGGAAAGAAAAATTAACTGGAAAAATCGAAGTAAAATAAGCTTTTAATAACTTAAAACAAATTTAATAATGACGCAAATTGTAACATACAAGAATATACATAATCGTTTTAAAATTAATGGTTTCAATTTGAATCGAAGTGATTTATGTGAAATGGCTTATAGCTTTATAAAAGAAGGTGAAGAGTTTGAAAAAATCGTTGGTGATTTTATACTCGATTGGTTTGACAACAGATCCTATCTAGAAATGAATACATCCGGCACAACAGGAGCTCCTAAATTGATTCGGATAGACAAACAAGCAATGGTTAATTCAGCAATTGCCACGGGTGATTTTTTTGAATTAAATCCAGGAGACAAAGCATTACATTGTTTGCCAACAAATTTTATAGCTGGAAAAATGATGTTTGTCCGAAGCTTCATTCTAGGTCTTGATATTGATTTTGTAGCACCAAGCTCACATCCTACATTTCGTAAAGAAACTAAATATGATTTTGTAGCGATGGTACCTTTGCAAGCTCAAAACTCTTTGCCTGCATTGAAAAATGTTAAAAAACTAATTGTTGGAGGAGCTAAAATGAGTCATACGCTTGAAAGTCAGCTTTTTAAGCTAAAAACTAAGGTGTATGAAACGTATGGTATGACAGAAACAATTACTCATATCGCTGCAAAACCAATAGGGGAGAAGGCCTTCTCCGTTTTACCTAATATTAAAATAGCTAAAGATGACCGTGACTGTCTAGTGATTGACGCACCGCACGTTTCAAATAAAGTTATTGTTACCAATGATTTAATAGAACTAGTAGGTGAAAATCAGTTTGTTTTTTTTGGACGAATTGATAACATAATCAATAGTGGAGGGGTCAAGTTGATTCCAGAAAAAATTGAAGAAAAATTAGCTACTAAAATTCATTCCAGATTCTTTGTAGCTGGAGTCAAAGACGCTGACCTTGGCGAAAAATTAGTGTTGATAATAGAGGGTGAAAATCAAACTTTCGAAGATACTATTTTTGACGGTTTAGATAAATATGAAAAACCAAAAGAAGTGTTTTTTGTAGCAAAATTTACTGAAACTGAAAACGGAAAGATAAAAAGAAAGGAAATACTAGAAAGCATCTAAGTTATTAGTATCAAATTCAAAAATAGTCTCGGTTAAGAAGACGTTTTTTGAATTTGATATTTTTTTTGTTTAAAGAAAATCAGTTTTTAGATCGGTAATTAAATTTAAAGCCAAGGCTATTTTCAGCATGTCCATGAGCTAAAAACTGGGTTAAATTCATAGACACTCCTAATTTATTTTTATCAGGACTAATCATGAAATACCTTCCAACATACAAACCAGAACAAATTCCAAATTGTTGATGATCGCCATACTCTGATACAAAACCCATTCCAATCTTACCGCCCTCATATGATAAAACATAGACAACACCTGTTTGTGCACCCCAATACCAGTGTGGATTGATGTTGAAGTGAATATTGGGTTTAAGACAAAATAGACTAAAGTTATTGTGCAGGGCTCTTTCTTGAAGTGTGCTTTCTGGAGTAAGGATGCGCGTGTTTTGTTTTATGAATCGATAGTCATAATCAAAACGAATCCCTAATTCTAATTTTCGGGATATTATTTTTCCAACTCTTGTATTCACGCCAATTGCCAACCGGTGTGACCGATACATTTCAATATGAACAGGCAAAGATGCATTGATACCCGATTCAAAATAAATAGGTTTCTTTTCTTTTTTAACAATATCATTACCCAAGTTACTTTGTGCGGAGATAGGCTGACTCATTACTATCATTATACTAAATACTAAAACCAATATCTTTTTCATCTCATGTTCAATTTTAAATTGTTAAAATGAATAAGGTTAAGATTTATTGATTACTGTAAAATAAATGAGGCTGTTATACAGCCCTTAAAAAAAGGGGATATATAACAGCCATAAATTTACGAAATAATATATTAAGTTGCTGATAGTCAGTGTTAAACTTGAATAACTCCTAAGTTAAATTTTTTCTCAATTGGGGAGTGATTGGCAGCTTCTATTCCCATTGAAATCCAAGTTCTGGTGTCGATCGGATCGATAATTGCGTCTGTCCATAATCGGGATGCAGCATAATAAGGGGAAACTTGTTCGTCATATCTTGCTTTTATTTTATCGAATAACTCTTTTTCTATGGCTTCATCAACAGTTTTTCCTTTTGCTTTAAGCGAAGAAGCTTCAATTTGTGCCAATACTTTTGCAGCTTGTGTTCCGCCCATAACGGCTAGTTCAGCACTTGGCCAGGCAAAAATTAATCTTGGGTCATATGCTTTTCCGCACATGGCATAATTTCCGGCTCCGTATGAATTTCCTACTATAACTGTAAATTTTGGCACCACTGAATTAGACACCGCGTTTACCATTTTTGCTCCATCTTTGATGATTCCGCCATGTTCTGATTTAGATCCAACCATAAATCCGGTTACATCTTGTACAAAAACTAAAGGAATTTTTTTCTGGTTGCAATTGGCGATAAAACGAGTGGCTTTATCGGCACTATCGGAATAGATTACGCCCCCAAATTGCATTTCTCCGTTCTTTGTTTTTACCACTTTTCGTTGGTTGGCAACAATTCCTACTGCCCAACCGTCAATTCTTGCGTAACCAGTAATAATGGTTTGACCATAACCGTCTTTATAGGCTTCAAACTCTGAATTATCAACTAAACGATTGATGATTTCCATCATGTCGTACTGTTCGTTTCGTGCTTTTGGCAAAACGCCGTAGATTTCATTTTCGTCTAAGACTGGCTTTTCGGCCTTCACTCGGCTGAAACCAGCTTTGTCAAAATCACCTAATTTGTCTACTATATTTTTTATTTTGTCTAATGCGTCTTTATCATCTTTGGCCTTATAGTCCGTTACACCCGAAATTTCGCAATGTGTTGTTGCTCCTCCTAATGTCTCGTTATCGATGTTTTCGCCAATGGCAGCTTTGACCAAATAACTTCCCGCTAAGAAAATACTTCCTGTTTTGTCTACAATAATAGCTTCGTCGCTCATGATTGGCAAATAAGCACCACCAGCAACACAACTTCCCATTACGGCTGCAATTTGGGTAATTCCCATGCTGCTCATTTGTGCATTATTTCTAAAAATACGGCCAAAATGTTCTTTGTCTGGGAAAATTTCATCTTGCAAAGGCAAATAAACCCCGGCACTATCTACTAAATATATAATAGGCAGACGGTTTTCCATTGCAATTTCTTGCGCACGCAGATTTTTCTTAGCGGTTATAGGAAACCAAGCACCCGCTTTTACGGTAGCATCATTTGCAACAACAATACATTGTTTTCCTCTGATGTAACCTATTTTTACAACAACGCCACCTGATGGGCAACCACCATGTTCGGCGTACATTCCTTCACCAACAAATGCCCCAATTTCTATACTTTTCGCTTTAGGATCTAATAAGTAATCAATGCGTTCACGTGCTGTCATTTTGCCTTCACCATGTAATTTTTCGATGCGTTTTTCGCCGCCACCTAATTTAACGGCACTTAATTTTTGTCGCAATGCAGAAAGTAAAAGTTTATTGTGGTCTTCGTTTTTGTTGAAGTTCAAATCCATGATAAAGTAAGGTTAAAAAAATTTATGCTAAAATACAAAATCCAACGAAATAAATTTTGGTATTTGATTGCTTTGGAAATAAAACAGAATGTTTTTTTGATGTTAAAACAAAAAAACAGGAGGTAACTCCTGTTTTTTTTATGAATTTAATAAAAACGATTTAGTTTGTTTTTTGGATTCATTTACGAGTCTTTTCAAAATTGCCCATTGTTTCAAAGCATCTCGAGCTTCAACAGCCGGATAGCCTAACATGGTTTTTCCTGCTGGAATATCTCCCGTAACACCTGAACCAGCACCCACAATTACACCATCGCCAATCGTGGTGTGGTCTTTTATCGAAGCACTTCCACCAATGATTACACCATTTCCTAGAGTTACTGAGCCCGCAAGCCCACTGTTTCCTGCCATAATACAAAACTTGCCTAATTTGCTGTTATGACCAATTTGAACCAGATTATCAATTTTACAGCCATCTCCTAAAATGGTAGAACTGAATTTTCCTCTATCAACGCAAGTATTAGCACCAATTTCGACATTATTACCGATAATTACATTTCCAATTTGCGGAATTTTTACCAAACCTCTTTGTGGATCAGGTCGAAAACCAAAACCATCCGCACCTATTGTAGCATTGGGGTGTATGATACAATCATTACCAATATGACACCGTTCTCTAATAACAGTTCCTGACCAAATAACGGTGTTTTTTCCTACGGTGCATTCATCAAGAATTGTCACATTTGGATAAATACTTGAATTGTCTCCAACAATAACTTTAGGTCCTATATAACATCCTGCACCAATTTGGGCACCATTACAAATAGTGGCAGTTGGGTCAATTACTGCAGTTGGATGAATGGCAATAGTAAATAACGGAGTTGGAGGTGCAAAAAGTTCCAATACTTGAGACATAGCCAAATCAGCATTTTTTACTTTTATGAAAGCTCTGTCTTCTCCGGGTTCGATAGATATGTCTTCGTTAACAACTGCTACACAGGCTTTTGATATAGACCAAAGCTTTTCATATTTTTTGTTTCCAATAAATGAAATTTCAGATTCATTAGCGGCTTCAAGTTGTTCAGGAGCAGTAATTTTTTGGAACGTATTCCCGATTATTTCTCCTTTTAGAATCTCATTTATTTCTTGAATTGTGTAGGATTTCATTAAGTATAGATTGGTTTTTTTTAAAATATTTTTCAAATAAAAGGATTTAGCATTAATATTCCTAATCTTACCGATTTCTTTAACAAGTTAAAAAAGTGTTATTTATATAGAAATAAGTTCATAACAAAAGGAAGTATTTATAAATTTAATTTTGCTACATTAATGTACCTTTAAAGCAAATACCTTTAAAAGAGTGACTCAAATTGGGTTAACGATAAAATTATTATATTTGTAAGTAAGACTAAATGGAGTTTGGAATGCTAATGCGACTTTCTTTTTAGCTATTAATTAATATACCCACAATATAATGAATTTTGTGAACCGTTTCTTGTTTTTTACTGTAATGCTGTTTTTTTGTGTTGGACTAAAGGCTCAAACAAATACTGGTACGATTGAAAATGCATTGTCAATTGCTGCGCATAATAAAAGCAAGCTAGAGAACAGCGAACAATTATTGGTGGTATACAATTATCATCCAGAGAGTTATACTGCTTTTTTTGTTGCTTTAGAGAAAAAAAACGAGCATTGGGTTGTAAAATTAGATCCTGTTCAAGTGGGTATTGGTAAAAATGGCTTTGCAATACCATCGAATAAACAGGAAGGTGACGGAAAGTCGCCAACTGGAATATTTCGTTTAGGGAAACTATTCACCTATGAAAAACAGTTTGAGACTTTATTAGAAAACCAACAAACCACTACGGATGATAAATGGATTGATGACCCAAATTAAGATGATTACAATACGTATGTAAATGGTGCTACTACTGCAATTTCCTATGAAAATTTATTATTAAAAACAAATGCTTATAAGTATTGTATGGTTATAGAATACAATACAAACCCAATTATAAAAGGAAAAGGAAGTGCCATATTTTTTCATTTGGCTGTAAGTAAACCGTCGTTTACTGCTGGTTGTGTTGCTATTGATGAAGAAAATATGAAATTGATGGTAAATTGGTTAGATCCAAAACGAAACCCAACAATTATTATGGGTAATTTAAATGTTTTAAAAACTGGTTTGTAATTTGTTTAATTCTGATAAGTGACAAAAATAAGCTAGTAAAAGAACAATACCGCTCAAACATTTCGTGTAGAAACTGGAGCGGTTTTGTTTTTTTGTTTTACTGTTTTAAATAGGTACTGATTACTGAAAACTGACCATTGCAAACAGAATACTATTCTTCTTCCCTTTGCCCCATCATCATCAGATAGGCTTTCAGGAATTCATCAATTTCTCCATTCATCACACCATCAACATTACTGGTTTCATAACCGGTACGAACATCTTTGACTAATTTATAGGGTTGCATTACATAATTCCTGATTTGCGAACCCCATTCAATTTTCATTTTTCCAGCTTCAATGTCTGCACGTTGTGCCTGTTTCTTTTTTAACTCAATTTCGTACAATTGAGAACGTAACATTTGCATGGCACGTTGCCTGTTGTCCTGCTGGGATCGTGTTTCTGAACATTGAATTTGAATTCCTGTTGGTTTGTGAAACAACTGCACTTTGGTCTCTACTTTATTTACATTTTGCCCACCTGCACCACTAGATCGCGAAGTGGTTATTTCGATATCAGCGGGATTAATATCAATTTCGATACTGTCATCTACAAGAGGATATACATAAACGGATGCAAACGAAGTATGGCGTTTGGCATTGCTATCAAATGGTGAAATGCGTACCAATCGATGCACACCGTTTTCGCCTTTTAAATAACCAAAAGAATAATCTCCTTCAAATTCGAGTGTTACTGTTTTTATACCCGCAACCTCACCAGCTTGAAAGTTAAGCTCTTTTATTTTGAAACCATATTTTTCGCCCCACATCATATACATTCGCATTAGCATTGAAGCCCAATCACAACTTTCAGTACCACCAGCACCAGCTGTTATTTGAAGTACAGCACTCAAAGTGTCGCCTTCATCTGAAAGCATATTTTTGAATTCAATTGCTTCAATATGAACCTGAGTAGCATTAAATTGTTCGTCTAATTCTTCCCCGGTAAGTTCTCCTTCTTTATAAAAATCATAGGCGAGTTGCAATTCGTCAGTCATTTCGACTGCTTTGTTGTAATCCTCAATCCATTTTTTTTTATTTCGAAGATTTTTCACAATAAGTTCAGCTTCTTTAGCATTGTTCCAAAAGTCTGGCGCAAAAGTTTTCTCTTCTTCGTTTGAAATTTCAATTAGCTTGGCATCAACGTCAAAGATACCTCCTCAACGCACCAAGGCGCTCTACAATACCTTTAATTTGTTCGGTAGTTGTCATAAAATTATATTAATTTGATTCGTTTGTTTTCAATATTTATTAAAGAATATCGTTGTGAATTACGATTAGTTTTTACGGAACTAGTTGGAATTAACAAACGGTATTGTGTAAATTTGTGCCACAAAAATAGAAAAATTTTACGCACGGACAAGTCGCGATTTGTCCATATCAAAAATAATAAAAATTATATGGAAATAAATTTAGTTAGCGATACCATCACGAAACCTTCACGCGAAATGTTGGTACACATGTTAAATGCAGTTGTAGGAGACGATGTTTACAAACAAGATCCAACGGTTATTGAGCTTGAAGCCAAGGTTGCGGATATGTTTGGTATGGAAGCGGGACTTTTTTTTCCTTCAGGCACTATGGCCAATCAAACGGCAATAAAATTACATACACAACCCGGAGAACAATTAATTGCTGACAAATATGCGCACGTCTATCATTATGAAGGTGGTGGCGTTTCTTTTAATAGTGGGGTTTCGTGTTGTTTATTAGACGGAAATCGCGGTATGATTACAGCAGAACAAGTAGCTGGGGCGATCAATGATCCGGAATTCTATCACAGTCCGTTAACGAGTCTAGTTTGTGTAGAGAACACCACTAATAAAGGTGGTGGTGCTTGTTATGAACTCGAAGATTTGCAAAGAATAAAACAGGTTTGTGACGCCAATAATTTGAAATTCCACATGGATGGTGCCCGAATCTGGAATGCTTTGGTAGCCAAAAAGCAAGATCCAAAAGCATTTGGAAAACTATTCGATACTATTTCCGTTTGTTTGTCTAAAGGTTTAGGAGCGCCTATTGGTTCTGTTTTATTGGGTGATAAAAAGACTATTCACAGCGCGTTGCGAATCCGAAAAATTTTAGGTGGCGGAATGCGGCAAGTAGGTTATTTGGCGGCAGCTGGAATTTATGCATTAGATAATAACATAGAACGTCTTGCAGAAGATCATCGACGAGCTAAAGAAATTGCCGAGGTGTTGAAAAGGTAAGTTGGGTCGCATCCGTAGAACCAGTTGAGACTAATATTTTGATTTTTTCATTAGTTCCAAATTGCATCGAAAAGAATTTAATTGAATTATTGAAACAAAAAAACATTTCAATCAGTTCCATGGGGCACGGGAAATTAAGAATAGTAACGCACCTTGATTACAGAGAAGTGATGCACACGTATGTACTGGAAACACTGCAAAAATTGGTTTAAAATAGTTATGAGTTATGAATTATGAGTTTTTTCAAGTTGTCAAAACCCATAATTCATAACCTATTAATTTATAATTACTTAAACAAATCTTCCATTCCAGGAATCATTGGCATGTCCATTTTAGTGACAGCATCCAATTCGGTCTGATTTACGTCAGTCGCTTTTCCGATTGCTTTGTTCAATACTAAAATCAAATAATCTTCCAATTGGTCTTTATCTGCTAATAAAGTGTCGTCAATAGTGATTGATTTTATGGTTCTGTTTGCTGTTAAAGTAACTTTTAATAAAGAATCATTACTTTGCTCATCGATAAGAACAGTATCTAAACGTTTTTTTGTGTCTTCTATCTTTTGCTGGGTCTCCTTAAGTTTGCCCATCATTCCCATTAAATCCATGTTTTAATTTTTTAAATTAATTGAATTACAAAATTACTATATTGCATAGTGATAATCAATAAAATATTAATGAAAAATAGGCTCATCTTAAGTTGTCTTTGTGTTATTTTTGCAACTTCTTTTAAAAACTTGAAAGCGCAGAATATGACAGAAAATATACAACCACCAGTTGCTAAAAAAATACCTACAAAACTTGAGAAATTCGGAGATGTTAGGATAGATAATTATTTTTGGTTAAAGGACAGAGAAAATCCTGAAGTCATTGACTACCTGAATAAAGAAAATGAATATTATCAAAAAATGACTGCTCATACGCAGGAGTTTCAAAAGGAATTATTCGAGGAGATGAAAGCTAGAATTAAGGAAGATGACGAGTCGGTACCTTATTTATACAATGGCTATTTTTATATTACCCGTTTCGAAAAAGGAAAAGATTATCCTATTTATTCTCGAAAGAAGGGGAGTCTTTCAGCAAAAGAAGAGATTATGTTTGACTGTAACGAACTTGCTAAAGGGAAAAAATATTTCAATTTAAGCGGTTTAAGTGTTAGTGTTGATAATCAGTTTGTTACCTATGCAGTAGATACTGTAGGGAGAAGAATCTATACGTTACGTTTTAAAAATTTGTTTACCGGTGAAGTTTTAGCTGATAAAATCGAAAACACCACGGGGAATTCAACTTGGGCAAATGATAATAAAACGATATTTTACACTAAACAAGATGCAAATACCTTGCGTTCTGATACCGTGTTGAAGCATATTTTAGGAACTGAAACAGCACTTGATAAATTGATTTATTTTGAAAAAGATGATACTTTCGATGTTGCTGTAGGAAAGGAAAAATCAAAAAAATATATTTTGATCAGCTCTTCTAGCACCTTAACATCAGAATTTAGAACTTTATTAGCAGATAAGCCAGAAGGTAAATTTACTATTTTTCAAAAAAGAAAAAGAGGCTTGGAGTATAACATTTCGCACTATGGTGACAGTTTTTACATTGTTACCAATAAAGATAAAGCGACAAATTTTAAGCTGATGAAGACTCCTGAGTTAGCAACAGCAATGGAGAACTGGCAAGATGTTCTAGAACATAGAGAGGACGTTCTTTTGGAAGATATTGATATTTTTAAAGACTTTTTAGTTGTATCAGAGCGAAGTAATGGTCTGAATAAAATTAGAATAATGCCTTGGAGTGGAGTAGGAGAGTACTACTTGCCTTTTGAAAGCGAAACCTATACGGTGCATCCTACTTCAAATGTTGATTTTGACACAGATATTTTGCGTTATGCCTACCAATCAATGGTTACCCCGGCTTCGATTATTGATTTCAATATGAGAACCAAAGACAAAGTAGTTAAGAAAGAACAGGAAGTTCTTGGAGGTAAATTCGATAAAAATAATTATATCGAAGAACGTTTATGGGCTACGGCGAAGGATGGAACAATAGTTCCTATTTCAGTAGTATATAGAAAAGGCATAAAAAAAGACGGTACAAATCCGCTATTGCAATATGCTTACGGTTCTTATGGGCACTCTATGGATGCTCACTTTTCATCAACAAGATTGTCATTATTGGACAGAGGTTTTGTTTATGCAATAGCACATATTCGTGGTGGGGAAGATTTAGGGAGAAAATGGTATGAAGACGGAAAATTATTAAAAAAGAAAAACACATTTACTGACTTTATTGATTGTTCTAAATATTTAATCAAGGAAAAATACACCTCGCCTGAGCATTTATATGCTGAAGGAGGCTCCGCTGGAGGATTATTGATGGGAGTTGTTTTGAATATGGCTCCCGAATTATATCATGGAGTAATTGCTCAAGTTCCTTTTGTAGATGTGGCGACCACAATGCTTGATGATACGATTCCATTAACGACCGGCGAATATGACGAATGGGGAAATCCAAATATGAAAAAATATTATAGATACATGAAGTCCTATTCACCTTATGATAATGTAAAGGCACAAGACTACCCTAATATGTATGTGTCTACTGGATTACACGATTCTCAGGTACAGTATTGGGAACCAGCGAAGTGGGTTGCTAAATTACGAACTTTAAAAACCGATACTAATCTTTTATTTCTTGACACTAACATGGATGCAGGGCATGGAGGAGCATCTGGAAGGTTTGAAGCTCTTAAGGAACTGGCAAAGGAATTTAGTTTTTTATTAGATTTAGAAGAAATTAAAAAGTAATTTAAATTTTTTGTTAAATTTACACCGCCTGTGGTTTAATTAAAAATTGCTGCGACTAACTTTTTTTTTATGAAAGGAGAAATAAACGCTTACAATAATGTTTTAGAATTAATAGGGAATACTCCACTTATTAAGCTAAATAAAGTCACTGAAGAGTTAGAAGGTAATTTCTACGCAAAAGTAGAAGCTTTTAATCCAGGACATTCGTCAAAAGATAGAATAGCATTGTATATAATTGAAGAAGCTGAAAATAAAGGTATTTTATCTCCAGGCGATACTATAATTGAAACAACATCTGGCAATACTGGTTTTAGTTTGGCAATGGTAAGCATTATCAAAGGGTATAATTGCATTCTTGCGGTTAGTTCTAAATCATCTAAAGACAAAATAGACATGCTCCGCAGCTTAGGCGCTAAAGTATATGTTTGTCCTGCACATGTCTCTGCTGATGATGAACGCTCTTATTATAATGTAGCCAAACGTTTGCATGA
>RRZU012571942.1_pt1 | contig 13946 bp, 13 predicted proteins | sample 2165561 | NCBI WGS metagenome assembly RRZU01 (sample SAMN10456909, study PRJNA506462) | wastewater metagenome | isolation source: wastewater sludge | place: USA: Moscow, Idaho
CCAGCGAGTGATGCTGCTGCAGATGCTGGTTGAGCGGTGCTTGCAGCGCTGACGGCAGTTGGTCAATTGCTTGTTGAACGGCAGGGAGTACAGAAAAAGGGGATGGTGACTGTGATGATGACATAGAAGGCTCCAGCGAATGAGGGCTCATTTTATGGAGTCAGCCCCGGAGAATTTTGCCACACCGGACACAGTTTTGCGGGGTGGCAAAAGGCAAACGTTTCTCGAGATGCACGCTGTGCGGATGATCACAGAACCGTGCTTAGCCAGCCATACAGCGCGAACATCAGCGGCGCCAAAATAGCGGTCAACAGACCACAGGCCACCATGGCCAGAGATGAAAATGCCCCCTGGCTGGTGCCTTTTTCGGCGGCAGCGGCGGTCCCTACGGCATGGGAGCAGGCACCCATGGCCAAACCCTGGGCTTGCGGATCTGTGACACCAAACAGCTTCAACAACGGGAAGCCCAGCACTGCGCCGAGAATGCCGACCAACACCACAATAGCCGCCGCAATGGCCGCTACGCCACCCAAGCTGGTACTGACGCTCATGGCCAAGGGAGTAGTGATCGAGCGAGTGGCAATCGAGCTCATGATCTGCGAGGGCACGGGCAGCAGGCTGCAACTGATAAAGGTGATGCCGACGCTGATCACCACCGAGATAGAACAACAGATCAGGATAGGTTTAAGCCGGGCTTTGATCTGGCTGGCTTGCTGGTATAGGGGAATGGCCAGTGCAACGACGGCAGGCTCCAACAGCAGGTGGATGGGGAGGGCGCCGGACTGGTACTCCGCTAAGGGCCAACCAAAGACGCTGATCAGCGCCATGATGATCAGCATCGGGATCAGTACTGGGTTGATAAACGGCAGCGGCTTTAGCCGGTAGAGCTGACGGGTTAACCAATACAGGAGCAGCGTCAATGGGATAGCGAAGTAGAAAATCATCGGTTCATTCTCTGATAAAGCCTTCCGACCACTAGCAGGATCAAACTGATCCCCAGCACCACGTTCAACATGATCACCCCGAGAGAGGCCATGACGGTATCCAGATAGGCGAGTAGTCCGACCGCAACTGGAATAAACAGCAACGCCATATGACGGAGTAACAAGGAGGCCGAGGGTTCAATCCAGTGCATACGCACCAGTTGGAAGTTCAATAGCAAGAACAGGATCAGCATACCCAGTATGCTACCGGGAAACGCGAAAGGGAGGAGCGAGGAGATCCACTTGCCGACGGCAAGACAGGCCAAGATGATAAGAAAACTACCCAAATAGCCGATCAGGCGCTGCAGCATCTGCTGATTCGTCATATGCGATACAACCAAAAATCACGGATGGCTCACACTTTACCATGTTCTTATGGTTTCGGCAGGCGGAATCATGGGTCTGTGGCATCGCGTTCAGTTCATGTTTATCGACAGCAGTTACACTGTAAATCAGAGCGCTAGAAATGAATAAGGGCAAGTCGGTGTTCTGACTTGCCCTTACTGTTGCTCGCTGCCCTTGAGGCAGTGTGTTACATGGTACATGAATTAACTCTACTTACGTCGACCCCCAGTATAGCGGTCGTTTTCTGCTACCCAATGTGTGTTCCGAATCTAAGTAGCAACTTAACTATAGCGCAGATTTTTTCGTGTAAAGGTATAAATTTAAAAAATGTTTGTCGCTGCCATCCGGCACCTAGACCTATCCAAGCAGGGATCCGATTGTATGAAAACACCCACCACCTGGTTTGACGCGCTGACAGCTTATTCACCTGCAGCAGGTTTGCTGGCAACACCTGCGCGACAAGGCGCGGTCTGGTCGGTGCGGCTGGATAATATCAGCCCGACAGCCATGCGTCTGAGCGAATGGCTGTTGTTCGACGGACCGGTCGCCAGGCCCACGACTCCCATCTATGGCGAAGGTTTCCAGATGCTGGCACAAACTGACGGCACTTGGGCTGAACCCCGCGCAATCGGGCGTTGCCCCGATGCCAGCGTCTATCGCATCACACCAGATGACGGATATCACAGTATCCACAACCTGCTGCTGTATCAGACCGATGGCGGCTGGATCCTGCTGGGCTTTGCCAGTTGCCACCGTTTCGGCGGCGAGTTTCGCCTCTACCCGGATGGCCGACTGCAGATCCTGATGAACACCGAATGTTTGAGCCTGCTGCCGGGCGCGCACTGGGAGAGTGAGTCGTTGGTGGTCCTGGTCGGTGGCGATAGAGCGCAACTGCTCACCGAGTTCTCCCGGCACATCAACCTCTGCCATCCACCATTGCCTGCTCAGCCGCGAGCCACCGGCTGGTGTTCCTGGTATCACTACTATGCCGAGGTCACCCGTGAGGCAATCGAAGAGAATGTGTTGCAGATGACCGAGCGTTTTCCAGCACTCGAATTCGTCCAGATTGATGATGGTTACCAGAGTGCGATGGGGGATTGGTTACTGCCCTCGGATCGCTTCGACGGGGGACTGTCGCCGCTACTGGCCACAATCCGTCAGGCAGGCCGGGAGCCAGCCCTCTGGGTTGCGCCGTTTATTGCCGAGCCGGGCTCACAGATTTTCCAGCAGCACCCGGAGTGGTTTATTCAGGATGCTAACGGCACGCCGCTACCCGCGGAGAAGGTGACCTATGGCGGTTGGCGCTGTACGCCCTGGTATGTGCTCGATGGCACCTTGCCTGCGGTGCAACAACATCTACGGCAGCTGTTCCATACCTTGCGGCATGAATATGGCATTCGCTATTTCAAGCTGGATGCCAATTTTTGGGGCGCACTGCACGGCGGTCAGTTTGCCGATCGGCGTGCCACGCGGATCCAGGCTTATCGTCGAGGGATGGCCGCTATCCTTGAGGGTACCGGTGACGATGTCTTCTTGCTCGGTTGTAACGCCCCCTTCTGGCCATCTCTTGGCCTGGTGCATGGCATGCGGGTTGCGGATGATGTGGAGCGCAGCGGCCATCGTTTCCGACAGATTGCCCGGGAGATCTTCTCCCGCAGCTGGCAGGCCGACACACTCTGGCAACTGGATCCGGATTGTCTGTGTTTGCTGGACATTCCAGGGCAGAGTGCTAGCCCGGCCGAATACAGCTTTCATGCCGCTATGATGGCGGCGTGCGGTGGCATGTTGTTATTAGGTGATCGGTTAGCCGATCTGGGATCCCATCAACAACAGGTGGTGGCTGGATTGCAGAAATTGGCCCAAGCGCGGGCACCGGCGGCGCGGTTTGCCGATGAGGAATATCTATTGGGCCAACTGCCCTGGGAGCAGGGAACCCTGTGTTGCTATTTCAATTGGCAAGCGGATCCGATGACGCTGGAGCTGCCGCTTGCGAGCCGGGATTTCTGGTCGCAAGAGCCGCTGCCGCAGGGTGAGTGGACTCTGCCTGGATATGGCGGTTTAGTAACCTGGCATCCGGCCAGCGTATAAAGCCTGCCATTCGACCATAAAAAAGGCCTGCATTTGCAGGCCCTTTGATGTCAGCTTCACCCCAAGTTGCTTAGTCTTGGGTGAGTGCTTCGTTATGGACGCCCATCACGGCACGGCCTGACGGATCGGCCATCAGCTTGAATTGCTCATCCCACTCCAGCGCTTTCGGTGTGGAGCAGGCCACTGACTTGCCGTAAGGCACACAGCGAGCGGCTGATTCCAGCGGGAAATGCTCCTCGAAGATGGCGCGGTAGAAGTAGGCTTCCTTGGTCAACGGCGTGTTGATCGGGAAACGGAAGCTGGCGGCCTCAAACATCTGATCGCTGACTTCATTCTCGACATGCACCTTCAGACTATCGATCCAGGAGTAACCCACGCCGTCAGAGAACTGCTCTTTCTGACGCCAGGCCACTTCTTTCGGCAGATAGTGTTCGAAGGCTTCACGCAGCAGATGCTTTTCAATCTTGCCATTGCCGCACATCTTGTCTTTTGGATTGACGCGCATGGCGACATCCATGAACTCCTTGTCGAGGAAAGGCACACGACCTTCCACACCCCAAGCTGCCATGGATTTGTTCGCCCGCAGACAGTCGTACATATGCAGTTGCGAGAGTTTGCGAACCGTTTCCTCGTGGAATTCCTTGGCATCGGGTGCCTTATGGAAGTAGAGGTAACCGCCGAACAACTCATCAGAGCCTTCACCGGACAACACCATCTTGATACCCATGGCCTTGATATAGCGAGCCATCAGATACATGGGGGTAGAGGCCCGGATGGTGGTGACGTCATAGGTTTCCAGGTGATAAATCACATCACGCAGGGCATCCAGACCTTCTTGCACCGTAAAGGTGATCTGGTGGTGGATGGTGCCCAGGTGATCCGCCACTTTTTGTGCGGCGGCCAGATCCGGTGAGCCATTCAGGCCCACAGCAAACGAGTGCAGTTGTGGCCACCAGGCTTCAGACTTGCCATCATCTTCCACGCGACGCGCAGCATATTGCTTGGTGACCGCCGAGATGATGGAGGAGTCGAGACCACCGGATAACAAGACGCCGGAGGGCACGTAGCACATCCGTGGACGCTTGACGGCCTCTTCCAGGGCATCGCGCAGCGCCAGTTTATCGGTGACGTTATCCTTGATGTTGTCGTAGTCCATCCAGTCCCGCTCATAATAGCGGGTTAGTTCGCCGTCCTTGCTCCACAGATAGTGTCCTGGCGGGAACTCCTGAACACTCTTGCAGACCGGGGTCAGTGCCTTCATCTCGGAGGCAACATAGAAGTTGCCGTTTTCGTCATACCCCATATACATGGGGATGATCCCCATATGGTCACGACCGATCAGATAAGCATCTTGCTCGGCATCGTAGAGGATGAAGGCAAAAATACCGTTGATCTCGTCGAGAAAGGCCGGGCCCTTCTCCTTGTACTTGGCCAGGATGACTTCGCAGTCCGAGCCAGTCTGGAACTGGAAATCGACGCTGAGCGACTTTTCCAGCTCTTTATGATTATAAATTTCGCCGTTTACGGCCAGGATGTGGGTTCGTTCAGGGTTGTAGAGCGGTTGCGCACCATTACCCGGATCCACGATTGACAGACGTTCGTGTACCAGGATGGCCTTATCGGTGCTGTAGATACCAGACCAATCCGGGCCACGGTGACGCAGACGCTTGGACATCTCCAACGCGGTCTTGCGCAAGGCAACGGCGTCAGATTTGATGTCCAGAATACCAAAGATAGAACACATGCTTCCTTTATCCTCGAATAGTTGGGCCCCACGTTGGCCCACTGGTCCTTTTCATTCCTCACCCGTCAATCTGCCAGAGGGCGCCGACCCACTGCAAGCAGAAATGTCAGTTTCAGAGCATTCAACGGCAAGTTTGGTGCAACTGCGTGGAAAATCGTCACTTTAGATCAGATCGATGTCGGCCACTGACTCAAAAATATGATTCGGGCGATAGGGCACCTTGTCGATATCACTCATTTTGCTGACTCCGGAGAGGACCAGCACAGTCTCTAGTCCTGCCTGAAAGCCGGCAAGAATATCGGTGCGTAGATTGTCACCGATGATCATGGTGTTTTCCGAGTGTGCCTGCATCTTGTTCAAGGCGGCACGGATGATCCAGGCGCTGGGTTTACCAACATAAAATGGCTGCTTACCCGTCATCCGCTCGATGGGCGCACACAGAGCACCGCAGGCGGGATACATATGCGGGCCGTGAGTATCCGGGTTGGTGGCAATGAAGCGAGCTCCTCGATCAACAAACTGGGCTGCTTGCTGGATCATGTTCCAGTTGTAGTTTCGAGTTTCGCCGACCACCACAAAATCAGGATCCACATCCGTGATACTGAAACCAGCCATGTAGAGTTCATGGGTGAGAGCCCCTTCGCCCACCACATAGACCTTTCGGCCTTCCTGACGGGTGAGAAAGGCTGCGGTGGCCATCGCCGAGGTATAAAAACAGTTTTCGGGTACATGGACCCCTGCGCTTTGAAAGCGATTTTGCAGGTCTTTGGGGGTTTGTCCGGGATAATTCGTAACGAACAAGAGAGGGGTTTCCTGTTCAATCAAGCGATGCACAAAGCCATCGGCGCCAGGGATCAGCTGATTATTGTGTAAAATCACGCCGTCGATATCACAGATAACACTTCGCTTACTACTCAAATGGTGCTCCTTGGCTACATATGGTGCATCCCTCAGGTTGTATCTGGAGTTCAAGAGCTTTGCAATGTTTGTCGTTATCCGTGACTTGAACGCGTGCATCAGCAGAATAATCTGCGGGTTTATGGCATTAGTCGTGGAAATTGAATTCAAATTGCAGTTTTACCAAGTTAATCTGCATACCATCAATGAGCCGAAGCATGTACCTGAATGGCGGAGTATGAAGTAATGGACAAGTTTGTCGCCGGGTTACCCAAAATCGAGCTGCATGTGCATATCGAAGGGACGCTGGAGCCGGAGCTGCTCTTCGCATTAGCCGAACGGAATCATATTGAACTGCCTTATCCGGATGTCGACAGCCTGCGGTCTGCTTATCAATTTACCAATCTGCAGTCGTTCCTGGATCTCTATTATCAGGGGGCTGCGGTGTTGCAGACCCAGGCCGATTTTTTTGATTTGACCTGGGCCTACCTGCTGCGTTGCCAGCAGGACAACGTGGTCCATACCGAAATTTTCTTCGATCCCCAGACCCACACCCAGCGAGGCATCAGCTTCGAGACGGTTATTCTGGGCATACAGTCGGCGCTGGAGCAGGGAGAGCGGGAGTTGGGGATTACCAGTCGCCTGATCCTGTGCTTTCTGCGTCATCTGTCTGAGGAATCGGCCTTTGCGACACTGGAACAGGCGTTACCCTTCAAAGCGTTGATCCACGGTATTGGTCTGGACTCTTCGGAGCTGGGCAATCCGCCCGAAAAATTTGCCCGGGTGTTCGCCCGAGCCAAGACAGAGGGCTGGCGCCTGGTCGCCCATGCCGGTGAGGAGGGACCAGCATCCTATATCTGGGACGCCCTGGATCTGCTGCATGTGGATCGGGTGGACCATGGGGTACGGGCCATGGATGATCCCTTATTGCTGGCGCGCTTGGCAGCCGAGCGAATGCCGCTGACGGTGTGTCCGCTCTCCAATACTCGCCTGTGCGTCTATGCCACTATGGCCGAACACACTATTCTGGATTTATTGGATAAGGGGCTGTGCGTGACGGTCAACTCCGATGACCCCGCCTATTTTGGTGGTTACATGGGGGCCAATTATCAGGCCCTGGTTGATCATCTACAGGCCTCCAAAGAGCAGTTACGGCAACTGGCACTCAATTCGGTGGAAGCCAGTTGGTTGGGCGACAAGCAAAAAAGAGTGCTGGAACAACGCATTCTTGCCTATGTCTGATGATTGGCAGCTCGGGTAAATCAACCCCCGCGAGGTGATCTTGACGGGGGTTTTCTTTATCATGACGCGATTTTATGATTTTCGAACGAGTGTAGGTGTGCATGTCGACATCCCGTGATCCGGTCTTTGATACCCGTTTTAAACCCGGCTTTCTCCATCCTCGCCACTGGGCTACCTGGATCAGTTTGTTGCTATTAGTGGTGCTGGCCTGGTTTCCGGTGCGTCTGCGTGACGGGTTTGCCCGCAGCTTCGCCCCCTTGGTGATCCGTTTTTCCAAACGGCAGTGCAATGTGGCGCGTACTAATTTCCGGCTCTGCTTCCCCGAGCAAACCGAGGCCGAGCGTGAAGCGCTGCTCAAAAGCAGTATCGAAATCGGCTTGCAGACGTTCCTGGCATTTGCTGAAGCGACCAGTCTGCCCAAATCCATGTTCCTGCGCCGCTTCACCATCGAGGGGTGGGAGCATGTGACTCGGGAATTGGCGACCGGCAAGCCAATCATCTTCATGATCCCCCATTCCTGGGCCATCGATCTGGCTGGCTTGTATATGACCGCCCTGGGCTTACCCATGTGTACCATGATGCATAGTGCAAAAAACCCTGTGTATGACTGGTTTATCAATCGGCAGCGGGCGCGGTTTGGCGGCAAGATCTACGAGCGTAGCGTCGGTATCAAACCGGCTATTAAATCCATGCGGGACGGATTTCATTTTTTCTATCTGCCCGATCAGGATCATGGCGCGGACTTGAGCCTGTTTGTGTCGTTCTTTGACCAGATGAAGGCGACGTTGCCGGCGTTACCCAAGTTGGTCAAATTAGCCGGTGCCAGCGTGATCCCGATGTTCAGTGCCTATAACCCGCAGTCTGGATGCTATGAGTTAATTTTCCGTCCGGCCATGGAGCCTTATCCAACTGTGGATCTGGAGGCCGATACCCGGCGCATGAATGAGGAAATCGAGATCATGCTCGACCCCAGACGCGAGCAGTATATGTGGTTCCTCAAATACTTCCGGACTCGTCCAGCCGGGGATTTGACCAAGGTGTATGACTAGTTCCAAGACGTTCTGAATAAACCCGAAAAGGATGCAAGGGTGGATTACAAAGAGCTGGCCGATCCGGCAACCCGGACTCTGGTCGAAGCATTACTCGGATCGGAGGCCATCACGGCCCGCAAGCGCTGGGCGTTGCTGCAGCTGAGCGTATGGCAGGAAAAGGGCTGGGTCGCATCCTTGGCAGCTGCAGGCTCCTACGGCGTAACGCCTGTGGGGCGTCACTACTTTCAACATGCGCTGTTGGAGTTGCAGCTGCATCAGCAACCCGATGTGGAGCTGGATCTGCAGCAACTGGCGCTGGAACTGCCCCCCCGGGTTCATCGGAAGGTGTTGGCCGCCGTGCTCCGCGGGAGCCGCGATTATCGCTGGGGCGATGACGAACTGGCTACGCTGGCGGCCGAGGGAACCTACGCAACCCTGGACGGTCTGCTCCGGATCCGCACTCAGGTGCCGTTCAATCTGTTCTTTACCCAGGGCGGTTTGCTGGATGCCAAACCGCAACTGCAGTTGCTTGGTGAGGTGATACTGCCTGAAGCGGCCCTTGAACAACTGCACAAGGTGCTCTGGACCGAGGCACCGCCTGAACAGATCATTACGGTAGAAAGCAGGGCTGCCTTCGTGACCTTGCAACCGCGAGCTGGACAGCTGCTACTCTTGACTCCGCCGCAGCATACCGGGCTCGCGGAGCGTTTTATCTCAGCGTTGACGCCCAACTTTACCTGGTGCCATTTCGGTGATTTACATCCCCGTGCACTGGCTCGCCAACTTCATCTGGCTGAACGCCTCAAGCGGCCACTGCACTTATTACTGCCCCAAGAACTGCCTGCGCTGGCTGCCCGGATGGGGAAACCATTACCTATGGACACGCGGTGGCGTCTAGCTGAAATCCCGACCTCACTGCAGTTGTCACTGGCCTCCTTGATTGATCAGCAGAGTTGGTTGGAGCATGAAGCGATGACGCTGTTTGTGCAGGATCAGCTTTCTGCTCTCTTGCCGTGACAATCTGGAGAAAAACCATTTTTTACCATTCGGCAGAGTGATATAACTGGCACTCGCACCCGTCTGGTGCCCCGTGCGGGGTCAACAGCGGGAGTAGGTCAGCTGCCATCGACAACCAAACAAAGACAGGGATTAACATGTTTGAACAGGTAACCGCCGCACCCGCTGATCCGATTCTGGGTCTGACCGATGAGTTCCGTAACGATGCCCGTAGCCACAAAATCAATTTGGGGGTTGGTATTTACAAGAATGATGCCGGAGACACACCGATCCTCTCCTGCGTCAAAAAAGCAGAGCAAATCCTGCTGGACACGGAAAAGACCAAAAATTACCTGAGCATTGAAGGCAATGCTGAATATGGCCAGTTGGTGCAGCATTTGCTGTTTGGTGCTGATCACGAGATTGTCACCAGCAAGCGCGCTCGTACGGCACAAGCTCCAGGTGGCACAGGTGCCCTGCGCATTGGGGCCGAATTTCTGTCCCGGCAAAAACTCAGTCGCAAGGTATGGATTTCCAATCCAACCTGGGTGAATCACTTCCAGGTTTTCGGTGCGGCGGGTTTAGAGACCGGGGAATATACCTATTACAACCCGGCGACCCGTGGACTCGACTTCGATGCCATGCTGCAATCCTTGTCCCAAGCCCAGGCTGGTGATGTGGTGCTGCTGCACGGTTGCTGCCACAACCCGACCGGGATTGACCCAACTCTCGAACAATGGGAAGTGCTGGCCAAGTTCTGTGCCGAGCGCCAATTGCTGCCGTTCTTCGATTTTGCCTATCAAGGATTTTCCCGTGGCGTCGATGAAGATGCGGCTGGTCTGCGTTTGTTTGCTCGCTTCAATCGCGAATTGCTAGTTGCTAGCTCTTTTTCCAAGAACTTTGGTCTGTATAACGAACGAGTCGGGGCCATCACCCTGGTGACCGAAGCCGAGGCGGTTGCGAATGTCGCCTTCAGTCAGGTCAAAGCAGCGATCCGGGCCAACTATTCCAATCCGCCTGCACACGGTGCCGCCGTAGTAACCACTGTCCTCAAGGACGCCGCGCTCAAACAGGAGTGGATTGCGGAAGTGACCCTGATGCGGGATCGGATCTGGCAGATGCGTGAGCTGTTTGTCGCCAAGCTCAAGGAGCAAGGCGTCCAGCAAGACTTCAGCTTCATGACCGAGCAGAACGGTATGTTCTCGTTCTCCGGTTTGAACAAGGATCAGGTCGCGCGGCTGAAGAACGAATTTGCGGTCTATATCGTTGGCTCAGGACGTATCAGTGTCGCCGGGATCACCAGTGGTAACATTGACGCTCTTTGTCAGGCCATTGCCAAGGTGTTGTGATGCGTTGTCGCCGAATGTGTTGGTTCATTCGGCGACATTATATGGCGCATAAAAATGAAGCCATCATTGATGGCTTCATTTTTATAGATAGTTAACTCAGAATTTACTCTTGGCCGACGCTGACGCGTCAACTCGCGGGTATGATTTGGCCTAGCAACATGGTGAGATGCTGCTGCAGATACTGATGAAAATCGGCCCGGAACGGTGCTAAAAGTTCATTTTGCAGCGCAAGTGTCATCATGGCACTGGGGTGACTGAGCTTCCAACAGCCTACGATGGCAGCGAAAATATGTAACAACAAGTTGATAACCTGATCCAAACTCATACCAAATTGCTGGTTGAGTTGTATGCCTAATGGTTCAAAAACTTGCAAAATATAGGTTTTGAATGCGATGGCTTCTTCTTCGGTCAGGGGTTTTTCCAAGACATCAGCCAGAACAGCGGTCAATTTACAAAACAGGGGTTGTGCAACCAATGCTGCGGCCAGTTTCTCGACGCTGGGCGCCAGAAATACCTGTTGCAGTGATGGCGACAGAATAGCCAACTCTCGGCGATAAATTTCGAGAAATATCAGCTCCTTGACTCGGAAATAGCGATACAGAGCGGCTTTGGTAATACCGACTTCACCCGCTATTGTGCTGAGATTACATTCGTCGAGAGTATTATTGGCTAATAAACCTTTCGCTGATGCCAGGATGGCTTCTACTCGATCTGTTTTTTCTTCTTGCCGTCTTGCTCGCCTGTACGGTCGCATTACCATTTTGCTCCATGTCTCCGAACCGGTCCTATAACGCATTCATTATCATAAGATAAGGCTAATATTGCTACTGAATTAGCTAAATCTTACGCCGTTCATCTGCTGTATATTTTATCACTCACCTGTTAGATCTGACAGGTTAAATGACGTGGCTCATGGTTTTTATTTTTTCCTTTGCCGTGCTTCAGTGACCGTAAGCCCTATTTCAGCCTTTTCAGTCGTCCTGTTTACACCTGGATTTGAATTTCCAAGCTTTCACGGTTTTTATCACAGGTTGCACTGTGACCTGTGATATAGCAGAGCAGCCTGGCAGCAAGTTGAAACCTGTTGCGAGGAAATGATAAACAGAAGCTTTATTACATGCTGTAATACAGCATGACGTTGTAGCTGATGAGGTAGCAGAAATTGATTGCGAAATTAAATGTTGAAGAACAAGACGTTGGGGCCTTGTACCAACAGTTGACGGGTCGCTCGATGAAGGAAATTTTGTTTCATCTATTTGAACAGCAAAGCTTTACCCATCGGGATGCGTTGGATCTGGATCTCCTCTGGGCAGAATATGAATTCACCGATGAGCTGATTGCCGAGATCTTCGGTGACTACTGCCGGGAGAATCCAATTCGCATGACGACCTATCAGGAAGCGATTTTGTGGCATTCAGATAAGGATCTGGTTCCCAGTGCGATCACCAAGGCGGAATTCGAAATGGGGTCGCAGATGTTTCATGAAAAGGCCGCGATTTTTAACGGTACCGTGCGCCTGATTGGTGGTTATCTCAATGATGACACCCCGAATCGCAAGGGGCTGTGTCGCTGGATTGCGCCCAACACCTTCGCCATGCTGTATGTGGTTCGGCAGGCGCGGGGCCCCTTCATGGGCTTCTTCTTCCCGCGGGATGGCGGCACCACAGTGAGTCAGGTCATGCACTAATCTGCTGCTCGAGCCTGGATCTTTGCCCGGTGTGCAAGCATCTGCACACCGGGACCGGCTCCCGCTACCAAATCGGCTGGGTTAGAAATGGGTTACTGAGCCGCTCGCGACCGAAGGTCGAGTTTGGGCCGTGTCCCGGGATAAAGGTGATGTCATCCCCCAAGGGCAACAGTTTCTCGGTAATGCTGGCGATAAGATCGCTATGATTGCCTTGTGGGAAGTCGGTTCGGCCAATCGATCCTTGGAACAAGACATCGCCCACCAGAGCCAGTTTGCTGGGCTGATGCAAGAACACCACATGCCCCGGCGTATGTCCTGGACAATGCAGGACTTGCAACTGCTGGTTGCCCAGCGTCAGGATGTCACCCTCCTCAAGCCAGCGATCAGGCACAAATGCTTCGGTCAAGGGAAAACCAAACATCTCGGATTGTGCAGGCAGCGCTTGTAGCCAAAAGGCATCGGTAGGGTGAGGGCCTATGATCGGGCACCCCGTTGCCTGCCGTATTTCCTCAGCGGCCCCGACATGGTCCAGATGGCCATGGGTCAACCAGACGGCGGTCAGCGTCAGTCCATGATTGGCAATCACAGAAAGAAGATGCTTCATCTCGCCACCTGGATCGACCAAGGCGGCGGCATTCGTTTCATCACACCACAACAGCGTACAATTCTGCATGAACTGGGTGACGGGAAGTATTTGATATTTAAGCATATGGATTCCTGTGCAAGATCCGTCTAAATCATGTTGTCGATTCTATCCTGCCGGGGTGATGCACTCCAACCGCTCTTAATGCGGAGGCTTGTGCATGGATGCCAACTCCCGAGCCAGCTGGGCATGAAACTCCTCAGTCCAGTGCAGGCCATCGGCTCCAGGGCAAAAAAGGTTGTCGGTCTGGTAACAGGGAATATGCCACTCCCGAGCAGTGGTGAGCCATAGTTCACCGAGTTCCTGGCTGGCCTGCTGCTGTCCGGCAAATAGCGTCTGCCACCCCGTCGTCAACCGCCCCAAAGGGGCGGGGGCAATCAAGGTCAACGCCGAGCTCGGTGCCAGCGCCTGCCAGACCTGTAGGTAACGTTCGAGCGCCTGTTGGCATTGCTGCGGCGTTGCGCCAGCGGCCAGATCATTAATGCCCAACGCCAACACCAGATCGGCAGGCCGAGCCCGCAAACAGCGCTGCCAATCCTCAAAACCAGGCTCCAGACCCGATTGTGGTCGGGCAAACCACAGGGTTCGTCCTGGCTTGCCTTCCAGCTGCAACGGACGATCTAACCGCTGTGCCAGTTGTTGAGGCCAGCACAGAGCGGCAGGATAACGACCCCCTCGGGGATCAAAGCCCCATGTGTTCGAGTCGCCAAAACAGAGCAGCAGAGGAGCTATTTCGTTCATCATACCGTGATCCAGACAGTGAGGGCGGAAGAGGTCATGGCCTATCCAGGTGGCAACATAGTGAACGCTGCCAGCCCATGATGCCCATGATGTGTGCTCGGGCTATCGGGCATGCGGTCGTGGCTGAAAACTTAAGGCTTGCAGGTATTCCCGACAGGCCGAGGCATCGCCCTCGAACACAATTTTTGCCGCACGATCCC
>RRZU012402298.1_pt1 | contig 13945 bp, 10 predicted proteins | sample 2165561 | NCBI WGS metagenome assembly RRZU01 (sample SAMN10456909, study PRJNA506462) | wastewater metagenome | isolation source: wastewater sludge | place: USA: Moscow, Idaho
CCGCCATTTCTGGAATGGAACGACAAGTATCGCGACGGCATCCGCCGGTTCTGGCGCGGCGATAGCGGCCAGATTTCCGAACTGGCCGACCGGCTGACCGGCTCGGCCCGGCAGTTCGATCATTCCGGGCGGCCGGCGACCTCGTCGGTCAATTTCCTGACCGCGCATGACGGTTTCACGCTGATGGATACGGTCAGCTATAACGAAAAGCACAATGACGCCAATGGCGAGGGCAATCGCGACGGCCATAGCGAAAACTTTTCGGACAATATGGGGGTCGAGGGGCCGGCCACCGACCCCGCCATCCGTGAAGCGCGCGCCCGGCGGCGGCGCAACATGCTGGCGACGCTGTTGTTTTCGCAAGGCACGCCGATGCTTTTGGCCGGGGATGAGCTGGGCAATTCGCAATCGGGCAACAACAATGCCTATTGTCAGGACAATCCCATCGGCTGGGTCGACTGGCAGGGGGCGGATCCCGGATTTCTGGACTTTGTCTGCCGCCTGATCGCGCTGCGCCGCGACCATCCGATCCTGCGCCAGAAACGTTTCCTGCATTCGCGTCCGCGTCTGGTCGATGGCATGGGCGATCTCTTCTGGTGGCGTCCCGATGGCGCGCCGATGACGCCCGCCGACTGGGCCGAGCCGGATCTGCGGGTGATCTGTGTCGAAATGCGCATCGCCTCGGGGACGCCCGCCTATGCGCAGCGCGAAGAGGCGCTGTTCATGGTCTTTAACGGTGGCGCCGCGCCGCTTGAGGTGACGCTGCCGGCGGCGCCCTCGGGTTGGCTCTGGCGGCGCCATATCGACACCGACCGGCCCGCGCGCGCGCCCGGCATCGTCACCGGCGGCAGCGTCGCCGTGGCCGCGCAATCCGTGCAGATGCTAGAGCTGGAGCGGGCCAATGACTGATCCGCGCCTTGCTCTTGCCACGCGCATGGGGGTGCTGCCCGGGTTTCGCGACCTGACCGGCACCTGGCGCGAGACTTCGGTCGAGACCGCCGAGGCGCTTCTGGCGGCGATGGGCGTGGCCCCCGACGCACGTCCCGAGGTGATCGAGGCCGGCCTGCCCATCGACCTGATCTGCGAGGCCGGGGCCGCGCCCGACCATGATTTCCGCGATACGCCCTGGACGCTGGTGCTGGAAACCGGTGAGGAAATGACGGGCGAGGGGGCCTTGCCGCCGCTGCCTCTGGGCATTCACCGGCTGCGGGCCTGCGGGCTGGTCTATACGCTTCTGGCCGCGCCGCCGCGCCTGCCGGAACCCGCGCGCTGCTGGGGTCTGGTGGCGCCGCTTTACGGTCTCGCGGCGCGGGGGATCGGCAGCTATGACGATCTGGGCGAGCTTGCCGCCGGCATGGGACAGGCGGGCGCGGATTTCATCGGCATCAACCCGGTGCATGCGGGCTTTCCAACCCGGCCCGAACTCTTTAGCCCCTATACCCCCTCGCATCGGCGGCGGCTGAATGTGATCCACCTTGCCGCTGGCGAGGGCAGTTCCGGCCCGCTGGTCGATTACGTCCGCGACATCCCTGCGCGGATGGCGGTATTGCAGGCCGAATATGCCGCTTTCCCCGGGGATGCGGGGTTTGATCGCTGGCGTGCGGAACAGGGCGAAAGCCTGGAACGCTTTGTCCTGCATCAGGCGCTTTCGGCGCTGCATGGCCCGTTCTGGAACGATTGGCCGACAGAGCTGCAATCGCCCGATCTGCCCGCCGCCATCGCCGCGCGGCGCGAGCTGGGCGCGGAAATGCGCTTTCACGCCTGGCTGCAATGGCGGGCCGAGGCGGCACTGACCCGTGCCGGCGATGCGGCCCGCGCGGCGGGCATGCGCCATGGGCTCTATCTGGATCTGGCGGTCGGGACTCACCCCTTTGGTGCCGAAACCTGGGAGGATCGCGACAGTTTCGTGCGCGGTGCCTCGTTGGGCGCGCCGCCCGACGCCTTTGGCCCGGACGGACAGAACTGGAACCTTGCGCCGCTGAACCCGCTGGCGCTGCGCGCGCGCGCCTATGCGCCGCTGGCCGAGACCCTGCGCCGACAGCTGCAATTCGCCGGCGCCCTGCGCATCGATCATATCATCGGCTTCGAGCGCGCCTTCTGGGTGCCCGATGGCGCGCCCGGCGCCTATATCCGCATGCCCAGCGAGGCGATGTTCGCCGTCGCCCGGATCGAGGCCGCCCGTGCCGGCAATGCCGTCATCATTGGCGAGGATCTGGGCAATATTCCCGAGGGATTGCAGGCGCTTCTGGCACAGTCGGGGGTGCTGGGATGCCGCGTGGCGATGTTCGAACGGACCGATTGGCAGCCGCCGGTCTTTCGCGCGGCCGCCGATTACGATCGCGCCGCCATCGCCAGCTTTTCGACCCATGACCTGCCGACATGGCGGGGCTGGCGACAGGGGACCGATATCGACGCCCGGGCCGCCATTTCGGGACAGGGCGCGGCCGATATCGAAAGCGCCCGTGCCGAACGTGCGGTCGAAATCGCCGCGCTCGACGTGCTTTTGCCCGATGACGACATGGACGCGCTGCACGGCTTTCTGGCGCGGACGCCTGCGCGGCTGGTCGCAGTGCAGGCCGAGATCCTGCTGGACATGGCCGGGCAACCGAACCTGCCCGGAACCGTTACCGAATATCCGAACTGGCAGCTGCGCCTGCCGGTTGCGGCGGCCGATATTGCGCGGCTGCCCGCCACCCGGCGCACCGCCGACATTATGCGTGACAACGATCGTCAGGAGACGGGAAGATGAGCATTCTGAAAATTCCCACCACCCCCATCGAGGGCCAGAAGCCCGGCACATCGGGCCTGCGCAAGAAGACCCCGGTCTTCATGCAGCCGCATTACCTGGAAAATTTCGTCCAGGCGATCTGGAACGGCACCGGCGGCGCCGCGGGCAAGACCTATGTGCTGGGCGGCGACGGGCGCTATTTCAACGACCGCGCGGCGCAGGTGATCCTGCGCATGGCGGCGGCCAGCGGCGCGAAAAAGGTCATCGTCGGGCAGAATGCGCTTTTGTCGACGCCCGCCGCCTCGAACCTGATCCGCAAGCGCGGGGCCGATGGCGGCATCATCATGTCCGCCAGCCACAATCCCGGCGGTCCGCATGAGGATTTCGGGGTCAAGTACAACATGGCCAATGGCGGCCCCGCCCCCGAGGGCGTGACCGAGAAAATCTTTCAGGCGACCCGCGATATCGGCGAATACCTGATCTATGAGGCGCAGGATGTCGATCTGTCGACGCCGGGGCTGCGCCAGCTAGGCGACATGCAGATCGAGGTCGTCGATCCGGTCGCCGATTATGCCGATCTGATGCGCCAGATCTTTGATTTCGAAAAGATCCGGGCGCTGTTTGCCGGCGGCTTTCGCATCCGTTTCGACGCCATGCATGCGGTGACCGGCCCCTATGCCAAGGCCATTCTCGAAGGCGAGCTTGGCGCGCCTGCGGGTTCGGTCGTCAATGCCGTGCCCAGCCCCGATTTCGGCGGCGGTCACCCGGATCCGAACCCGATCTGGGCCAAGGATCTGATGGATGCGATGTTTGGCCCGGACGCCCCGGATTTCGGCGCGGCCTCGGACGGGGATGGCGACCGCAACATGATCGTGGGGCGCGGCGCCTATGTGACGCCTTCGGACAGTCTTGCGGTGCTGGCGGCGAATGCGCGGCTTGTGCCGGGCTATGCTGACGGGCTTAAGGGGGTGGCGCGGTCGATGCCGACCTCGAAGGCGCTGGACCGGGTGGCCGAAAGCCTTGGCATTGCCTGCTATGAAACCCCGACTGGGTGGAAATTCTTTGGCAATCTGCTGGATGCCGGGCGCGCCACGCTGTGCGGCGAGGAAAGCGCCGGCACCGGGTCGGACCATGTGCGCGAAAAGGACGGGCTTTGGGCGGTGCTTTTCTGGTTGAACGTGCTGGCCGAACGGGCCGAGCCGGTGGCCCGGATCATGGCCGATCACTGGGCGAAATATGGCCGCAACTATTATTCCCGCCATGATTACGAGGCGGTGGATTCGGCCGCCGCGAACGGTCTGGTCGATGCGTTGCGCGCGCGTCTTGGCGATCTGCCGGGCCAGACCATCGCCGGCCTGCGGATCGAGGCGGCGGATGAATTCGCCTATGACGATCCGGTCGATGGCTCGCACAGCGCGGCCCAGGGGCTGCGGGTGATGACCGAGGGTGGCGGGCGCATCGTGCTGCGCCTTTCCGGCACGGGGACCGAGGGCGCGACGCTGCGGGTCTATCTGGAACGGGTCGAAACCGACCCTGCCCGGATGCAGGACGATCCGCAACAGGCGCTGGCCGGGATCATCGCCGCCGCCGATCAGATCGCCGGCATTCGCGAACGCACGGGACGCGACGCGCCCGATGTGATCACCTGAACCGGTTACCGCATCGACAGCAGATGACGCCGCCCGGTCCGCCATGGCCGGGCGGCTTTGTCATGAAAAGGGGGCAGGGTTCGATCTTTGGGGGCGTTGCGGAAAGGGTCGAACGGGGGGCGGATCCGGCCGGTCGATGCCGGTCCTTTCGGTGGCGGAATGGTGCCGTTTCGGGGGATCGGAATCGGTAAAGAACTGCTTGACCGCTGTTCCGAACTCGGAAATAGTGTCAAGAATTATTTTTACGCGCGTTAAATGGTTTGTTTCAAGGCCTCGCGTCGACGCCAAGCTCCAGTCACTCGTTCAGGGCAGGATGATGGAAGACCATAAGATCCGCAATATGGAAGAGTTCTCGGCCGCCAGCGGGATCTCGCGGCCGACGGTCTCGAAATATTTCAACGATCCGACAAGCGTGCGTCCCTCCACGCGCGAGCGCATCGAACATGCCATCGCCAAATATGACTATCGGCCGAATCTTTATGCCATCAACCAGAATCGGAAGGCCACGCGCAGCATCGGGGTGATCGTTCCCCATGCCCTGGACCCGTTTTTTGCCGAGGTCGTCCGCCAGATCGAGCAAAGCTGTTTTCAGGCCGGATACCGCGCCGTCGTGCTGAGCTCTCATGGCGATCCCGAACGTGAACTGGGGGCGCTGGATCTGCTTTATTCGATGCGCATCGGTGGTGCGCTGATCGCGCCGCTGGGGGCGGCCTCGAATGTCGAGCGGCTGCACAAATTCTCGGACGACGTGCCGACCGTGACCTTTGACAGCCATCTCAATGGTCCGCAAGCCTTTGTCGGAACGGATAATTTTCAAAGCATTGGGGTGATCGTCGACTATCTGTGCCGCAGCGGAGAGCCGCCGTTCTTTGTGGATCTTCCGACCTCGAACAGCAATCGCGAAGAGCGCCGCGACGCCTATATCCGCGCGATGGAGGCACAGGCCCTGCAACCCCAGGTCATCCACACCCCCGAGGATGGCTGGGATTTCGAAGAGGCGGGGTTCCGAATCGGATCGCAGCTGATCGAGCGGCGGGCATTGCCCACCATGACGGCGCTTTGTGCCAATGATCGCGTCGCCATCGGCTTGATCGCCGCCGCCTATGACAAGGGGCTGCGCATCGGGCGCGGACCCGGTTTCGCGCTGCGCGTCGCCGGTCATGACGACCATCCGATGGCGCGTTTCACCACACCCGCCCTGACCACGGTGGCCCAGAATTTTCAAGGGATTGCCGATACCAGCCTTGCGATCCTGTTCGACATGATCGAGGGCGGCGCGGGCATGCCGGGGCGCCGCGAACAGATCGAGGGCAAGCTGGTCCTGCGCGCCTCGGCCTGACGCGCGGAAACTTTCTGCACCGCAGAAATAAATTTCCGCGCGTAAAAATCTCGTTGACATCTCTTCGGGGGGCGAATTAACTGTTGTTAGCGTAAACAGTGCACCGAGGGAGGAGTCGGATGAAACTGAAGCTGACGTTGCTTGCCGCGACGGCGATGGCGCTTGCCAGCGCGGCGCAGGCCGAAGAACTGACTATTGCGACCGTGAACAACGGCGACATGATCATCATGCAGAAACTGTCGCCGGAATGGGAAAAGGCCACCGGCAACAAGATCAACTGGGTCATTCTGGAAGAAAACGTCCTGCGCCAGCGCGTCACCACGGACATCGCGACCAAGGGCGGACAGTTCGACGTGATGACCATCGGCTCGTATGAGGCGCCGATCTGGGGCAAGGCGGGCTGGCTGATGCCGCTGGACGATCTGGGCGAGGGGTATGACTATCCCGACCTGATCCCCTCTGTCGCGGCGGGGCTGTCGTCGGATGGCAAGCTGATGGCGGTGCCGTTCTATGCCGAAAGCTCGTTCACCATGTATCGCAAGGATCTGTTCGACGCGGCCGGCCTGACCATGCCCGAACAGCCGACCTATGCCGATATCGCCGGTTTCGCCGAAAAGCTGACCGACAAGTCCAAGGAACAATACGGCATCTGTTTGCGCGGCAAACCCGGCTGGGGCGAAAACATGGCCTTCCTCGGCACATTGGTGAACACCAATGGCGGACAGTGGTTCGACATGGACTGGAAGCCCCAGATCGAGAGCGAAGCCTGGAAGACCGCGATCAACTGGTATGTCGATGCGATGACCAAATACGGCCCGCCCGGTGCCGTGAACAACGGCTATAACGAGAACCTTTCGCTGTTCCAGACCGGCAAATGCGCGATCTGGATCGACGCGACCTCGTCGGCCGGGCGCGTCTATGACCCGAACCAAAGCCAGGTTTCGGACAAGGTGTCCTTCACCGCCGCGCCCCAGGCCACCAGCCCCGAAGGCTCGGCCTGGTTCTGGGCCTGGTCGCTGGCGATCCCGGCAAGCTCGACCAAGGCCGAGGCGGCGAAATCCTTCATCAACTGGGCAACCTCGAAGGATTACATCAAGCTTGTCGGCGAAAAGGACGGCTGGGTCGCGGTGCCGCCGGGCACGCGCCTGTCCACCTATGCGCTGCCTGAATATCAAAAGGCCGCGCCCTTTGCCGCAACCGTGCTGGACGCGATCCAGTCCGCCGATCCGGCCAAGCCGACCAAGGACCCGGTCCCCTATACCGGCATCCAATATGTGGCGATCCCCGAATTCCAGGGCATCGGCACCTTTGTCGGCCAGCAGATCGCGGCGGCGCTTGCCGGCCAGACGACGGTCGATGCCGCGCTTCAGGCTTCGCAAGCCTATGCGACCACGGAAATGACCCGTTCGGGTTACATCAAGTAAGTGCGAAAGCACATTCCGGGGGCGGGCCATCCGCCCCCGGCTTTGGCGAGAAGCGCCGACCATCTGTGTCATAGGAGTTACGCATGGCTACCGCGCATTCGCGCGCGCTTGCGCGCCTGATGGTCTCGCCCGCGGTCATTCTGCTTTTGTTGTGGATGATCGTTCCGCTGGGCATGACCATTTATTTCAGTTTCCTTCGTTACAACCTTCTGATGCCGGGCATGGAAAGCTGGACCGGCTTCGACAACTATTATTATTTCGTGACCCAGGCCTCGTTCTGGGTGGCATTGAAAAACACGCTCATGCTGGTTCTGGGGGTGCTGTGCATCACCGTGATCGGCGGCATCCTGTTGGCGCTTTTGCTCAACCAGCCGTTTTTCGGACAGGGGATCGTGCGGGTCATGGTGATCGCGCCCTTCTTCGTCATGCCCACAGTGTCGGCGCTGGTCTGGAAGAACTTCTTCATGAACCCGGTCAACGGCATGTTCGCCCATATCGCCAAGGCGCTGGGGATGCAGCCATTCGACTTTTTCGCGCAGATGCCGCTTGGCTCGATCATCCTGATCGTCGCCTGGAGCTGGCTGCCCTTTGCCACGCTGATCCTTCTGACCGCGCTGCAATCGCTGGACAGCGAGCAGATGGAGGCGGCCGAGATGGACGGCGCGGGCTGGATGAGCCGCTTTTATCACCTGACGCTGCCGCATCTGACGCGCTCGATCACGGTGGTGATCCTGATCCAGACGATTTTCCTGCTCTCGGTCTTTGCCGAGATTCTGGTGACCACCAATGGCGGCCCGGGCAATGCCTCGACCAACCTGCCATATCTTGTCTATCAGCAGTCGCTTTTGTCCTTTGACGTGGGTGGCGGTTCGGCAGGTGGCATCATCGCGGTCATTCTGGCCAATATCGTGGCGATCTTCCTGATGCGGATGATCGGCAAGAACCTGGACGCCTGAGGGGGAGGGACAAGCCTATGGCACGCAAGACCTCGCAAACCCAGCGCATGGTGGTGACCATCGCGGCCTGGACGATCGGCTTTCTGATCTTTCTGCCGATCCTGTGGACCATCATCCTGAGCTTCAAGACCGAAGGCGACGCGATCAAGACCCCGCTCGAGGTTTTGTCCGCGCCCTGGACCACGGCAAGCTATGCCGAGGTGCAGAGCCGCTCGAACTATGCCGGGCATTTCATGAACTCGGTCATCATCTCGGTCGGATCGACCATCATCGCGCTGCTGATCGCGATCCCGGCGGCATGGGCCATGGCCTTTCAGCCGGGCAAGCGGACCAAGGATCTGCTGATGTGGATGCTGTCGACCAAGATGATGCCGGCGGTGGGCGTTCTGATCCCGATCTATCTGCTGTTTCGCGATTTCGGGCTTCTGGACACGCGCATCGGGCTGACGGTGATCATGACGCTGATCAACCTGCCGATCGTGATCTGGATGCTTTACACTTATTTCCGCGAAATCCCGTCCGAGATTCTGGAAGCGTCGCGGATGGACGGTGCCAGCCTGAAGAACGAAATCCTTTATGTGCTGACGCCGATGGCGGTGCCGGGCATTGCCTCGACCATGCTTCTCAACGTCATCCTGGCCTGGAACGAGGCGTTCTGGACGCTTCAGCTGACCACCTCGAAGGCGGCGCCGCTGACCCAGTTCATCGCCAGCTATTCCAGTCCCGAGGGGCTGTTTTACGCGAAGCTTTCGGCGGCATCGACCATGGCCATCGCGCCGATCCTGATCCTTGGCTGGTTCAGCCAGAAACAACTCGTCCGCGGCCTGACCTTCGGCGCGGTGAAGTGAGGTAGACATGGGACAAATCACCCTTACCAAAGTGCGCAAGGCCTTCGGCGAGGCCGAGGTCATTCCCGGCATCGACCTTCAGATCAACGACGGCGAATTCGTCGTCTTTGTCGGTCCCTCGGGCTGTGGCAAGTCCACGCTCTTGCGGTTGATCGCGGGGCTTGAGGACATCACCTCGGGCAAGATCGAAATCGACGGGCGCGAGGCGACGAATGCCGCCCCCGCCGAACGCGGTCTGGCCATGGTGTTCCAGTCCTATGCGCTTTACCCGCATATGTCGGTTCGCAAGAACATCGCATTCCCGCTGAAAATGGCGGGCATGTCGGATGCCGATCAGACCGCCAAGGTCGAGAATGCGGCCCGGATCCTGAACCTGACGAATTATCTGGACCGGCGCCCGGGCCAGCTTTCGGGCGGTCAGCGTCAGCGCGTGGCCATCGGCCGCGCCATCGTGCGCGAGCCGGCGGCGTTCCTGTTCGATGAACCGCTGTCGAACCTTGATGCGGCGCTGCGCGTCACCATGCGTCAGGAAATCACCGAGCTGCATCACAACCTGAAAACCACGATGATCTATGTCACCCATGACCAGGTCGAGGCGATGACCATGGCCGACAAGATCGTGGTGTTGCAGGCCGGCCGGGTCGAACAGGTGGGCAGCCCGCTGGAACTGTATAACGAGCCGGCGAACCTTTTCGTCGCGGGCTTTATCGGCAGTCCCAAGATGAACTTCGTCACCGGCGAACATGCCGCGCGGCACGGTGCGGCGACCATCGGCGTCCGGCCCGAGCATGTCGACGTGACCTCGGACGGCATCTGGGAAGGCAGGGTCATTCTGGCCGAACATCTGGGATCGGACACCTTTCTCAAGGTGGATACCCGCGATGTCGGCGAAATGACCGTGCGTGTCAGCGGCGAAATGCGGCTGGGCCACGGGGATACCGTGCGCCTGCAACCGCGTCCCGACCGCATCTATCGCTTTGCCGAGGACGGAAAGGCACTGAAATGAGATTGCAAGGCAAGACGGCGCTGATCACCGGCGCCGCGCGCGGGATCGGGCTGGAATTCGCCCGCGCCTATATCGTCGAAGGGGCGCGGGTGGCGCTGGCCGACATCAATGCCGATGCGGTGCGCGCCGCCGCCGGCAGCCTCGGCGATCAGGCCGTCGCGGTCCAGATGGACGTCACCCGCCAGGACAGCGTCGATGCCGGCTTTGCCGAGGCCATCGGCCAGCTGGGGCATCTGGATATCCTGATCAACAACGCGGCGCTGTTTACCGCCGCGCCCTTCGAGGATATCGCCCGGGCCGATTACGACCGCGTCATGGCGGTGAACCTGACCGGTACGTTTCTGTGCATGCAGACCGCCGCGCGCCACATGATCGCGCGCGGCAAGGGCGGCAAGATCATCAACATGGCCAGTCAGGCCGGCCGGCGGGGCGAGCCGCTGGTCGCGGTCTATTGCGCCAGCAAGGCCGCCGTCATCAGCATGACCCAAAGCGCCGGGCTGGGGCTGATCCGCCATGGCATCAATGTGAACGCCATCGCGCCCGGCGTGGTCGATGGTGAACATTGGGACATGGTGGACGAGCATTTCGCCCGTTTCGAGGGGCTGAAGCCCGGCGAAAAGAAACGCATGGTCGGTGCGGCCGTGCCCTTTGGCCGCATGGGCGTGGCCGGGGATCTGACGGGTATGGCGATCTTTCTGGCCACGCCCGAGGCGGAATATGTCGTCGCGCAGTGTTTTGGCGTCGATGGCGGAAACTGGTTGGCATGATATGATGAACGATGTCGCATTCCCCCGTTATGACCGTGCCCGGCTGGTGCCCGGGATCGTCCATATCGGTCTTGGCAATTTTCACCGCGCGCATATGGCGGTCTATCTGGACGACCTGTTCAATCTTGGCGAAAGCCATGACTGGGCGATCATCGGCGCGGGCGTGCGCGCGCCCGATGCCCGGATGCGCGATGCGCTGAAGGAACAGGATTGCCTGTCCACGATCATCGAGCTGGACCCCCAGGGCAAGACCTGTCGCCGTGTCGGCGCGATGATCGACTTTCTGCCGGTCGCCGCCGATAACGCGCAGCTGATCGCGGCCATGTCGGATCCCGGGATCCGCATCGTCAGCCTGACCGTGACCGAGGGCGGCTATTTCGTGAACCCCGCCACCGGCCAGTTCGACCCGACCGAAGCGGCCATCGTTGCCGATGGCCAGAACCCCGGCCAGCCCGCAACCGCCTTTGGCGCCATCGTCGCCGCGCTCAAGGCGCGCCGCGCCGCCGGGACCGCGCCCTTTACGGTGATGTCGTGCGACAACCTGCCGGGCAACGGCCATGTCACCCATGATGCGGTGGTGGGGCTGGCGCGGCTGTCGGACCCGGAACTGGCCGATTGGATCGAAGCGAATGTCGCCTTCCCGAACGGCATGGTCGACCGCATCACCCCCGCGACCGGCCCGCGCGAACGCGAGATGGCCGCCAGCTTCGGTCTGGGCGACGATCCGGTGCCGGTCACCTGCGAACCCTTCCGGCAATGGGTGGTCGAGGATAATTTCCCGAATGGCCGCCCGGCGCTGGAAAAGGTGGGCGTCACCTTCTCGGATCAGGTGCATGTCTTCGAGATGATGAAGATCCGCATCCTGAATGGTGGCCATGCCATCATCGCCTATCCGGGCGGCATCATGGGCATCGAATATGTCCATGAAGCGATGGCCAACCCGCTGATCCGCGACCTTCTGGACAAGATCGAGACGACCGAGATCCTGCCCATTCTGCCGCCGGTTCCGGGCACCGATCTGGATGCCTACAAGGCCATGATCATCAACCGTTTTTCGAACCCCGAAGTCGCCGATACCGAACGCCGGCTGTGCTTTGACGGCTCGAACCGGCAGCCCAAGTTCATCATCCCCTCGATCCGCGACAATATCGCGCGTGGGGTGATCCCGCAGGGGCTGATCCTGGCCAGCGCGCTGTGGTGCCGCTATTGCGCGGGCACCGATGAGAACGGCGCGGTGATCGAACCCAACGATCCCGACTGGGACCGTCTGACCCGGATCGCCCAAGAGGCGCGGACCAATCCTCCGGTCTGGCTGGAACAGCGCGCGATCTATGGCGATCTGGCCGACAACCCGGAATTCGTCGCGGCCTTTACCCGGGCGCTGAACGCGGTCTGGGACAAGGGCACGGCGGCTGCGATCCGCGCCTATCTGGGCTGACCGATGGAGGCGATCGTCTTTCGCCAGAACGGTCAGGTCGGGGTCGAGTACATCGCCGATCCCCGACCCGGCCCGGGCGAGGTTCTGGTCCGGGTCCGCGCCAGCGGCATCTGCCATACCGATCTTGAGATTTTGCGCGGCAATTACGGGGCCTCGGCCTTTCCGTTGGTGCCGGGGCATGAATATTCCGGCGAGGTGATCGAAACCGGCCCCGGCGTGACCGGGTTTGCGGTGGGCGACCGGGTGGTGGTCGACCCCAATATCGGTTGTGGCACCTGTCCGGGCTGTCGCGCAGGGCGGGTGAATCTGTGCACGGATCTTGGCGCCTATGGGGTGACGCTGAACGGCGGCTTTGCCGAAGCCTGCGTCGTGCGCGCCGGGGCGCTGGTGCCGATGCCCGCGATCAGCCATCACATGGCGGCGCTTGCCGAACCGATGGGCTGTGTCCTGAACGGGCTTTCGCCGCTTGAGGGGCGCAGTATCGATCACGCGCTGATCTTTGGCGCCGGTCCGATGGGGCTTTTGATGGGGATCGCGCTTGGCATACGCGGGGCGGGGCGCGTCACCATGGTCGATCTGAACGAGGACCGGCTGGTCATGGCCGAAAGCTTTGGTCTTGGCGGCGTGATCTCGGGGTCCGGGGCGCTGGCGGGGTTGCGCCAGTCCTGCGATCTGGTGGTCGATGCGACCGGCATTCCGGCGGTGGCGGGCGGGCTGGTCGATTATACGGCCAATGGCGGCAGCGTGCTTTATTTCGGTGTCTGTCCGCAATCGGCCCGGATCGAGATTTCCCCCTTTGAGCTGTTTCGCCGCCAGCTTTCGCTGTTTGGCACCCATTCGCTGAGCCATCGCGACATCCCCGAGGCGCTGAAGGTCATCGCAGCCTTTGGGCCGGGGATCGAGGCACTGGTGACGCATCGCCTGTCCATGGCGGAAATCGCCGCGATCATGGCCGGCGGCGCGCCGAAAAACAGCATGAAGGTGCATATGACCGTCTGAACGGCGCGGATCCGCGATCCCATGGGGCAGGGCGCGGTGGCGCGTTCTGCCCCATGGCTTTGGCTCATATGCGCGGCGCGCGTGCGTTAGACGCGCTGGCCGCGCACCCATGTCGCGCGCAGGACCGGCGTTTCATCCATCATCTGAAACCGGATCAGATCGGCGCGCAGCCCGGTCTCGATCCGCCCGCGATCCGCCAGCCCGGCCGCGCGCGCTGGGTTCTGCGTCACCGTCGCCATGGCGCGGGGCAGATCGTCCCAGAGCCGCGCAAGGATCATCGCCCCCGGCAGCAACCCGGCCGGCACATAATCCGAGGACAGGATATCCAGATGCCCGGCCCGGGCCAGATCGGCGGCCGAGACATTGCCCGAATGGCTGCCGCCCCGGATCAGGTTCGGCGCCCCCATCATCACCATGATGCCGTGATCGTGACAGGCGCGCGCGGCCTCGGGCGTGGTCGGAAATTCGGCAAGCCGCACCCCATATCCCGCCGAGACGGTGACGTGATCGGCGGTGGTGTCGTCATGGCTGGCCAGAACCGCACCCAGCCGGTGCGCGATCTCGACGGTCGCGGCCTCATGCGCGTCGCCGTAACGCGCCCTGAGCGCCTGAAGCCGGGCGACATGTTCGGCGAAGGCGGTGTCGTCCAGCTTGTATTTGCCCTGCACATATTGCGCCAGTTTCGAGATGTCGCGGAACTGACGCTGGCCCGGCGTGTGATCCATAAGGCTGATGATGCCGACCCGGTCTTCGGGGCCGAATTCGTCCAGCTCGGCCAGGAGGGTTTGGGA
>RRZU010532049.1_pt1 | contig 13941 bp, 12 predicted proteins | sample 2165561 | NCBI WGS metagenome assembly RRZU01 (sample SAMN10456909, study PRJNA506462) | wastewater metagenome | isolation source: wastewater sludge | place: USA: Moscow, Idaho
GGTATCGAGCCAGGCGCTGCCACGCGGCAGGACTTCGACTTGAAGCTTTCCAGCCTCCAAGTACACCTTGTTCACGTCGGTGATCTCGTACTCGCCACGCGCTGACGGCTTGAGATCGCGAGCGATCTGCACCACGTCGTTGTCGTAGAAGTAGAGACCGGGAACCGCGTAGTTCGACTTCGGCTTGGCGGGCTTCTCCTCAATGGAGATAGCCGTGAAGTTCTCGTCGAACTCGACCACGCCGTAGGAGCGAGGATCGGAGACATGGTAGGCGAACACGGCGCCGCCGTCCGGGTCGATGTGGCGGCGCAGACGCGCACCCATGCCGTGCCCGTAGAAGATGTTGTCGCCAAGGACGAGTCCGGCTGGCTGATCGCCGATGAAGTCCGCGCCAATGACAAATGCCTGGGCGAGGCCATTGGGAACTTCCTGAACGGCGAACTGGAGATTGATGCCGAACTGCGAACCGTCACCGAGGAGACGGTGGAATGCAGGTGCGTCCTCTGGGGTTGTGATGACAAGGATGTCCCGAATGCCCGCCAGCATGAGGGTGGTCATCGGGTAGTAAATCATTGGTTTGTCGTAGACGGGAACGAGCTGCTTCGAGGTTCCCAGGGTGATTGGATTGAGTCGAGTGCCGGATCCACCGGCAAGAATGATTCCACGCATGAGTATAGTCTCCCTTAATTGCTGACAAATTGCGTCATTCGCGCGCCTTCAATTTGCACAATTTTTTCCGGATCCCCGGTTTCGACGACGACGAGGCCCCCTCGGCTGAGTTGCCGCGTTGCGACGGCGAGGACGACCGCGGGGTCCAACCTGCCGCCCGTGGCGGCGATGAGGACGCGAGCTTCGTCGTCGCCACAGTCCATCGCACCAAGATTATGCCAGGTCACGAAGTTGGAGGAAGAGAAGCGGGACTCGTCCATGAGGCTGTCCGGCTGTCCCATGACTTCGGCGCTGGCATCGTAAATGCCGGGCGGGAGTGGCGTCCCCATCCAGCGCAGGGCGAGCGGTCCGAGATCGAGAGCCGCGATGGATTCCACAGCTGAGGTGTCCGGATGGTGGAGCTGTGGGGATGAGGTGATGATCGCGTCAGTGGGTTCATCCGATGCCACAATGTTCATCGCTGTTTTCGCTGCGGAGACTCGCACGTCCAGTCCGGCAAGCATCGCTCCAAGCCCCCAGAGCACCTGCTTCCAATGGGTGGGAAGATCGAGTTCGATCCCTGCGCCAGGATCAAGCCAGAGCTCGTCAGAGAGATAACCGGCAATCTTCGCCAGATGGTTGGCCGCCACCTTTCCGGACAGTTCCATGCGCCCCTGCTCGCCATACCAGGTGAGGGAGGGCTGCGCGCCGCGTGCGGTGAGCGAGCGGTAAAGGGATAGTGCGTCAGCCACGGGCCACCTCGGCAAGATCCTCGCGGCCCATGATCTCCAAGCAGAAGGCGGCGGCCTCGGGAGTTCCCGCTCCGGCGTAGTTGGTGGCGAGTGCCAGGTCGCGGGTATAGAGACGGGTTCCGTCTGTGGGGGCTGAGGGATCGTCGACGTCGTCGAAACCGAGATAGACACCTCCGGCGCGCTGTATCAGCAGGATGCCGGCGGCCACGTCCCATGGATTCGTATCTCTATTGAAGGTGCCGAGGAAATGACCAGCGGCCACCTCGGCGAGCGAGAGCGCGGTGGAACCAGGACGGCGTACAGAGCGAGTTTCCATGACGAGACGGAGAAATCCGCGGGCTGCGGCTTCGTCTCCCCGGCGGGCCGAGGGGTAGGAGGTGGAGAAGACGCCCTGCTCGACGGGGGCCTGCGATACTCGCATGCGTTCGCCATTGCGGTAAGCGCCGGTCTCGTCGGCGCGATAGAGGATTCCGGTGGTGGGCTGATAAATGACGGCGGCGATAACTTCGCCATGCTGGGCGGCGGCAATGGACACGCACCAATGGTCGAAACCGATAGCGAAGTTGGAGGTGCCGTCGATTGGATCGACGTACCACAGGACGTCACCGTCCCCAGCCTCGTGAACCGTCCCGTCGCTGCTGATAAGTTCGGCGGACTCTTCTCCCACAACGAGGGAGTCGGGTGCTTCTCCTAAGAGGACTTCAACGATGCGCCGCTGCGCTTCGGTGTCATGGATGGTGACCACATCGTGGAAGTCGGCTTTGTACTTCACGTTTCCCGGAGAGCGAAAGGCCTCGACGAGGTAGTCGGAGACGGAGCGAGCCGCACGCTCGGCAATATCAGCGAGTGCGATGGAATCAGTCATGGTTCCCATGGTGTCACGATTTGGACAGTGAACACCAAAGTTCTCCCGATGCTGGGAAAAGACTGATGAAAGAATCCAACCTACTGCTTTCGCCTTGACTTCACCGGACGACACGCGTGTAATTCTAGGTGGACATCACCCAATTTTCCGACAAGGAGACCCCACGATGCGAGTTTCGTCCGAATGGACTCCCGTGCTTGGACCGCATGAGCTCACCGCGGACGAACAGCAGGAGTTCATGCTGGGCATTTTCAATCTGGGGTACGGAACCGCTTCTGGTGAGCAGCTCGCCTGGCAGGATTTCGCTCTGTGCGCGGAAACGGATCCGGATATTTTCTTCCCCGAAAAGGGCGGCTCTACTACCCCTGCCACGAGCGTGTGTTCGCAGTGCATGGTGCAGGCGGAGTGCTTGGAGTACGCCATTTCTCACGATATCCGCCACGGCATTTGGGGCGGCATGTCTGATAACGATCGTCGCAGGCTCTCTCGCGAGCGCCGCCGGGTGAGCGGACTGGGTGCCTGAGGCTTGGATCCTCAGCCGCCTCGCGCCCGTGAAGACGTTCTTGCTGTTCTCGTCACTCGGGTCGACGATCAGTATTTCCCCACGACGCTGCGCGCCCTTGCCGCACAGGAACGCCTTCCCAGCCGACTAACGATCGTAGTAGTGGGAGAGCCAAAAGAATCGGACCTCGCCCACGTTGAGAAGCTTGTATCCGGGTACCCGATATTGGCGACGACGGCGCGCGTCATCGCGGATCCTCAAGCTGAGAATTTCGCCCAAGCAGTGAATGCGGCTGTTGAGGGCGATGAATCCTGGCTGTGGCTCTTGCATGGTGACGGTGCGCCCCAGCCCTCCTGTCTTGATCTTCAAGTTAAATACGCCACGAGCAGTGAGAAGATCGGCGCCGTTGGTGTGAAGCAGGTGGCATGGGATGATTCCCGTGACCTTCTTGAAGTAGGTATTCGGGCCACCCGCTCTGCGCGCCGGATACCGGAGATTGAACCCGATGAGTTCGATCAGGGGCAGCTGGATTATCGCGAGGATGTTCTTGGCGTGGGCAGTGTGGCCATGCTGGTGCGCCGCGACGCCTTCGAGGCGGTGGGTGGTCTTGACCCGGCCCTTGGTCCCTACGGTGATGGCCTGGAGTTCTCGCGTCGCCTGTGGGCGGGTGGATGGCGTGTGGTGGTGGAGCCGCGTGCGGTCATCGAGCACGCCCGCGACTCGTTGGATGCGCCCACGAGTGTCACGTTCGCGAGCCGTCGTAGCGCCCAGCTCTACAACGCGGCCGTGGCCGCCCCGGCATTCATCCTTCTCTTCTTCGTGCTTGGCCAGCTGGTTCTGGCTCCAATGCGGGCGATTGGACGTCTTATTACGAAGGACGTGCGCCATGCTCTGCCAGAACTAGCGGGTGCCGGACGGTTCTGGAGAATGGTTCCGGCGGTGATGACTGCGCGTCGTCGCCTGCGGGGTATCACTCAGGTTCCGCGATCGGTACTGCGGGCGTTGGAGGACACTCCTCGCGACGTCTGGCTCGCCCAACGTCATATACGGCATTCGCAGGCGGATGCTGCCGCCATGGCGGACATGCCCGGTCCGTTGGAGCTAAGAGAACTGGCTGCTGCCCGCAGATCACGCCATATCTGGTTGATCGTCACGCTTGTGGTAGCCGCGCTGGGGAGCGTTGTGGGCCTCATCCCCCTTATCGGACGGGGCGTCCTCACCGGGGGAGCACTACTTCCCGACGTTTCTACATTCCGCGATCTGGCCGCTATGGCGGCCTCGGGATGGCTTCCCGCGGGAGACGGCCTTGCCACCCCGATCGACGCACTGTGGTTAGTGCTCGGTCCGCTGGTCCTTATCACGATGCCGCTGGGAGGATCACTCGGAGCGGTTGCCAGCGCTATCGTCATGACCGGCATCGTGCTTGCCGCTGTGGTGGCTTTCTGGGCTTCCGGACGGATAGTGAGTTCCGCTCCGCTGCGGGCGCTCACGGCATTGGTTTGGGCGTTCGCGCCGCCGCTTCTGGCGGCGGTGTCCGTGGGACAGGTTGTGGGGATTGTCTGGCACGTGTTGGCACCGGCACTGGTGGCGTGCGCCCTCGACACCTGGCGTACCCCGTCTGTCCGGGCGTTGGGACGCACCGCGCTTCTCCTTGCCATCCTCAGTGCTGCGGCACCCGCCACCGCGCTCCTTATCCTCCCGTGGCTCGCGGTGACGCTGTACCGCCGGGCCTGGCGTTGGTTGTGGATTCCAGTGCCCGCGTTGGCGTTGCTTGCCCCCACCGTCGTGTCTGCGGCACGTGTTGAGGCAGGGTGGAAGCTTCTTCTCACGAGCCCGGGACGCCCTCTTGCGGCTCCTGTCACGGCTCTCGATATTCTTACTTTTTCACCTGCGACATCAGTGCACGACGCGACGACGGCGTCCGGTTTCGGGACAACTTTGGTAGCGCTTGGGGGAATCTCCGCTCTTCTCTCCATCATCGCCACCGTATTGCTTGTTGTTCCAGCGTTGTTATTGCTGGCGGGATCGCATCGCCGTGGCTGGATCGTAGGCGGTTGGATTGCCGTTGGCCTCGGCTTGATGTGGGCAGTGGCTTGCGCGGTAACCGATGTTGCCGTTGTTTCTCAAGTACCTGCACTCGCGGTAGCGACAGCGTGGCCGGGAATCGCGCTATCCCTGTCCCTTCTTGGACTGTGGCTGGTGCTCCTGGGTGGCGGCGAGAGTCTGCGGATCTCGCTCGAAACGCCAGGCTGGCGCCGCGCCGCCGCCGGGAGCGCTGCACTGGGTGTGGCGCTGTCCAGCATCGGATATCTCGGGGTGTGGGCTGAAGAATCACTGCGAGGGAATGTTCCGCTGGAATCTGCCGTGGCAAACCCCCTTCCCGCGGTTACAGTGGTGGAGCAGCGCAGCAATTATCGTTCTCGAGTATTGGAGATCAGCCCTTCTGACGAGGGCAGCGTGATCAGTGTGCTACGCGGACCCGGTGCCCAGCTCCACGAGAGTGGGATGGTGGTTGGCCTGATGAATCTCTCCCCGGAAGCGGCAGGCCTGAGCGAGGCTCGCGAGGACCTGGCACGCGCTGTGGCCGATCCCGGCGGCTCGGGAGCGGCGCAGATCTTTGGAGAGCACGCGATCTCCCACGTGTTTGTTCCGGCGTCAGACAACGTCGATGCCCGCAAGGCGTTGATATCTCGCCTGGGTGGAGTTGGCGGGCTGGAGTTCGTTACCGAAAATGCATCGGGCGCCTTCTGGCGGGTGCGCGTAGGCAATGGTTCGGTGGACGCAACGAGTACTTCACGGCTGCGCATCGAGGACGAGGAGCACACTGTGTCGCTCACCTCGGGACGGATCGGATCGCGCCTGGATATTCCGGCAGGTGGAGAGGGCCGCCGCCTGGTGTTGAGCGAACGTGCGGATACGCAATGGCATGCCACGCTCGATGGCGTTGAACTCACTTCTGTAACCGACGGATGGCGCCAAACCTGGGAGCTTCCCGCGGACGGCGGTCATCTGCGCATTCACTTTGGTGGAGCAGTGCCATGGCTACTTTACGGCCAGGTTGCCATCTTGAGCGTGGCTCTTATTTTGGCGCTCCCCACCCGCAGACGGAAGCAGGCCTGGGTATGAAAGCGCGCAAGATAATCACGTCTGTGGCCGCCCTTGCACTAGTTGGCGGAGCGTCGGGGTTGGCCCTTGCTGCACTGCCACAGCCCGAGCGTACGATCACGGTACCCATCATGGAGAGCGCCGGCGAGTATGCGCAAGCCTACTGTCCGGGCGGTTTTGAGCGCACTCTCGGCCAGGGCGTTAACGTCACGCAGGTGGATGAAGGCGTCGCGATGAGTTCATGGTTCCTCTCGGCTTCCTCTGACACAGAGTTCCTCCCGTGGTCGGGCCTTGAATCACCGGCTGCCGTGACCTTCGATGGTGCCTCTAAGGCGGCATCAGGTAGCGTCGCCGTCGGTTCACTTCAGACCCAGCAGGGTACGGAGGAAGCGGAGCAGTTTGCCGGGGCGAGCATCTACTCCGCACGCGCGGGGGATACCCGCGGGTTAGCAATCGGGCCGTGTCTCTCCAGCGCGGTGGACCTCTGGTTTGTCGGCTCAGCGAGCGGGGTCGGTACATCCAACCAGCTGCTTCTCTTTAACCCCGGGCACACCCCCGTTGCGGTCAACCTCACCGCCCATGGCTCAACCGGTCCTCTCTCCCTGGGAACAGCGGGTACCGTGGCGATTGCCCCGGACTCGATGGAACGCGTGGATCTCGACGGCGTGATTCCCGCAGATTCTCGTATCGCCTTGCATGTGAGCACCGAAACAGGTGAGATTGCCGCACTCCTGCAGACCAATGAGATCGAAGGCGTCAAACCGCGTGGGGTGAGCTTTATTTCCGGATCGGGTAAGGGACGGGAACTGTTTATTCCGGCAGTTGCCATACCGGAAGATCCGGCAATTGCTCCGTCAGTGCGCCTTGTTAATCCCGAGTCCGCTGAAGCGAGGGTTTCGGTCGAGTTGGTGGGATCGGACGGGAGCGTGGAGCTTGCCGGTGGTAGTGGCGTCGTCGTCGCCCCCGGAGCTGTCCTCGATCTTTCGCTGGCCGGTGTGAAACCGGGAAACTACGGACTACGTGTCACCTCCGAGCGGGCCATCGCTGCCGGGGCGCTCCTCGTGACCCCCGATTCGGCCGCCGGGGCGCGCGACGTCGCCTGGGCGAGCGCTCGCGAACTGCTAACATCCGGTGCCCTGGCCTCGGGAGAAACGACGACGACGGCGATCGTCACCTCCATGTCGGACACCCCGGCGAAGGTCGAGATTATCCCCGTGGCAGGCGATGGCGCCGAGCTGGAGGCACTGCCGCTGACCATTGAGGGACAGGAAACCGCGTCCGTGGGCCTGCCGACGAATGCGGTTGGCTTCTTCTTCTCCTCATCACATCCGGTGCTGGCGGGTGCGGTCTCCCGTGTGGAGTTGGATGGGGGAGAGGGAATTGAGTGGTCTCCGGCGTTCACTCCCGCTGCGGACGAGGCCGTTGGGCGCATCGCCGCAACCAATTAACTGTGTGATCCTGCGCGTGCCATTAGCTCCGTAGGTAATCAATATCCTCGGGGTGCTTTCCCAACGCTGAGGCGAGCTGTTCGGTGACAACCGAGTGGATGAAGAGCCGTGGATAGGGATCCTTCGCGGCTGCCGCCAGAATCGGCATGCGATAAAAGATGATCCGCCCGGTGATCTTGGCTGGTTTCTCGAACGGAAGGAAGCGCGCCAACGGAACCCCGTGCTCCCAGGGGGCGGGATCGTTCTCGGGAACGTCGAGGACACCGTAATCGATATGGCGCATCTCGTCACCGAGGAAACGGCGATAGGTCATGAGGTCAAAGGCGATGAAATCATCGAACTTGTCCGCCCTCGTGCGAGCGGCAGGAACATGACCCGGGATCACCGGGCCGCGCATGCCACGCCCGTGTCTGTCGCGGCGGCGTGCCTGAGTGCGCAGAGGCGGAATGTTCATGGGCATACCGCAAGACTACCGCGCCGGTCGAATGAGCCGGGTCGAAAGATTTCGCCAGGTGAGGAGTTTGTACAGAAAGTCGCGGATATTTGCCGGGGTGTCGTGTGTAAACCCTGTACTTCGTGCCTCGGGAAGCGGTGGTACCGTTGGAGACTGTGAGACACGTCCGAGAATGTTCGCGCCAAAACTGCCACGATGCCGCGGTGGCCACCTTGACCTACGGGTACGAGGAAGCGACAGCCGTGTTGGGGCCGCTCTCGCCCACGCCGGAGCCGGGAGCATTGGACCTGTGCGCCTACCATGCTCATTCAGTGACGGTGCCGCGAGGCTGGTCCATGGTGCGGTTGGTGACCGAGTTCGAGCCCGCTCCGCCCTCCGATTCTGATCTCATGGCGCTCGCGAACGCAATCCGTGCCGCTGCGCGTCGCAACGTCCCCGAGCCTACGCGCCCGCGGGCTGATATCCGCGCAGCCGCGCTTCCCAAGAACGATGGCCGCCTCGCCGTCGTCCCCGATTCTCAGGAGAACCCGAGTGAATAGTATGCTGCCCACCTGGATCGACGACGCACTGCGGTGCCCCGCTACCGGTGCCGCACTGGAATGGAGCACGCGCGAGGATGGCTCCGTGGAGCTGGTTTCGACGAACACCGAAGGGCCCCGCTACGCTTACCCCGTGACGGACGGGGTTCCGATCCTGCTCTCGTTTGAAGCACGAGTTATTGACTGATTGATACCGGTTGTCGATTGTACAGTGCTCGGTGGCGCGGCTCGCGCCCGGGCAACGTCACATCGATGGATGTTACGTGAGAATATAGAACACATGAGTACTCGCATTCTCGTCGTGGATGACGACCCTGGCATTTCGGAGATGGTGGCGCTCCTGCTCGAGTCCGAGGGATATGACGTGACTGTCTGCGCCAATGGTTCGAGCGTGGTGGCACTGTACCGTGTTGAACGCCCGGATCTCGTGCTGCTTGACGTCATGCTTCCCGGTCTGGATGGCGTGACTGTCTGTAAGCATTTGCGTGAGGAATCGGACGTTCCCATCATCATGATGAGTGCCCGAACTGACTCTCTTGATGTCATCGCCGGGCTTGAGGCCGGGGCGGACGATTACGTCACCAAACCCTTTGAGAACTCGGTGCTTCTCGCCCGTGTCAAGACGCGCCTGCGTCGGCAGGAGCCGGAATCCGAAACACTGCGGGTGGCTGACCTCACCGTCGATCTCAAGGGGCACCAGGTGCTCCGCGACGGCAAGGATCTTCGTCTCACCCCACTCGAGTTTGATCTTCTTGCCGTTTTGGCGCGTAAGCCGTGGCAGGTCTTCTCCCGTGAGGAGCTGTTGGAGCAGGTATGGGGCTATCGCCACAACTCTGCCGATACGCGGCTCGTGAATGTCCACATCCAGCGTCTGCGGTCGAAGGTTGAGAAGGACCCGGATCACCCAGAAGTCGTCTTGACCATCCGGGGAGTGGGTTACCGCGCCGGGGCTGTTCAGGAGTGATCGGGGCGCTACTCAAGTGAGCCGTGACGATCGCGTAGTCCCCTATCGTCCGCACCCTGGGCGAAGCTTCGGTGAAGCATTGCGCCGTCGGGTGCTGTCCTTGGGCACCTGGTGGCGTTCCTCGCTGACGGTGCGTGTGGTGAGCTTGGTGATGGCCGCCGGGCTGGCGTCAATGCTGGCGGCCGGTGGCGTTATTGTGAGCCAGGTGCGGTCGCAGCTTTTTGATCGCTCGGTTACTTCGGTGGTGGATCTGTTCGCCTCGTCGCGGGCCGGGGCGCAAGCGTACTTTGACGCCATGAATTCCCCGACCTCCAGCCAGATCCAGCAGGCGGCCTCCGAGATTATTCAGGCCCAATACGATCCGCGGCGGTCTGTCATGGGCGCGGCTTTGTTGCGCACTCCGAGTCAAGATGACACGACGCTTCCCGTTTTGGAGGCGGTGACGGACTCCGCTGTTCAGATCCACGGTCTCATCTCTCCTGAGATGCGCACGGCGGTTCCCTCCTCCGATTCGGTGCATTGGCAGTCGGTGGCACTGACCGGGGCCGATGGCGTGACTGACCCGGGAATCATTGTGGGCGCGCCTCTTAACGTGCAGGGCGCAGGAACTTTCGAATACTACGTTGTGTACTCATTGGAGCAGCAGGAATCCACAGTCCGCTTGGTTATTGGAATCCTTACCGCGGGAGCCGTGGTGCTGGTTCTTCTTCTTGCCTTGATCACCTGGTTGGTGGTGGGGATGGTCTTGCGCCCGGTTCAGGAAGCGTCGCGGAATGCGCAACGGCTAGCCGACGGCGCTTTTGACTCTCGTATGCCTGTGCGGGGCGACGACGAACTAGCCCACCTGGCCGAGTCCTTCAACCAGATGGCCGAATCCCTGTCGGATCAGTTCACCCGCATGGAGCGGATGTCCAATGTGCAGCAGTCCTTTGTGTCGGCTGTGTCGCATGAATTGCGCTCGCCGGTGACCACCATCCGCATGGCCGGGCAGCTCATTTATGACAAGCGCGAGGAGCTTCCCCCGCTGTTGCGGCGAAGCGCCGAGCTGCAAAACCGGCAGCTCATCAATCTGGACACCATGCTCTCCGATCTCCTGGAGATTTCGCGATTCGATGCGGGGGCGATGGTCCTTGCCACCGAGAAGGCGGATCTTCTGGGGATCGTGCGGGCCGTGGTGGAATCCCAGCAGCTTCTTGCCGAGGCCAACGGAGTCTCGGTGATCATTCGTTCCGAGGGTGATCCGACGGCCAAGGTGGAGCCGCGGCGTATCGAGCGTATTATTCGCAACCTGGTTGTTAACGCGCTGGAACACGCGGAAGGAAGGCCCATCCTCATCCGGGTGGTGGGAGCGGAGGACGCCGTCGCCGTCGAAGTGTCAGACGCCGGTGTTGGCCTGACAGAGGAGCAGGTGGCGCACGTGTTCGACCGCTTCTGGCGGGCCGATTCTTCCCGTGTCCGCAAGTCCGGAGGCACGGGATTGGGGCTCACCATCGCTCGCGAAGATGCGATGCTGCACGGAGGACGGTTGCAGTGTGCGGGAATTCTTGGGGTGGGAACCACCTTCCTATTGACCCTGCCTCGTGAGCCACGGATGAAGTTGAGTTCTCCTTTGCCGCTGTGCGTCATGGCGGCGGAGGATCCGTGGGATGTGGAGTCCCGTGAGGACACCGTTGAGTATTTGCCCGAAGCTGACGAGGACAATCCGTTGGGAGATACCGACGCTTCCGGTGAATCCCAGATCCACGCAGCCGCCTCGGTCCCGGAGCCGCATGTGGCGGGAACCAAGGTGGCGGGAACCAAGAATGAACCGCCACATCCATCCGGACACGACAATCTGTCTATCCACGACGACGACACGGAACCTCGGGAGGCTCCGCATGCGTAAGAGTCGACTTCTTGTAGTGTTGGCGGTCATTGGACTGCTGCTGTCTGCTTGTTCGAGCCTGCCGCGCTCGGGAGATGTTCATGCGGTCAATCCGTCAAAGAACGAGGCGGGCAGCGTGGCGTTGGTGGGCCAGCCGCCGCCCGAGGGCGCTACTCCACAGGAAATCGTCGATTATTTCCTCGTGGCTTGCCGGGCCGGTGGTGAAGACGATTACGCGGTGGCGCGCCAATATCTCCTGCCCAAGACGTCGGCCGAATGGGATCCTAAGACCGAGGTGCGGGTGTACCCGGAGAACCAGAACATCACCACCACCGTGACAGAGAGCGGCGGAGTGCGGGCGCGCGTGGGTTCGCTTGGAACCCTGTCGGCAACGGGTATCTACAACGAATCTGCCAATAATGCCGTCTTCACCGCCGATTTCTCGTTGGCGAAGAATCAGGACGGCGAATGGCGCATTGTCAGTCTCGATGACGGAATCTTCCTCGCCGAGAGGATGTTCTTCGGCCAGCTCTACGTTGAGGCACCCGTCTACTTCTTGGCGCCGGCCACGGAGTCACTTGTTGCCGACCTCCATTGGTTCCCGCGCAGGGAGGCCCCGAGCCGCGCCCTGCATGCGCTTCTTTCGGGACCCTCCCCGTGGCTTCGCGACGGTGTGACATCAGCGGTTCCGGAGGATACGCGGCTCACGAAGAATCTTCAGATCGACGACGGCGTCGCCCACGTCGAGCTGTCCCCGAACGTTCTCGCAATCCCACAACGTCAGCGCTCGCTTATGTTAGCCCAGGTGCGGAGTACCCTGCTTGCCTTCTCCTCGGTCCAATCGGTTCAGATCTCTGTTCCGGGCGAGGCCCTCGACAAGGAAGTGGTGCTGGAACTCTCCGAGTATCCTTACGGTTCTTATCCGCTCTCGGTGATCTCAGGTGGTGTGCCGGGGACGGTGGTGGACCAGGACGAAATCGAGTCCGTCCCGGCCAATCCGGCATTCGCGGATCTGGGCCTCACCGATCTTGCGGTGGCCTACCAGAAGCCTCCTTCTTCCTATGCGGCTTTGGCTCGCTCCGGCACGGAGTTGGTTGCGATCGATGGCGCGACAGGAAACGTCAGGACCTTGACCACGGGAGCAAGTCTTATCGCCCCATCGTTCGACTCGTTGGGATGGATCTGGTCCGGTGAAAGATCCAATAACGGCAGCCTCACTGTATCGACCGCCCTGGAAATGGAACCGTTGACTGTAGCTGCTCCCGCTCTACAAGGAATGAACGTGCGCGACTTTGCGGTGTCCCGAGAAGGAAGTCGTATTGTCATCGTGGCGGAATCCGGGGGCGAGGTGAAGACGTACGTCGCCGGTATCTCGCGTTCCTCCGATGGGGCTCCTACCTCTTTGGGTGATCTGATACAGGTGGGGCGGCGGCTTGCCGACGTCACGGATGTCTCCTGGGTGGGACCGACCGAGTTGATGGCACTGGCCCGCTCAGCGGCAGGTTCGGATACCAGCCTCTACTCATTGCGATTGGGCGGCCCGACCGGACGTGCGATGAATGTGCAGGAAGGAACAGCCGCGCTGACCACTACTCGCGCCAGCCAACCGGTGGTCATTCTCACCGAGTCTGGGCGGGTGTTTGAGCGTGATGCCAGCTCGTGGCGAAACCGTGCGTCATCTGTCTCTTCGGTGGCTTATCCGGGGTAGCACGGCCGTCTGCTGCTACTTGCGCTACTTTTCTCCCCAGCTTTGTGCCTGTGGAAAGAATCTGCGGAGATTGCTGGGATGAGGCACCGTTGTGCCATGGATGGATTCTGGGCAACGATAGGGGATCTGGCGTTCCCTCGATGGTGTGCGGGGTGCTCGGTATGGGACGAGTACCTGTGTGAACATTGCCGGGAGGATTTTGGCCCCGGATTCAGAAGGGTGGATGCCCGCGCTCCCTATCTTCAACGTGTACGCGCCTGGGATGAAGGGTCCTCGGGTTTGCTCTATCCGGGCGACGACGAAAGTGTCTTTCCGGTTTTCGCGTTGGCGGATTACGACGGCGTCGTTCGCAAGGCGATCGTGTCCTGGAAGAACACCGTCACCAAAGGATTGACGGATGCGTTTGTGAATCTGGTGGCGGAACGAGCAGGGCATGTGGTTCTGAACGGCGCGGTGAGTGTGGTTCCGGCACCGTCGTCGTGGAGGAGGCGTCATGACGGACGTCTCGTTGCTCTTCATGTTGCGCGTGGGCTGAGTGCCGGTATCAATGAGGGGTACGGGTCTGGTGTCGCCGTCGTCGAACAGGCGTTGACTCAAGGCCGGTCCGCCAGCCAGCTGGTGACGTCGCGTGGTGGCGCCCAGTTGTCGGGGCGCGGGAGCAAAGGACGAGACATTCGAATGCGGCGGCCACCGTCGCGGCGGCAAGTTATTTTGGTCGACGACGTCCTCACCAGTGGCGCGACGTTGGCGGGCTGCGCGGCGGCTCTCGCCCAAGAGGGTGTTGAGGTCAGTGGGGCCTTCGTACTCGCCGCGGCTCGGGATCCTCGCGGGACACGCTGAGAAAAACTTGTGTTTCGCGATCGGAGCAAAACCGTCCGCGCGGGGTGTGAGTGGTCTAACATTGAGGGAACAACTGAAGCGGAGAGCAGGAAATATGCCCGCTCCTTCCTGAAGGGGGTGATCGTCTCAAGCTTGCGTGAGAAGCAAAGCAGGAACGTTATTACTTACGCCTGAGGAGGGCATCGTGGAGATCATTGTCAAGGGTCGGAACATCGACGTTACCGATCGCTTCCGCGGCCACGTAGAAGATAA
>RRZU012419619.1_pt1 | contig 13939 bp, 16 predicted proteins | sample 2165561 | NCBI WGS metagenome assembly RRZU01 (sample SAMN10456909, study PRJNA506462) | wastewater metagenome | isolation source: wastewater sludge | place: USA: Moscow, Idaho
AAGATTCTCTCGCTTTATGCGCGCGGCATGACGGTGCGCGAGATCCAAAGTCATCTGGAGGAAATTTACGGTGCGGAAGTTTCGCCCAGCCTGATTTCGTCTGTCACCGATGCGGTGGCCGAAGAGGTCAAAACCTGGCAATCCCGTCCGCTCGATCCGATCTACCCGATCGTTTATCTTGACTGCATCCACGTCAAAATCCGAGAAGGTGCGGTACGAGTCAAAGCGGTTTATCTGGCCATCGGCGTGACCATGACTGGCGAAAAGGAAGTGCTGGGCCTGTGGCTGTCACAAACCGAGGGTGCCAAGTTCTGGCTGCAGGTCGTCACCGAACTCAGAAATCGTGGAGTGCAAGACATCTTCATTGCCTGCGTCGACGGACTGAAGGGCTTCCCCGAGGCCATCGAAGCGGTCTTCCCCAAAACCACAGTGCAACTGTGCATCGTGCACATGGTGCGGCACAGCCTGAACTATGTGTCGTGGAAGCGCCGGCCGGAAGTGGCGGCAGATCTGAAGCAGATTTACCAGTCCGCCACCGCCGAAGAGGCAGAACTGCGACTGGGCGAGTTCGAGGCGAAATGGGATGATGAATATCTGCCAATTGGCCAATCTTGGCGGCGCAACTGGCCCAGACTGATCCCATTCTTCGACTACCCGCCGGAGATCAGGAAGGTCATCTACACGACCAATGCCATCGAATCGGTAAACATGAGCCTGCGCAAGCTGACCAAGAATCGGGGTTCATTCCCGAGCGACGAGGCGCTACTGAAATTGTTCTATCTGGCACTCAGAAACATCAGCCAGAAATGGACCATGCCGATCCGGGATTGGAAAGCCGCCCTGAATCGCTTTACCATTGAGTTCGGCGAACGCATCGCCCAGCTTTAACTCAAACCCCGTTTACACAAAAATTCGGACACGCCCACCTCCGGGTCGGCTTTTTTCATGCCTACCGCACAGCATGGAAACGTAACACCCCCTGGTGAAGGTGCGCGTGGCATAAATCCGTCTAGAGAAAGGGGGTGGATCGACTCCGCGCCAATTTGCGCAACAAAGCCGCGAACCCAGCAACACTAATTTTGGGCCAGAATCGGTAATCAACGCGAATGTTGGCGGGCTGGCATACTCGCTCTCGGAAAATGATAGGCGTCACTCAGGCGTTTGAGGGTTCCATCTTTTTCCATGCCTTCCAATGCCTGATCGAATTGCCTGGCGAGGTTTATATGATCGGTTTTCTTGGTGAAAGCCAAATAGCTGACCGTTGTTTCTACTACGGGCCCACTTACCTCGGCATCATTGAGCCCATTCAACAGCGACAAATAATGTAAGCCGACTAGACGACTGCAAATGACTGCATCAACACGGCCTGTCAATAGTTTCTTGAACGTCTTCAAGTAATCAGTCGCGGAATCTAGCCTGCTAAACAATCCGGCTTTGACTGCCGCATCGAAGCGATTCCCGAATGAGCTTGCATAAACAATGCCCACACGTGCATCCGCCATCGATGCGAAATCTCCATTGAATTGCCAACGTGAGCCCTTGAGGACAAAAAAAACATAGTCTTGCTGCATCAGCGTTTTTTTAGCGAATAGCATTGTTTTTTCACGCTCAGGCGTTTTTTTTATGCTGAAAAAACCGTCCGCCGCGCCTTTGAGCAACATTTGCTGCCCGCGCGCTATCGGATAGGTGTCGATTTTGACTGGCTGGCCCATTCGCGCAAAAGCCGTTCTCACCACCTCGACAGTCAACCCTTGCGGCCCTTGATCGGTATTGATGATATAAGGCGGGTACTCTAGCGTCGCCAACTGCCATGGCAGATTCTCCGCACATCCCACAGAAGCTGTAATACCTATATTCCATGCCAAAATCAGGTAGTGGAATTTCATTGCATCCTCACCATCTGTTTGTTCACCGTTAAATACAAATAGGTTATGACTAGAAAGGTGGTTCTCGTCGAATCATTTTCAGAATGGAGCATACCCAAAATTCAGTGTAAACCAGACATAACTCTTTCCCCTATGGAAGTCTGCTTTGGCCGACAACCGGCTTTGTTACTGGTATGGACGCCCCCTCCTGATATCCTCCCCTCCCTCTCGCCTAAGGCTCGGTAACCGGCCAGCGATTCCACATTGAAGGCCCCCACCCAGGATTGGGAGATGGTGTCCACGTTTTTTCTCCGTGGACTCCGCCGCGTTGAACCTCGGCAACAATAACAATCTTTCCTATCGTGGTGACCACTCAATAGAAGAATCTGAACCATCTGCATTCCATTTTTGGTAGTCAGTCATGAGTTTATTGAAGTGCTCATTACGTGGTAGTGGATTTTCAGTTAACTCCAACAGTCGAAGTGATTCACGACGTGTCAGCATGACTGTTGTCTCGCTTTCAATGAGACGCTCGGCTTTATCAAGTACCGTCTGCTGGAGCTTGTCCAATATGTGGTCGGTAACTTGCGTGGTAAGTCGTTTTCCTGTACGAATTGGCATAGTAGCCTCCTTATTAGCCAATGATTGATCAGAATGCGCGACAAACCTCGCCGTTCAGGGCGGGAAGGATGGCGCGGACGCAGTAAGCGGCAAGGATTACCGAGCGTCAGCGAGATGGGAAGGGGGATGTCAATAACATGCTAAAAGCGCCGGCGATACTCATCGAGATAATCATGCAATTGTAAAATCCCACCGACTTGCTTTATCATATCAAAAGGGGAAATTCCAAAATCACTATTTTTAGTATACATCCAACGACTTATTGTTTCGTCATTGCCGTCGAATAAATTAGCAAGTAATTTATAAATATTAATCAATGCTGCCCCTACGTTCCATTCCGGACTACCTCGGTAAATGAAATAATCTCCTTGTGCATAACGCGCAACAACAGATGGATTAACACGTAATATCGTTGCCAAATCGTGATCGCTTATTTTTAAACGATCACACACCCTCAGAACAGATTTTGTCAGTACCGCCTCGAGTTGTTTTTCTTCTTTCATCTAGTTTCTCTAAAAATTCCTGTTTACAACCCAACACCTAGAACCAAAATCTTTATCATCTCAACCAGATCGGAATTTTGAGCAATATTTTTAAACTAGGGCGTCTAGTTTAGACGTCTAAACTGTTTAGTTGCCGATCTATCGCGAGTCTAGACTTAAGGCCGACGGTTTGCCAACTTTACCATTTGCTCGGTCAAGAGAATTTTCGTGCAAAACAGGAACGGGCTTTTCTTGTCGTATACTCAGAACCATGCAACGTCACTAAGCCTTTAAATACAAGGTGATGCAGACCGGCGAATAGCAGCGCCTCATGCGCAAAGATCGTACCGCTTCGTGTTCAAAAAAGCGCTGGCATTGCAAGCAACATAGGGTCGGCGCAATGAAGCAGGAACCCGCCGAAGCGATCTAGTGCCTTATGGCCAGACGCCGTAGGAATCCCCTTCCTTCCGGATCCTAAGAGCGGCAAGCCATACGCAAAGGGTGCGGAGGATGTCAAACAATCAAAACAGAACGTACGTTCTATACTATACTATCGGTTAGCGAACAGCAGATGAATTTGCACTAATCAGTAGTATAAACCTCTTAACTATTCTTCCATGAAGATAGAAAAAATATGCACTGGGCCGTTATTCTTACAGTACTTACACTGACCATGGTGTCCACAGTTTTAACCACTGTACTTCAATGGCCTGTTTTTCAGGCTTTTGCGACAGTTGCAGGAGTGGCTCTAGGGTTATTGTTTCTGATAATTATTATCGTGCTCGTATTGGCGACTCCAAACGAACAAAAGGAACTTGTCTATGAATTTAAAAAAACAGTTCGTGCCGACATCATTGATTTATTCAGAATATTAGGGCTCCCCGTTAAAAAATAAAACACAATGCGCGGCTCACCATTTGGTGGAAAAAATCACTGAACTGGCGCTTCTAAGAAAGCGCGTCTTCGTCGAGTTTTTGGAAAAGTTTTTTCAAATTGGCTGATTGGTGAGAAATACCCCGTGCTGCAACTTGTTCATTGCAGGCGCGATAATTCTGAATCTGGCCTTCTTCGTTCCTGATAGCCGCCAGGTAAAACCCTAGCGCTTCCACAAGCAGTTGTTCTTCTGGCATATCCATCCGATATGCTGCCTGCTGGAAGGTTTCCAGCGTGGCAGAGAACTGACCGTCTTGGTCGGGGAAGTTGAGGGTGAACTGCTTGGTCGCCATCGTGGATCTCCTCTTCTCGTTAATAGTCTCTTGACCGCTTCTTGACATCATCCGCCCCCTCTCGCAGACCTTGAGGCCGGGATGAAAGGCGAGGTTTGCCGCGTATCCCGATTAAATCGTTCTGGGTCGTTTAGGAGTTCGCTTGCTGCTGCACATAGGCACGGCTTCTTCGGTGTTTACGCTTTGGTTTTCTTTGTGTTCAACCTCATACTTGCGAAGGGTGACTTTGCCTTCACGCGCATCGCGCAGCGCGTTCACTCCTTCGGTCAATTCCTCAAACAAATTACGTTTCATCACGTTGCGCGTGAAACCCAGCCATGAATGGCGGGAGGTAGAGCGCCGACTGCGTAGCAGTCGTTGCTGGTGCCGTTACCTGTTCACGTCCTGTGTGGGTGGCACTGTTGAGAAAATAACCGTAGTCATCGTTACGCTGGATAAGGTGACAGTGACGGTGTGAAATACCTTGCACCACATCTGTTCTGGTCTGAATGTTGAAATTGCCCGAAGCCCGAACCGCTACCCGGCCTCTATGTGTGCCTTCTTTCTTGCCGGAAGGCACAATAGCCTTGACCAGATCGCCGGTCTGGAACCCTTGGATGCGTTTCTTTCGCCTCAAATACCCGCGCGGGAAACTGAACTTGTCCAGTCGAGTACGCCGGTAACTGCTGCGACCGGTGCACTTGATCGCCAGCGTGGGTTTCTGCCAGTCGTGGATCTGACCGACACACGCAGCATCGAGGGTATGGGCATTGGACAGCACCCAGCGGGTGGAATTGACCGCGGCCGTGTCCCTCAGTGAGCGTTGTGCTTGTGCCAAAATGCGCTTAAGAACTTCAGGCCATTTAGCCAAAAAGACTTCGACTAGCAGTTTGCCCTTCTTCTGAAGATGTGGATGGATTGCGCGGCGCTCGCAGACCTCCATTGGCGGCTAGGGCGGCGAGGATGTCAAGCATACAGAATTTTCCCAGCCTCAACGCATTGCATAAATTCGGCATTTACCTGCCCATAGCGAACTTCACCGTAGAAGTCAGTTACACGTAACACGCCACTCTTCTCGATCAGGAACTTGTACTTTCCATTCTTGCTTACCATCATCCTGCCAGTGTTCTCGAGCTGGAATAGGGAAAGCGTTTCAAGTTGCGTAGTTTTTGTGGCTTGATCAACTTCATCTTGACATTGTCTGCGTGCAAGGTAAGCAAAATCTTTGTCTTGCTGGATAAGCTTACGACAGTAGGCAAATAAAGAGTTTCCATAGAGTTTTTCAAGGTGTTTTCTCGCGACATTCACAATGTCAGATAGTTTCTTCCCGACTTTAGATGCTTGAGCCATCAGGGCAAGTACAGCAGAAAAGCTCAGTTGGTTTTGATCTACCATCCAAACCAAATCTGCCGGCATTGATCTACCGTTGCTCAGCTTAACCATTCCACGATTTTTCAGGCTGGTCGTAGTGTTGCTGGTTGTGGATATTTTTGCATTTGCGCTCAAGTCTCGCAAAGACTGTTTCTGAATAGACTGTGTCTTTTGTTTTGTTGATATTGAAGTGTCATCGGTGACAGCTGATGCTCTAGAAGGAACCCCTTGCAAGGTAAGGGCTGTAAGAAGAGTTCCAGTTGGGATAAGCGGCGAGCTGGATCCCTTTAGACCGCTATGAGCTCTTTGGGTGCGAATAACAAGCCCACGATCCTCCATCCACTTTATCGCGCGGTGAACGGTTTCGACGGATTTTCCAGATTCTTGTGCCAAAGTATTACGACTGGCGAAAATAGGCGCAGAAAGGCAAGAAAGGTTGATTTTCTTGATTATGCGGATAACGATGCGGAAATAGCCGTCAGGCATTTCTGCGAACACGGGGGATTCGTCCACCGCTGCGCAGGCACGAGCGATGGCCGATGGGTATGCAATAGCGGTACTCATCAAGGGCTCCTGGCTAAAAAAATCCCTTGACGATTTCGTGCCTCTTTTCTAACATAAGCCCTGTGATGTGGAGCTTTTGACTGGTTGGCGCCAGTTGTTAGCGAAGAAGTACAAAATCATCAAACTCAACAGAACCCGATCGGTTGGCGCCGTTCGGGTTTTTTATCGTCGATGTGTTTGTTACGCTCGATCGACTAACTCATAACTAATCTCCAATTTCAACGCTCCAGATGTGACAAAGCCCCGATTGTTTCGGGGCTCTGTTTGGGGTGGGTGTTTAGACGTCTAAATTCTTTCTGCCGTTTGAAAGGGCTTAGATGTCTAAGCGGCCATGTGGGTTGACCAGTAGCGTGGTCGGCAACTACCTGCGAGCAGGAAGCCATGGCAAGTTGGTTTGGACGTCTAAACTGCATGATGTTATTGCTCCGCTTTGCCATCAAAGGGAAGCGCGTCCTGGTGCTGAATAGCAACAGTATCGAGCAATGCTTCAAGCGCTTGTGCAAAAGCGGCCTGTTTTTCTGGCGCGACTTGAATGCTGACTTCGAAGATGTCTCCCTTCTTTTTGAAGAAACCGTTGCTATAGCGCACATTTTTTGATGCAGTAGCTGACTTCTTTTCACCAGTATTCAGATGGGCCTGAACCTGGTTTACCAACCAGCGAACAGGATGATCTTCATCCGAAAAACGTGTAGCGACAGAAATAGTTTTTCGGATGCCACATGCTTCGTAGAGTTTGAACAACTGGTATGCTGCAGTCGCGCCAAATTTTGTGGGCTCTTGGCGTATGACTTCCAATACATCTTCAGGGAGCTTGGCGTAGCTGCGGTAAAAGCTCATCATGGACTTGCTGAGCTTGGCTTTCTTCGCAATTTCAGATGCTGATTCACCCGCAGCGATTAGCTTCTCGTAGAAGCTAGCCCTATCCAGATCACAGTGCTGTTGACGTTCCTCGTTCTGTTGGTAGCCAAACCAGGCTGAATCCTGAAGAGAAAGTTTGGTATGAACTTCCGCTAAGAGCGCAGGCAACACTTTATGTGCAAGACACGCTTGGACACGAGTCCAGCCATCACAAATAATGTAACGGCCAGGAGCTTCTTGGTTAGGGATTACATGAATAGGATCATGCTGCCCCTGCTCACGCAAGGCTTCGGCGCGCTCCAATATCATTTCATGTGTATAAACTTCCCGGGGAGCCAAAGGATTCGGGTCTATCAAAGACACATCGATGTAAAGCAACTGGCGATCAGAAGCCGGTATGGTTGCTGAAACCTGTGAGGTTTCCTCTTCAATGGTGTGGCCTTGAAGTAAAGAATCCAGTGATACACCAGACCCCTCAGGAGGGTGGTTCATCACCATTCCATGATTTATTCGTCCAAGATGTCCAAGACGTTCTTGTTCCTGGGAGGTCTTCATCATTTTGATGAAATCTACGTCGGAAATACGTTTTCCCTCAGGCATCAGAACACTCCCATCCGGGTCAAAAGATCATGCGAAAGCTGACGAAGTTGCTCAGTAGAACTGCTCGTCGGGCGAGCAAGAACAAGGGGAGGTTGTTGTTCATCCTCTGACAGTGTTTTGGGAAATTCTTCTGAGCGATTGATCATTACATCGAGCAGAGCCCCGGGGTATTCTTCCGAAAGCTTGCTGATTTGACCATGAATTCGCAGACGATTTGGCGTATGGAAATTCCCAATTAGCAACAGCTCAGGGTTCCTGCCAAAGTCACTACGCATATCCGAGAGCACCGAAGATAGATACGACACTGCCTTTGTCGAGTATCTTTCGAGAGACACGGGTGCGATGACGAAGTCGGAACTGAGCAAGGCGCCGCGTGTCATGCGATTTTTTGCAGGAGCGGCATCAAAAAGAATGACGTCATAACCGGACAGATCAAAGTCTGGATTGGTCCCGTCGATGCCTTCTTTGACAAGTGCCGCGATCAGTAGGTCACTTGTTTTCCCTTCCAAAGCAGCGTACGTCAGAACAGTATCAAGCCGATCGAGTGTAAGATCTGCGGGGATCAGGTGGGGGCCATGTTCCCCGAACGGTTTTTTGATGGCGTCGTGTAATGTCACGCGTCCACCTGGCCATTTGGGCAACAATGATCCGAAATGATGCTGAATAACTTGATCTGCAGGAACTCCGAGTTCTGCAGCTTCGCTAAGCGTCAGCTCAGAATCGTATCCGAATGTCAGCGTGAGGTTCGCTTGAAAGTCGAGATCGATTAGAAGGGTTTTCAGACCCATCAAAGAGAACATACAGGCCAAATTCGATGTAAGCGTGGTTTTGCCTACACCGCCCTTAGGTGCGTAGATCGTAGCAATAACGCGCTTTTTTACTTCCTTCCGAGTGCGATTATTGGCTTGTCTCCAGGCAGCCAGGGAAAACACATTATCAAGTGTGAACTGCCGTGTACGTGGCCCGTTTTCTTGGCGAGCGACATCAATACCGGACTCTTCAACCTGTCGGCGTACTGTATCAACAGTGGTTTCCAGTAGCTTTGCTACGGCTTGAACCTTGTAAATGGCGTTCACTTGGCCCACGAAGTTCACCTATGGTAAGCAATATGATTGCATAGTACATGGCTACATCTGTGTGTGCAAGGATTTTCCCGTAAAGTTAACCAAATAGCTAGCACTTAACTTCGAGAGCCAATGTTCAGAAAAAATAGCAGTACCAAGCACTAGGCTACACATCGCTATGTTATAGGGTAGCTTCGAAACTGCGGTTTTGGATGGGAAGAACAGGAGAGACCTCCTCAAGATGGTTTTTCCACTGATTCTGTGGATAACCACGTTTACAACTTGCGCGAACCAAGCAAAAACACGGCATGACGCTCATTGCCAGTTTTTTGTGCAGATTCTGGCTGCCTATGCGGCAGTGAACGGCGCGGCGGTTGCGCTTGGCGCACGTGCTCGATGTGATAGTCCTCGTTGCCTATGACCAGACCATCCTAGGGTTCCCTGCCGGATCACAGTAGGACCGCAAGCCTGATATTTGGGGTGAATCTGGATCTTTCGATGCACACCTTTGCGAGTAACGATAAATATATCATTGAATAATATCGAGTATTTGTATTATATTCGATGCATATTTCGATGCATTTTTGATTCAGCATGACCAAACTCAAGACCGAAAGCCTACTGACAGCCCTCCGAGCCCACCCACGCGCCTCCGCCGCTGAGTTATGCATCCTGCTTGGCAATATCAACAAATCAACGCTGACCCGTGCAATGACCAATCTGGAGGACGAAGTCGTCCGCCGGGGTGGTTCACGCCGGATTCGCTACGCCTTGCGTCGACCAATTCGAGGCGTAACCACTTCGATTCCGCTGTACCGCATTGATGAGCAAGGACAAGGTACACAGATGGGGTCGCTCGATTGCATTTATCCTGAAGGCACCGCCTTGCAGTTTAGTCAGGACTTTGGCTGGCCCCTGACTGACGGCATGAATGACGGCTGGTTTGAGGGCCTGCCTTACCCCTTGGTCGATCTGCGTCCGCAGGGTTTTCTGGGACGAAATTTTGCTCGGCATCGCGCCATGGATCTTCAAGTTTCCGAAAATCCGGATGACTGGTCCGATGACGATGTCATCCACGTCCTCTCTATTGCCGGTTATGACCAGCCGGGTAACTTGATACTGGGAGAAACTGCATATCGGCGCTTCTTGGAGTCCTGCCAGCCAGGTGCAAAGCATTACCTGCGCGATGAAGATTTACCTGGAGCCTATCCCAAACAAGCGGAGAACGCACTTGCGCATGGCGATGCCGGTTCCTCGGCGGCCGGAGAATTTCCAAAGTTCACCGCTAGTCGACTGATTGATGGTCAGCCCACCGAGGTTTTAGTTAAATTTTCCGGCGCAGACGGCTCGCCCGCCGTGCAACGCTGGGCGGACCTGTTGGTGTGCGAGCATCTGGCATTGGAAATGATCGCCAAGGAGCTGGGCATCGCGACTGCACGCAGCCGGATTTATCGTTTTGCCGGCCGGACATTTCTGGAGGTACAGCGCTTTGACCGCCATGGGTCATCTGGGCGTTCGCCGGTCTGCACTTTGTCTAGTCTTAACGCAGCATTACTCGGCATGATTCCTGCACCATGGCCAAAGGTCGCTTACCATTTTTTGTGGCATCAGTGGCTGTCTGTTCAGGATGTCGAAGCAATCGAAAAAATCTGGTGGTTCGGGCGCCTGATTGCGAACACCGATATGCATGAAGGCAATCTGGCTTTTCGCCCAGGACTCAAGTTGGCGCCAGTCTATGACATGTTGCCCATGATGTATGCACCGGCGCGTGGCGGCGAACTTCCTACCAAGGACTTCAAGCCTGACTTGCCACTGCCTGCGGAAGCTGTGGCATGGAAGCAAGTAGTGACGGTGGCTAGTCAGTACTGGAAGACCTGCGCACAGGATATTCGTATAAGCCCCGCATTCCGGGCCATTTGTCAGGGAAATGCCGACAAGACAGAATTATTGATCAAGAGTGGATCCCACCATTTCTGAGCTGCCTATGCGGCAGTGAACAAACTACCGAAGTCTATCTAGAATCGGTTAGATTCGGTTAGTGGATTTGCCCCTGTATCGTAAGCACCCGGCGAACTCATCTGTAACTTGAGGGGATAGACCGCGAAGATAGTGTCCGCTAAAAATCACGGTGGACACTATCGATGGAAATTCAGAAACCCAAGAGAGTTCGGCGGCATCATCCCGAAGAGTTCAAACAGGCCGTTATCGCGGCATGTTGCGAACCGGGGTCATCCGTATCAGGGATTGCATTGGCCAATGGCGTCAATGCCAATCAGGTGCGCCGCTGGATGCGCGAACGCGGCGTGGAACCGCCGACACGGCGATTGCCGATTCAGGCAGTCGAAACGCTGCCCGCCTTTGTACCGGTACCGATGCCTGCAGTCGTAACCGAATCGCGTGACATCCAGATCGAAATCCGGCGCAACAACACCGCCATCAAGCTGGATTGGCCCCTGCAGGCATCTGCAGATTGTGCAGTCTGGTTGCGGGATTGGCTGCGATGATTCGCATCGATGCCTTGTGGTTATCGACACGGCCACAGGATATGCGCGCGGGGACAGAAAGCATTCTGGCCCAGGTCGTGCGGATCTTTGGCGAAGCCCGGCCACATCATGCGTATCTCTTTACCAACCAGCGCGGCAATCGCCTGAAAGTCCTGGTGCATGACGGTTATGGCATCTGGCTGGCCAATCGTCGCCTGCATCAGGGAAGGTTTCAGTTGCGGATGGGCGATGGCAGCGTCGCGCTGACCCGCGCGCAATTCGATGCCCTGATTTTGGGTCTGCCGTGGGAACAGTTGGCCGATGGCGGGGTGATTCGAATTCTGTAGTGGCGCGCCAGTAGGAATGGCCACGATAGCTTACCGAGTGGTGGGCTGGCATGATTTCGGCATGACTCTGCCCACCCATTTCGATCAGCTCAGCGCCGATGAACTACGCCGCCTTCTTGTCGAGAAAGACCAGGAGTTGGCTTGGCGCCAGACCAAGATCGACAGGCTGACGCATGAGTTGGCCTACTACAAGCGCAAGCAGTATGGCGTGAAGGCCGAGCATCTGCCGGTCGAACAGGCCCAATTGTTCGAAGAAACTGTTGCGGCGGATCTGGCGGCGATGACGCAAGAGCTGGAACAACTGGCTACTCCCACCCAATCCCGTGGCCAGGCGAAACGCAAACCACTACCGCCGGAATTGCCGCGCACCGACATACACCACGAACCGGATTCGACACGCTGCACCTGTGGCTGCCAGATGCAGCGCATGGGGGAAGATGTCGCCGAGAAGCTGGACTACACCCCAGGCGTCTTTACGGTGGAACGCCATATCCGCGGCAAGTGGGTTTGCAGTCAATGCGAAACCCTGGTGCAGGCACCAGTGCCTGCACATGTGATCGACAAAGGTATCCCGACCACGGGATTGCTCGCCCAAGTGCTGATTGCCAAATACCTGGATCACCTGCCGTTGTATCGCCAGGAAGGCATCTTCGGTCGCGCGGGTTTGCCGATTCCGCAATCGACTCTGGCACAGTGGGTCGGTCAGATGGGCGTGACGTTACAACCGCTGGTGGATGCGTTGAAAGCCGAGATGCTGACCTACCCGATTCTGCATGCCGATGAGACGCCGGTAGCGATGCTGGATCCCGGTGCTGGCAAGACACATCGCGCCTACCTCTGGTCCTACAGCATCGGCGCGTTCGAACCAATCAAAGCGGTGGTCTATGACTTTGCCGAAAGCCGTGCCGGCAAGCATGCGCAGGAATTCCTGGGCGATTGGCGCGGCACGCTGGTCTGTGATGATTACGCCGGCTACAAAGCCTTGATCGCCAAAGGCGTGACCGAAGCAGGCTGCATGGCGCATGCGCGCCGTAAATTCTTCGACCTGCACGTCAGCAACCAGAGTCAGATTGCCGTGCAGGCCCTGGATTACATTCAACAGCTCTACCGGATCGAACAAGACATTGCCGATCGCGATCCCGAGCCGCGACAACGACTACGGCAAGAACAGGCCAAGCCGATTCTGGATGAGTTTCATGATTGGTTGACTCGACACCGGCGACAAGTCCCCAATGGTTCTGCCACAGCCAAGGCTATCGACTACAGCCTGAATCGCTGGGCTGCACTCATCCATTACATCGGTGATGGCCAGGTGCCGATCGACAATAACTGGATAGAGAATCGAATCCGGCCGATTGCGACAGGTCGGAAGAACTGGCTATTTGCCGGCAGCTTGCGCGCGGGCAAGCGGGCGGCTGCGATCATGAGCCTGATTCAATCCGCCAAGCTCAATGGCCACGATCCCTTTGCCTATCTGAAAGACATTCTCTCCAGACTCCCCACCCAGCCCAATAGCAGGATCGAGGAATTGTTGCCCCATCGCTGGAAGCCCGGCACCGCCTAAAACAAGATGGGTTCGCCGGGTGCTTACCCTGTATCACCGGACACCGATCAGCCAATCGCAAGACGCAAGCCAAATTCCAGTGCGTCGAATGCGGCTTTGAAGAAAACGCCGATCTGGTCGGCGCGATCAATGTGCTTCGCCGTGGCGAAGCGATCTTGAGTAGTGAAGGGCAGGACAAAATAATGCCCGGTTAGCCTGTGTCCCGGAGGGGATTCCCTTCGGTCAAGTGAGCGATGCAGCAAGGTCGCCAGCAGCAGGAACCCACCGAAGCGATCTAGTGCCTTATGGCCAGACGCAGTAGGAATCCCCTTCCTTCCCGCTTAAAGGCGGCGAGCCTTAGGCGAGAGGGAGGGGAGGATGTCAAGGCCAGACGGCCCGCTATCCATCCACGCCCAATGCGTAGCTTGGGTGTGGAATTCCGCGGAAATCAGTTAAAACGGCAAGAACAGATTTTGGGGATGGTCAGCCATCTGCTCAAAACCATAGCGTTGATAGAAATCGACTGCGGAGTGCTTTGCATTAACGACAAGGCCAATACCGCCAACCTCACCGGAAATACGAGTCGCTCGGTCAATGGCGTCAAAGAGCAGAAACTCTCCAATGCCTTTCCCTTGATGGCCTAGTGCTGTTGCCAGCCGCCCAAGACGGAACACGGGCACCTTGGCAGGCAACTGCTTTCTATATTGCGCAGGCAGATTGGTATTCACCAGTTCAGCCAGGCTAATCGCGTAGAAGCCGAGGATTTCGACGCTCGTCTCGTTAGCGACCGAGACAAAGGTAGACGAAACCCCCTTCTCCTTGTGCTGTCTGGCGGTCTGTTTCAGCCAGCCATTCAGGTCTGCATCACCGCAATCGAAGCTCTTCTTGTTATGCCTGTCGTTAAGCGGTAGAACCAGCATCGTTCTTTAACCTCTG
>RRZU010097350.1_pt1 | contig 13937 bp, 11 predicted proteins | sample 2165561 | NCBI WGS metagenome assembly RRZU01 (sample SAMN10456909, study PRJNA506462) | wastewater metagenome | isolation source: wastewater sludge | place: USA: Moscow, Idaho
GGGGCGGCGCCGCCGGCGAGGCCGAGCGCCGGCGCGTGCGGGTTACCGGCGGGGTCGGGCGGGTTTGGCGGGGTCAAGTCGCCGGGCTGGCCGACGAGGCGCCCGTACCAGGCGACGCCGGCCTTGAGCTGCGGGTTGTGCGCCGCGTAGAGCCAGGTGATGCGGCCGCCCCAGCAAAAACCGGTGATCCCCAGGCGATCGACGTTGCCGCCGCGGGCCTTCGCCCAGGCGACGCAGGCGTCGAGGTCGGTCATCACCTGCGCGTCGGGAACCTTGCTCACCAGCTTGCCGAGTAGTTCCTGGACGTCGGCGTACTGCCGGGGGTTGCCCTGGCGCGCGTAGAGTTCGGGGGCGATGGCGAGATAGCCAAGCTTGGCGAGCCGGCGGCAGACATCCTGGATGTAGTCATGGACGCCGAAAATCTCCTGCACCACCAGGACCACCGGCCAGTTGCCGTTGCCGCCAGGCTCGGCGCGATAGGCGGGGATTTCGCCGTCGGCGGTCGGCACCTTGATTTCGCCGGTGGTCAGGCCGGCGCTGTCGGTGCGGATCAAGGTCTGCGCGACCACCGGTTGCACCGCCAGAGCGAAGCCGGCGCCGAGCGCGCTGACGATGAACTGGCGACGGCTGCAGGGAAGGGCGGGAACGAGGCTGTCAAAATCGCCCGGGTCGGTTTCTACGCTCATTGAACTCTTCTCTGATCGACGTGGGTATTGTGTATTTTGTGTATCATGCCACGAGCCGAAACCCCCTGCCATGGAGATGAACAGCAATGAGCCCGCCAATCAGTCGCTTCCCGGTTCCCGAACTTGATGAGATGCCCGAGGACGTCCGCCAGCGCATTGTCGAAGTGCAGGAGAAGTCCGGTTTCGTTCCCAATGTCTTCCTCACGCTGGCGCATCGCCCGGACGAGTTCCGCGCCTTCTTCGCCTACCACGATGCGCTGATGGAAAAGGAGAGCGGCCTCAGCAAGGCCGAGCGCGAGATGATCGTCGTCGCCACCAGCGGCGCCAACCAGTGCCAGTATTGCGTCGTCGCGCATGGCGCGATCCTGCGCCTGCGTGCGAGAAACCCGTTGATTGCCGACCAGGTGGCCGTCAATTACCGCAAGGCCGACCTGACGCCGCGCCAGCGCGCGATGCTCGACTTCGCGCTGAAGACCGCGCTGCACTCGGCCGAGATCGGCGATGCCGACCTCGCGGCGTTGCGCGAGCATGGTTTTTCCGACGACGATATCTGGGATATCGGCGCGGTGGCGGCGTTTTTCGCGATGTCGAACCGGCTGGCGAACATGACTTCGATGCGGCCCAACGACGAATTCTTCCTGCTCGGCCGGCTGCCGCGGGCGTAGCGAGCGGCAGAGGCGCCGGGCGGCGGGCGGCCCGTCAGCAGCGGGCGCGGCAGCGGCAGATGCCTCGCTTCACCACTGGCCGCACGGCGCCAGGCCGGCCAGACCCGCGATCTCAGGCGCTGAGTTCGCGCGAGGTGATCCGGTAACGGAAAGTGTCCGGGTCGAGGCTGTCGAAGCGGCCGCTCGCATTCTCTCCCTGCGGATACATCAGGAAGGGAATCTTCGCACCGCTGGCACCGGCTAGCGTCAGGTCGTGGGCGACGTTGTAGGCCAGCCAGTTCATCTCCCAGGCGCCGAAAAGCTTCGCGCGGGTGGCGACGACGATCTCGTCGTTGAGGGTCAGGCCGGGCTTTTCTTCGAGGACGACCTTGCGCACGTCGGCGGGGTCGACCGGCAGCCAGCCGAAACCGGCCAGCCACACTTCGGCGCGACAGTGCTGCGCTTTGGTGATGTCGGCGCTCTTGCCGAGGCTGCGGTAGCCGAAGCGCGAATCGGCGACGCGAATGCCGTAGACGTCGCGCGCCGGCAGCCCGGCGGCGCGGGCGAGACCGACATATAGCGCATTGAGGTCGGCGCACTTGCCCGACAGGTTGCCGGTTTCGAGCATGCCGCGAATGTCGCCGACGCCGCAACCGCGCGTTTTCGGATTGCGCGCGGTGTGATCGACGATCCATTCGTAAATCGCCCTGGCCTTGTCCACATCGCTGACGGCGCCATGCGTGATTTCGGCCGAGGTTTTCTTGACGATGCCGTCGGTCGGCAGTAATTCGGTCGCTTGCGTATAGAGCCGGGTCGCGGCCTTGTCGAGCGGCGCGACCTTGCCCGCCTGGGTCAGGTCGATCGCGCGGTCGCGCGTGCTGAAGCGGCTGGTGACTTCGAGGAATGGCGCCGCTTCGCCGGCTTCCCAGGTGGCGGCGAGGATCAGTGCGCCGTAGGTCGGATCGCGGTCGATGCGCACGGTCGCGGCGTTGCCTTGCCAAAGGTTGCCCATGGGCTTGATCCACAGGGGTTCATCGACCGACGGCAGCGGCAGCCAGACGCGCGTGGCGCTCGCGGTGGCGGCCAGTTCGGCGCGGGTGGTGACCTCGAAGACCCGCCAGCCGTGCGCTGGCGAGGGTGCAAAGGCCTGCTCGGCGGCGGCTGCCGGACGCCATCCGGCAAAGGCGGTAGCGCTCAGCAGGCTGCTGGCGGTGATGAATTGGCGACGATCCATGGCGGATTTCCTTGGTTATTTGAACAGGGGTTGCAGGGTTTGGTCAATCGCCGGCGAATCCCAGTCGATCGCGCCCTGACCGCGCCAGCGGATGCGGTGGCGACGATCGAGGACGAGCGTGCTCGGGAGTACGCGGGTACCACAGGCGCGGCTGATCAACTGCTCGCGATCGTCGACGACAGCGAGCTGCAGGGCGTTCTCGGCGAGGAAGGTTTCGACCCGTTGGCGGTTGTCGGCGACGGCGACGGTGATCACCGCCAGGCCGCGCTCGCGCCAGCGGCTGGCCAGGCGCTGCAGGGACGGCATCTCGTGCCGGCAGGGTTCGCACCAGGAGGCCCAGAAGTTGATCAGCACGGGCTGGCCGTGGTGAGAGGCGAGCCGGGTGTGCAGCGCGCTAGTCGGCGGGCCCGGCAAAGGGCTGGTGGCGACAGGGGTCAATTCGGAGGCATGAAGATACTCCGTGACGACCCAGGGCAGGCAGGCAAAACATAGTCCGGCGACCAGCAGACGAACGGACCAAAGGCGATGCCTGCGCGACGCGTGCGCATTCGCTTGCAGCACTCTCTCCCGCTTTCACTAACCGTCGCGAGGCGGTGGCCCTCGCAACTTACGTTGCGCCGGTCAGCAGACCGGCACGATGGAATAGCGGTTACTCAGACCGCCGAGGCGTGGATTGTCGCATGTGCGACACTGGAAACGCCATCACCTCGTGCAGCGTATCGCTGCCGACGGCGAGCATGATCAGGCGGTCGAGTCCGAGCGCGACGCCGCTGCAGTCGGGCAGGCCGCATTCAAGCGCAGCGAGGAACTGCTGGTCGGGTTCCACCGGCGGCAGGCCCAGTGCTTCGCGTTCGCGCAGGTCGGCGGCAAAGCGTGCGCGTTGTTCGTCGGCGTCGAGCAGTTCGTGATAACCGTTGGCCAGTTCGACGCCGTGATAATAGAGCTCGAAGCGCGATGCCACCGCCTGGCCGTCGCTGTCGGTGCGCAGGCGGGCGAGGGCGGCTTGCGAGGGCGGGTAATCGATGACAAAAGACAGCTCGTCGATGCCCAGTTTCGGCTCGATGACCTGGCTCATCAACAACTCGAGCCAGGTATCGCGGTCGGCCTCGTCGAATGCCAGGTCGATGTGCTGGGTCGCCGCGGAGCGCAGGGCCGCGAGGCTGCAGCGCAGCGGGTCCACCCCGAGATGCGTGCGAAACAGGTCGCGATAGCGATGGAGCTGGCTGCGCTTCTCACCGAGCGCGAGGCGCGCGACGGCGGCGACCTCGTCGATGAGTTGATCGATGGTGAAGCCGACGCGATACCACTCGAGCAGCGTGAACTCGGGGTTGTGCCGGCGTCCGACCTCTTCGGCACGGAAGGCTCGGGCGATCTGGTAGATCGAGCCGCTGCCCGCCGCCAGCAGGCGTTTCATGGCGTATTCGGGCGACGTCTGCAGGTAACCGTAGCCAGCAACGCCGATGCTGTTGAGATGTGGATCGGTCACCGTCGCCGGGCATAGTTGCGGGGTTTCCACTTCGAGCACTCCCGCTGCGGCAAAGTAGGCACGCACCTGCGCCAGGATACGGGCGCGGTGGCGCAGGTTTTCCAGGGGAGCGCTGGGTTGCCAGAGGAGTGGTGGCATCGGCTGGGCAGCGTCGCCGCCGATGCCTTGCGACGAGCGCGCGCGGGCTGAAGTGACTACGTTTTCACGCGCGAGACATACTCGCCGCAGCGGGTGTCGCACTTGACGATTTCGCCCTGATTGACGAATAGCGGCACCTTGACCACGGCGCCGGTCGACAAGCGTGCCGGTTTGGTCACGCCGGTGGCGGTGTCACCGCGAATCCCCGGTTCGGTATCGGCGACCGCGAGTTCGACGAAGTTCGGCGGACTCACCGCCAGCGGCGCACCGTTGTACAGGGTCACCGTGCATACCGCCTGCTCCTGCAGCCACAGCGCCGCATCGCCAACGCTGGCTTTGCTCGCCTGATACTGCTCAAAGGTCTCGGGCTCCATGAAGTGGTAGAACTCGCCGTCGTTGTAGAGGTATTCCAGTGCGCGGTCAAGGACGTCGGCAGCTTCGATCGAGTCGCCGGACTTGAAGGTCTTTTCCCAGACGCGGTTGGTTTTCAGGTTGCGCAGTTTGACCCGGTTGAAGGCCTGGCCCTTGCCGGGTTTGACGAACTCGTTATCGAGAATGGTACACGGGTCGCCGTCGAGCATGACTTTCAGGCCGCTCTTGAATTCGTTGGTAGAATAGCTCGCCATGGCATTCCCTGATGAAACGAACAAGACCGTCATGGTAGCGCGAAACCCGGCGCAGTGGCAGGGCCAGAACACAGCAGGCGAGCCCTGGCAACGGGCCTTGCAGACGGTCATCAGCGATGGCCATGAACTGCTGACGCGCCTCGGCATCGATCCGCAGGCCTTGCCGATCGACCACCAGCAGCCCTTCCCGCTGCGCGTGCCGCGTGCCTTCGTCGCGCGCATGCAGGCCGCCAGTGCCGACGATCCGCTGCTCCGGCAGGTCCTGCCACTGCTCGCCGAAGCGACGCAGCAACCGGGATTCAGCCGCGATCCATTGGCCGAGGCCGCTGCCGAGCCCGTGCCGGGGCTGATCCACAAATATCACGGGCGCGTGCTGCTGATCGTGACGGGACATTGTGCCATCCATTGCCGTTATTGCTTTCGCCGCCACTTCCCCTACGCCGCCAGGCAGCCGTCGCGCGCCGAATGGTCGCGCGCCTTCGACTACATCCGCCACGATGCGTCGATCAGCGAAGTGATCCTGTCGGGCGGCGACCCGCTGTCGGCACCGGATCGCCATCTGGCGTGGCTGATCGGCGAAATCGAGGCGATCCCGCAGGTCAGCCGCCTGCGTATTCACAGCCGCTTGCCAGTGGTGATTCCGACGCGTATCACCGCCGCCCTGAGCGCGCTGCTGGCCGACAGCCGTTTGCTGGTGAGCCTGGTGATTCATGCCAATCATGCCCGGGAGCTTGACGATTCGCTGGCGGCAGCGCTCGCACCCTTGCGTCGCGCCGGCGTTACTCTGCTCAATCAGTCGGTGTTGCTGGCCGGGGTCAACGACCAGGTCGAGGTATTGAGCGAACTGTCCGAGCGCCTGTTCGCGATAGGCGTGCTGCCGTATTACCTCCACCTGCTCGATCACGTGGCCGGCGCCGCGCATTTCGCGGTCTCCGAGGAGCGCGTGCAGGTTCTGCAGGCAGCCTTGCTGGCCCGTCTACCCGGCTATCTCGTGCCACGGTTGGTGCGCGAGGTCGCGCATGCGGCGTCGAAGATGCCGGTGTTCCCGCCTGTCAGGACTTGAGCCAGCGGCCGATCGCGAGGTGACGGGCGGCCCTCTCTCGCAATTGGCCAACAACAACCCTGTGGTCGTCCGGCCGACCCGCTTGGCGAGCCAGATGAACGCGGCCTGGTCAAAACGCTTCCTTGACGCAGTGGGGTGGGTTTCGTTGCCGGCATGACCGTTGGTAAGGGCTTGAACATGTAGTACCCTACGGCCGTTTTTGGCCAGATTGGATTACGTATATTGGCATGACGAAATCCTTGCCGCGCACAAATTTCAACAGTTCAAGACTCCTTCGTTTGCTTGCTCACCTGTCCATCGATGACGCCGCGGAGTCGAAGCAAGCCTTTGCAGAAAGACTGGGTCAATGGCTGGATTTTTCTGACGCCATTACGCTCCACGCTGCACACAATGCAAGCGTGTGGAACTCGTCGGCAGCGCAGTCCGGGGTGCAATCTCTCGCGGGAATGGCCGTAGAAGAGGAATTCACTCGGGTACAAACGGCCCTGGTGAATTCGATCACGGCGAGTTTTTCGCCGAACATCGGCGAGACACGAATCAAATTACCCACGCCGAAACCCGCTGCGGCCATGGCGAGTGCGGCCGCCTACGAACCGTATCGTCGATTCCATGTTGCCCATCAAGCGGACATGGAATCGAGCGTTCGCTCATTGCGCAGCAGTGTTCGACAAGCGCTTTCGAGGGCTTCCGCAACGCTCAAACAGCTGGCGGCTCTGGATGAAGCGCTGGACAAGATACTATGTGATCGCGAGCGCCAACTGCTCGCAACGGTGCCTTGGCTGCTCGAAAGACGTTTCGAACAGTGGCTCCAGGCGCATCAACAGCCACTGGTTTGCGCCCGGCAGATAGCTGCCCCGGCGTTGACGATGCAGCCAGGGGGGTGGCTGGCGGACTTCTGTAAAGAACTGCAAGGGGTGCTGCTCGCCGAATTGGATCTTCGCTTGCAGCCGACAGTAGGGCTCATCGAAGCATTAAGGAACGAGGCAAACAAGCAGAAATGAATAGATGTATTGTTGCACTGGCCTTCCTGTTGGGGGCGATGGCGGTCGGTTGGGTAGGCGTTGGCTTTGTCGGTTCGAATTCGCTGGCGTTGCTAATGACGGCGATTATTGCTGCGGTCTATTTGTTCGGCGCGCTTGAAATACTTGAGTTTCGTCGCGCAACCTCAACCTTGGCAGCAGCGCTGACGGCGATTCCTGACCAGTTGTCGAACCTGCTCGACTGGCTCGACCGCCTGCATCCGTCGCTACGAAACCCTGTGCGTTTGCGCATAGAAGGTGAGCGTGTCGGCCTGCCGGGCCCCGCATTGACGCCTTATCTGGTGGGGATGCTGGTGATGCTGGGGATGCTGGGAACCTTTCTGGGCATGGTCGTCACCCTCAATGGCGCCGTATTTGCTCTGGAAGGCACCACCGATCTGCAGGCAATCCGGTCTGCGCTGGCGGCCCCGATCAAGGGATTGGGGCTGGCATTTGGTACGTCGGTGGCCGGTGTTGCCGCTTCGGCAATGCTCGGCCTGATGTCGGCACTGAGTCGACGCGAAAGAATGCTGACGGCGCAAGGGTTGGACACAACAATTGCAACCGTATTGCGCGGCTTTTCACTCGCCCATCAGCGCCAGGAAGCCCTCAGGGCGCTGCACTTGCAAGCCCAAGCCTTGCCTGAACTGGTCGACAAATTGCAGGCGATGATGGAGCAGATCGAGCGTCGGGGCGAGCGGTTAACTGAGCGACTGCTCGGCAATCAGGAAAGCTTCCATAGCGACGTCAGAGACGTTTATACCAATCTGGCCGGCGCGGTGGAAAAATCCCTCAAGGACAGTCTGAGCGAAAGCGCGCGTCTGGCTGGCGAGAATATCAAACCAGCGGTTGAAGCCGCGATGACGGGGATCGCTCGTTCGGCCACGCTGATGCACGAAAAAATGTTCGATTCGACGCGAATGCAGCTGGACGGCCTTTCAGCACAGTTTAGCGATACCGCCAACAAAGTTGCGGCTACGTGGATGGCGGCGCTGGCCAAGCACCAAAGCACAAGCGATAGCCTGGTCGCTGGCATGGACCGCTCATTGGCGGCATTCAATGCGAGATTCGAGCAAGCCTCGGGGTCTCTGCTGGCCTCCGTGATCGCTGCAGAAGCGGAGCGGATCACCCGGCATGGCGAACGCATGGATCAGCTGGCCAGTCTGTGGCGTGCTGAACTGGGCGCGCTCAGGGATCAGGAGGCGCTGCGCGGCAACGCCGCCGTTGAACGCCTGGGCGACCTGCAAGCGGCGATGACAAGTCACTTGACAACGCTTGGCGCCGCGCTCGAAGAGCCGATCGCGCGGCTCATGGAAAAGGCCTCGGAAGCGCCACGCGCCGCTGCCGAAGTGATTGGACTATTGCGCCAGGAAATGACCAACAGCGTTGCCCGGGATAACCAACTGCTGGAAGAACGCAGTCGAATAATGGAAACGCTCAATTCACTGCTCGCTGCGATAAATCATTCGTCTGCCGAGCAGCGGGCGACGATCGACTCTCTGGTGGCTTCTTCCGCCGGGCTGCTCAGTGATGCCGGCAGCCATTTTGCCGAACAGGTCGGTGCGCAATCGGCCAGGCTTTCTGACATTGCCGCGCAGGTCACCAGCAGTGCCGTCGAAGTATCCAGCCTGAGCGAGGCATTCGGTTTTGCCGTGCAGTTGTACAGTGATGCCAATGAGAAACTGATTGCGAATCTGCGAAGAATTGAAGCCTCGATGGATAAATCGACCGCAAGAAGTGACGAGCAACTTGCCTATTACGTGGCGCAGGCACGCGAAATCATTGATCTGAGCATCCTGTCGCAAAAGCAGGTCGTCGAGGATCTGCGCCAGATCACTGGCCGCCAGGCGACCATTGCTGATCAGGTGAGCTAATGGATGACAGTGACGCCGGCATTGAGCAGACCGCGCCCGTATGGGCCGTTTTTGGCGACCTGATGTCGGGCTTGCTGGGCGCTTTCGTGTTGATCCTGGTTGGCGTGCTGGGGGTCCAGCTGGAGTTGGCGACGCATCTGGAAGCCGAAGTGCAAAAACGGCAGATAGAAGAAAAACGCCGCATGGCGCTGGAAAAAGCGCTGGCCATTCCGTTGGCGACAGGGCGGGTAACTTTGAACAACGGGCGCATTGGCATCAGCGGCAGTGTATTGTTCTCGTTTAACTCAGCTCGGCTGCAACCCGATGGTCGGCTGCTCCTGAAGAGCCTGGTAGCGCCGCTGCGCGTTTATCTGGGCAAGCGTGATGAATTGTTGATGGTCAGCGGCTTTACCGATGACGTGCCGATTCAGCAAGGCAATGAACGCTTCGCCGACAATTGGGAATTATCGGCCCAACGAGCGTTGACGGTTACCCGTGCACTGATAGACGAAGGGATGCCGTCATCGCTGCTCTTCGCGGCGGCTTTCGGCACGGAGCAGCCGGTGGCGTCCAACGCCGACGATAAAGGGCGATCTCAGAACAGGCGAGTTGAAATGGCGCCAGTTCCCAAATCCTCGAATATGAAAACGCCGGCCCGTGGCTGAATCCAATCGCGGCGAAATTTCGCAGTCACAGGTGGACCCAGCCAGTGATCCCGGTGGGGAGATCGCTCGGCTGCGCATGCAAGGTGCGGATCGGCTGGATCCGGTGCGCTTTCATTTCATTGAAGCGCTGGCCAGGCGAGTGCGGCAGCACCAGGGAGATGTCAAACGTATTCTGAATGGCAAGCTGACAGAGGCGCTGACGGCCTATAGAGAGCGCCTTGAACAGACACGGGAAGCTGCCAGGGAGACGATCGCGCGTACAACGGAGCAGTATCTGGATGCTGTCGACGATCTGCAGCGGCTTTTCGTGGCAGGTGATTTCAGTGGTGTGGAGCGATTCGTCGCCAAGCTGAAAAAAAATGAACGTCATTCGTCTTTGGCTGACCTGACACGCTACATCGCGCAACATTCGCCGGAAGATGTCGATGGTGGCGTGGCGGGCGATGTCGGATCCCACTCCGAGCTCAAGAGCATGCGGTATTTCAGAAACACCTGGGCAAAACTCAGCGTCGATAGGCGTGTGGCGCAAGCTATTGAGCAAAGTCCAAAGAACGCTGGTCCGCTCAATTCACATCTGCTGGTGCTCCGTTCATTCGCCTTGATGCGCGATATCTCGCCTGATTATCTAAACCGGTTTGTGTCTCATGTTGATACCTTGCTCTGGCTCGATCAAGCGGACAGGAAAAACAGGCCCATGGTAAAGAAGCCGCTCACGACGAAAACGACAAGAAATTGAACGCTGCTCGCTGTCGATCGACGCATCGCGCAAGCCCCCAGCGTGCCGGGTCCAGAGTCGGTGGCGGCGCATGCGCGGACATAAACTGCGAAAGCACGCGGCAGTCAAGCAAAGCGGAATTAAACCAGATCCTTGAAATCCGGGTCGCCTGCCTATAGGATGAGAGCCACGATACGGGAGGATGTTCTTGCGCTCGGTGTGTTCATCGCTGTCGATTCACCACGGGAGATACCAACGACCATGACGATCCGCAAACCGGCTCCGCCAGCGCAGCGCTCGCTGCTGGCTATCGCTGGCGTGATGGCGCTTGCCGGCGCCGCCCAGGCCGCCACCTTCAACCCGCCCGACACCTCGGTACAGATGTTCGCATGGGGCTGGAACGACATCGCCACCGAGTGCACCGAATGGCTTGGCCCACAGGGCTATGGTGCGGTGCAGATCTCGCCGCCTGGCGCATCCAGGAATGCCAAAAGCTGGTGGGGAGTATACCAGCCGGTCAACTACCGAAACCTGACGAGCCGTATGGGCACGCCAAGCCAATTGCAGGACATGATCAATACCTGCCATGCGGCCGGCGTCCGGGTCTATGCTGACATCGTCGTCAACCAGATGGCCGCTGGCGCGGGGACGGCCACCGATGGTTCCACCTGGGATGCCGGCACGCTGAGCTACCCGCACTTCAGTGCCAACGACTTTCACGCCGACTGCCCGATCCATCCCGAAGACTACAATTCACCCACGGGTCGCGGCAGGGTCATCAACTGCCGCCTGGAGGGAATGCCGGACCTGGCCAGCGAAAACAGCTATGTGCAGGGGCAGGTCGCCGACTACATGCGCGGCCTGCTCAACATGGGGGTGGACGGCTTTCGCATCGACGCTGCCAAGCACATGCCGGCGACGGCGCTGCTGAGTATCCTCAGCGCCGTGCGCTCGACCAACCCACTAACCCGCGCCGGCGAGCCGATCTGGGTGACCCAGGAAATCATCCCCGACGGCGGCGTCAACCGCGCCGAGTACTTTCCGGTGGGTACGGTCAACGAGTTCCAGTTCGCCCTGGCCATGCGCGATGTCTTCCGCGGCAGCAACGGTCTGAGCCTGTCGTCGATCCCGTCGATCATGGGCAGTTGGGGCAGCTGGGGTGGCAGCTGGGGCTTCGTGCCGCCGCACTTGGCCACCATCTTCGTCAATAACTGGGATACCGAGCGTAACGGCTCGTCGCTCAACACGAGCAATTACAGTGGCGCCATCAACGACACACAGGGCAGCAAGCGCTATGACCTGGCCAATATCTTCATGCTGGCGCAGGCATACGGCGAGGCGCAACTGCACTCCGGTTTCCGCTTCAGGAACAAGGACGACGACCGACCGACGGCCAGCCCCTACTCAGGTGGAGTGGCGCAGATCAATGTTAACTGGGACTTCGTTCATCGCTGGTCCGATATCTCGAACATGGTCAAGTTTCGCTCGGCGACCAACGGCCACGCGCAGACCAACTGGGTGGTCGGCAACAACGGCGATCAGGTCGCCTTCAACCGCGGCAAGGTCGGCTTCGTCGCGCTGAACAACAGCGGCAGTGTCTGGAGTCAGAAGTTTGCGACGGGCCTGCCCGCCGGTACCTATTGCAACGTGATTGAGGGCAGCCTTGACGCGAGCGGCAGTTCCTGCAGCGGTGGCACGGTGGTGGTAGACGCCGGCGGCAAGGCTACCGTCAGTGTGCCGGCCAACGATGGAGGCAGCAGCGTGCCGGCGCTGGCGATCTACACCGGTCAGATGATCAGCGGCGCCGGCACCTGCGAGGTGACCTTCATCATTACCAATGCCAACACCCGCTATGGCCAGAACCTGTATGTCGTAGGCGATGCGATGCCTCTCGGCAACTGGACGGCGGGCAGTGGCTTGGCGCTGAACATTCGGGGCACCGGTGCCAACGCCCCCTGGAGCGGGACGGTCAAGCTGCCGGCGAACACGACGGTACAGTACAAGTACGTGAAGCGGGACAATTCCCGGGCTGTCTGGGAGAGCAATCAGAGCACCGGCAGCGGCAATCGTGAGTTCATCAGTTGTGCCTCGGGCAGCCAGATTCGTGCTGACGGCAACCTCAAGCCCTGAGGCGACTTTCAAGGAGATATCGCATGCACCTCGTCCGCAACCTGCTCGGCGCCGCACTCGCTTGCGTAGCGTTGAGCCCCCTCCCAGCCTCGGCCGCGATCAATGCCTCGCAACTTGGCGCCAACTACAATGCCAACCACAGCAAGATCAACTTCAAGGTCTATTCGTCGCGCGCCACGCGCATCGAGCTGTGGCTATATGCGTCGGCGAGCGGAACGTCGGAAGTGGCCCGCATTCCGCTCACCCGGGGCGACGGCAACGTCTGGTCGACAAGCGTCTCGCGCGCCAGCTTGACCGGCGCCGGCATCAATGGGCCGGTGTACTACGGCTATCGTGCCTGGGGTCCGAACTGGACCTATGACGCGGGCTGGAGCAAGGGCTCCAGCCTTGGCTTCGTCAGTGACGTCGACGCGCAGGGTAACCGCTTCAATCCGAACAAGCTGCTCATCGACCCCTACGCCCGCGAACTGAGCCACGACCCGCTGACGCCGACCAACCTCGACGGCACGATCTATGCGTCGGGCCCGCTCCATCGCGCGAAAGACAGCGGCAGCGTCGCCCCCAAGGGAATCGTGCTGAGCGGCGACCGCCAGTCTGTCGGCACCCGGCCGACGCGCGCGTTCAAGGACGACGTCGTGTACGAGGTGCATGTGCGCGGCTTTACCAAGAACGACAACAGTATTCCGGCCGCTTACCGCGGCACCTACCGTGGGGCGGGAATGAAGGCGGCCTACCTGAAAAGCCTCGGGGTCACCGCAGTCGAGTTGCTGCCAGTACAGGAAACCCAGAACGATACCAACGACGTCGTACCCGAGAGCACGGCCGACGACAACTACTGGGGCTATTCAACGCTGAACTATTTCTCCCCCGATCGTCGCTATGCCGCCGATCGCAGCGCCGGTGGCCCGACACGCGAATTCAAGGCGATGGTCAAGGCCTTCCACGATCAGGGCATCAAGGTGATGATCGATGTGGTGTATAACCACACCGGCGAAGGCGGCGCCTGGTCGTCAAACGACAAGACGACCTACAACGTGTTGAGCTTCCGCGGCCTCGACAACCCGACCTACTACACGCTGACCAGCGACCTGCAGTCCACCTGGGACAACACCGGCGTTGGCGGTAACTACAACACCCACAACCCGGTGGCGCAGAACCTGATCGTCGATTCCCTGGCCCACTGGCGCGACACGCTGGGCGTCGATGGCTTCCGCTTCGACCTTGCGCCGGTGCTCGGCAACACCTGCGAAGTCGGCTGCTTCAATTTCGACAAGATGGACAGCGGCAACGCGCTGAACCGTATCGTGCGCGAGTTGCCGCCCCGGCCGGCGGTTGGCGGCGCCGGCGTGGACCTGGTCGCCGAACCCTGGGCGATCGGCGGCAATTCGTACCAGATCGGCGGCTTCCCCAGCGGCTGGTCGGAGTGGAACGGCAGCTATCGCGACAGCGTTCGCCAGAGCCAGAATAAACTGGGTGCCGCGCCGATCACCACCGGCCAACTGGCGACACGCTTTGCCGGTTCAGCTGACCTCTATGAGAACAACGGCCGCAAACCCTGGAATTCGGTCAACCTGATGGTCGCGCATGATGGCTTCACCTTGCGCGACCTGTACGCCTGCAACGCCAAGAACAACGGCCAGGCGTGGCCCTACGGTCCGTCCGACGGTGGCGAGGACAA
>RRZU010460527.1_pt1 | contig 13937 bp, 13 predicted proteins | sample 2165561 | NCBI WGS metagenome assembly RRZU01 (sample SAMN10456909, study PRJNA506462) | wastewater metagenome | isolation source: wastewater sludge | place: USA: Moscow, Idaho
CAACATCGATGCGGTGCCGCCGGGCGGTGACTACGACGCCGAGGTCGAGCGGCTTCTGGGCCTGGGTGCGCGCAAGCTCATGCTCGACCCGGGCAACAACGAGTTCTGCCTCTTGAAGCCGACGAACTGAGCTTTCGCAGGTTCCCGCAGCATGGGCGAGGGCGGGCGCCTGGACGCACCGCTGCCGCCATCCGCCACCCTCGCGGCGCCTCGGGTGGGTTCGGTCGTGGTCCCGGCCCCTGGCCGGGACCACGACTGCGTGCTGCTCGCAGGACTGCTGGCGTAGGTGCGTGGCGGGCGGGGCGTGGCGCTTGGCGCACGCGTGCGATGGTCAACGGTGCAGTCGAGCGAGCAGTCACCCATCGGATCGTTGTCGTGCTGTCTGGCTGGCACCCCCTTTCGTGTCGTGGGCATCGTGGTTGCCGTACTCCTCGTTGATGATGGCCTCGAAGGCGTGCCCGAGCAGTGTGGGATCGCTGCACATGATGGTCAGGAACTGCTCACGAACTGAGCCCCACGGATCCCCGGTTGCGTGTGCGGTGAGCATGATCGCCTACCGTTCAGGCGCTGATGGCCTGCCGCTGGTGTTCATCGTGCGCGATGGCGATTCGGCGCGGCTTGGCCTTCTCGGCGACCGGGATTCGAAGGCTGAGAACACCGGCGTCGTAGCTGGCGTCGATCTTGTCGGTGTCGAGGTTCTCGCCCAGGATCAACTGCCGGCTGAAGACTCCTCGCGGTTGCTCGGCTGCGATCAGTTCCACGTCGTTGTCGCGGCCGGGCCGTTCAGCCTTGACGGTGACCACATTGCGCTCGACATCGAGTTCGATCGAGTCCGGCGAGACGCCGGGCAGGTCAAACTGCACATGGAACATGTCGCCGCTTCGCCACGCGTCCATCGGCATCACCGAGGGCCTGGCGGAAGTGCCGTTGGTACCGAGCATCTGTTGGGTCAGTCGGTCCAGTTCACGGAACGGATCAGTGCGCATCAGCATCGTTGGTCAACCTTCCTTTCGTGTGTCGGATGCCTGCCGCCGCAGCATCTGATCTGTGGCGGGCGCTATAGATTTGTTATAGCGCGCGTGGCATGCTGAGGCAAGAGGGTGAACGATCGAATCGAAGGGCCTTTCCGCATGTCGCTGGCAGAACCTGGCCGCGCCTCGGGGGTGTACGGCATCTCGGTGGCTGCTGAACTGGTGGGCACGGGCGTCCAGAACCTGCGCGCCTACGAGGCCCGCGGTCTACTCACCCCCGTGCGTACCGCCGGCGGCACTCGCCGCTACAGCCCCGACGACCTCGATCGTTTGCGCCGCATCGGCGACCTTCTGGACGCCGGCCTCAACCTCGCCGGAATCGCGATGGTCATGCAACTCCAAGACGAGAACCAACTACTGCGCGAACAGCCCACCCGACCGCCAGCACCCCCGCCCCGGTCCACCGAATCAACACACACTGATGGGTGAGGCGACTTCACGATCTGCTGGCTACCGTTGAGACGTGTCCCAGGGCGATCGTCGCGGACTCGTCGGCGCTGAACTGGACGAGGCGGAGTCGCTGGTCGGTCGCACCCCGCTGATGCCGCTGCGGCGACTGCCGAACCGTCCCGATATCAAGGTGTGGGGCAAGCTCGAGTCGTTCAACCCGGGCGGCAGCGCCAAGGATCGCACCGCGTTGGCCATGCTGCGCCGCGGCTGGTCCGACGGATCGATCGGACCCGATTCGACCATCGTCGAGTCGTCGTCGGGCAATCTGGGCGTGGCCCTGGCGCGCTGGTGCAGCCGGTTGCAGTTGCCCTTCCACTGCGTGCTCGACAGCAGGGCGAACGTGGCCACGGTGGCGCTGATCGGCGCCCTCGGCGGCGTCGTCCACCGGGTCGAAAGGGGCGACCCGGCCACCGGTGACCTGCTGGCCGCGCGAATGGCCAGGGTCGAGGAGTTGCTGGCGACGATCGACGGCGCGGTGTGGCTGAACCAGTACGCCAACCCGGCGGCGCTCGAGGCGCATTCGCAGGGCACCATGCGCGAGATCGCCGAGGCCCTCGATCATCGGGTCGATTGGCTGTTCGTCGCTGTCAGCACGACCGGCACGCTCGGCGGCTGCCGTCGCTATGTGCAGCAGCACGGCATGAACACCCGGCTGGTCGCGGTGGACGCCGACGGCAGCGTGCTGTTCGGCGGAGACCGGTGCGAGCGGCTGCTGACCGGCTTCGGCGCGGGCGTGGTGTCGCCGCTCGCCGACGGCCTGGTGCCCGACCGGGTGAGCCGAATCTCCGAACTCGACACCGTCGTCGGCTGCCGGCTGTTGGCCAGGAACGAAGCCATTGTCGCCGGCGCCTCGTCGGGCGCGGTGGTGCAGGCCTTCCTGCAGGCGGCCCCCGACCTGGCAGCCGGGGCCAGGGTGGTGCTGGTGCTGCATGACGGCGGCGCACCCTACCTCGACACCGTGTACAACGACGCCTGGGTCGCCCGCCAACTGGGGGTCGGCGCAGGCGAGCTCGCCCGCCGGCTCGACCTGAACGCGTCCACATGATCAGGGTGGCGATCGTCGGGGCCGGGCCGAAGGGACTCTTCGCCGCTGAGCGGCTGGCCGCGCACCTGACGGTGAGCGACGCCGCGGCGTCCATCACGGTCTTCGATCCGCAACCACCTGGCTGGGGCGCCGGCTACGACGCCGATCAACCGCATTGGCTGCGGCTGAACGTCAACGCCGCCATCGTCGACATGGACGGCGGACGCAACACCGGTGTCTCGCTCGGCCTGCCGGACTTCGCCGAGTGGCGCCGAGGCGCCGGAGAGACCGAGCCGCTCGACCCGTTCCCACCGCGTGCCACGGTCGGGCACTACCTCGCCCACTGTTGGGCCCAGCTTCTCGAGCGGGTGCCGGCGCGGGTGCGGCTACGCCACGTCGCCCGACGGGTCGACCGGCTCGACGCGATCGGCGACGGCTGGCTGATCGACCACGAGTACTACGACGAGGTGCTGATGTGCACCGGCCATGCCCAGGACTGGCCGGGCGCACTGCGGCACGGCTGGGCCGGGCCGGCCCCGCTGGTGCCGCAGGTCTATCCCGTGCGCACATGGCTGACGACGGCGGCGGTGCCGGCCGGTGGCGCGGTGGTGTGCCGCGGCGCTGCGCTGACCTTCATCGACGCCTGCCTCAGCCTCACCCAGGGCCGGGACGGTCGATTCGACCGCAACGGCTACCACCGCAGCGGTGCCGAGCCGAGCCGGATCGTGCCGGTCGCGCGGCGCGGCGGCTTCATGGAAGTCAAGCCGCAACCGGACGGCCCGCTGGCCGCGCTACCGCTGGAGCAGTTCCGCCGACGCGGCCTGGCCAGGTGCGCTGAAGCGGGCGGCCAGGTCGGCGTGGTGCTGGCCGCGGTGTGGCAGACCGCCGGCGACTACCTGTGCGTGGCCGCGGGGGGCGCGGTCAGCGTTCCCCCGGTGGGTGTGGTTCCACCGCCGGACGACGACCCGGTGACCGCTTTGCGCCGGTCGCTTCGGGTCGCGATGGGTGAGTGCCGACCCGGCCTCGCGTGGGCGCTGGGGCAGGCCTGGCGCGACCTGTACTCCGGCGTGGTGCGGGCGCTCGGTCACCAGCAGGTGACGCAATCCGCCTGGACGTCGTTCGCGTCCGCCGCCGCGGCACTCGAGCCGATCGCGTTCGGGCCACCTCCGGTGAACGCCGCCAAGCTGCTGGCATTGTGCGACGCGGGGCTGGTGGATGCGAGTTTCCTGGCCGGACGCTGGAGCGATGCACTGCACGATGCGGACGTCGTGATCGACTGCGTCCTGCCTCCGCCGGGGTTGGTCGAGGGCGAGTTGGCTGCGGATCTGATGGAACGCGGCCTGGTGGCCAAAGCCGCGGGGCGTCGCGGCGTGTCGGTGGCACCGGACGCGACCTGCCTGACCTCCGACGGCACCCCGATCGGCGGACTGGCGGCGCTCGGCCGGCTCACCGAGGACGTGGTGATCGGCAACGACACGCTCTCGCGCACACTGCATCCATCCGCCGCGCGTTGGGCGCAACGGGTCGCCGCCCGCTGCGCCAGCGTCGTGGTCGGGGTCGGGCGATGACCGATCTGCGGGCCGGCGTGCAGGGACGTCCGCCGCTGGACGGTCGGCTCGAGCCTTGGATGTCGGAGCTGCTGGCCGACGCCGGCGGCTGCGCGGCACTCGTGGATCGGTTCGGCTCACCCGTCAACCTGATCCACCCGGCCACCATGGGGCGCAACGCGAAGCAACTTGTGGAGGCGGGCCGGCGTGCGGGGGTCGAGATCGGCCTGTTCTTCGCCCGCAAGGCGAACAAGGCCCTCAGCCTGGTCGACGAGATCGTCCGGCTCGGGCACGGCGTCGACGTGGCCGGCGAAGCCGAGTTGCAGCAGACGCTGCAGCGCGGCGTCCCGGGTCGGCGGATCATTCTGACCGCGGCGATCAAACCCGAGCGGCTGCTTCGGCTGGCGGTGGCGTCCGGGGTGACCATCTCGCTCGACTCGGCCCCCGAGGCGGCCGCCGTGGCCGCGTTGGCGACCGAACTCGGAACCATCGCTCAGGTTGCCCCACGGCTGGCCCCCGACACCGGCCAAGGACTGCCGCCCACGAGGTTCGGGGCGCCGTCCGCTGCCTGGTCCGAGGTACTCGCGCCCGGCCTCGGCTTGGCGGTGGCCGGGGTGCACTTCCACCTGCATGGCTACCGCGCAGCAGACCGGGCCGCGATGCTGGCTGAGGCGATCGGGTTGGTCGGCAGGCTGCGCGAGCAGGGGCATCGTCCTGAGTTCGTCGACATCGGCGGCGGCGTTCCGATCAGCTACCTCGATGATGGCGAACAGTGGCGGGCCTTCTGGGCCGCCCATGGCGCGAGCGTGACCCGGGGCGATGAACAGATCACCTGGAAGAACGCTGAGCTGCGCTCGGTGTACCCGTTCCACCAGCAACCCGTCCGCGGTGACTGGCTGAGTGAACTGTTGGCGGCCCCGCTCGGTTCGGGCACGGTGGCCACCGCGCTGCAGGCCGCCGGCCTGCGGCTGCACCTGGAGCCTGGACGGGCCCTGGTGGACGGCTGTGGCCTGACCCTGGCCCGGGTGTCGTTCGTCAAGCGGCGCAGTGACGGCGTCGGCCTCGTCGGTGTGGAGATGAACCGCACGCAGTGCCGATCGACGTCGGACGACTTTCTGGTCGACCCGATACTCGTCCGCTCCACACCGAGTGGCCCGCCCTGGGACGGCTTCCTGGTGGGCGCCTACTGCATCGAGGACGAACTCATACTGCTGCGCCGCATGCATTTTCCGCACGGGGTGGCGCCTGGCGACCTGATCGGGCTGGTGAATACCGGCGGGTACCTGATGCACATTCTGGAGAGCGCATCGCATCAGATTCCCCTGGCTCGCAACGTCGTCTGCGAGCGTGGCGGGTACGAGCCCGACCCGATCGACCACTGGACGAGCGATTCCGGGTCGGCGGTCCGGCCGAGTCCGACTGTGCAACACCCGCATGCTTCGTCGTCGTCTTGAACTGCGTGACGAGGTTGTCGACCTGCATCGGGGGCGTCACTGACTGACTGCTTCTCTTCGGCGTTCAGTCGACGATGGTCACCGTGCCGCGAGTGCCGTCCACCCGGACGCGCTGGCCGTCGACCAATCGGGCGGTGATCCGGTCGAGGGCGACGACGGCGGGAACGCAGTACTCCCGGGCGACGATCGCGGCGTGGGAGGTGGGGCTGCCGATCTGGGTGACCACGGCGCCGGCGATCTGGAACAGCGGCGTCCAGGACGGCGGGGTGCTCACAGCCACCAGCACGTCTCCCCTGGCCAGGTGCCCGAACTCTGCCAGGGAGGTGACGATCCGAGCGGTGCCCACGTACGTGCCGCGACTGGCCGGGACGCCGGTGAGGGTCGCCGCACCGTCAGGTGAGACCCGCTCGTCTTCTTCTGGTGATGGCACGGCACCGATCGCCACCGGCCAGGGCACACCTTCTCGGTAGGCGGTCTCCAGCCGCGCGAACGCCGTCCGCCGGCGAGCGATGGTGGTGCCGAGGTCGCTCAGATCGTCCACATGGGCCAGTTCGTCCAGGAATAGCGGGAACACGTCGTCGGCCCGTTCGAGGACCGATCGGTCGACCAGGGCCGCGCCCAGCCTGAGCGCAATCATCCGCACCACCGCGGTGATCCGGTCGACCAGGAACGCGCTCTCCTCACGAATGAGGATGCCGGCACGGACGCGGCCCACCGCGCTCTGCAGCCGGCGCAACTCCCCGGCGGTCAGCCTCGCCTCGGCTTCGGCGCGGGATTCGACAAGTGAACGGACGGGGCCCGGATCCGAGCTCTTCAGGTACGCGGCGTACGCGGCGGTGGTGACGACGAAACCCGACGGGATCGGGAAGCCGGCCCCGATCAGCTCGCCGAGACTGGCCGCCTTGCCGCCCACGTCGGGGGTGGACGAGCGGTCGAGGGCCGCGAGGTCGCGGATGAAGCTCGACCTGGTCGTCGTCCGAAGTTCGCTGACAAGTCTGAGGGGCGAAACGCCTACCCATCGTCAACGGCGAGGCAACAGGATCTAAACCGACCAGGCTCGATGAGGCTGGCGTGGACCCCGCCTCTTACTGCGCACTTCGGCTCTGATCAAAGCGCGCTCTGGCAATCCTCGGCCCATTCGGCGCGCAATTTGCGCCGTCGGTAGCCTCAGCGTGGCGCTGACGAAGGAGCCATCAGGCGGTGTGCTCATTGCCGAGTTAGATACACCTTCGGTGCGCGAGAGAGGAGTTGAACCTCCACGTCCTTTCGGACACACGGACCTGAACCGTGCGCGTCTGCCATTCCGCCACTCGCGCGTATCGCCTCACGGCGACCCGGAAGAGATTAGCACAGCGCAGAGGGTGCCCATGCGCCGAAGGGTGGGGTTCCTCACCCCCTGAATCTCCGGTTCGGCGTCACCGATGCCGGTATCGATCCGTAGTGCCGCCTTGGTGAACTGATGCCGTGTCATAACACGGCAGGTGAGACGTGACCCGGCAGCGGGCACTGATGCCGGCATCGGTGCGCGCCACCGCCCGTGCCGCCACCCTCAACTTCTCGTCCAGCACCCGCGACTCCACCCTCAACACCACCGACCGCCGAACGCCTGCCTCAGGGGCGTTCCACTACTCTGGGGCGCATGGGAGTCTTCGATCGCGTCGAGAAAAAACTGGAGGGCGCCGTCAACGGCGTCTTCGCGCGCGCGTTCAAGGGCGACGTCCAGCCCGTCGAGATCACCGCGCGCCTGCAGCGCGAACTCGACACCGAGGCCAAGCTGCTCAACCGTGAGCGCAGGCTGGTGCCGAACGACTTCACCGTGCAGCTGTCGAAACACGACCACGACCGGCTGGCGCCCTACTCGAAGATGCTCAACTCAGAGGTCATTCCGCAGTTGCGCGACTACGCCGCCGACAAGGGCTACATCTTCAACGGCCCGGTCACCATCGACTACGAGTTGGACGACAGCCTGCCCACCGGACGCTTCACGGTCACCAGTGCCGCCGTCGCCGGGGTGGACGGCTCGGACGCCTCGTCCAGCCAGATCCGCCGCGCCAACCTGGTGATCGAGGTGAACGGCGTGCGGCACCCGCTCAACCCGCCGGGCGTGGTGCTGGGCCGCGGCACCGAGGCCGACCTGCGCATCAACGACCCGGGCATCTCGCGCCGGCACGCCCGCATCGACGTGCAGGGGGCCGACGGCGAGCAGCAGATCACCATCGAAGACCTCGGGTCCACCAACGGCATCGTGATCAACGGCCAGCGGGTGCGGCACGCCACCCTCAGTGCGGGCAGCCGCTTCGAGATCGGCTCCACCCGCATCGCGATCACCTCGCCGGGCGCCGATGTCTGATCTCGTCGTCCTCGCGCTGAAGCTGCTGTTTCTGGCACTGCTGTGGCTGTTCGTGCTCTTCGTGGGCAACGTGATTCGCACCGACATGTTCGGCCGCAAGCTGGCCACCAACGAGGTGGGTGAGTTGCAGCCGGTGGCCGAACTGCGCAAGCAGAAGAAGCCCCGTGGTCGCGCCAAGGCCATGCCCCATCAGTTGAGGGTCAGCAAGGGCAAACAAGAGGGCCTCACCCTTCCCCTCGGTGACGGCATCAAGATCGGACGCGCCGCCGACTGCCAGTTGGTGCTCGACGACGACTACGTGTCGACCCGGCACGCCCAGATCGTGCGCACCGACGACGGCTATATGGTCGAAGACCTCGGTTCGACCAACGGCACCTACGTGAACAACGAGCGGGTGACGTCCGCCACCCCCTTCACCACCGCCGACACGCTGCGCATCGGGCGCACCCTGATGGTGGTGGAGTCGTAGTCATGGCGCTCACCCTGGCCTACGTGGCCCGCTCAGAGGTCGGCCTGGTGCGCAAGAACAACCAAGACTCGGCCTACGCCTCGCCGACCATGCTGATGGTGGCCGACGGCATGGGCGGCGCGGCGGCCGGCGACCTGGCCTCGGCGGTGGCGATCAACGAACTGCGCCAGACCGACGCCGACCTCGCCGGCAAAGACATGCTCGAGGTCGCCAAGGGCGCGATCACCCGGGCCAACGACCACATTCGTGACCTGGTCTCGCTCGACCCGTCCCTGGACGGCATGGGCACCACCGTCTGCGGCCTGCTGTTCGACGGCGAACGGCTGGCGGTGGCCAACATCGGCGACTCGCGTGCCTACCGGCTGCGCGACGGCCAGTTCGAACGCATCACCCGCGACCACTCGTGGGTGCAGACCCTGGTCGACGACGGACGCATCACCGAGGCCGAGGCGCTCGTGCACCCGCACCGCTCGCTGATCCTGAAGGTGCTCAACGGCCAGCCCACGCACACCCCCGACCTCGAGATGGCCGACGTGCAGGCCGGCGACCGCTACCTGATCTGTTCGGACGGCCTGTGCGGCATGGTCACCGACGCCGCGATCGGCGAGGTGATCGGCGGCGACGACCCCGAGCAGGTGGTCGACGACCTGGTCAAGATCGCCTACGCCGAGGGCGGCCTCGACAACATCACGATCATTCTGGCCGACGTGGTCGACGACGGCCCGGCCGGCGAAACCATGGTGCTCGGTGCCGCCGCCGAGATCGACCTCGACGTCGCCGCCGACGACATCGACGACACCCGGCAGATCCCCACCGGCCCACGGCCCGACCCGGGCGCCCGTGAGAAGGCCGAACTGGCCCGCTACCAGCCCACCACCAAGGGCCGCGGCGGTGCTTGGGTGAAGGTGATTCTGGGCATCGTGCTGCCTGTGCTGGTGATCGGCGGCGGGCTGTTCGGCTGGTACGGCTACGTGCAGACCAAGTACTACGTGGGCGCCAACGACGATCTGGTGACGGTGTTTCGCGGCCTGCCCGACACCGTGCTGGGGGTGCGGCTGAGCACGCCCATCGAGGTGCACAACACCAAGGTGAGCGACCTGCCGCTGTTCTACCAAGACAAGGTGCGCTCGGCGATCGTGGTGCCCGACCTGCAGGCCGCGGCCACCACCACCGAAGAGCTGCGGGTGCTGGCTCAGCGGTGCATCGCCCAGCGCGAGGCCAGGGCTACCGCCACCGCGGCGCCCACCCCGTCCGATTCAGCCAGCCCGTCACCCTCGACGAGCGCGACCGCCACGGGCAAGGCCGGCCCCACCCCGTCAACCAGCCCTTCGCCCACGGTCAGCCCCACCCCGTCCGTAACGCCCAGCGCCGACACCCCCCAGGCGCCCGAGGACTGTTGACCATGGGCGAGGTCGTCGTCTTCCGCAAGCGGCGCGGGGTCGAACTGGTGATGCTCATACTCGCTATGGGCCTGGGCGTCGGCGCCTTCGTGCTGACCAACCTGAACCTCTACGAGGCCCTGCCCGACCGGTGGTGGTGGGGCGTGGGCGCGTACGTCGCGATCGGGCTGGCCGCCCACCTGGTGATTCGCTGGCGCACCCCGTACGCCGACCCCCTGCTGTTTCCGCTGGTGTACCTGCTGAACGGCCTGGGCCTGGCCATGATCTACCGGCTCGATCAGGCCTCGAGCCCGGTGATGCACTCGGCCGAGCTGCAACTCACCTGGACGGCTATCGCGGTTGCGGTTTTCGTGCTGGTGCTGGTGCTGTTGCGCGACCACGCGGTGCTGCAACGGTTCCCCTACCTCACGTTTCTGGCCGGCATGATCGTTCTGCTGATGCCGCTGCTGCCCGTGATCGGTTTCGAGAACCACGGCGCCCGCATCTGGATCAAGATCGGCCCCTACAGCTTTCAGCCCGCAGAACTGGCCAAGATCGTGTTGACGGTCGCGTTCGCGTCGTACCTGGTCGAGAAGAAGGACGTGCTCGCGCTGGCCGGGGCGCGCTTCGCCGGCATCGACCTGCCCCGAGCGCGTGACCTCGGGCCGATCATCATCATGTGGCTCACCAGCCTGGCGGTGTTGATCTACCAGAAGGACCTGGGCACGTCGCTGCTGTTCTTCGGGTTGTTCGTGATGATGCTCTACGTGGCCACCGAGCGGCCGAGTTGGCCGATTCTGGGCACCCTGCTGTTCGGCATCGGCGCCTTTCTGGGCTGGCGATTCTACGGCCACGTGCAGACCCGGGTGAACGCGTGGCTCGACCCCTTCAGCGACTGGGACCAGAACTACCAGATCATTCAGGGCCAGTTCGGTATGGCGTGGGGTGGCCTGTTCGGCACCGGCTGGGGCCTGGGCCGGCCCAACCTGACCCCGCTGGCGAAGAACGACTTCATCGCCGCCGCGCTGGGCGAAGAGATCGGGGTGGCGGGGTTGATGGCCATCATCGTGCTGTACGGGGTGATCGCCATGCGCGGCCTGCGCGCCGCCCTGACCGCCCGCGACCCGTTCAGCAAGCTGCTGGCCGCCGGTCTGTCTTTCGTGTTCGCGCTGCAGGTGCTCGCCATCATCGGCGGCGTCACCCGGCTGCTTCCGCTCACCGGCCTGACGACTCCGTTCGTCAGTCAGGGCGGCTCGTCGCTGGTGGCCAACTACGCCATGATGGCGCTGCTCATCGTCGTCACCCACCGGGTGCGCATGCCGCAGGCCCAGACCAATGAGCCGCTGCAGTCGCTCGCCCACGACACCACGCAGGTGATCGCCGTGCCCTCGCGTCCGGACGCCGCCGCGACCGACCCGCGTCCGGCGCCAACCCCGTCCCAGTCCCCCAGCAGCGCGGACGAGCCCACGCAGGCAGTGCCGGTCGGTGCCGGCCCGTCCGGCACCGGCGACGAGCTCACCCAGGCCCTGCCCACCGGCTCACCCGACGCCGAACCCACCCAGGCGATCCCGTCGGGCACCGCCCAGACGTGGAATCCCGACGACACCAACCCGCAGGGGAGGCTGCCGTGAACCGTCCGATCCGCCGGGTCGCCCTGGTGGCGATGCTGATGACCATGGCGCTGCTGATCAATGTGTGCGTCAGTTATCTGGCGCGCCAGGATTCGCTGAACGCCAACCCGCAGAACCGCCGGGTGACCGACGCCGCCTTCGCGCAAGACCGCGGCGCGATTCTGGTGGGCAACACCGCGATCGCCGAGACCGTGGCCAGCAAAGACCAGTACAAGTTTCAGCGGCGCTACCCCCAGGGCGAGCTGTACGCGTCGGTGACCGGCTTCTTCAGCTACAACTACGGCAGCTCAGAGCTCGAGCGCAGCTACACCTCGCAGTTGTCGGGCAGCGACGACTCGCAGTTCGTCAACCGGCTGATCGACCTGGCCACCGGCGCCAAGCCGCGCGGCGCCAGTGTGCAGACCACGCTCAACGCCAAGGCGCAGAAGGCCGCCTCGGACGCGCTGGGCTCGCTGAAGGGTGCCGTGGTGGCGCTCGACCCCAGCACGGGTGCGATTCTTGCGCTGGTCACCTCGCCGACCTTCGACCCCAACGATCTGGCCACCCACAAGCTGTCGGACGCCACGGCTGCCTGGAAAGACCTCAACGGTGACAAGGCCAAGCCGATGTCGAACCGCGCGGTGCGCGAGATCTTTCCCCCGGGTTCGACCTTCAAGCTGGTCGTGTCGGCCGCCGCGCTCGATGCCGGCTACGAGCCCGACAGCGTGCTCAACACCTCCTCGTACAAGCTGCCCGGCACCAACACCACCATCAGCACCACCTGTGGCGACAGCCAGACGCTGAAGCGGGCGCTCGAACTGAGCTGCAACTCGGCCTTCGCCCGGCTGGGCGTCAAGCTGGGTTCGGACGCCCTGCGCGAGCAGGCCGAGAAGTTCGGCTTCGGCGTCAAGCCGCTCTCAGACATTCCGTCGGTGGCCAGCAAGTTCCCCGACGAGATCGACGAGCCGCAGACCGGCCTGGCCGCGATCGGTGGTTTCGAGGTGGCCGCCACGCCGCTGCAGATGGCCATGGTGGCGGCCGGCATTCGCAACGACGGCATCGTCATGCAGCCCTACCTGGTCGATTCGGTGCGCTCGGCCGATCTGCAACTGCTCAGCCAGACCCGTCCGTCGCAGCTCAGCCTGGCCACCAGTTCGGCCAATGCGGCCAAGCTACGCCAGATGATGGTCGGCGTGGTCGAGAGCGGCACCGGCTGGCGGGCGAAGATCTCGGGGGTCACGGTGGGTGGCAAGACCGGCACCGCGAACTCCGACAACGTGCGCACCCCCTACGCCTGGTTCACCGCCTGGGCAGACGACCCCGACGTGGCGGTGTGCGTGTTCGTGCAGGACGCCGAGATGGAGGCCACCGACGTGGCCGGCGGACGGGTGGCGGCACCCATCGCCAAGGCCGTGATCGAGGCCCTGCGATGACCGCGACTGGTGCCGGTCGGTCACAATGGACCCCGACCGACGAGAAGAGGACGCACTGATGGCCGACGAACCGAGGGTGCTCGGGGGGCGCTACGAACTGGGCAGCCCGCTGGGCCGTGGCGGCATGGCCGAGGTGCGCCGCGCCCGCGATACCCGGCTGGGCCGGCAGGTGGCGGTCAAGCTGCTGCGCGTCGACCTGGCCGGCGACCCCACCTTTCAGGCCCGGTTCCGGCGCGAGGCGCAGGCCTCGGCGGGGCTGAACCACCCCAACATCGTCGCCGTCTACGACACCGGCGAAGAGAAGGACGAGGCGTCGGGCGTCTCGATTCCCTACATCGTGATGGAGCTGGTCGAAGGGCACACGCTGCGCGAACTGCTGCGCGACGGCCGCAAGATTCTGCCCGACCGGGCGCTGGAGTTCACCGCCGGGGTGCTGGACGCCCTGGCCTACTCGCACCGGGCCGGCATCGTGCACCGCGACATCAAGCCGGCCAACGTGATGCTCACCAGCAACGGCCGGGTGAAGGTGATGGACTTCGGCATCGCCCGGGCCGTCGCCGACACCTCGGCCACCATGACCCAGACCGCGGCGGTGATCGGCACCGCCCAATACCTGTCGCCCGAGCAGGCCCGCGGCGAGACCGTCGACTCGCGCAGCGACATCTATTCCGCGGGCTGCCTGCTGTACGAGCTGCTGGTGGGCCAGCCGCCGTTCCGTGGTGATTCGCCGGTGTCGGTGGCCTACCAGCATGTGCGTGAGACCCCGGTGCCGCCCAGCGAGCTCGACCCGCTGGTGACGTCCAGCATGGACGCCATCGTGCTCAAGGCGCTGGCCAAGAGCCCCGCCGATCGTTACCAGACGGCGTCCGAGATGCGCGACGACATCAACCGGCCGCTGAACGGGCACGCGGGGAACGCCGCCGCGCCGACGGTGCCGGTGGCCGTGCCGGTGAGCGCCGGTGAGGCCACCCGGGTGCTGCCCACCGCAGCCCTCGACGCGTCGCCGACCAGCGCCGGTACGGCGTCCGACACCCAGACCATTCCGCAGCGCGCCGTCGAAGAGCCGCGGCGCAAGGGTGCCTGGCTCTGGGGCATCGTCGCGTTTCTGCTGGTGCTGGGCATCGGCTACGGCGCGTTCTTGTTCTTCAACCCCGACGCCCGCACCGAGACCGTCGCCGTGCCCGCAGTGA
>RRZU011390020.1_pt1 | contig 13936 bp, 10 predicted proteins | sample 2165561 | NCBI WGS metagenome assembly RRZU01 (sample SAMN10456909, study PRJNA506462) | wastewater metagenome | isolation source: wastewater sludge | place: USA: Moscow, Idaho
CGTATACATTGTCGAGGATGACATAGAACGTGATCCTGTAGACAGTACAGGTTATTATGGCCCTTGGCCCTTGTATGATTGCAAGATAAGCGATTTGGAACCTGTAACAGACTAACGCAACCACGATGCACACGCACCGTGGTTTTTTCATGCCCATTTTTAGGAGGATACAATGAAGAAGCTGCTTGTTTTGATGCTGGCCGTGCTGACCGCAGTGACCAGCCCGGAACAGTTCAAGGTGAATTACATCTGCCCGCGCCAGTACCGGCTGTGTTTTTACATGGACGTTTTGCCCGGCGTGGAAATTGTGCCGTAATGGCCGCGCCAACATTTGTTGAAACCACGATGCACACGCACCGTGTTTTTTTATGCCTGCCCTGCATGAGGGGCGGGCGGGCTGTTCGCAGGGCATTCAAACACCGGGCAAACCACTGGTATAATGAGAGTGATTCCACCGAGGATGACGAACGCACGGCATCCGCGTTCCGCATCGGCCATCGGGCTGGTACTGCGGTACTGCCGCCCTGTTCGACTCCTCAGCAGCTCACGGAGCACCAAAACAAAAACACCCGCCGGGGTACGGCGGGTGCTTTTATTTTGGTGGAGCTGACGGGAGTCGAACCCGTGTCCGAAAAGAAAGCGGTTAGAGTATCTCCGGGCGCAGTGCATTTATTAAAATTCCCGCAGTGCGAGCGAGTGCACACGCTTGACACATTGGTAGCTTCATAAATTCATGACAGGCGGCAAAGCTTAGGCCCGTGCACGTTCAGTACCTAATCGACGCCCTGACCCTGTGCGGTACTAAAACAGGCAGGACGGTCGTGCCTAATTAGGCAGCGACGGCAACAGTATAATCGTTGTCAGTTAATTTTGTTTGGCACTTTTATCGTGGTGCACCGCCACGGCCCGCTGCTCACGCCTCTCTCTCCCCGTCGAAACCATTACAGCCCCATATAAGCGCTATGCGGCAGAACCACACAGCGTGGGAAAACAAAAGTGTGTGCGCGAAAAAATTATCTTCTTGTTTTGATTGCGCGGTCAATATCGCGCTTGGCGTCCCGTGCGGCGGCATCAGCACGCTTATCGTACAGCTTTTTGCCTTTGCACAGGCCCAGTTCCACTTTTACACGCCCCTGCTTGAAATACAGTTGGAGCGGCACCAGTGTGTACCCCTGCAGTTTGATCTGCTGCTGCAAATGGCGAATCTCGCTTTTATGCGCCAGCAGGCGGCGGGGGCGGCGGGGATCTTTATTAAAGATATTCCCCTGCTCATATGGGCTGATGTGCATGCCTTTCAGGATGATCTCACCATCATCAATATCTGCCCAGGAATCCTTCAGGTTGACCCCGCCGGCACGCAGGCTTTTGACCTCGGTGCCGACCAGTTCAACGCCGGTTTCCAGCGCTTCGATGACAAAATACTCGTGGCGCGCTTCACGGTTTTGGGCAATCACCTTTTTGCCGGGCTTTTCCTGTGCCATCAAGCGCACCTCCTTTCAAAGCTGTTTTCCCCTGCAGCACGCAAGTCCATTCCGCTAAGGGGTATACAGTATAACGCAGTAAAATCGTTTTGTCAAGCCAAATCGGGCGTCACATTTCGCCGCGGCCTTCCATAGCGCGGTACAAAGTGGTTTCATCAGCGTATTCCAGGCTGGAACCAACCGGCAAGCCATAGGCAAGGCGGGTGGTTTTGATGCCCAGGGGCTTGATGAGCTTGGCCAGGTACATGGCGGTCGCCTCGCCTTCCACCGTAGGGCTGGTGGCCATGATGACTTCCTTTACGGTGCCGTCCAAGCGGGCCAGCAGCTCCTTTACGCAAAGCTGATCCGCGCCGATGCCGTCCATGGGGGAAATCAGGCCATGCAGCACATGGTACAGGCCGTTGAACTCATGGGTGCGCTCAATGGCTTTTACATCCCGCGGGGATTCCACCACGCAGATCACGGAGCGGTCCCGTTTGGGGGAAGCGCAGATGCTGCACACCTCGTTGGCGGTATAATCCTGGCAAAGGCGGCAGCGGTGCAGCTTGACCTTGGCGTTTTCAATCGCCTTGGCCAGCTCCATGGCCTGCTCATTGCTCATGGACATTACCTCATAGGCCATGCGCACGGCACCCTTGCGGCCAATGCCGGGGAACCGGGCAAACTGGTCCGCAAGGTTTTCAAGGGGTTCGGCGTTCTGCATGCAGCGGCCCCCGATCAGCCCAGGCCGGGGATATTCATGCCGCCGGTCATTTTAGCCATTTCTTCGTCAGAATCCTTATCCACTGCGGCAACCGCGCTGTTGACAGCTGCAGCGATCAGGTCTTCCAGCATTTCCAGATCATCCGGGTCTACGGCTTCGGGCTTGATCTTGATGGCGGTCACTTCGTGCTTACCGGTCATGGTAACGGTAACCATCTCGCCGCTGGCTGTGCCGGTGTATTCACGGGCTTCCAGCTCGTCCTGCTTTGCGCGGATCTCATCCTGCATTTTCTGGACCTGACGCATCATTGCCTGCGGGTCGGGGCGGCCATAGCCTTTGGGAAGTCTTGCTTTCATAGGTAATTCTCCTTATTATCCATATTGTTATCACCCGGCGCTGCCGCCGGGCGGCACACCGCAACATTGCGGTTGACAGCAACATTATTTATCTTCTACCACTACATCCACGCCAAGGTCTTTCATCTGGCGCAGGGTCTCTTCCACATCGGCCGCGGGGGCGTTGGATACAGCTGCAGCGGTTTTTTCATACGGGCCGATGCCGCATTTGATGTGGGTGACCTGGTAGATATATTGTTTGATGTTTTTGCTGGTTTCTTTGCTGCGGCGCATAAAATCGCGAAAATCATCACTGCACTCGATCAGCACGCGGCGGCCATCGTAATAAGCCTGGGTTCCGCGCAGGTAAGAGTTCAGCATGGGGTCGTTTTCCGCAATCAGCTCCAGCACCGCCTGCCACTGGGGGAACAGCTGCGGCTCTTTGGCCACGGTGCGCACCGGTTTGGGGATGGGCACATCCGCCGCGTACACCGGCTGCTGAGCCGGGGTGGGCTGCTGCACCGCCGGGGCGGCGGGGGCAAGCTCCGGCTCAAAGGGCGGGGTCTCCCCTGCTATGGGTGCGCTGAACGGCGGCTGTTCCACGGTAGGCGGAACCGGCTGGGCTGCCACAGGCGGCACGGGGGCCGATGCCATTTGCACCGGGGGCACCTGCTGCGGGGCGGCGGCAAAGGGGGCCGGACTGGCTGCTGTAACCACCGGACGGGCGGGCACGGCGGCAGGCAGCGCAACAGGCACTGCTTCCGGCTGGGTGAGCGAGAAAACCGCCAGTTCCAGCTCAATGCGCTGGTCCGTACCGCGGGCCATCTTTTCCAGCGCGGCGCCAAACGCATTGACGGCGCGTACCGCTTCCGCCTGGGGGAAATCTTTCCGCGCAGCGTAGGCAGCTTCCTCTTCGGGGGAAGTTCCCGTCAGCAGGTCGGTGCCGCCGGGCAGGGCGCTGAGCATCAAATTGCGGTAATGCCCGGCCAGCTCCATACAAAGGCGGCGCATATCCACGCTTTGCTGGCGCAGGGCGGCAATCTCCTGCAAGGCTTTCACAGCGTCCCGCGCGGCAATGGCATCACTGATCTCAAACAGATATTTGCGGTCCGTCACGCCCGCCATGCGGCGCACCAGCGCTTCATCCACAGTGTTGGAAACACCGGCGCAGGTATCCAGGATAGACAGTGCATCACGCATGGCGCCATCGGCCAGGCGGCCGATCAGCTCGGCGGCGTTATGGTCCAGCTCAATGTTTTCCTGCCCGGCCACATATTCCAGCCGACCGGCAATTTTATCCGCCGTAATGCGCTGGAAGTCATAGCGCTGGCAGCGGCTGAGGATCGTAGCCGGAACCTTTTGCACTTCCGTTGTGGCAAGGATAAAGATCACATGCTCCGGCGGTTCCTCCATGGTTTTCAGCAGGGCATTGAACGCCGAGGTAGACAGCATGTGCACCTCGTCGATGATATATACCTTATACTTGCACACGGCAGGCAGATAGGCGGTTTCATCGCGCAGGTCACGGATGTCATCCACGCTGTTGTTGGAGGCGGCATCAATTTCCGATACATCCAGAATGGTGCCCTCATCAATGCCTTTGCAGACAGCACATTCACCGCAGGGGTCCGGGCTGGTGGTATCCAGGCAGTTGACCGCTTTGGCAAAAATTTTGGCGCAGGTGGTTTTGCCGGTGCCGCGGGTGCCGGTAAACAGGTAGGCATGGCCAATGCGCCCGGCGGCAATCTGGTTTTGCAGGGCCGTTACGATGGCTTCCTGGCCAACAACATCCGCAAACTTGCGCGGACGCCACTTGCGGTACAGCGCACGGTACAATGCAACCACCCCCTGTAAAATATTTTGCGGCATAGAAAAAGGGACAAGGCCCGCGCGGGGTGTGCCCCGCGGCTGCGCTGCTTTGCATACGAATGCGGACTGACCGCAGCACCAGGAGACCACCGCTTAATGCTGCTCGGTTCCCCGCCTGACATGGTTCACAGGGCTCCTGCGCACGGGGCCCACATCCGTATGCAAAACAGCGCAATATACAGCCCTGTCCGCTTTAAGTATTATACTATACCGTTTGGCAAATTGCAAGTAGCGGTTGGGGGCTGGGGCAGAAAGTTTTTGTTAAAAAGATTTGAATAAAAATCCAATTAAAAAGTTCCCTCTTCATCGTTTTAGGGCCATGCACATCCATGTTTTACACCACCAACACCGAATCCACCTTTTTGCTGCAGAACGTTGCCATTACCAAACCAGCGTGGACACCAGCGCCGCCGCCACAGCAGACAGCTGGAGTGATTATGAGGTAGAAAAGGCGTAACTCACTCTTTTATCTTCTTGATTTCTTCTTTCTTCAATTTTTCCAATTTCCTCATTTCTTATTTTCACACTCTTTTCGTTCCTATTTCGCCATTCCCCCTTTCCAAATAAAAACAGCAGCACACCGGCTTCCCTATTTTCCGGGAAACGGTGTGCTGCTGTTTTATTGCGTTATCGTATTTAATTTTTTCTTATAGCAAAATACCAGCTGAAACGTGAAAGTCAAAACTTGATTCAATCAGCCAAAAATCTGTTTGGCGTAATCGGCGCTGGCTTTGGCGTCCTTGGCATAAAAATCGGCACCGATCTGTTCGGCGTATGCCTTGGTCAGCACAGCGCCACCCACCATGACCTTGCAGGGCAGGTTGGCCGCGTGCAGGGCTTCGATGGTGGCCTGCATGTTGGGCACGGTGGTGGTCATCAGGGCCGAAAGCCCCACCAGCGGCGCACCGGTCTGGCGCACGGCTTCCACCACGCGCTCCGGCGGCACATCGCGGCCCAGATCCAGCACGTCATAGCCATAGTTTTCCAAAATTACGCGCACAATGTTTTTGCCAATATCGTGTACGTCACCTTTTACGGTGGCGATCACAATACGGCCTTTGCTTTCACCCTGGCTGCCGCTGGCGGCAATGGCGGTTTTGATCACTTCAAAAGCAGCCTGGGTCGCCGTGGCGGATTGCAGCAGCTGCGGCAAAAAGATGGAGCCTTTTTCAAAGGCATCGCCCACCACATCCAGCGCGGGGATCAGCGTTTCGTTCACCACCTGCAAAGGCTCGCGGGTTTTCAGGGCTTCCCCTGCAGCGGCGCGGGCTTCGTTTTTCAGGCCGCGGCGCACAGCCTCAAACAGAGCATCGGCCCCTGCTGCACCGCCCGCCGGGGCGGCGGCATCAGTTTTTGCCACCTGGGAGGTCTGCACCTGCACATTGGCATAGGCGGCAACGTAATCATTGCACTTTTCGTCCTGGCTGGTCAGCACACGGTAGGCGCGCACGGCGGCCATCATTTCCGGCGTGTTGGGGTTCATGATGGCAAGGTCCAGCCCGGCCTGCATGGCCAACGTCAGGAAAGTGGTATTCATGTAGCCGCGGCAGGGCAAACCAAAGCTGATGTTGGAAACACCCAGCACGGTGCGCACGCCCAGTTCCTTTTTGCACATGGTAATGGCTTTCAGGGTTTCGGCAGCGGCGCTCTGCTCGGCAGAAACCGTCAGCGTCAGGCAGTCGATGTAAACATCCCCGCGGGGAATGCCGATAGCATCCGTTGCGGCCACAATGCGCTTGGCAACCTCAAAGCGGCCCTCTGCCGTTTTGGGAATGCCGTGTTCATCCAGTGCCAGACCAACCACGGCGGCGCCGTACTTTTTGCACAGGGGCAGAATGCTGTCCAGCACCTTCTGCTCGCCGTTGACCGAGTTGACGATCGGCTTGCCGTTATAAATGCGCAGCGCGCGGGCCAAAGCATCTTTGTTGGAAGAATCCAGCTGCAATGGCAGGTCGGTGATGGATTGCAGCTCCCGCACCAGCATTTCCAGCGTGGCGGGTTCATCAATATCCGGCAGACCGGCGTTCACGTCCAGCAGCTCGGCACCGGCTTCGGCCTGGGCTACGGCCTGGGCGCAGGCATAGGCGCTGTCGCCCTCCCGCAGGGCCTGCTGCAAGCGCTTTTTGCCGGTGGGGTTGATGCGCTCGCCCACCACGGTAATGCCGTTTACCTCCACGCAGCGCACGGGGGTACACAGGCGGCTGCGCACAATAGGGGTTTTGGCGGCGGGGGTTTTATCCTGGGTCAGCTCTTTCAGCAGGCGGATGGATTCCGGCTCAGAGCCGCAGCAGCCGCCCAGCATGGAAATTCCGGTGGGCAGGTAGGCGGCCATCTCAGCGGCAAACTCCGCCGGGGTGATATCATAGCTGCCGTCCAGGTTCGGCAGGCCCGCATTGGGCTTGACAAACACCGGCATACCGGCGGGCACCACACGGCAGAGCCGCTGAGCAAAGGGCAGGATTTCCTTGGGGCCCAGCGAGCAGTTGATGCCCACGGCGTCCGCACCAAGGCCGGCGGCGGTAATGCCGTAGCTTTCCACTGTGCAGCCGGTAAAGGTACGGCCACGGGCCTCAAAGCTCATCGAGGTAAACACCGGCAGGTCACAGTTTTCCTTTGCGGCCAGGATGGCGGCTTTCAGCTCATACAGGTCGGTCATTGTTTCCAGAAAGACGAGGTCTGCCCCGGCTGCGGCACCGGCGCGCACCATCTCAGCAAACTGGGCGCAGGCATCCTCAAACGGCAGGGTACCGGCCGGGGCCAGCAGCTCGCCGATGGGGCCGATATCCAGTGCCACCAGGGCACCGGTTTCCTGCGCGGCGGTCCGGGCACATGCGATGGACGCTTCGATCACCTGCTGCACAGTATAGCCGGTTCCCTTCAATTTACGAGGGTTGGCGCCAAAGGTGTTTGCCAGCAGGATATCCGCCCCGGCGCGGGCATAGTCCCGGTGGACGGCAGTGAGCACATCCGGCATGATAAAGGCGGCCAGTTCCGGCTTTTGTTCTGTGGTCAGGCCGCGCAGCTGCAGCTGGGTGCCCATGGCGCCATCCAGCATAATAAAGCGGCGGCGGGCAAATACTTCCTCAATTTTCACAGGTGGTTCCCCTCTTTCTGTATTCGCACTTTTCGCGCAGCAGGCAGTGCCCGCACCCGGCGCGGGCCCCCGTTACCGGGTGGTCCGCCACGCCAAGGATGGCTGTTACGCTTTTGCGCGGGGTCAGCAGATTTTCCGGCGTGACCGCCATGCCAAGGCCGCGCACGGTATCCAGCGCAATGGCAAACGGCTGCTGCAAAGTCAGCGGGCAGTCCCCATAGCCGGGGGAAAAACGCCCCGTCAGGTAGTGCCCCTGCGCCTGCACGCTGGTGCGGATCTCGGCTTCCAGCGCGTTGCACAGCTCTTCCATCACAGCGGAAGCCATCGCATCCACCACAGCGGCCAGGGCAATATCCGTCAGCTCCAGGCGGCGCATCAGGGTATCAGCCCCGCTGCCAAGGGTAACGGCCATCAGCACCATGGCATCGCAGCCGCGCAGGTGGCGGGCAATATCATTCCCGGCGTTCTGCAGCGGCAGGGCGGTCAGCGGCAGCTGTTTCCACACGCCGCGCGGGGTGGCGGCGGCGCGCAGGGCGTCCTCGGCTTTTTGCAGCAGCACCTGGGATGCAGCATCCGGCTGCCAGCCCCCTGCCCCAAGGTAGCGAAGGGTTTCGGCGCGGGTATCGTTTTGCGGGTAGGCTAATTGCACAGCGTTTCACTCCCCCTCTATGGGGCCAACAGGCCGATTACAGCAGGTCCTTGATGCCCTCATACACAGCGGCGGCAACCTTGGCGTCATTCATGGCATACAGGTGCACACCGTCCGCGCCGCCCTCGATCAGATCTCGCAGCTGCTGCACGGCATAGTCAATACCGGCAGCATACAGGCTTTCGGGGTCGTCCTGGTAGCGGGAGATCATGCGGGTAAACTCCGAAGGCAGGCTGGCGCTGGAAAGTGCCACCGTGCGCTCGATCTGGCTGCGCTTAACGATGGGCATAACACCGGCAGACACCGGCAAAGTGATGCCTGCGCGGCGGGCCAGGTTCAAAAAGCGATAAAAGTGCATATTATCAAAGAACAGCTGGGTCAGCAGGTGGGTGGCACCGGCCTCCTGCTTAAAGCGCAGGTTGGCAACATCCTGGGCCAGGGTAGCGGCTTCGGGGTGGCCTTCGGGGTAGCAGGCAGCGTGGATATCAAATTCCGGCTGGGTCTGCCACACAAACTGGGCCAGGTCGCTTGCGTGGGCAAAGTCCGGGCTTTCGGGGCGGGTGGGGGTGCGGTCGCCGCGCAGGGTCAGCACGTTGCGCACACCGGCGGCATTCAGCTGGTCCAGCAGCTGGGCGGCCTTTGCCTTATCGCTGCCCATGCAGATCATGTGGGCCAGCGGCTCTACGTTCAGGTCGTTTTTCAGGAATTCGGCCACTTCCACAGTGGAAACGCCGCCCGTGGAGCCGCCTGCACCGTAAGTAACGCTGATAAAATCCGGGTTAAGGGTGCGCATGGTGCGCAGGGTGTCCTTCATTTTACCAAAGTTGGCGGTCTGCTTCGGGGGGAAGCACTCGATGGAAAACACGCAAGGCTTGCGCTTGAACATCTGGGAGATCTGCATAGGATTCATCCTCCTGTATTTTTATTACTTTCCTCTATTTCTACCCAATTAACGTACGGGAACACTTTCCTGCCGACTTACTGGGGTCAGGCACACAGAGTCAGGCTGCCGGGGGTTACGCGGCGGGAGCCAGCTCTTCGTCCGGCTGTTTTGCCGTCTGCACAGTAAAGCTGCCATCCGCCTGGGCGGTCACGGTCACCGTGCCGTACAGGTCGGTGCGGTAAAAGTCAATGCCCTCATCCTGCATTTCCTGGATGACCTCGCGGTGGGGGTGGCCGTAATCATTGTTCAGGCCGCAGCTGGCAACCACAAGCTGGGGCTGCACCTGCCACAGCAGTGTTTGGGTGTTGGATGTGGACGACCCATGGTGCCCGGCCTTGAACACGGTGGACCGCAAGCGGAACGGATATTGCTCCGCCAGGGCGGCTTCCTCGTTGCGCTCGGCATCGCCGGTATCCAAAAAGGTAAAGTTCCCGGCTTCAAACCGCAGGCAGAGCGACATATCATTTATTGCATCGTCACTGCCCGCCGTATCGGCATCCACACCGGGCAGCAGCACGGTCAATGTGCCGGTGCCGATGGTGTACTGCTGGCCGGTATAGGCAGTTTCCACCGGTACGCCGCATTCCTGGGCGGTTTGCAGGGTGCGCTGGGTCTGGCCGGCCACGTCAGTTTCGCTCAGGTCGGGGGTCAGCAGGGTCTGCACATCAAAGTTCTGCAAAACGGCCTGCATGCCGCCCACATGGTCGGCATGGGGGTGGGTCATCACCAACAGGTCCAACTGGCTTACGCCATAGCTGCGCAGGTCCTGCACAAGGTTCTGCCGGGCATCCTTGGGGCCTGCATCAATCAGGCAGGCCGCACCGTTCTGCAAAATCAGCACGGCATCCCCCTGCCCCACATCCAGGAACACCACTTCGGTTTCCCCCTCCGGCAGCGGGGCTGTGGTTTCGCTCTGGCTGGGTTCCAGGCCAACCCATTGGTAAATCTGGTCCCAGCTGGGCACAAAACCGTTGCCGCCGTAATTTTCGACCACATACAAGGCAACGGCGATGAGAACAGCGGCCACAATGGTCCACACCTGGGGGCGGCGGTAGGAATGGCGGCAATACCTGCGCCGCCGGTATTTACTCACCCTGGCCCAGCTGGCGTTCCTGCCACTGGGCGCGGGTCAGCAAAACGGCACGGGGCTTGGCGCCCTCATAGGGGCCGATAATCTTTTCCTGTTCCATCTGGTCCATGATGCGGGCCGCACGGGCATAGCCCAGCTTGCAGCGGCGCTGCAAAAGGCTGGTGGATGCCTGCCCGGCTTCGATGACGCATTCCACCGCCTGTTCAAACATGGGGTCGCGGCTGCCGCTGTCATCGTCCGAATCGGAGCTGCTGCCCTTGCCGCCCTTTTCGGCCACGGCACGGCGCTCCATCTCGGCAATCATCTCTTCATCATACTGGGCGCTGGAAGTGGATTTGATAAAGTTCAGCACAGCGCTGATCTCTTCATCCGTCACAAAGGTACCCTGCACACGCACGGGCTTGGAAGCACCGACCGGCAGGAACAGCATATCGCCGTTGCCCAGCAGCTTTTCGGCGCCGCCGCTGTCCAGAATGGTGCGGGAGTCGATCTGGCTGGAAACTGCAAATGCAATACGGCTGGGGATGTTGGCTTTGATCAGGCCGGTGATAACGTCCACGCTGGGGCGCTGGGTTGCCACAATCAGGTGGATACCAGCCGCACGGGCTTTCTGGGCAATGCGGCAGATATAATCTTCCACCTCTTTGCCGGCAACCATCATCAGGTCGGCCAACTCGTCAATGATAATGGCGATATAAGGCAGGTGTTCCAGCACATCGGGGTGCTGCTTGGCCAGCTTGTTATAGCTCTTGATATCGCGCACATTGTTTTCGGCAAACAGCTTATAGCGGCGCTCCATCTCGGCCACACTGGCCCCCAGGGCACCGGCGGCCTTGCGCGGCTCGGTCACAACGGGCATTAACAGGTGGGGAATGCCGTTGTACTCAGCCAGTTCCACCACCTTGGGGTCGATCAGAATCAGTTTGACATCTTCCGGACCGGAGCGGAACAAAAAGCTGATGATGATCGAGTTGACGCAGACGGATTTACCGCTGCCGGTGGAGCCGGCGATCAGCAGGTGGGGCATTTTACACAGGTCCGCCACCTGGGCTGTACCGGCAATATCTTTGCCCAGCGCCATGGTCAGTGGGCTGCGCATGTTGATGTAGTTCTGGGATTCAAACACCCCGCGGATGCTGACGGTAGACCGGATCTTGTTGGGCACCTCGATACCGACGGCGGGTTTGCCGGGAATGGGGGCTTCGATACGCACACCGGCGGTGGCAAGGTTCAGGGCGATATCATCCGACAGGCTGGTGATACGGCTGACCTTGATGCCCGCCTGGGGCTGCAGCTCATACCGGGTCACGGAAGGGCCGCGGCAGATATCCAGGATATGGGTCTTAACACCAAAGCTGTCCAGCGTGTTCACCAGGATATCGGCGTTTTTCTTCATCTCGGCGGCCGCGCCGCGTTCATCTTCCGGCTTGGCCGCATTGAAAAGGTTCAAAGATGGGTAAGTATACGGCGGGAACTCCTCTTTGGCCTGGGCGGCAAAGGCTGCCGTAGCTTCGCTGCTGGCATCCTCGTCCGCTTCGCGGGCTGCACCGGCGGGTGCGGTGGCTGCCGGGGCGGCAGGGGCTTTCGCCATTGCTTTGGCCACGCTGGGCGGGCTGGAAATGGGAGCCGAAGCCGAATTGCCCATGCTGGAAGATACCCGCAGCCGGTTGGGGCTGCCGGGGCGGCGTTCATCCGTTACGCTGTATACTTTAGGCGCAGCGGCGGCAGGCTGGGCCGTGGGCTGCGGTGCCGGGGCCTGCACGCTGACCCGCCCGGTGAGCAGATCCGATACCGGAATTCCGGCGTTCCAGGCAGCCTTGGCTGCATCGAAACCGCCCTGGTCAAAGCTGCCGCCCAATGTGGGGATGGCTGTAACAGGGGCAGGCGCTGGCTGGGTGGGTTCCGGCACCAGCGGTGTTTCAAAATTATCCGCGCTTTCGCTGCTGCCAACGTCATCCGGTTCCGGCAATTCCTCTACCGGCTCCAGCGGGGTGGAAAAATCTTCCACCGAGGCGGCAGGTGCGTTATCATCCGGTTCCGGGGTCAGCGGGGTTTCAAAACTTTCCGCTTCATCCTCATCGGGCAGGCCCACATCGGCACCGGCCACGGGGGTATCCCGCCCGGTCACGGCGCGCTGGATCAGGTCATTCAGGCTGTCTTCCTCCACCGGGGCTTCCTCAGCCTGCTGAGCTTCCGGTTCCAGGTGCAGCTCAAAGCTTTCTTCCTGCGGCTGGGGCTGGGGTTCCGGCTGGGGCGCGGGGTACTTGCGATGGTTCAACTGCTCCAGCGGGTCAAGGCCAAAGGTGCCGCCGGGGCCGATATCAATTTTCTGCAGCGGGTCATGCTGCACGGCGTTCTGCAAAGCGCGCTGGGAAGCATCCGGCCCCAGGTCCACATCAAAGTCCGAACGCTGGGCGGGCGGGGCAAAGCTTTGGGTGTGCTGCACGCCTTGGGGCGCAGCCTGGGCACGCTGCATATCGGGGTATGTTGCGGTGCCGGGCTGCGTATACGCCTGCTGGGGCTGGGCCGCCGGCTGGCCGGCCTGCGCCGCGGCGGCTGCCTGGTCGGCAGGGTTTGCCTGGGCCGCATTGCGGCGGGCGGCTTCCTCCTGTTCCAGATAGGGGGCCACATCAAAGGGGCGGCGGGTGCCAGACTGCGGCGTGGCCGGAGACTCGCCGGCCATGGGCGGCAGGCTGCCGGTCAGGTTTTCAAGGGATTCTTCCTCCGCTTCATGGCCAAACAGCTGGGTATCATAAGCGGTTTCTTCCTCCGCACGGGCGGCGCGGCGGGCTTTGAATTCCTGAATATAATAGCTGATGAACTGCACCACATCCACCGGGGTAACGGCAAAAAACACCATCAGCCCCATCAGGATGACAATAATCATGACGATATTGGCACCGGGACGGCCACAGACGGCCAGCAGCGATGCGCCGATGGGCACGCCCAGCACACCGCCGGTCCAGAACTTGCGCTGCCCCCAGGCAAACAGCATCTTGACGGTCTGCCAGGGGGTATCCCCTACCTTAAAGTCCGAGAAGATGACCGCCGTACCGGCCAGCAGTACCGCCAGCAGCAGCACCTTGCCAATGAAAGTGCCCACATGGTAACCGGATGCCAGCAGATAGGCCAGATACAGCAAAAACGGGCCGACAAAATATGTAACCACGCCAAAGGTGCCAAACAGCCAGCTGCGTAGAACATTCCAGAAGCTCTGCCCCGGCACCAGCACCAGCGCAATGGCCAGAATACCAAGCCCGGCCAGCACCACGCTGCGGATCAGGTTTTGCTGCTGGGCGCGGCGCTGTTCCAGCCTGGACATCCGCTTTTTGCTGCCGGAGGCCGAACTGTTGTGTCTGGCCCCGGAGCTGCTGCTTTTACTGCTTTTGCTGCCGGAGGCGCGGTATGTGTTTTTACTGTTTTTTCCGTTTTTGGCGGAACTTGAACGTGCCATGCTCTCCCTACCTCTTTACTATAATATGCGTATATTCAGGCTGCCCTGTTCAGCGGGCAGCCATTGTTGATTTGCTTTGGCGCGGCGGGCCCTGCCCCCGTTTTGAACGAAAGTTCTTTCGCCTTTTATCTGGCAGCGGGCGGCCATTAAACAGCATCCGGCGACCCCGCATAAAGAGACTTTCCGCGCAGTGATTTTATCTGCCATCCGCCACGGCAGCTGTGCCGTGCTGTTTTGGGCAGGGGCGTACTGCCCCTTATAGCATAAGGTATATTGTAGCATGAAAACGCCCGCTTGTAAAACCCCTTTCTCTTTCTA
>RRZU012203256.1_pt1 | contig 13935 bp, 10 predicted proteins | sample 2165561 | NCBI WGS metagenome assembly RRZU01 (sample SAMN10456909, study PRJNA506462) | wastewater metagenome | isolation source: wastewater sludge | place: USA: Moscow, Idaho
AACAATTGTTCCGGTGTTTTTACGTTTGTCTGGATTACTGGGCAGATTCGGAACTGCCGGAATCTGTTGCAGCACTGTCAGAAGAGGCTGTACTGTCAGAGGAAGCTCCTGAATCAGCAGAAGATGACGTATCTTCTGCCGGGCCGCTGGAATCATAACTGCTGTCTGAGCTGTAATCTGTCGAATCATAGCTGTACGAATAATCCGAAGACGAATATGAAGACGAATAATCCGATGAATAATCGGACGAGTAACTCGAGCTGTAATCAGTAGAAGTATCTGAGGTCACGTCGTTCGCACTGCCTCCGGTACTCTGATCCGTGCTTGAATCTGCATACGTCTGAATCTTGTCGCTGATCGCCTGGAGCTGAGCGCTTGCCGTAAATTCGGAATCGTCACCGTACAGGAACTGGTGGAGAACCCGTGCGTTATCTACGAGTGTGTTCGGGAATAAGTACCATGAACCGTCAAGATAACCCCCGAGTCCGAATTCGTCTGTAGGAACGCGGAAATCCTGGAACTGAAGATCGTCAGCTGAGAGGATAGCCTGAGCGTAGGAAGAAATCTCGCTCATATCCAGAGATGTTGTAACATACGGATAAATCTTAGTGACCAGATTCATCGCAGTAAGCAGGTCAATTGATTTTACTTTTTCAAATATCCCGTTAACAACTTCTCTCTGCCGCTGGGTACGACCGTAGTCGGAATCTGAATAACGGTTTCTGGAATAAGCGAGCGCCTGAGCGCCGGTCAGCGTCTGTTCCCCTGTGGTAGTCAGATCTGGGTCGCTGCGATTTCCGAACTTATTCGAGTCTCCGAGATACTGGTTGGTCCAGTAAAGAACATCCTCGTTCTGTACATTGACCGTTACACCGCCGACAGCATCGACAAGATCCATCAGGCAGTCGAAGTTGACAGTCATATATTCTGTAATGTTCAGATCGAAATTCTCATTGATGGTTTTGATCGCCAGTTCCTCACCGCCGAGGCTGTAGGCGGCGTTGATTTTCTGGTAAGAAGTATCGCCGTCAGTCGTGGTGATCTGCACGAAGGTATCGCGCATGATGGACGTAAGCTTTACGGTATTGTTCTTTAAATCTATTGTGGCGATCATGATCGAATCGGTACGGTCGCCCTCTACGTCCGGATCGTTCCGGCCGTCTATTCCGAACAATGCGATATTAATAACATCTTCGGAAAGCCCGCTTTTAGCGTTAAGATTCTCCGTATTCAGATCGCCCGACTGAGTGGAAGCATACATACTATAAACGTATAATCCGCTGCCGAGCAGCATGAGCAGCATTACCATGATTGCTGTGACTGTAATTTTTTTTCTTCGGGACATAGGAACCTTTCAATTGTTCTGTGTTATTGTCAGAGTCAGATTAAGTAAATGAAAGCTGAACTAAAAAAGAATTTAAAACTTTTTGTTATCAGTTCAGAAATAAGCGCGTATACAAGAGTTACGCTTTATGAATTGTAACATATTTCTTGCAAATTGAATACATTACTGTTACAATTTTTGTTATTCTGCCCGTGCAGTTAGACAATCTAATGCACGTCAAGTATAATTATATAATGAATTAAATCTGCTTAGTTAAAGGCTGGAGAATCATGATACCAAATAAAGTTCTGATAACAGGAAGCAATGGACAGCTTGGAAGAGAATTGTCTCTGCAGCTCAAGGAAAAAGGAATCGGATATGCCGGCTACGATATACCGGAGATCGATATTACAAATAAAGAGAGCATCCGCGAAGTAATGGATGCTGAAAAGCCGGACTGCATTATTAACTGCGCTGCGGTAACCAATGATGACGGATGTGAAGAACAGAGAGTTCTCGCGCAGCAGGTGAATGCGGAAGCCCCGGGTTATCTGGCGGAAGAAGCGGCGTCGCGCGGAATTCCGATCGTTCAGGTTTCGACAGACTATGTTTTTGACGGCAACGGTGTTCTCGAGAACGGTTCCGTCAGGCCGTATGTTGAAACGGACAAGATAGATCCTCAGAGTGTTTACGGTTCTACCAAGGCTGACGGCGAACACAAGGTAATGAGCGCTACCGGTCAATATTTTATAATCCGGACGGCATGGCTGTACGGAGACGGGAATAACTTCGTCAGAACAATGCTTAAACTCGCGGAGAATCATCCGGAAATAACGGTTGTAGACGATCAGATAGGATCTCCGACGAGCACGGAGGATCTTGCTGCGGCAATTATCGATCTGCTGGGCAGCGAAGATTACGGAATTTATCACGGAACTGCCGAAGGACAGTGCTCCTGGGCAGATTTTGCCGCGGAGATTTTTCATCAGGCGGGGAAAGATACTAAAGTCGTACCGGTAACAAGCGAAGAGTATGCCGCGAAAGCCGGAAAGACCGTTGCCGAGCGTCCGCACTATTCCGTTCTGGAAAACAGACACTTCAAACAGATCGGGATCGGTAATTTCCGGCCGTGGAAAGAAGAGCTTGCATCTTACTTAAAAAAGGAAAATGTTCTGGCGTAAGCCTGAAGTTAAATTATACGGAGGAATCATGAAAGGCATCATTCTTGCCGGCGGTTCGGGAACGAGACTTTACCCGATCACCAGAGCGGTATCCAAACAGCTGCTACCGATTTACGATAAACCGATGATTTATTATCCTCTCTCGACGCTGATGCTTGCGGGAATCAAGGATATTCTCATTATTTCGACACCCGTCGATTTACCCGGCTTTGAACGTCTGTTCGGGGACGGAAGCGACCTGGGGCTCAATTTTACATACAAGATTCAGGAACAGCCGAACGGACTCGCGGAAGCGTTTTTAATCGGTGAAGATTTTATTGGCGACGACAGTGTCGCTCTTGTCCTCGGGGACAATATTTTTTACGGACAGGGATTTACTAATTCACTGAAGAACGCTGCTCAGCTTGAAAAGGGCGCAGTCATATTCGGTTACCCTGTTCACGATCCGAAACGGTACGGCGTCGTTGAATTTGATGATGACGGAACTGTTCTCTCTATTGAAGAAAAACCGGAAGTGCCAAAATCTAATTTTGCGGTTCCCGGACTCTATTTCTACGACAATGACGTGATTGAAATCGCGAAGAATATTAAACCCTCTGCCCGCGGAGAGCTGGAAATTACGACTGTTAACGAAGCTTACCTGCATCGGGGCGATCTGAAGGTCGAACTCTTCAGCAGAGGAATGGCCTGGCTGGATACGGGAACTCACGACAGCCTGATGGAGGCTGCCAATTTTGTCGAAACAATTCAGAAACGACAGGGTCTTTATGTTTCCTGTGTCGAAGAAATCGCGTATCTGATGGGATATATCGATAAAGAACAGCTGCTAAAACTGGCGGAACCCCTTAAGAAGACCGCTTACGGTCAGTATCTTGTAGCCAGAGCGGCAGAAAAACGGAGTAAAATTACATGGCAGATATAAGAGTATTAAAGACGCCGATTGACGGACTGGTTGTCATCGAACCGACAAAATTCGGAGATGACCGCGGCTATTTTATGGAAACCTACAATCTTGAGACTTTTCATAAGCACGGCCTCGACATGGAGTTTATCCAGGATAATGAATCCAAGTCGAAGAGAGGCGTTCTTCGCGGTCTTCATTTTCAGACGGAATTTTCACAGGGGAAGCTCGTTCGCTGCACGAAAGGTTCGGTCTGGGACGTAGGCGTCGATCTCCGTAAGGATTCCGATACCTTCGGAAAATGGTACGGTGTCGAACTGACTGAAGAGAATAAGAAGATGTTTTATATTCCGGAAGGCTTTGCCCACGGATTTATTGTGCTGTCTGACGAAGCGGTATTCAATTATAAATGCACAAATCTGTATCATCCGGAAGTCGACGGCGGAGTCCGCTGGGACGATCCGGAAATAGGAATCGTATGGCCGGACCCGGGCTGCGATCTGCTGCTGTCCGAAAAAGATACGAAGCAGCCGCTGCTCAGTGAAATCAAAGAAAGTCTCAAATTTTAATGGAAAAATATAAAACTATATTAGTTACCGGCGGCGCCGGATTTATCGGTTCTAATTTTGTCAAATATATGCTCAGTCAGCATCCGGAAACAACGATCGTCAATCTGGATGCGCTTACATATGCAGGCAATCTTGAAAATCTCACGGATATCGAGGATAATCCGAATCATATTTTTGTCAAAGGGGATATTTGCGATCAGGACCTGATTCCGAAGCTCTTTAAGGAGTATGATTTCGATGCGGTTGTCAATTTCGCTGCGGAATCTCATGTAGACAGAAGCATTGAAAATCCGGGGATCTTCGTCAGCACGAATGTCGAAGGCACTCAGAATCTTCTTGACAACGCGAAGAAGCAGTGGACAACAGGCAAGGATGAAGAAGGCTTCCCGACCTACAGAGACGGAGTGAAGTATCTTCAGGTTTCGACAGACGAAGTCTACGGCGCGCTTGGCAAGACCGGAATGTTTACCGAAACGACGCCGCTTGCTCCGAACAGCCCGTATTCCGCTTCAAAGGCGAGTGCCGATCTGTTTGTCAGAGCTTACCACAACACGTTCCATCTTCCTGTGAATATCACGCGCTGCTCGAACAATTACGGCCCGTATCAGTTCCCTGAAAAACTGATCCCCCTGATGATTTCAAACGTTCTGGAACTCAGAGATCTTCCGATCTACGGTGACGGCATGCAGATCAGAGACTGGCTGCACGTCAAGGATCACTGCAGCGGCATCGATACTGTACTTCAGACCGGCAAGATGGGTGAAGTATACAATATCGGCGGCAACAATGAAAAAGCCAATATTGAAATCATCAATCTGATTATGGAAAATGTTAAAAAGCATCTGTCAGAAGGACACGTTGAAGGCGTAAACACGCAGCCGGACCAGATTACCGACGATCTGAAAATCCATGTGGAAGACCGTCTTGGACATGACAGACGCTATGCGATCGACAATACCAAGATCACATCACAGCTGGGCTGGGAACCGTCCTATACGTTTGAAAACGGAATTGCCGAAACCATCGACTGGTATCTGAACAATCTCGACTGGATGGAAAATGTCAAGTCAGGCGGTTATCAGGAATATTACGATAAGATGTATTCAAAAAAATAGATCTGTCCATGCTGCCGCTGCCGGAAGGCAGGGCAGCTTTTTTTAAGGAGTAAAACTTGATTCAGTTTTTTAAAGATATTTATCGGAACAGGGAGCTTCTTGTCAGGTTTTCCTGGAATGATTTCAAAGCCAGATTTGCCGGATCTTTTCTCGGCGTTTTCTGGGCTTTCGTCAATCCGCTCGTAACGATCGGAGTTTACTGGTTTGTATTCGGCGTCGGTTTAAAAGCCGGAATGACCAACGGGAATATTCCGTTTGTCGTTTATCTGGTCACAGGAATCATTGCCTGGTTTTTCTTCAGCGATACGCTTATGGCTGCCACCAACTGTTACCGGGAATATACTTACCTGGTAAAAAAAGTGGTATTCGATATCAGAATTCTGCCTACATCCAAGCTCATGGCTAATTTATATACCCATGTTTTCTTCATTTTTATCGCGATTATATTAAGCGCGTTATACGGGTTTTATCCGACAATCAAACTTATCCAGATCTTTTACTATGTTTTCTGTCTGATTATGTTCCTGACAGGTTTGACATGGATTACCGCTTCGATACAGCCGTTTTTCGCGGACCTCTCTCAGATTATCAACGTGTTTATGCAGATCCTGATGTGGGGTACGCCTATTCTCTGGAGTATGGGTACATTCCCTGCAAGATTCGACACGATGTTCAAGCTCAATCCGCTTTTTTACATTGTTCAGGGATACAGAGATTCTTTCTTAAACGGCCCATGGTTCTGGCAGTACGATACAATGTCACTGTATTTCTGGGTATTCACACTGCTGCTTTTAATAATCGGCTCGAAAGTCTACAACAGACTCAGCCCTCACTTCTCGGATGTGCTTTAGGAGGTATGAATGGAACAGAAAAAATTAGCGGTCAGAGTTCAGGACCTCTCGAAAGTCTATAAGCTTTACGACAGCAATCACGCGCGATTCAAAGAAGCGCTTTCGTTTTCGAAGAATAAGAAACAGTATCATAAAGACTTTTATGCGCTTAACGATATCAATTTCGCGGTCAAGGAAGGCGAATGCTACGGGATAATCGGGAAGAACGGTTCGGGTAAATCGACGCTTTTGAAAATTATTACCGGCGTTCTTTCTGAAAGCAGCGGCAGCGTCGAAATTAACGGTAGAATCTCAGCGCTGCTGGAGCTCGGAGCGGGATTCAATCCCGAATACAACGGCATTGAAAATATTTATCTGAACGGACAGATTATCGGTTTTACGAAAGCTGAAATGGATCAGAAGCTTCAGGAGATCATCGATTTTGCAGATATCGGCGATCATATCTATCAGCCGGTCAAAACCTATTCTTCCGGTATGTTTGTCCGCCTCGCGTTTGCCATCGCAATTAACGTCGATCCGGAAATCCTCATCGTCGACGAAGCTCTTTCTGTCGGAGATGCATTTTTCCAGCTGAAATGCTACAAGAAGTTTACGGAGATCAAGAAAAAGGGAAAGACGATCATTTTCGTTACCCATGATCTGTCTTCAGTAATAAAATACTGTGACCGCGTTATGGTTCTCAATGAAGGCACTGTCGTCGATGAAGGAACCGCGCATGAAATGGTGGATGTCTATAAACAGATTCTTGTCGACGAAGAAATGCTCAAAGCTAACAAACAGCGGGGCGGAAGTGATGGCAGTACCGAAAAGGAACTGTTCAGCAACAGACAGCTTAAGTGCAATATTCGTCTGAACGAACAGATTCTCGAATACGGAACGAAACAGGCGGAGATTATCGAACTTACGGTTTTGGACGCAAATGGCAAGGCGGCCCCGCAGATCGAAAAATTCGACGAGCTTACTGTCAAATTCAAGGTCCGGTTCAATGAGGAAATCAAGGATCCGATCTTTGCGCTGACGTTTAAAAATATCAAAGGAACGGAAATTACCGGAACGAACACGATGTATGAGGGAATCGAAGGGTTCACAGCCGAACCGGGAGAAATTTACGAGGCAAGTTTCAGGCAGGAAATTCCGTTTCAGGGCGGGTCGTATTTTATTTCACTGGGCTGTACCGGACTTGATGTACAGGGCAACTTTTCGGTTTTTCATCGTTTTTACGACGTCGCAAGCATTACGGTCCTGTCAAAACAGGATACGGTCGGTTATTTCGACACCCATTCTGAAGTACTGTTAGATAAACTGGACAGCATTGGAGATTAATATGGCTCGTTTAAATCTGGATTATTATCAGGGTGAGTCTGAATATTCGGACGGAACAATGGAGGATGAACTCCTTCAGCTCTTCGAATCAGGCGCGTCAAAAGACGATTTTCTGAAGAAGGACTGCAGGTGGCCTACGCTCTATCATCTGAGCGATTTCAGACAGAATATTTTGAGCTGGTATCCGTTCAGAAAAGACAGCTCGCTGCTGGAAGTCGGCGCCGGCTGCGGCGCTTTATCGGGTCTGTTCTGCCGGCGCGCAGCGAAGGTCACGTCGGTTGAACTTACGAAACGCAGAAGCTCGGTAAACTATGCAAGAAACAGCGAGTTTCCGAATCTTGAGATTATCAGCGGAAATTTCCACAATATCCGTTTCAGTGAAAAATTCGATTATATCGTACTTAACGGCGTGCTCGAGTACGCAGCGAGCTTTACGGATACGGATAATCCATATGAAGATTTTCTGAATGAGCTTAAAAAACTGCTCAAGCCCGACGGTGTGATTCTGATTGCAATTGAGAACCGCCTTGGGATGAAGTACCTGAACGGTGCGCCTGAAGATCATACATCCGCTTTGTTCAGCGGAATTAATGATTACGCCGGGATTGATTTTGTCCGGACTTTTTCAAAGAACGAACTGGTGGATCTGATCACACGTTCAGGCTTCGCGTATCATAAGCTTTATTATCCTGCGCCCGACTATAAATTTCCGACCGCGATATATACAGACCGCTCGGTTGGAATGGCAGATTCAAGTCTGCATGATTACTCGTTTAATGCGAACCGTCTGACTCTGTTCAGCGAACAGGAATTCGAACGTCTGCTTAAGGAAGAAAAGATCCTCAGCAGCTTTTTTAATTCGTTTCTGATCGAAGTATCACAGGCTCCGATTGCAGAACCGGCGCAGCAGATCGATTATGTGAAGCTGCCGCTGCTCAGGAAAAAGCCGTTCTGTCTGCAGACAATGATCGTCAGCACGCAGTCGGGGAAGAAAATCGCCAAGACCGCGCTCTTTCCTGAAGCGAAGCCCCATCTTCAGAATATGCTCGATTATTATGATAAAAATACCTGGATCGGCGATTATCTGAACGCGCCGGCCGCGGCTGCAGGCGAAGCGGTCGAATTTGAATTTATACCGGGGACAAGCCTCAACGATAAGCTGGTGGAAGCATCAGTGAATGAGAATAAGGCGCTGTTTAAAAAACTGGTGCAGGATTACTGCGCGAGCCTGCGCAAAGGGACTGCAGTCAGAGATGACTATTATACGCCTCAGTTTGCGCAGGTATTCGGCCGGAATGGTTCGGATAAACCGTTTCTGTGCCGTGAATCAAGCAACGTAGATATGATTTTTCCGAATATCATCACGAATGATCACGGGACTTTCGTTATCGATTACGAGTGGGTTTTTCAGTTTCCGGTTCCGGTAGATCTGACAATCTGGCGCAGTCTGTATATGGCCTTCCGTCAGCAGAATGAAATCAGCAAGAATTACTCTCTTGAAGATCTGATGCTTATCGCCGGGCTAGATCCTGAAGATTCCGAACTTTTCCACAGCTGGCATAAGTACTTTTCGGACTGCTATGTAGCGGATCAGACTGTAGAGAAGTATTTCGGCTTCCAGGTGAATTCTGATCAGATGCTCAATCAGCAGCTCGCCAGATACAATCAGAAAATGAGACTGTACCTCGATTTTGGCAGCGGTTTTAACGAACAGGATTCCGTGGAGCTGCCGCTTGTTATTAAAGACAACAGATTTTATGCGGACTTCAATTTCGAAGCGATTCTCAAAAGGCGTGGTTCCGCTTCGGTTCATGCAATGAGACTGGATCCGTGTTCCTGTTCGGTCATGCTTAGAAACCTGAATATTGAAAATGTGAAAAACGATCTGGCGATATTTCCGCAGAATGCCGTGTGCGACGGCTCCGACTGGTATTTCTATAATGACGATCCGAATATTCTGATACTCGGGGATTTCGAAAATATGCGGAGTCTTGCCATTACCGGAGAATATTATGCCCAGGCAGATCATCTGCTGCGCGCGGCAGAGTATTTCCTGACTGAGGAAAATCCTAAGAAGATCGCACAGCTTGAACAGGCGCTCAGAGAAAAAGAAGCCTGTGCTGCAGAAACTGAAGACAGACTCAGACAGATGGAAGCGTTGACTTCAAGTATTGTCAACAGCCGGTCATGGAAGCTTACCGCCTCCATGCGTGACCTGATGAATAAAATCAGAAGCAGAAGAGAAAGGTAAAAGCGTGAAAAGGCATCAGGCTAAATTTAATGCTCATCTGGACAGCGTCAGTTACGATGCGGAAAAAGATCAGTCGGTCATTTCCGGATGGTGTATAGATAAAGCTAACCGTGTTCCGGCGCTTCCCGCGGCAGATCAGGGGCTTCCGGAATTCGAGTTTAAACCGGTATTCCGGCCGGATATCTGTGACAAGTATATGATTCGAGACCATGTCGATCTCGGATTCAGCATGACTCTTCCCGGAGACTGGACAGAACGTGCGGATACGATTCTATTCAGATCCTCAAACGATTCACCCGACACGGAATATGTTACGACTCTTGTCAGCAGAAGAAAGAAAACAGCGCTGGAGATGATCGGCCATATCGACGAAGCGATCAGAACGAGACTCGGCAGAGCTCAGGATGAAAAAGACATCTCTGCCTATGAAAAATGGACAAAGACACACAAGACTCCGACGCCGGAATTCGATTCTGCAGCAGGACCGAAATTTTCTATTATCACACCGGTGTACAATATCGACGAAAAATGGCTGCGTGCTTTTATCGATTCGGTACTGAACCAGACGTATCCGAACTGGGAGCTATGCATAGCGGATGACTGTTCGCCGGACCCGAGAGTCCGCGAGGTGCTTGAAGAGTACAGTGAAAAATATCCCCAGATCAAAGTCACCTACAGGACTGAAAACGGGCATATTTCAAGGGCGACCAATACGGCTGAAGAGCAGGCGGACGGCGATTTCCTGGCTTTTATGGATAATGACGATCTGCTCGATCCGAATGCCCTCGGCCTGATGGCTTCCTATATAGAACAGCATCCGGAATGCGATTTTGTATATTCGGATGAAGATAAGATCGATGAAGAGGGAGTCAGATTCGACCCGTTTTTTAAACCGGATTGGAATCCGGTGCTTCTTGATTTTCATAATTACATCACCCATTTTGTTGCGGTGAGAAGAAGCCTGGCGGAAAAAGAAGGCATGCTCAATCCCGATTACGACGGGGCTCAGGATTTCGATTTTGTCAGAAGACTTACGTCGGCGGCAAGAGAGGTCGGACATGTGCCAGAGATTCTGTATCACTGGCGGACGATCAAGGGATCGGTTGCGGAAAATCCCGAAGCGAAGCTGTACGCCTATGAGGCGGGCAGAAAGGTTATCGAAGATACGCTCAAAGCGGAAGGAATTCCTGTGGAGGTTCGTATCGGAGAAAACTACGGTACGTATGAAACAGACTATTTCCCGGGAAAATATCCGAAGGTTACGGTTATTCTGGCCGGTCAGAACGGCAGCTCCAGCAGTATGCGTCAGTTTGCTGCCGGCGATATCCTGACTAGAACTGATTACCCGAACTTCGACATTATTGCGGTGAACACACCGGTATTTACGGAAGACGAACGGGTCCGGTATATTCAGGATAATGCTCCGCGCAGCGACGTGCAGCTCAGAAATTACGCGGCCTCTCTGACAGACAGCGAACTGCTCGTGTTTGTGGATGACGAGATCAGACCGGAGAACGAACACTGGCTTACCGAGCTGGTTAATTTTGCAAAGCTCGAGGATACGGGAATTGCGGGGCCGATGGTTCTGAACAACTCGTATAGAACTCTGGGCGCCGGCGTTTCCGTGGAAAACGGCCGAAGATATCTGCCGATGGTCGATCACAGTCATTTTGATCTGGGCTATTATTACAGAATCGCGGCTCCTCAGTGTGTCTATGCGGTGAGTCTCGACTGTATGCTCGTTAAAAAGGATCTGTTTGACAAGCTTGGAGGATTTAACGAAAAGCTCGAACCCTTCGAACAGGATATCGATCTTTCACTCCGTGCAAGGGAGGCAGGAAAAAACGTCGTCTACGTTTCAAGATCCGTTGTACAGAAGGACTCGAATATTAACGGAGGCGGCTTCGAGCTTCGTAATCTATGCGCAGAATATCCGGCGGAAGAAATGAACGACCGGTATATCAGTCCGAAACTGCAGCAGGGCGGTTCTGCTTCTGCGTTTATCCGTTATTAGAAGGACAGGTTAATCATTGAAAGCTAATTTAGACCTAGTATGGAGAGATCCTGCCTCTCAGACACTCAGACTGCGGGGCTGGGCTCTTCCGGAATATATTTCTGAAAAAACGAATATCGTAATCGAAGCGGACGAGCCTGTCGAGCATACGGAAATAATCCGTGAACCCAGAGCGGATGTCTGCAGCTCTGCTCCCGGAACCGGAACCTTAAATCCCGGATTTATCATATCGGTCAGACTTCGCAGTCTGAAAGGAAAAGTCAGGATTCATTTCCGGACTCCGATCGAGGAAAAGACGGTCACGCTTGATCTTGATAAAAAGTACTGTTCGGAATCGGAATCGGGCAGCCCGCTGTTAATTGCCAAACGCGTCTATCAGAAGGTGCGTCCGCTGATGAACAGGGAACAGCTGCCTGTTCTGATACGGAAGATTAAGAACAACCTTCCGGGCTTTTCACCTGATTATCAGGACTGGATCGATGCGAACGAAGGTCTTGGAAATATCGATCGTATCCGACAGAAAATCGATCGTTTTGAATACAGGCCCCTTGTGTCACTGGCAGCATTTGTTCAGGAGGGCGATGCAGATGCGGCGCTCAGACTCTATGAATCGGCGGTTTCACAGGAGTATCCGAACTGGCAGATGATTCTGTCTGTGTCTTCAGAGGCTTCGGACAGCACAAACAGACTGCTCGACGGTATTGCCGGTCAGGACAGCCGGGTTAAGATCGCATCTTCCGGTTCTCCGATAAAAACCGATGCGCTGAATGAAGCGATTCATTCTGCTGACGGCGAGTTTGTTGTTTTTCCTGAAGTTAACGCGGTATTATCCGATAACGCGCTTTACGAAGTCGTATCCTCTCTCAATGAAGACCGCGATCTCGATTTGATTTACAGCGATGAAGATCAGATAAACGGGTACGGAAAAAGAGCGAATCCTCATTTTAAAAGTGACTACGCTCCGGATTCGCTTATTTCCGGCAATTATATCGGCAGACCGGTGTTTTATAAAAAAGAAATCCTCGATACTGTCGGTGGTTTCAGACAGGAATTCGCGGAAGCCGGAAGCTACGATCTGGTCCTCAGAGCGGTCGAACAGACCGACAGGATCGCTCATATTCCGAAGGTGCTGTATCATGCGTCTGAGCATCCCGAAGAGAGCGGGACGGATGTTAAATGCTTTGCTGCGTCGCTTGAAGCCGTTAAAGAGGCGCTGGAGCGCCGCGGAACGCCCGGTACGGTTACATCGGGACCGGTGCCCGGGGTGATCAGCGTTGAATATGAAGTTGTCGGAAAACCGAAAGTAAGTGTGATCGTTCCGACCCGCGACAGCAGGCACGTGGTTGAAACTTCTGTCCGGTCGGTCTGCGACAGAACAGAATATGATAATTACGAGGTGATTATCGCAGATAACGGGAGTGTGGATCCGGAAACGCTCAGAATATTCGAAGAGCTTAAATCTGAATATCCTGATAAAGTCAAAGTTGTCAAAATCGATATTCCGTTCAACTACTCGAGAATCAACAATCTGGCGGTCGATCATGCCGACGGGGATTACCTGCTCTTCCTGAACGACGATACCGAGGTTCTGTCCGGAAAATGGATGCAGAGCATGCTCGGCTTTGCGCAGCATGAGAAGACCGGTCCGGTCGGAGCTAAACTCCTGTATCCTGACGATACCGTACAGCATGCGGGCGTGGTTCTCGGAATAGGCGGAATTGCAGGTCACATCCATTATCATTATCCGCAGGATGATCCCGGTTATTTTAATCAGCTGGCATCTGCGACAAATTACTCGTGCGTTACGGCCGCCTGCCTCATGGTCGCGAAGGACAAGTTTAACGAAGTCGGCGGATTTGATGAAAATATAGCCATCGCTTATAATGATGTGGATTTGTGCTGCGCGCTGACAGATGCCGGATACTACGGTGTCTACGATCCTGCTGCTCTGCTGTATCATTATGAATCAAAAACCCGCGGACTTGACACGACCCGGGCAAAAATGAACAGAATGTACAGTGAAATCAGGAAAGTCCGTGGTAAATGGGCGGATCTGATCGACGATGATCCGATGTACAATCCCAATCTGTCCCTGGGGCACGCAGACTTCAGAATAAAAACCGACGAATAATAAAAACAGACCGGAAGATTAAAATCTTTCGGTCTGTTTTTATTTTACGCCCCTTATCTGAAACACTGCTGTTTATTCGCGGCATTAATTTATTAATGAATTCTTAAAAGTGATATAATTAACCATGACTTTCACGGGAAGGCATAAGACATCAGGAAAATCATCAGGGGCTCTTTCCGGAAAATCAAATCTAAAGAAAGGAGGATATATAATTTCTCGACAACTGAATAAAGAAAGGTTTTTACCTGCCGTTATTGTTATCGGAATACTTTTCT
>RRZU010155433.1_pt1 | contig 13934 bp, 16 predicted proteins | sample 2165561 | NCBI WGS metagenome assembly RRZU01 (sample SAMN10456909, study PRJNA506462) | wastewater metagenome | isolation source: wastewater sludge | place: USA: Moscow, Idaho
GAAATGTAAGTAGTATTTAGATGCTAATCCAAAATGCCCTAAGTTTTTATTTGAGTATCTAGCTCTTTGCATTGCTCTCAATATTAATTTATGTATTAAATATCCTTCTGGTAAATCTGTAGTCTTATCAATTATAGTCTGAAATTTACCAGGATGCATGTCATCAATATTTTTTAGTGAATAGCCAAATTTTATTAATGTTTCATTTAATGCAATCATTTTTGATTTATCAGGATCTTCATGGACTCTATAAATTGCAGGTACTTCTTCCCAAAATAATTTTTCTGCAACAGTTTCATTTGCAACTACCATAAAATCTTCTATTAATCTCTCAGCCTCTCCTCTTTTACGTAAAACTATATCTGATAATTTTTTATTTTCATCCAATATAACTTTTATTTCTGGTAATTCAAAGTCAATACTTCCCCTTCTTTTCTTTGAATCTCTTAAAAGCTTAGACAACTCTAACATTTCATTTATCATTTTAACTATTGGTTTATACTTAACCAAAGCCTCTTCCTCAGTATCTATAATTTTATTTACATCTGTATAAGGCATCCTATATTTTGAATTAATAACTGATCTATAAAAATCATTTTTTATTAATTTACCTTTGTCATCAAATTGCATCTCAACAGTAAATGTTAATTTATCTTCATTAGGATTTAAAGAACATAAGTTGTTTGATAATTTTCTTGGTAGCATTGGTATAACTCTATCAACTAAATATATTGAATTTCCTCTTTTCATTGCTTCTTTATTTAACTCTGTACCTTCTTTTACATAAAATGATACATCTGCAATACTAACTAATAGCTTATACCCATTTTCACTTTTTTCAACATACACTGCATCATCTAGATCCTTTGCATCCTCTCCATCAATTGTTATAATATCCAAGTCTCTCAAATCTTTCCTATTAACAATTTCATGCTTTATATCATCATTGATTTTGTTTACTTCCTCTACAACCTCTATAGGAAATTTCTCCGATATTCCAGCATTTATAAGCAACGCATTTATTAGTGCCTCTGTGTCTTCAGAATCACCAAGTACACTTATTATTTCTCCTTCTGGCTTTCTTTGATCATCACCCCAAAAATAAAGTTTAACTGCGACTAGATCACCATCTTTAGCATTCTTCTTTTTTTTCTTTGAAACATATATATCTTTATAATTATCTCTTGATCTAACAAATCCAAAATTATCATTTTGCTGATATTCCCCAATTACTATACTTTTTCCTCTAGTTATTATACTAATAACTTCTCCTTCTCTACTTTTAGAATTAACACTTTCCTTAGTAATTCTAACCAATACTGTATCTCCATCCATAGCAGTGTTGATATTAGGTCCTGCTATAAATATACTTTTTTCTCCGGGTATATCTAAAAATCCAAACTTACCATTTGCTATTGAAATTTCACCTTTTATAAAACCCATATTTTTAGGTAATGTATATTTCCCATTTCTCTTTAAATATATTTCACCTGATCTTTCCCATTTTTCTAATAAATCTTTATTTTTTTTCCTATTTTTTGATGACCAATTTAAAACTACCATAATATCTTTAAAAGTTAAATCTTTTTCTTCCAATATTTGTTTTAAATATGCCAATTCTTTTATTTCCTTTAAATTTAATGTTTCTTTCATTTCTATACCTTCTATCTTAACCTATATTTTTTCAATCAAATCTTTATGAATTAAATCATTTCTGAATTCTAAAGTATTTGGATGGATTAAAGCTCGCCTTGTAATTAAATATTTCATCTTCGTATCTATTTCAAATATTATAGCCTCATCCAAGTCATTTTCTGCTAATTCTCTTGCATGTTCTACACCAGGCCAGTTTCTTTTGTCTTCAATAGCATCTGACAAATAAACTATTTTTGAGACTAAACTCATATTTTTTTTACCTATTGTATGATATCTTATAGAATCTAGAATATCTTCATCAGTTATATTAAACTTATATTTAACATATTCTGCACCAGCAAATCCATGGAGTATTTCCGAAGTTTGATATGCTACATCTGCAACCTCAACATATGAATTACCTACGATTTGTAACATATCGCTTATTTGAAAAAATTTTGCTATATCATGTAAATAAGCACCCATTTCTACTTTATCAATGGGTGCATTATAAATTTTGGCTAAATGTTTTGCTTTCTTTACAACTCTTTTTACATGCTTATATCTTTTATCATCCAAATAATTTTTTAGTACTTTTTTTATTTCCTCTTTTTTCTTATTTTTAGTTTTTTCTTTTATAACTATTGTAGACATAATAAACTCTCCTTGAATTCTACAAACTACTGAATGATGGCTTCACCATCAATTTGAACATCAACTTTTTCAATATCTTTATCATTTTGCTTTATAGTTAAAGCTATTGATTGTACAAGTCCATTAAATAATTCTGGATTAGATCTTAATTTTTTAAAATCTGAACTCAATCTAATTATTTCATTTTTATGACCATTGTCATCTATTTTATATGCACTTTGAAATTCCATTCCTTTACTAATAAAAGGTGACAACTTGAAAATTTCTTTTATATAATCACCTTCTATGAAGTTTCTTTGTTTTTCTACTTGTAATATTTTAGAATCTACTGTTTTTGTTTGAGGATTATACACAAATATATTTATTTCTTGTGTTTGATTCTGATCCTTAACTATTTTATTTTTATCGACTTCAACTTTTATTATGTCAACTTTTTTTTGATTATCTAAGTAATATAGAATACCTGTATAAACTGTAAGTAATATTAACATAATTAAAAGTATATTATGCTTAAAAAAGCCACTCTTATTTTTCATAATTCTCCCTTTTTATTACTTAGTTAATAATCATTCAAAATGTTTTCTAACTCCCTCAGCAATTTGATTTGCTAATTCATTTTTACTAGACTCTGTAACATATGTTGACATATCACCTGAATTCGTTATAAATCCTATTTCAACTAGTATTGATGGCGAATTACTTCCTCTCAAAACGGCAAAGTTTGCACCAAAAACACCTCTTTTTCTTAAACCAAATTTATTAACAATATTGTCAAGTATATCAGTTGCCAGTGCTGCACTTTTTTGCTGATTAACTCTATAAAATATATCGTTTATTATAAAATCTGACAGTGGAACATCTGCATAACCTTTATCAACACTATTTTCAAATTTTGCTACTTCTGCTGCATATGAAGATTCTTTCTTAGAAAAATAAAATACTTCTGCACCATTTGCTGAACTACTAGATGCTGCATTAAGATGAATACTTACAAATAAATCTGCATTTGCATTATTTCCTATTTGAGCTCTAGTCCCTAATGGAATAAATGTATCATCTGATCTTGTCATAATAACATTATAATCTTGCTTTAAATTGTTTGATAATCTTCGTGCAATATCTAATGCAAAGTCTTTTTCTCTTAAGCCATTACCCGTAGCACCAGAATCATTACCACCATGACCTGCGTCTACAACTATCGTATATTTCTTCTTTTGAATTTTTGACTTTTTAAAATTTACTTTCATACTTCCTGATGAATTAACAATCGAATAGTCAATACCTTTTTTCATGTAAAAAGTCATTGTAGTTATACCAGCAATTTCAGTAATTGTTACATTATCTAAATAATTATCATTAATCTTAACTGTGTCAGGAATTCCTTTTTTTAGTGATAAATTTTGAAACTCTATAGTCAATATCAATTGACCTTTGTCATAATTTTTTGTATAATTTGTTACATTTTTTTCTTTAAATGTTGCAGTGTATGTACCATCTCTATAAATTATCTTTTCAAGTGTTTCTGATATTGATATAATACTAATCATTAGCATCGCAATCAATATTATTAACTTTTTCATAACTCCTCCTACTGTTTTTTGCTCGATGCAATTGCTGATTTTAAGTAAGTTAGTTTTACTCCTTTATCTACCTGTATTTCAACAGTATCTGAATCTGTATTTATCTTTGATAATGTTCCTTGTAATCCTCCAATAGTTGTAACTTTATCGCCAACAGCTAATCCATTCATTAATTCCTGTTGCTGTTTTTTACGTTTTCTTTGTGATAATATTGTTGGCAAAAATGCTAAAGCCATTATTGCTAAATATCCTAATATCAATGTTGAATTCATTTTTATCCTCCTATAAGAATTAAATATTCTACTATATTTCATCTTTTCCTACATTTCATTATAGCATATACAATTTTTTTATTCAATTCTATCTTTATTATGTTTAAATTATGTTATTTTAGATTATTCTAGAAATGTCAAACATATTTTATAAGATTAAAAGAAAAAAGGAGACACTCAGTCCCCTTAAAGTATTCTATAGTAATTATACTATCAAATTATAAAATTAATAAACTTTTCTCTAAAGACTATGCAGAAATTGCTTCTACTGGACAAACACCCTCACATGCTCCACAATCTATACATGTAGAACCATCGATTACATATTTTCCATCTGCTTCTGAGATTGCTTCTACTGGACAAACTCCTTCACATGCTCCACAAGCTATACAAGCCTCTTTGTCTATAACGTATGCCATACTAAATTCCTCCTAAAAATCAATTTATTTACAATATTAATGTACCATGATTATATACTTGTGTCAATTAAAAATATTCATTTGAAATCCTTAGTTATCAATACTTTGTAGCTATTTTATTTTGATCATAAAACTATTTTTTATTTACATATAATAAAAAAGGGATATTAATAAAATACCCCATAGTAATGCTTATTATTTTTACGCTTTTTTTGCTATTTCAACTAATTTTGAAAATTCAGTTGAATTATTTAATGCTAAATCTGCCAATACTTTTCTATCTAATTCAATTCCTGATTTTTTTAATCCATTCATGAATTTAGAATAAGATAATCCATTTAATCTAGCTGCTGCATTGATTCTGATTATCCATAACTCTCTCATTTTTCTTTTCTTTAATTTTCTATGTTTTGTTGCATAAGCCATTGCTTTCTTAACAGCCTCATTAGCTTTCTTATAATTAGTTCTAATAGATCCTCTAAATCCTTTAGCTTCCTTCAAAACTTTTTTATGTCTTTTTCTTCTTACTATTCCTGTCTTTACTCTAGGCATTATTTTTCCTCCTTCTGTTTTTTATATTATCTTCCTTCTTGCCCTGCTAATAATCTTGAAATTTTTCTTTTTGCTCCTACTGGTACTATCATATCTTCACCTAATCTTTTCTTTCTTTTATTAGATTTTTTAGTTAATATATGACTCTTACCAGAATGCTTAACAATAAATTTTCCACTTCCTGTAACTTTAACTCTCTTTTTTGTTCCTTTGTGCGTTTTCATTTTTGGCATTTTATTTCCTCCTTATTTTAGCTTTCATATTTTATTATAATCAATATTATCTATTAATATAATTATTTTGCTTTTGGTGATAACATAATAAATTTTTGAACTTGCTCTCTTCCATATTTTTTCTCAATTACTGCTGTTTCTTCAAAATTTGAAGCTATTTCATCTAAAACTTTTATTGCAGTATCAGCATGTGCTTTTTCTCTACCTAAAAGCCTTAAACTAACCTTAACTTTATGATCTTTTTCCAAAAATTTCTTTATTTGTGAAATTTTAGTATTCATATCATGCTCATCAATATGAGGTTTTATTCTTAACTCTTTAACTACAACTTGTTTTTGCTTCTTTTTGTTTTCTTTGTCTTTTTTCAATTTTTCAAATCTGAATTTTCCATAGTCCATTATTTTACATACTGGTGGCTCAGCATTAGGTGAAATTTCAACTAAATCCAGTCCTTTTTCTAAAGCTAAAGCAAGGGCTTCCTTTGTATCCAAAATACCAAGTTGCTCTCCTTCTTCTCCAACAACTCTTATTTCTTTTGCTCTAATTTTTTCATTCATTCTTGGTTCATCAGATTTACTAGTTCCTTTTATAAAGAACACCTCCTAATTTTTTACAATAAAAAAACAAGATTCATAGAAAACTCTGTCAATAGCAATAATATTTATAGTACAAAATACTTAATTTGTACTCATCTCAAAAATAATATTTAAAACTATCATACCCAACTCATCTTATGTTGATGGAAAGGTGAGAAACAAAGGTCTCTACTTTTCTATTTTAACTTGTTTAGTATACATTTTTTCACATTAATTGTCAAGTTTTATTTCAATAACTTCTAACAATTTTTTCTAATCTACCAATTATTTTAAGTCTGTATTTATCATTTTTATTAAGGACATAAGTATTTGACCCATCTTTAATGTCTCTTACTAATATATAATGCTCAGTATCTTCAATTTTGCAAATTTTTATATCTTCATCTAATTTAATAAAATATATAGATTTTTCATTTGTATTATACACATTATTAACATACACTACTTCTTCAAATATCATTAAATCTTCGATTTGAATAATTTTATCATCATAGTCATTACAATAATTTATGACACAAAAATAATTATCACTATTGTTTGTTAATTTATAAAAATTAATTTTTTCTAAAGTTATATTTTTTCTAAAATATCCATTTTTTTCTATAATTCCATAAATTTTAATTTCTATACTTTTCATATTTTCTTGTTTTTCTAATTTACTATTTTTATTCTTTAGATTCAAGAGCTCTTCCTGAACTTTTTCTGGTAATCTACGAAATTTTTCATATTCTTCTATAGCCATAATATCTTCTTTTGAAACATCAAAAATTTTATAGAATTTATTTAAAAATGCTGATGATGGCTTTTTTATTCCATTAATAATATTATTAATATATTGAGGTGTTACATCTATTATTGATGCCAAATCTTTTTGTGACATTTTATTTGATATATATTCCTCTAAAATTTCTCCAGTTTTCTTCATTTTAATTCACCTATACATCCCGATTATTATTTAATATCATATATAATTAACATATTATATCAAATTTGTTTAAAAAAATAAATAATCTTTATATACTATTGACAGAATCAATATATAAGGTATAAATTATTGTATACTATATTCAAATAATACAGAACATAAGGAGGTAATTTTATGGAAAATGAATTAAAAGGTAAAATTGCAGAAGTTAAATTTGAGACAGGATATCATTTTAAACTTGAATATTTAGAAGGTAATAGGATGCGTTGGTCATCTTTAAAAGAAAATGAAGAAGATAATACTGATGTGGAAGATATCTATGTTCATAAAATAAATGATGGTCAATATAATGTAAATTGGATAGAAAAGACTGGTATAAGTGTTTCTCATATAATTGACATAAATGAAAAAACTATTTGGGCATATATGAATTGGAATGACTCAAATGCTTATGGTGGTCGTAATATTTTAACTCACAAAGGAACATATAATTTTATAAATAATGACTTTTCTCATGATGAAACACCTTTTACTAATCTAGAAAAAGCTAAAGATTTTTGGAATAGATTCTTTAACAAACATGATGCAACAGCAGTGGATGATTATTTAGAAGCTCCTTATACGCAGCATAATCCTTATGTTCCAGATGGGATTGATGCATTTAAAGGATACTTTATTGAGGGATTTAAAAATGATTTGAAAGATTGGTCTTCAGAAATAAAATCAATACATTCTTCAGGAGATTTAGTTTATATTCACAATCTAGTAAAATCGAATTTGGATGATAAATGATCTGCTGCGATTGATATATTTAGATTTGAAGATGGAAAAATTGTTGAGCATTGGGATGTCATACAACTAATACCAGAATCAGCAGCTAATGATCATCCAATGTTTTAATAAAAAATTATTTTAAGGAGGAATTATGAATTTAAATAAAAAATATATAGCAATAACAGGTGCTAGCTCAGGAATAGGAATGGAAGCTGCCAAATTATTTGCTTCAAGAGGTTTTAATTTAATTTTAGTTGCTAGGAGAATTGATAATTTAAATCAAATAAAATCAGAAATCAATTCTTTAAATGAAAATATCGATATTATAAACATACAGTGTGATTTATCAATTGCAAATAACGCATATAAACTTTTTGAAGATATATCAAAATATGACTTAACTGCATTAATAAACAATGCTGGATTCGGTAATTTTGATCCTATTACTACACAAGATTTATCAAAAATTCAATCTATGATACATCTTAATATAGAGTCATTAACTATCTTGACTACATTATTTGTCAATAAATTTTCAGATACAGATGGAAAACAAGTCATTAATGTGTCTTCTACTGGTGGATACAATATTGTTTTCAATGCTGTTACATATTGTGCAACAAAGTTTTTTGTTAGTGCATTTACAGAAGGATTAGCTCAAGAATTAAAAATTTTAAATGCAAAAGTTAAAGCAAAAGTTCTTGCTCCATCTGCTACTGAAACAGAATTTGCTAATGTTGCACGTGATGAGGTTGGTTTTGACTACAAAAAATCTGTAGCAAAATTCCATACTGCAAAGGAAATGGCTCAATTTTTATCACAATTATTTGACTCAGATAAAATTGTAGGTTATGTAAATCCACTAACATATGAGTTTATATTAAGAGATCCTATATTTCCATTCTATGAAAGAAGTCAAACTGACACACCTAAATAAACTTAAGAAAATAGGAGAGCTATATATAGCCCTCCTATTTATATATCAAACTAATAAAATTTATTATCTATAGCATCTTTCTTATATCATTTGAAATAATCAAAAACATTAATCCCATTAGTAACACTATTCCTACAAAGTGTAATTTCTCTTCTATTTTTTTATTTACTTTTATACCCATAAATTCTAATAATACAAATATCAGACGTCCACCATCAAGCGCTGGTATTGGTAGTAAGTTCATAAGCCCAACATTTATTGATAACAATACAAATAAATTTAATAATGCAAAATACCCTGCTTGATTAACAACTTGACCAACAACATTTGTGAGACCTACAGGCCCGCTAACTTCATTCATAGAGACTTTTCCAGTAATAAGCATCATAAGTCCATCTACCATGAGTTTTAAATATTTATAAAATGTATAAAAAGAAATTTTAATCCCTTCAAATATACCAACTTTTTTTGGTAAAGCCGTAGTTATTCCTAACCTAACTTTTTGTGGATTTTTATCATCCTTAATCAATCTTATATTTTCTTTTATTGTTTTATTATTCCTTAAAATTTCAACTGGAATTTCTTCATCATTATATCCTTTAATTCCTATTTCACTTGTAACATTAGATAATTCTTTTAAATTGCTTACTCTTTTTCCATTTATAGATATAATTTCATCTCCAGGAATAATTTTGCCTTTTATGTATGATTTATCATATATTTCATTCACAACTACTGGTATATATTTAGATGGAACTTCCTTAAAAGCGACAACTAATATATAAATCACAATTAACGCTGAAATAAAATTCATCATAACACCAGCAATTAGAACAATAAATCTTTTAATGGCAGATTGAGAATTAAATCCATTTACTACTACTTTACTTGGATCATCCTCTATTTGCATTCCATCTATATTCACGAATCCACCAAAAGGTAGTGCTCTTATCGAATAATTAGTATCCTTCTTTCTAAATGATACCAATTTTGGTCCCATTCCTATTGCAAATTCTATAACTGGCATTTTAAAAAGTTTTGCTGTTATAAAATGTCCAAATTCATGCAACAATATTATTAATCCTAGCAATAATATTGTTAAAATTATATTCAATTTACTTACCTCCCATAATAATTATTGCTCTATTATATTCTATCTTTAAAAAAATGGTAAGAATAGACTAATCTATAACTTACCACATAAATTTAATATTTTTATTATAATAAAGATTTGCCATTGCCATCATCTATAGTTGTATCAACATCTTCATATCCTATTCCACTTGGTATTGATGTAAACACTTTATCTGTTATTTTAGACAAATGCGCATCCATCGCATACGCTGTACCACTAACGAAATCTATAACTCTTTGACCTGTTTCAAAGCCTAAAAATTCTAGACTAAATGTTACAACTTTTCTTTCTTTTATAGAATCAGATATTAATCTTGAATCTTCAAAAGTTTTAGGTCTTATTATAGATACATAGTTAACTTTCATTTTCCCAGCATCCTCCCTTTTCTGATTTCCAAAAATACTGACTATCTTTCTACCTTCATCATTATTTCCAGAATCAGTACTTTGAATTTTAGGTTGTACTATTTGCTTTGGTGTTTCATCTTCAATATCTTCATCTTCGACATCACCGAACATCTCTAAAAATTTTTTAAACACATTACCCTCCTATTTTACTCAAAAAGCTTTGATCCTATTCTCAATATTGTTGCCCCATTTTTCAATGCTTGAATATAGTCATTTGACATTCCCATTGATAATTCCTCTAATTCAGGATAATCTTCTCTCATCTCATTTAACAAATCAAAGAGAACTGAAAAATGTTTTTCTATTTTATCGCTATTTTCAAAATGTGGTGCCATTGTCATAAATCCCTTTACTGTAATATTATCAAATTCAAAATACTCTCTTGAATTTTTTTTGAACTCCTCTATGAACAACCCTGCTTTACTTTCTTCTTTTGAAATATTTATTTGTATTAGTACATCTAAGTTTCTGCCTATTTCACATGCTTTCTGATTTAATTCTCTTAATAATTCTAGTGTATCAACTGAATGTACTAAGTTTACACTGGCAATTATATACTTTATTTTATTTTTTTGCAAGCGTCCTATGAAATCCCATTTGATTTTTTCAGAATTACAAGCTTTTAACTTATCTCTATAAATTTGTGCCTTATTCTCTCCAAAATAATTAAACCCCCATTTAATAAGGTCTTTTTGATTATTTATATCAAAATACTTTGATACAAATAATATTTTTACTTTATCTGGATATGGAGAATATTTTTTTATATCATCTAATATTTTATTATAATTTTCAGTTATAACTTCCCTTTTTAAATCCATTATTTACCTTTCAACAAAAATATTTATACAAATTCAACAAAGACATTATTTGCTAATAAGAGTCCTTTTCTAGTTAATTTTACTCTATCATTTTCCAAAAATAGTAAATTATTCATAATTAATTTATTTATTATTTCATCATTTTTATCATATTTAATTCCTTTATTTAATTGTCTTAATCCTAAAATCTTGTTTAATTTTGATTTCTCCTCTAATGATATGATCTCTATAGAGTCAAAATCAATAGGTCTCAAATTATTTTTTATATCTTCAAAATATTTATGTATATTTTTTTTATTACTATATCTCCTATTCTCAAAGTAACTTGTTGCAGACACTCCTACTCCTATAAATTCTTTATTATCCCAATATTTGGTGTTATGAAGTGATTCAAAACCAGGCTTGCAGAAACTTGATATTTCATAATGAATATATCCCTGACTTGTTAGAGTTTCTATTATTCTCTCATACATATCTGCTTCTAAATCTTCTGAAACTTCACTTAATTTCCCATCATTCTTTTGTTTCCAAAAAAATGTTCCTTCTTCCCATATTAAAGAATATATAGAAATATGATTTGGATTTAACTCCTTTATTTTTTCTAAATCTTTATTTAAATCCTCCATTGTTTGATTAGGAGTAGCAAATATTAAATCAATAGATATATTTTTAAAACCAACTTTTATAGCGTTGTTGTACGTCTCTATAGAATCTCTTGAACTATGATCTCTACCTAATAATTTAAGAACCTCATCATTGAAACTTTGAATACCAATACTCAATCTATTTATTCCTAATTTTTTTAATTCCAATAAATTCTGTAAAGTCATATTGTTTGGATTCAACTCTAATGTTATTTCTGCATTTTTTTCATACTTTACGTTAGTTAATATATCGCCTATATTTTTTAAAGAAAGAAGGGACGGTGTCCCTCCTCCAAAGTATATACTTTTATATTGAAATTCTGGATAAAGTTTTATTTCTTCAATTATATTTGTAGTATAAAAATCAAATTTATGATTCATATTGATAAAAGTCCAAAAATCGCAATAATTGCATTTTTTATTGCAAAATGGTATGTGTATATATAATGCATCCATATTTTCCCTACTTTTTTATAATTTTAACGTAGCCACAAACTTTTCCATAGTTTCACTTAATTTCTTTTCTACTTCTTCTTTTGTTGGTGCATTTACGCTAAAATAAAACTTAATTTTAGGCTCTGTTCCTGATGGTCTAGCAGTTATATATGTGTCATCATCTAAAACAAATTGTATTACATTCTCAACAGGTAGTTGAATATCATTCTCTTCACCTGTAGCAATTATTAGTTCTTTTTTAGTTTTAAAATCTCTTTTTACTTTTGTTTTTTTACCTATCAATTCATCTTTAACATTTTCTCTCAAATCATTCATAAGATTTGCCATTTTCTCTATTCCATCTTTTCCTGTTAAAGTAACTGATTTTATGCCCTCTAGATAATATCCAAACTCTTGATATAATTTTTGTAATTCTTTATAAATAGAAGTTCCTTGTGAATTATAATATGCTGCCATTTCAGCAATTAGTAAAGATGAAACAATAGCATCTTTATCTCTTGCATGAGTCCCAATTAAATATCCATAACTTTCTTCAAATCCAAAAATATATGTTCCATCTATCTCTTTATTTTCAAACTGTCTTATCTTTTCACCAATATATTTAAATCCTGTTAGAGTTTTAATTACACCAACATTTTTGGCAGGTGCAACTACATCTATCATTGGTGTAGACACAACTGTTGTTATTACTTTTCCATTTGATGGGATATCTTTCTTATTATTCAAAATATATTGCAATAATAATAATCCAACTTGATTTCCATTAGGGTAATACCAATTATTATTATCATCTTTTACTGCTATACCTATTCTATCTGCATCTGGATCATTAGCCATAACTAATTCTGCACCAACTTCATCTGCTGTCTTAACTCCTAACGCAAACGCTGCTACTTCCTCTGGGTTAGCATAACCAACTGTTGGGAATGTTCCATCGGGCTCTATTTGCTCTTTAACAACTACATAATTAAATCCTAAATCTGTTAGAACTCTTTGCATTGGTCTTCCACCAGTACCATGTAATGGTGTATACACTATTTTAAAATTTTCTTTCCCTGGTATATCTTTATTTAAAACTTGCTTTTTCACTGCTTCTATGTAATCATCATCAATTTTACCATCTAACTCTATTATCAATCCCTTTGCTCTTCCTTCCTCTTCACTTATAACTTTAACTTGATCAAATGATTGAATTTTATTTACTTCCTCAACTATTGATGATGCATGTGGTTCAACTACCTGTGCACCATCTTCCCAATATGCTTTATATCCATTATATTCAACTGGATTATGACTAGCTGTTATAACTACTCCTGCCATACAACCTTTGTATCTTACTCCATAAGATAATTCAGGCGTTGATCTCAAATCACTATATACATATGCTTTTATTCCATTTGCAGCCATAACTCTTGCTGTATTCATTGCATATTCTTTTGATCCAATTCTACAATCATGAGCAATTATCATTCCTTTATTTTTAGCTTCCTCAGGATTAACACTTAACATATAATTAGCCAATCCTTGAGTTGCTCTTCTTATAACATATTTATTAATTCTATTAATTCCTAGACCCCTTACACCTCTTATTCCACCAGTTCCAAAAGTAAGATCTTTATAAAAACAATCTTCGAGTTCTTTCTCATTTTCTTTTAATTTTTTTAATTCTTCTTTGTCGCTCTCATCAACTGAAGGAGAATTTAACCACTCCTCATATTTTACCATAAAATCCATAAATTTTTCCTCCTGATATTTTTAGGTTGTGTAAACTACACACCTTTTTTTCTATTTATTTTGTTACATTATTACCTGTTTTTATTGACTTAAATATGTTTTTGTAAAAAAAATTGTGATACCCCTCTATTTATTGTATAATTATTTACTCAAATAACCA
>RRZU012832747.1_pt1 | contig 13930 bp, 12 predicted proteins | sample 2165561 | NCBI WGS metagenome assembly RRZU01 (sample SAMN10456909, study PRJNA506462) | wastewater metagenome | isolation source: wastewater sludge | place: USA: Moscow, Idaho
TATTAAAAATTAGTAGAAATTTTAGTCAAGGAACTGGAGAGTTTGACACTATGCATTACAAGTCTAAGCAGAAATATATGCTCATTATTGAGGAGAAGGAATTGGAAGAAATAGAAAATATAGAAGATTTAGAAAAAGAGTATTATAAAACTATATATTAAATAAGGAGGAGTAATGTCAACAATAAAAGACCAAGAACTAATGATTTTGTAAGAGCTCGTTTATGTAAAGCAATGGAAAAATCAAAAGAGAAGGGGATGTATCCCTAATAAATGCAATTAGAAATTAGGAGTTAGTAATTAAGAGATTTAACCACGAGATTTACACGAGATTGTCAGAGATAAAATCAGCATAACTTTGTGTTTATTTAGTGGCTATGGAAAACAGATAGCAAATACTGATAATTAAATATTCAACAATAATGAGGAGATGATACTAATTAGAAAAATAAAAAAATATCTTTTATATGTGTTATTGCTTATATTTTTTCTTTCTTGTGGAAACCAAGAAAGTAAACAATATGAAGAAGTAAAAGAAAAAGCCTTAATTTATTTAAAGGAAGGGTATAATGAAGATTTTATTATTAAAGACATAAGGTATATCGAGCCTTCCAGAGTTTACGAAATGATGGTAGTCCCAAAAGATGATGATTATGCTGAATTTTATGTAAAAACTGGTGGAGCTAACTATGGAAATCATTTTGTAGATGATTATAAAAATGTAAAGGAAGCTAGAGAAGCTAGAGCCTTTTACAAAGAAAATGTTGCTCCATTGTTTCGAGATGTAAAAACAAGATTTTCTGGAAATTATGCATATTTAAAAAATGAAAAGCCAGAAAATTGGACTTTTAAAGATTTTTGGGAAAAAGCTCCAGATAAACTAGAACCTATAATATTTATATACATATTTCAAGATGTATTTGATGATGAAGTAAAAAAGAAAAGATTTTTAGAGGACGTTTTTAAACTGGTTACTTTTTTAAAAAATCAAGGAATAAAGCAAGCAGATATCCAGATTGAATGTTACGACGAGAAATTTTTTAAAGATAAGGATATAGACCACATATTAAAAATAAGTAGAAATTTCAGTCGAGGAACCGGAGAGTTTGATACTGTAGAATACTGGTATAAACAGAGATATGCTCTTTTAATAGAACAGAGAGAATTTCCAAAAATAAATACCGTTGAGGATGTGTCAAAAGAATATTATAAAGTTTATGAAAAAAATGAAGTATATAAAAAATAAGGAGGAACAATGTCAACAATAAAAGACGAAGAACTAATGATTTTGTCAAAACTTGTTTATGAAAAGCAATGGAAAATTAAAAGAGAAAGGGATGTAGTTCTTTCACCCATAATAAAGGATAATTAGAAATTAGTAATTAGTAATGACAGGGCTTATCAACTATCAATTATAAATTACCAATTGGATTATATGCCAAAGGCTATAAGGGGTTAAGCGTCCAACGCTTAAGAGGAGGATTTATGTTCAATTTAAAATCAAATTTTGTGCCAACAGGAGACCAACCTGAGGCAATTAAAAAACTTTCAGAAGGAATTTTGGAAGGGGAGAAAAACCAAATACTTTTGGGAGTAACAGGTTCGGGGAAAACCTTTACTATAGCTAATGTAATAAAAGAAACTGGAAGACCAGCCCTTATTATGGCTCCAAATAAAACTCTTGCAGCACAACTTTATGGAGAATATAAGAAATTTTTTCCAGAAAATGCAGTAGAATATTTCGTATCCTATTATGATTATTATCAACCAGAGGCTTATATACCAACAACAGATACCTATATAGAAAAAGATTCATCTATAAATGATGAAATAGATAAATTACGTCATGCGGCAACAGCTGCTCTTATGACAAGAAATGATGTTATTATAGTTGCTTCTGTTTCGGCTATTTATGGTTTGGGGTCTCCAGATGTTTATAGAAAGACTACTTTGAATGTTGATTTGAAAACAGGTATAGACCGTATGGAAATGATGAGAAAACTTATTTCTATTAGATATGAAAGAAACGATATAGAGTTTGAACGTGGAAAATTCAGGGTTAAGGGAGATATTATAGATATTTTTCCTTCATATATGGAAACAGCCTATAGATTTGAGTATTTTGGAGACGACTTGGAAGAAATATCAGAGATAAACCCTTTAACTGGACAAAAACTAAGAAGAAATATAGAAAGATTAAGTTTACTTCCTGCAAGTCATTATATTGCAGAAGAAGATGATATAGAAACTATATGCGAAAACATAAAAAAAGAAATGGAAGAACAAGTAGAGGTATTTACTAGAAAAAACTTACTTCTTGAAGCTCAAAGAATTAAACAAAGAACTGAATATGATTTGGAAATGATTAAAGAAATTGGTTATTGCAAAGGGATTGAAAATTATAGTAGATACCTTACAGGAAAACCAGCAGGGGAAAGTCCTTTTACTTTGCTTGATTATTTTCCAAAAGATTACCTTACTTTTATAGATGAATCACATATTACTGTATCGCAAATTGGTGGTATGTATAACGGAGACAGAAGCAGAAAAACTACCCTTGTGGAAAATGGTTTTAGACTCCCTTCGGCTCTTGATAATAGACCATTAAGATTTGATGAGTTTTTGGATAAATCTAATCAGCTTGTTTATGTTTCAGCAACTCCGGGAGATTATGAAGTAGAAAGAGCAGCTACAAATATAGCAGAACAGCTTGTAAGACCTACAGGAATCGTTGAGCCAGAAATTTATATAAAACCTACAGATAATCAAGTAGATGATTTATTAGAGGAAATTAGAAAAAGAGTTGAAATTGGGGAAAGAGTTTTGGTTACAGCTCTTACTAAAAAAATGTCTGAGGAATTGACAGATTATTATTTGGATTTTGGAATTAGAGTAAAATATATGCATAGTGATATTGATACTTTAGAAAGAACAGAAATAATTCGTGGACTTCGTAAGGGAGAATTTGATGTTTTGGTAGGGATAAACCTTTTGAGAGAGGGGCTTGATATACCAGAAGTTTCTTTAGTTGCTATACTAGAAGCTGACAAAGAAGGATTCCTGAGAAGTAGACGTTCACTTATACAAACTATGGGAAGGGCAGCTAGAAATATTAACGGTCAGGTTATTTTATATGCAAATAATATGACAAAATCTATGAAAGAAGCTATTTCGGAAGTTAAACGTAGAAAAGAAAAACAACTTCAATATAATATAGATAATGGAATTGACCCTAAAAATATAGTTAGGGAAATTTCAGAAGAAGTTCTGAACTTTGATTATGGGCTTGACCTTGAAGAAAAAGAAAGGCATCTTAAAAAGATTTATAAAAGCAAAGAAGAAATTGAAAAAGAAATCAAATCCCTTGAGAAAGAAATTAAAAAATTATCTAAAGAACTTGATTTTGAAAAAGCCATTGAAAAACGTGATGAGATGAAAAGGCTTAAAAATATACTGTTAGAAGTTTAGAAAGTGTAATTGGTAATTAGTAGTTAGAACTTTGGTGAAACAAAACAGATTCAATCTGGCAATTACTTGTGGTTGACCAGATTGAATCAATAAGAGTTCTTAAGTTGATTGTTTTAATTCTCCTTTCCCAAATAAAAAATGTTCAATTTCAAAATTTTATGTTGACAATCGGAAAGTAAAGTTGTATTATAAGTACAAAGTTAAACGTTTAAATAAGAGGTGAAAATTTGAAAAATATAACAATTAAAGATATAGCAAAAGAAGCGGGAGTTTCCACTGCTGCAATATCCTATTATTTAAACGGCAAAAAAAAACTAAAGGAAGAAACTGAAATCAAAATAGAAGCAGTAATAGAGAAACTTGGTTATCATCCAAACTTTGCTGCAAAGGCTCTTGCCACCAACAAATCAAAACTTATCGGCTTTGTATTAGCTAGTGGCTCTCTTGAGGACAACCCTTTTTATTCTACTTTACTTGCAGGAATGAATGCAGGAATTAAAGAATATCCTGAATATGATTTACTAATTGCCGGAAGTTTTGTAGAAGAAAATTTTGAAAAGGCCGTTATAAACTGGATAAAAAAACGTGGCCTTGATGCAGTAGTATTTATGGGGCTAAACGATAAAAAAATTATTGAATCATTGAATAACTTAGAAATACCAATATCCCTAATAGACCAAAATAATTATGACTTGGAAAATTTATATAGCATAACGATTGATGATGAACTGGGCGGATATTTAGGAACAAAACACCTTCTTAGCAGAGGTTATAAAAATATTGCTTTTATTGGAGAAGGATTAATTGGAGAAGTCACTAAAAAAAGATATCTTGGATATAAAAAAGCATTGACTGAAGTGGGAATAGAAATAAAAGAAGAAAATCTGTACAAAACAGAAATTTCCTATGAAGGCGGAATAAATATAGGTCGAGAACTTATGAACAGAAAAAACATTGATGCTATATTTGCCATAGCTGATATAGTTGCTATAGGGATTATGAGGTCGTATCTTTTATCGGGCTTTTATATTCCAAAAGATGTGGGACTTATAGGTTTTGATAACCTCAAGACAAGCAGTTATCTAACGCCTACTCTTACAACTATTGACCAGAATGTATTTATGAAGGGGAAAAAAGCAGTAGAGATTTTATTTCATAAAAATGAAGGAAAAAAGATAATTATACCAATAAACTTAATCAAAGGTGAAACAACATAAAGAAACTTAGGTTTCTTTAAATTTTATAATAAAGGTTAATCGGTTAACTAAAAGGAGTGGTTTACGTGTTGAAAAAGATTAAAGAAAATTTTGGCTTTGAGTTTTGGCAAAGATTTGCTAAAGCACTAATGGTAGTAGTTGCTGTTATGCCTGCAGCAGGAATAGCTATTGGACTTGGAAAACTTATCACTACAATTTCCGGAGATATAAGACTGTTTACTTATATTGGAAATATTGTTGAATCTATTGGTTGGGTTGTTATAGTTAATTTACCAGCTCTATTTGCAGTAGCAATAGGGGGAACTTGGGCTAAAGAAAAAGCAGGTGGAGCTTTCGCGGCATTTTTAGCATATTTAGTAATGAATCAAACTATTGGTACTTTAAGTGCTAATATACTTGGAATCTCTCAAGGAGAATTATTAACAGATGCTAATAAATATAAAGATTTATTTACAAGCACTTTAGGATTTACAACTTTACAATTAGGAGCCATAGGTGGTATAGCTTCTGGGTTTTTAGGAGCAAATCTTTATAACAAATACCATGCTTTTGATAAATTACCAAATGCTTTGTCATTCTTTAATGGGAAAAGATTTGTGCCAATTATAACTCTTTTCTGGGGAGCAGTAATGGGAGCTATAGCCGTATTTGCTTGGCCACCAGTACAGACTTTAATTAACAAAATGGGACTAATTATAGCTAATCCAAATAGTGCTTTAGCACCTATTGCCCCTTTTGTTTACGGAACTTTAGAAAGATTACTTCTACCTTTTGGGCTTCATCATATGATTACAATCCCAATAAATTACTCTGAAGTTGGAGGAATTTATACAAGTATTTATGATGGAACTGTGGGAGCAGGGCAAGATTTAGCCTTTAGAGTATGGGTAAGCGATATGATTAAAGCTAGTGGGAATTCAGATATTCAAAAACAAATAATGGATAGCTATGTGCCGGGAAGATTTAAAGTAGGACAAATAATTACAGCAATGGGTTCACTTATTGGAGCAGGATTTGCAATGCTTCATTCGATACCAAAAGAAAAAAGACTAGCTTATACTTCAATGTTTGTTGGTGCTATGGGAGCAGTTTTTGTTGCAGGTGTTACTGAGCCAATAGAATTTATGTTTATGTTCATATCGCCACTATTATTAGGGCTTCACGCTTTATTAACTGGAATTGCATTTATGTTACCTGATTTACTTATGAAAATATTTGGTGAGCCTGTAATGACAGTTCATTCTTTTGGATTAATAGAATTTTTCTTAAATGGGGTTGTACAAGTAGGATTCCTATCAGGACATCATATTCAATGGATTAGCGTATTACTTGCTTCAGGATTATTTGGATTTATTTATTATTTCTCTTTCAAATATGTAATCAAAAGATTTAACATTATGACACCAGGTAGAGTAGATGAAGCTATTGAAGAAAAAACAGAAAGTAAAAAAGTTAATGGAGAAGAAAAACCTCTTTTGGTTATTGAAGCTTTGGGAGGATTAGATAATCTACATGAAGTAGATGCTTGTATGACAAGACTTAGAGTTACTGTAAAAAATCATGAAAAAGTAGAACATGATTCAGTATTCAAAGCCCTTGGAGCAGCAGGAGTTATAAAAAAAGATAAAGGTATTCAAATAATATTTGGACCAGAAGCTGATGTACTAAAAAGTAAAATTAACCTTATAAGAGAGGGTATGTAATGGAAATGTCTTTACTTACTCTGAATCTTCACGGGTGGCTTGAAGAAAATCAAATGGATAAATTTGAGAAAATTGCAGAGTTTATTTATAAAAATGAAATTGATATTATTGCTTTTCAAGAAGTAAATCAACATAAAGACAAAGAATTGACTTATGATAATATAAGAATAGACAATCCTTCTTTGATAATTAAAAATTTTCTACAGGAAAAAAATAAAGCATATAATTTCGTTTGGGATTGGGCTCATTATGGTTATGATGTTTATGAAGAAGGAGTAAGTGTACTTACAAAATGGAATATTGAGAAAAGTACCAGTAAGTATGTTTCTATAAATGATGATGTTACTATGTGGAAGAGCAGAAAGGCAATTAAAGCAACAGTTTCAAAGAATGATAAAAAAATGAATATAATAAGTTGCCATCTTGGATGGTTTGGAGACCAGGAAGACCCTTTTGAAAAGCAAATTGTAAATTTGGATAAGTTTATAAAAGAGGATGAAGGACTAACTTTTGTACTGGGAGATTTTAATAATCCAGATGACAGTAAAGGTTATGAGCTTATAAAAAATATTGGTTTAAATGATTTGTATCAAAACAAGGACAAAGGTCATACAATAATAGAAAATATTGCAGGCTGGGAAGATAATAAAAAAGGTTTAAGAATAGACTACATTTTTGCCAATGAAAAACTTGAAGTTTTGGATAGCAAAGTTATTTTTGATAAAGAAAGAGTTTCAGACCACTTTGGTGTAATGGTAAAAGTGAAAATATAGTAAAAGTAGAGTAATAAAATAGTAAAAGCCCCTTTGGATTTAGGAAACTAGAGACTAAGGGGCTTTTAATTCTCTTATAAAAATTGTAAAATCCTAGATTATAGGGTACAATATAAGTATAGTTTACGATAAAAACTTTACGAAATACTTGGAGGAATTATGGAATTTGGAATGAAGATTTTTTTGATATTTATCTTAATAGGGGTTAGTGCTTTTTTTTCAATGTCTGAAATTGCTCTTGCAGCTTCAAGAAAAATAAAATTAAGACTACTTGCAGATAATGGGAATAAAAATGCTTCAAAGATTTTGGATTTGCAAGATAATCCCGGCATATTTTTCACTGTTGTTCAAATTGGACTAAATGCAGTAGCAATCTTGGGAGGGATAATAGGTGAAGGGATACTTAATCCTTATATAATAAATTTTTTAAGTAATTATCAGTCAATTTCAGAAAAAAGAGTGGGAACTATTGCTTCAGTATTTTCTTTTATATTTGTTACTGCTTGCTTTATTGAATTTGCTGACTTAATACCCAAACGTATTTCAATGGCTTATCCAGAAAAAATTGCATTAAAAATAATAAAACCTATGGTTTTTCTCATGTATCTATTTAGACCAATAGTTCTTATATTTAATGGCTTGGCAAATGGAATTTTTAGAGTATTTAATATTCCTCAAACTAAAGAAGAAATTATAACTTCTGAAGAAATAATTGCAGTATTTAATGCAGGAGCAGAAGCGGGAATAGTACAGGAAAAAGAACATCATTTAATTGAAAATGTATTTGAACTTGAGCACAGATGGGTGTCATCTGCTATGACTCCGAGAGATAATATAATTTACTTTATTTTGACTGAAAGTGAAGAAAAAATAAAGGATAAAATCTCTAATTTTCCCCATTCTAAATTCTTAGTTTGTGAAAGAGATATGGATTCTGTATATGGATATGTAGATGCCAAAGATATTTTACCAAGGATATTGAAAGGAGAGCTTAGTGGTCTCCAAAATATAAGAGAAATAACCAAAAGATCTTTACTCATTATACCAAATACCCTTACTTTAAGTGAGGTATTGGACAGATTTAATGAAAGCAGAGAAGATTTTGCTGTAATATTAAATGAATATGCCCATGTTGTAGGACTAATTACTTTAAGTGATGTAATATCTACCCTTATGGGTGATTTTGTATCTCCTCTACAAGATGAGTATATAATAAAAAGAGGAGAAAACTCTTGGCTTATAGATGGATTAACAGCTATAGAAGATGTAAAAAAAGTTCTTGATATAGACGAATTTCCAGAAGAAGATAGTTATGAAACTGTGGCAGGTTTTATGATGTATATGCTTAAATCAATTCCTAAGAAAACAGCAAAAGTTAGTTTTTCTGAATATACCTTTGAGGTTGTAGATGTTGATAATTATAAAGTGGATCAATTACTTGTAACTAAAAATTCAGAGCCTAAGGAGGAGTAATGATAGAAATAAATAATTTATCCAAGAAATTTTGGGATAAAACTTCTGGAGAATTTTTTGCTGTGAAAGATGTAAACTTAACCATAAATAAAGGAGAAATCTTTGGATTACTTGGCCCAAACGGTGCAGGAAAAACAACACTTTTGCGTATGCTTATTGGAATACTAAAACCTAGTAGTGGAGATATAATTTATGATAATCTTTCACTTTTGGGAAATGAAGAATATATAAAAGGTAAAGTATCTTTTCTTTCAGAGAATACTAAACTTTATGAAAAATTAAGCATAGATGAAGTTCTAAATTATTTAGGTCAATTATATGAAATACCGGTAAGTATATTTGAAGACAGAAAATATGAATTATATAAAACTTTTCAAATGTTTGATTTTAAAGATAAAGCTATAGGAAAGCTTTCAACAGGCCAAAAACAAAAATGTTCCATTGCAAGAGTTATGCTTAATAATCCTGAAATTTATATACTTGATGAACCTACTTTGGGATTAGATGTGATAACTTCTAGAAGTATTATTGATTTTATCAAAAATGAGGCTAAAAATGGCAAAACAATAATATTTAGTAGTCATTACATGGAAGAAGTAGAAGCATTGTGTGACAGAATTTGTCTTTTTCATAAAGGAGAAATCCTTGATATAGGAACCTTAGATGAATTTAGAGAAAAGAATTATGGTAACAATTTGAGAGAAATATTTCTTAACCATATAGATAAACTTGAAGGTGGCGCAAATGAATAAAATTTTTACTATTTACAAAAAAGAACTAAAAGAAATATTTAAAGATAAAAAAGCAATTTTTATGACTATATTTTTTCCTATAATCCTTTATCCTAGTCTAATTGCTATTTCTACTTTTTTATCCCTAAAAGGTCAAGACCGAGTGGATAAAACAGTAAATACAATAATTATAGAAAAAACAGTAGAAAAGAATTTTATAAATGAAATTACCAAAGATTCAGATTTTAAAATTATAGATAAAGAAAACTATGAAAAAGCTATAGAAAATAAAGAAGCTGATTTGTATTTAAGTTTTGATAAGGATAAAAAACTATTTAGTATATATTATAATAGTACTAAGGATGAAAGCAAAAGCGCCCTAGACAAAATAGATAAACATATAAAAAAATATAAAGAGAAAAGCCAAAATGCTTTTTTGAAAGAAAAAGGAATTTCAGAGAATTTCTTGAAGATTTATGATATAGAAGAAAAAAATCTTGCAAGTAAAGAAAAAATAGCCAATCAAATATTGGGTATAATTTTCCCACTTATTATTTTATTACCTCTTGTAGGTTCTATTATGTATAGTGCACTAGACCTCACTTGTGGAGAAAAAGAAAGAAAAACCATAGAGACTCTTTTTATACTTCCTGTAAAAAGTGAAAGTATTATGCTAGCCAAACTTCTTGCAGTCATTAGTATGGGAGTTTTTGGAACTATAATCAACTTCTTAGGAATGTCACTTAGTTTTCTTATAGCAAAAAGTTTTGTAAAGGAACTCAATGATTTCCTAGGACAAGGACTTGATTATGGATTTATTTTTAAATGCTTAGTTATGACTATACCACTTATTTTTATAGTTTCTGGAGTAGGGCTTATTGTAGGGCTTTTATCAAAAGACTATAAAGAAGCTCAGAATTATGTTACTCCTGTATATTTGGTACTTATTCTTCCAGTATATTTTGTTACTAGTCCCGGATGGGCCTTAGAAGGAATCATGACTTATATACCGGTATTAAATGTATTTTTATCTTATAAAGATTTAAGTTTGGGAAATGTATCTTTTACTCAAATGTTTCTTGTATTATTAACTAATATAGGTTTTGCAACTGTGGTACTCATAGTTTTTGCAAAATTATTCAACTCAGAAACAATTTTATTTATTGACGAAAAGGGCTTTAATTTTTCTCTAAAGAGAATTAAAGCTATTGAAAAAAAAGGACTGGAAGTATCAGAAATCATAGTTTTTTACTTTATAATGATGATGCTTCTTGTAAGTTTGGGAGGATTATTGCAACTAAAGTTGGGAGTAACAGGGCTTTTTCTCACTCAAGTTTTACTTATAATGTTACCTTCTATAGCTCTTATACGTTTCTTGAATTTAGACTATAAAAATTTATTTCCCATAAAAAAAGTAAAGTTATTCGATACTGTTGGAGCAATCGGATTTTGGTTTATAGTGCTTATGTTAGTTGGAATAATTACTAGTATACAATTGAAGCTTTTTCCTTCACAGTTGAATGATTTAGAACTTCTAAATAAATTTATGCTAGATACTAAACTTTGGGAAAAAATACTTATATTTTCCCTCACTCCAGCTATTTGCGAAGAAATTCTTTTTAGAGGTCTTATATTTGGAAGCCTAAAAGAAAAAATGAATATGAAATATGCAATAATTTTATCTGGTTTTTTATTTGGTTTATTTCATCTTTATCCGGGGAAAATTTTGTCAACAGCCCTTTTAGGTATGTTATTTGCCTATGTGGTAGCTAGAACAGGTTCAATAATTACAGCAATGATATTACATTTTATCAATAATTCTTTTTCATTATTATTAGGTAGTAATATTAAAGTTTTGGAACAAAATTTAATTCTTTCTGGAATAATAGGATTTGTCATGCTGTTTCTTAGTATAATAGGCTTTCTTTGGTTCTCTCAAAATCGTAAAATGAGGTGATTTTATGAAAAAAGTTTATTTGTTTTTATTTGTTTTATGTTTTTTATCAGCTTGTAATTTTTTGAAGAAAGAAAAACCAGATAATTATAACGATAATAAATTTATTACTAGAGAGGTTGAATTCCCTAGCTATAAAGGAAGATTAGCTGAAAAATCCCAGAAAATTATAGATGGGGTGACTAAATCAACTTTTATTGTATCTTACGATGAACTTAATGGGGCAGAGACAATTTGGCATATAGAAAATAAAGGTAAAAGCAAAGTTACTCTTTATTTTACATCTAGAATAAATAAAGGAAAGGTTAAAGGAGTTTTTATTAATGATAAGAATTTGGTTGCCAATGTTTTTTCTGAAGATATAAAAGATGGTCTGGAATTAGGCCTTGGAGACGGAGTTTATAGAATTAAGCTTGTAGGGGATAAATTTAGTGGAAAAGTAAATCTAACTCTTATTGGTGAAGGGGATATGAAGGTTTATTTAACAGAGAAATAGGCAAAGATAGAGGTTTTCTATAAAAAACATTTTACTTTGGACTACGCGTCCAAACCTCGTAAACGGAGGACGTTTAATCCCTTATAAATTGTAATTTTAAAATTTACTTCGAATTATAAGGTGTCCAGCAACCATTGCTGGTCGGGTTTGGGCAGACGCCCAAGGTTTAAATCTTTACTTTTTCCTTAAGTTGATGACCTTTGGATGTAGACTTAGCAGATAAAATTTACTCTAATATTGACTTTTTTCGTATACAATAGTATAATTTTTAAGGAAATATAAGGAGTGATGTAAATGAAAAAAGTAGAATTATTAGCACCAGCAGGAAATATGGAAAAATTACAAATGGCTTTTCATTATGGTGCTGATGCAGTTTTCTTAGGTGGAAAAATGTTTAACCTAAGAGCTGGGAGTACAAATTTTGAAGATGATGAACTTAGAGAAGCGGTAACTTATGCTCACAGTATAGGTAAAAGAGTGTATGTAACTTTAAATATAATAGCTCATAACAATGAACTGGAATTATTAGGGGATTACGTAAAGATTCTTGAAGAAATTGGAGTAGATGGAGTTATTGTTGCAGATTTGGGAGTTTTCCAAGTTGTTAAAGAAAATTCAAATCTTCCAATAAGTGTAAGTACTCAAGCATCAAATACAAATTGGCGTTCGGTAAAAATGTGGAAAGAACTTGGAGCAAAAAGAGTTGTTCTAGCTAGAGAAATTTCTCTTGAGGACCTTGCTGAAATAAGATTTAAAGTTCCTGATATAGAAATCGAGGTTTTTATACACGGAGCTATGTGCATAGCAATTTCTGGAAGATGTCTGCTTTCAAACTATATGACAGGAAGAGATGCAAATCGTGGAGATTGTGCCCAAGCCTGTAGATGGAAATATAAATTAGTAGAAGAAAAAAGACCTGATGAAGAGTTTCCAATTTATCAAGATGAGCATGGAACTCATATATTTAACTCAAAAGATTTATGTAGCATAGAAATTATAGATAAAATCTTAGATATAGGGGTAGATTCCCTTAAGATTGAAGGAAGAATGAAGGGAATTTATTATGTAGCTAATGCCGTAAAAACTTATAGAGAAGCTCTGGATAGCTATTATAGTGGGAATTATGAATATAATCCAAATTGGCTTACAGAGCTTCAAACGATATCTCACAGATTATATACTGAAGGTTTTTATAATGGTAGACCAGACCATACAGCTCAAAACTATAATGACAGAAATTCATATTCGCAAACTCATAAATTAGTTGCAAAAGTAATAGGAAAAGAAGAAGATGGGGCGATTATTCTTGAAATAAGAAATAGACTTACAGTAGAAGATGATGTAGAAATTTTAACAGCTAAAGGTGAACCTAAAAAAATCAAAATTGATAAATTTATAATGAAAAAAACAGGAGAAGAACTAGAAGCTGTTAATACAAATGCCATTGTAAAAATTTATACAGATGAAAACTTAGAAATAATGGATATGTTTAGAATGAAACTTAACGAAAACGAGGCGTAATTGCCTTGTTTTTTATTTTGAGTTTTTTGTACAAAAAATTAGTATTTTTTTAAAAGTGTTCATAATTTTAGCATAAAGATAGTAAAAAAAGAATAAATTTCTTGACGAGGAGGAAAAACTATGATAAGTTGTACGAATTAAATAGATATATTTTATGTATAATGATTTAGTAAAGTACATAAAGTAGAGGGAGAGAATATGAAAAAAATTGGTCTATTGGGAAAATTAATATTAGGAATTTTGGGAGGAACTGTATCTGGAAAAAATTCTTTCAAATGCATAAAAAATTATTTACCGGCTTATTTTATAGCTCTTGGAACTCAGTCTTCAGCAGCAACAATTCCAGTAAGCATGGAATGTGCTAGAAAAAATGAAATTTCTGAAGAAGTTGTGGATTTTGTTGTACCTTTGGGGGAGGTAAGTACGGGGCTTTGCCCCGAGCCCCTAAAAACATGGTAAATTCCTGTTAATCCTAAAGGAAAACAAGCATTTTATACTTTGCATAATTTCAGTTAATTAAATCAAAAAATAGCAGAAACCTTAAAAAGGTTTCTGCTATTTTAATATTCCCAATCAAGTATTCTAGAATAAATAA
>RRZU010092038.1_pt1 | contig 13929 bp, 8 predicted proteins | sample 2165561 | NCBI WGS metagenome assembly RRZU01 (sample SAMN10456909, study PRJNA506462) | wastewater metagenome | isolation source: wastewater sludge | place: USA: Moscow, Idaho
ATATTATATTAGATGTCTTAAAAGATAAAAAAATATCAGCCCTTGAACTTGCAAATTTAATTATGAAATCTCAAAGTGAGTATCAAAGAGTTTCAAATAATATTTGGAAACTTGTGGCTCGAAATATTTTAAAAACTGATTTAGAAAATGAAAAAGTTACTATGAAATCTATCCTGGAGATAAATAATGGGAGTAATTAAATTTAATATAAACTCAAAAATATTTTATGAAGATAATGAATATATCATAAAAAGTTATCCTTCTGTTGATAAAGTTTTATTAAAACAGATTAGTAGTCCCTATAAAGAAATTATTGTAAAAGTAAATGATTTAATAAAAGATTCTAAAAACACAAATGAACCTGAAAAATCACAAGTAGAGTATGGTGATAAAGCTCTAGATAAAGCAAAAGAAAAGTACGAAATAATTAAACCTTTACTTGAAATGGATAATAGAACAGCTAAAGATGTAGAAAAACGAGCTAAAAGATTTAAAAAAGGTATAGCAACTCTTTATAGATGGATTGAAACTTTTGAGAAATATGGAACAGTTAGTTCCTTAGCTGGAAATAGAGAAAATTGTGGAGGTAAAGGAAAATCTAGATTTCCTCATGAAACAGAGGAAATTATAAATACAATAATCAATGAAGTTTATTTAGATGAACAACAATTGCCATTTTCAAATATTTACAATGTCATAGTTAATGAATGTAAAAAATTTAATGTTCAGATTCCTAAAAAAGGAGCAATCAGAAATCGGCTTAATAATATCAATCCCAAGTTAATTGCAAAACATAGAAAAAATATTAGTGTAAGAGAAACCAGAGGAATGCCTGGAAAATTCCCTGAAGTAAAATTACCTCTTGATGTTATACAAATAGATCATACTAAAGTTGATGTAATTTTAGTTGATGAGGAAACAAGAGAAGAAATAGGAAGACCCTTTATTACTGTTGCTATTGATATGTATAGTAGAATGATTTATGGATTTTATATTTCGTTAAATGCTCCTAGTTATTTTAGTGTGGGACAATGTTTTTTAAATGCAGTATTACCAAAAGATGATTTTTTGAATCAACATGGTATAAAAGGAGAGTGGCCAGTTTATGGTTTACCTCGTAAAATTCACATGGACAATGGAAAAGATTTTACGTCGATAAGCTTACATAGTTTTTGTAGCGAATTTGGTATTGAGGATATCTATCGTCCAGTAGCACGTCCTGAATTTGGTGGTGCCGTTGAGCGTGTTATCGGTACTTTTATGAAAAAAACACATGAATTACCAGGAAGCACATTTTCAAATATATTTGAAAGAGGTAAATATAAATCTGGTAAAAAAGCAGCTGTAACGGTTTCTGAATTAGAGAAGTGGTATCTTGATTTTATAATAAATGTGTATCATAAAACAGTACATAGTTCTTTAGGTATGACACCTGAAGAGAAATTTTATCAAGGTTTACTTGGAGTTGGTGATGAAAAAGAAATACCATTTTTACCAATAGTACCTGCTGATACTATAAAATTTAGAATGTCATTACTGCCAAAAATAAAAAGAAGTGTTCAAAAAAATGGAATAACTATTGATTATATTACTTATTTTTCCGAAACTCTTAGAAAATATATAATTCCATCTCAATATAAAAAATTAAAACCTGATTTGATAAATGAAGTTGATTGTAGAAGAGACCCAAGAGATATTAGTAAAATCTATGTTTATGATGAAGATATTAAAGATTATATAATAGTACCATATGCTGATATACGAAGACCAGCTATGAATTTAACGGAACTAAGAAAATCTATAAATGAAGCAAAAAAAGCTATTACTGGTAGGGAACTTGAACCACATGATATTTTTGAAGCACATGAAAGATTAAATCAATATATTTTAAATGCTAAAAAAGAAACTAAGTCTGTTAGAAGACAAAAAAGTACGAAAAAACATCAAGAAAAAACAATGGAATATGAATCAAAAGTATTAGATGTTACTCCTAAATCTGAATCTAAATTAAATTTAGAAAAACAATTTAATGAAGAAGATGACTCTGATTATGAAATCTACGAAATAGGCTAATTTATGAATGAGAGAAATTTAACAGATGAAGCTTTTGAATATTTAAGCAAAAGTGATGAAGAGAGAATTGTTTATTGTAAAAAAGACCATTGGATTGGTTATGGTGCTGCTGTTAAATTAGTAGAAATTTTAGAAGATAAATTTTTAGATCCACCACAAATGAGACACGAAGGATTACTAATATATGGAGATTCAAATAATGGTAAAACTGCAATTCTCAAAAGAATGTATGAGTTACATAAAACAAAACTTGATTATGTAACAAAAGATGGTGAGGCTATTTATGAGATACCAATAATATATTTTCAAGCACCAACAATTCCTGATGAAAGTAGATTATATAGTTTAATATTAGAAGAATTATGCGTTCCACAACATAGAGTTGACAAAGTTGCAATAAAAGCTCATCTTGCGAAACATCATTTAAATAAATTAGGCACTAGAATGATATTAATAGATGAAATACATAGCTCATTAAGAGGAAATTTAAATAAACAAAGAACTTTTATTGATGATTTAAAGCAATTAAGTAATAGTTTATCCTTAACTATTGTTTTGGCTGGTACTAGAGAAGCTTATTCTGCATTATCAATTGGAAATGAAACAAGTACAAGATTTCCAGCACTTGAACTGCCTAGATGGAATAATGATAAAAAGTTTAAATCATTTGTGGCAACTTACGAGAGATGTTTGCCTCTTAAAATAGCTTCAAATATGGCTGAAAATCATGAACTTATAAATGCTTTATTTTTTAACTCTGAAGGTTTGATTGGTAAAACTGTAAATTTATTAAAAAAAGCTTCTATAAAAGCTATTAAATCGAAAAGAGAATATATCACCGTTGATGATATAGAATATTTACCAAAGTTATAAAATGGCAAAGAAAAAAAGAGATAATACTTGGATTCAAGACTATTTCTTTTTAATAGTACCTAGACCATTAAAAAATGAGCTTTTAAGTTCTTGGCTTACTAGAGTTGCTATTGAACATAGAAGAAAATTATCTATTTTTTTAAGTTTGTATATAAAAAAAGAAGGCTCTTCTATATCTAGAAATGATATAGATTTTTTATATGATGAAAAACTATTCGAAGTTTTAGTAAATAAAAGTAACTTAATTAAAGAAGATATTTTTAAAATGTCATTAAGAAGTGAAGAAGGTTACCTTTATTCTTGTAATATTAATAGTTTATATCCCCCAAATCAAATAAGAAAACTTGTAGATAAAAGAAAACATTATGGGTTAATGTATTGTCCAAAATGTTTAGCTGAAGATGAAATACCCTATTTTAGGAAAGAATGGAGATACCAGTTTTATAATATTTGTACCAAACATGAAATTTTTTTAACAGATAAATGCTGGGTTTGTTATGAAAGAATTAATTTTTCAGCAATAAAACATAACAAAAGTTTAGCAATTTGCAGTAAATGTGAAAAAGATTTAAGTACTACACTTTTTAAAAAAATTCAATCTAACTATGAGTATGGAGTAACAGCTGTAAAGTGGTTTGAAAATGGTTTAAATAGAGGCTTTTTTACAATCAATAATCAAAAAGTCTACTCAGTTTTTGTATTTGATAGTTTTAAAAGATTTATTTATTTACTTGATAGAAAAGAAAATTTGATTTTAGATGATTTCCCTTTGATTAATGAATATAAAAATCTTTGTAAAAAACTTGAAAACTATAATTCAAAAAAAGTAAGTATGATTTATAAAGATTTTTTTCTAACAGCAATGATTTACTTTTTATTTCAAAATCTTCCAAATAATCTTCAAAAATTTGCAAAAGAAAATAGTATCACTTATAGAGATTTTTTACATGGATTTAAAGATGCTTCTTTTTGGTATAAAAATTTAATCTTTGATTTAATACCAATGGAAAATAAAAAAGGTAGAAAAATAGTTGAAAGTGAAGTTCTAGGAGCAATGAAATACTTAGAAAGTATTAGGAAACGAGTTAATATTATAAATGTTGCTGAAATTGTTGGATGCCACCCTAGTATTCATAAAGGATTTACTAAAATTTATAAATATATAAATAAGTCAAACAAAAGGTAAATTATTATAGTGGGATGACCCCTAAAAAGTAGACATAAAACAATTCAGTTAATTAAAACAACAATTTAGAGAAAATTCTTTAATATTTATAGGTAACATAATGGAATAAATATATTTATGTAATTGTTTTATTTTTCCAGTATATTATAAAAAATTTGAATTTCCTAAATTATATGAAATTCAAATATGTCATTAATATCAAATTTTAAATATTTTTGGATAAGTGGATCGGTAGAAATATTTGTTTGATTAAATAAATATAAATCTACATTATAATTTGGAAACTTATTAATAAAATTATCACTCTTGAATATTTTTTCAAATCCTTCAAGTTTATTTCTAGTATTTTCAGTTCCCTTTTTGATTCCTTTTGGATCAATAAACTTAATATAATACTGTTCTTCTTTTTTTAACCAAAATATAAAATCTGGAAAGAACTTTGAAATAGATGATGTTTCATAGTCAATATATGGAATATAAATACTATCAATATTTTGTTGTATTTTACTAAAATACCAATTATCATAAGATTTTAAAAAATTATCACTTTTTGTCAAATATTCTTCTAGCTCATTAATAAAAGTGATTTCGCTTTCTTCATTAATTATATTTTTAAAGAAATCATTTTCATTCTTATCTTTTAATAAAATCGGAGTATAAAAGTGTTCTTTAATATTTTTAATATCAATAAGTTTATATGTTTTTCTTACACTTTTTGAACCTAGATTAGCTATTTCATCTGTATACTCATCGATAGAAATTTTTCCATCAGTTAATTGTTTTTTCAAACTTAAAATTTTATCTTCTTTATTGATAGAAAAATTTAATATATCTTCTTCTATATCTTCTCTTGAAATATTTTGTTTTTTAATTTTTTCAATATTTACTTTTATTTCCGTATAATGCTTTATTTCATCATCTAATTCGATAAAATAAGAAACATCTTCAATCTTAGAGTTAAAAAACCTGTCAATTTTATTAATTACTTCTATTGGATCAAGGATACTCACATCTAATCCATTAAAAATAAAATATTTTTCTGATTCATTAGAGCTAATCTTATTAAGTGTATGAAGTGCTAAATCTCTTGACTTTGCGATATCTACTAAATTCATTAATAAAACATTCTCTGATGTATCACTAATAAAATCCAATACTTTATTAAATTCTTTTTTAGAGATATTGTATTTTACAATTTGTTTTTCTTCTATCTTACTGTATTTCGGAATATATAATGGCATATTGATTTTTTTATTTTTTCTAATACCATTAAGCTTCTCAAATTTTTCATTTTCAGTAGGAAGTTCATTAAAAATAGTTTCAATGTCTTTTTTAGATGTTGCAAATATATATAGAGATTCTAAAGGATTATTAAAATTCTTCAATTCATTTGAAACTTTAAATTCATCTTCTTCACTAAATGATAAATTAGAAATTCTTTTTCTTAAATTAGGCATTGGCTCAATTCTTACACCTCTACCTATAGTTTGCATTACATATTTTCTTGCATCTTTACTACCAATATTTAAGAAATTAATAACATTTGGACGATTACTATCCCATCCTTCACTAAATATTTTACTACCCATCAAAATATTAATACTGCTATCTTTTTCATTAATACTATCAAAATAACCAATATCATCTAAATCTTCTGTAATGTCATAGTCATACAGAATACCATTGCTCCAGCTACTAATATCACTAATCTTTAATAATCCAAAATACGAACTTTCAGAAGATGTTTTAATTTTAAAAAGTATTTCATCTTTAGAAGCTGTTTTTTTGCATTCTATGATTCCTGTTGAATTTGAATTAAACACATTTTTTAAAACATCTTCATAACTAATATTTCCAAGACTATCTAAAAAATTATTGTCTATTTCTTCATCACCAAAAATATACTCTCTATTATTAAAAAGTTTTTGTATTAGTTCTTGTTTTAACAATTCAAAATTTGATGGTTTTTCTTTTGCTACTTCTATAAGTGTTCTAAAATATAATTTTAAATCTGCATTTTTTATATTAACTGTATTCGCAACAGTTATCATTAATGGATTATGATATGCTTTTTTATTTATAAATTGAATACTTTGATAATTTTTTTTAATTCCACTAAACAAGATACATGATTTGATTAAAGTGTCTTTTTTATCACTAATATCAAACTCATCATTTTTCTTATTAAAACCTTTATATTCTTCATCTACAATTTTAATATTTTTTCCATAACCAGCTTCATTAAATTTAGCCAAATTAAAATTATATACCGTACTTAATTTATCAATACTATCAACAAAAGTAGCTGAAAAATTAAATATAAAACCATTTTCAGCCATTTCGTTATAATAATTCTTTTTTAAACTAAGTTCTGCTTGCCCCTTATGTGCTTCATCAAGTATTATATACCATTTACCTTTATTAACATAATTTTCATAATTAAGCCTCTTTCCATCACTATTCTTTGAAACATTTGATTCATTATCTATTAAATCACTTCTATAATAGAAAACTTTCATTCCTTCAAAAGAAAATAAATTTTCATTTTTTACTTTTTCATAATCTTTTAGAGAATATAAATCTATCTTAAAATTTGAGTATCTATTAAATTCTTCAATATGCTTTTTTACTTGTACTAAAATTTTATCTGTTGGTGCAAGTATCAATATATCATTTTCATCTACATACTTTTTCTTCGAAAGAGCATATAGTATTTCTATTAACTTAATCATTACGATACTTTTACCACTACCTGTAGCCATCCAGAAACTAGCACGATTAAGTATTTTTGAAATTGTTATGTTATCTTTTTCATATTTTGATTCATCAAAACCTTTTTGTAGATAATAGTTTTTTAGTTTTAATTTGTCATTGTAATACAATTCTAAAATAACAATAATATTTTGTAATGCTTGTTGCTGATATGGGAAAAGCGAAATATTTGATGAAAAATTGCATAAATTAATTTCATTATAAATATCAATTTTATTTTGTTTTTCTTCTATTAAATCAGTTGCTATTTTTTGTAAAATATTCACCACTATAAACTCCAAACTTTTAATGCTACTTCTGCCATTTCAAACTGTCTTGTTTTAATATTTTCAAAATTCCAGAAATTATAACTAGTAAGACTCTTTATTGCTGAATTTGCTGAACTATATGTTAATCCAAACTGATTATTTTCATAAAAATCTGCTTTCTTAGTTACAAAATCTTTATTTGATGCGTTCTCATTATCTTCTTTTGATAATAAAGTATAATTTCCTAATCTATATACTAAATTATATTGTATAGAGCTATTTGGTTCAATATGTTCTACAGAAGCATTACTAGTTCCAATAATATAGTTACTATTTGTTATGTAATTTTCTAATTTATATAAAATATATCTTACAGTTTGGTCAGGCTTTTCTCTTGAATATTCAATTGAACGATATGCAAATGAATATTTAAATTCTTCATCATCAATAATAAATTCACTTAATTCGGTTTTAAATTTAGTCATTGTATCTACACTTTTATCGGTAATTTGCTTAGCTAAGAAATAAAATTTTTCAAGTAATTTATTTTCGTCTTTTTGACAAATTACAACATATCTAAAAATAAGTGATTCTATAAAATTAAAGGCTGAAATTCTAAGTTTTTTTGGAAAATAATTTAAAATAGGTATTAATAAAACTTTAAATAAATGACTATTTTTATAACTTTTTATAATCCTAACATTATTAATCCAACGAGCATCTCCTTCCCAAACTATATTCGAAACATCACTTAACTTTTTATACCAAAAAACATATCTTCCTAATCCTTCTAAGAATCCTTCTATATCAACTTTTTCAACTACATTTCCTGTAATCTCTTTTAAAAGTTTTTTTCTATTATTAGAACTTTTATAATATGATTGGAAAATATTTTCAAATTGTTCAGATTGATAATCCCCCATAAATTGTTTCCATTCAGAAGTAATAAATGTAGATAATTCTTCATCTGACTTTGCTAAATCTAATAAATAATTTTTAACTAAATCTGAAATATTTAAATCAATACCTCTTGCATTCAATGTTTCGAAAATCAAATAAGGATTCGTTTCATTATCGATAGTTATTATTACAAAAAATAATTTATTTAATACTCTTAACATATTAAAATCAGTTGTTACTTGATTAAAAAGATTTTTATTTTCAAATTTCTTTTTAAAAAACTGATATGCAGTTTCTATATTTTTTGACTCAGAATTGTTAATAGTTCTTTGTCCACGATTATATACTTTTCTAAATATAGACTCATAAACATTATCCTTATCATTTAGAATAATTCTATTCTTTAAAATATTTTCTATATAGTTAAATTTTAAACTATGATAAACGTCTCTAAATGCAAAAAGAAAAAGAGTTAAAGTTATAAGTCTCTGTTGTCCATCAACAATTTCAAATATTCCAGAATTAGTTTTTAATAATATTGTTCCCATAAAATGTGGCTTATAATCTAATTTTATAATATTTAAAATATCATTATAAAAATCTTCCCACTCATGTTCACTCCATACATAGCCTCGTTGATATGCTGGTATAGTTATTCGACCATTACATTCAATAACTTTAGGATAGTTTCTTTTATAGGTGCTAAACATATTTATTCCTCAAAATCAAAGCCAAAAAGCTTATCTTTTTCATTTAAATTTCTTCTAACAAATTTATTTAAATCTATTTCACAATGCTTTTGAGCTTCTTCAAATTTTGTATCACTTATAGAACAAATATACTGTTTAAGATTATTATTTGCATAAATAAATGCTTTTGCAATTTGCCTTTCATCAACCATGTCAAATAATCTATTATCATGACCTATCAAGCCTATCAAATCTGGATTTAATTTATAAATTAACATATCATAAACAAATATCTTCATCTCATTAATTCCATCACTTGAGTCACCTTTTATAATTGGTTCAATATTGTATAATCTATCTGTTTTAAAGTCATCGTTAATTTCTATATCCAGTAATCCTGGTTTATCTTCATAATGTTCTTCAGAAATTTCTCTAAAAGCTTTTTTTAAAAATTCTATTCTATCTTTTATTTTATCTTCTAATTCTATTAATTCTCTTTTAAACTGGTCAATTTCAATCTTAATATCTGCTTGTTCTTTTTTAAAAGACTTTAATGATTTTTGATTTCTTTGGATTTCTTCTAAATAAGTTTTTAATCTATCCTTTTCAATATTTAACGAATGGTACTCTTCTAATGCACCCTTATTTTCTAAATATTTAAAAATTTCACTTCTTCGTTTGTCTTTTAATTTTTCATCATCATTTAGAAATTTAATATCATTTTCATATCTTTGTATATCTAGCAATGCCTTCTTTTTTCTATTATTAAATAAAGTTTCATGAAAATCTTTTACTGCATTAATATGAGCTAAAGTATCTTCCCCTAAAAAAAACTTTGCTTCTTCATACATACTAGCAATTTTATTAACATCAATATCTAGTTGATTATTGGAACTAATTATGAAATTTTTATTTCTTACTTCTCTATTGAAATAAGCAATCTTATTTCTTATTTGTTGTATTTCACTAGTTAATATATCTGCTTCATCTTTCAATTGATTAAAATCTTCAGCTATTTCAAATGTAGCCAAATCTTTCTCTATCTTTGCTAGTTTTTCTTCAAATTCAATCTCTTTTTCTTTATCTATAGATTTTTGTAATTCGTTCAATTCTTTTATTAAAACTTTTAATCTATCACTTTTTTCTTTTAACGATTTCTTCTTAGCTAGAAATTCTAAATTTAAACCAAGTAAATAAGAATTAATTAAATTATTATCATAAGATTTTTCACTAGAAACTTGTTTAATTGCTTCATTGTAACTACTTTTATCTGTCCTAAAAAATCTACTAAATATATTTCTAAAACTATAACCTCTAACTAAAGTATTTAAAAATTTTATATAATCACTATCTTTTTCATATAAAACATCATCTAACCAAGTTTTGTTATGACTCTTTTTAATATTATAAGTCACTCCATTATGTTCAAAAATCAATGATAATATAATTTGCTCTTTTTCTAAAATAGCCTTAAGTCTTTTTATCTCTTTACTTTGAGTTCCCTTACCAAGTAGATAATCTATACATATTAAAGATAAACTTTTTCCAATTCCATTAGATGTTTTTTTCTTGTCATTCTTTAATATTTTTTGACCAACAATTATATTTAATCCATCTTCAAAATTTATTGGTTTAAATCGTACATCACTACTAGAAAGTTGAATAAGTTTCATATTATAACCTCTATAATATCTTCATTTTTCATTTTTATCTTTTTAATCATATATAAAAAATCAATAGCATAACTAAAATCTTCAAATGAAATTTTTTTAGGATAAATCTCTAAAAATTTTGAATAAAGTAAATCTATAGATAAACTTTTTTGTTTTAGAATTGATAAAATATATCCTCCCATTACAACAAAAGAATCTTCAATTTTTACTATTTTATTCCCCATTATCATTCTATTCTTCCAATATCACAAATATCAAAGAAATAAGCTATTACAACCCATAAAGCTGTTTGAATATTACCATCATCTTCTAATTTATTATAGATTACTTCATATGTTTTTTCCAAAGCTCTTATAGGAATCATATTTTTTTCAAATTTTTGATATTCTTGCTGTATAAATTCTCCAACATTTTTAAATAAATCAAAACCGATTTGTGGTATAAATTCTTCCATAACTTCTTGAGATTTTTCTATATGACTACCAAAAAATTTAAACATATCATTATCATTTTCTTCTGAAATATTTATAGTCAATTTTTTCATTCCATCAGGTAAAAAATTTTCTTTAGAAAAATTTTTAAACGCATTTTTAGGCATACTTTTAATTGCTTTTTCATCTGATATAACAGTTATAACTCTCTCTACTGATTCAAAATCACCAAATTGACTTATATCTTTATTAGAATTAAGTAAAATTTGGATTCTAATTCTATTATTTGGTAAAAGTTCTATTATTTTATTTTTTATAGAATCACTATCTATAAATTTAATATTATAAGTAGAATTTTTTTTCTTTAACTCATCTATTGCATGATGAACACCTCTGGGAATAGTATTGAATTTATCATTAACTATATAATGCCATTCATTAAAAATCCAACCACTATTCTTAGCTCTTTCAAAATCATGATTCATCTTTTCTATTGTTTTATCTGCTTCAATTTTTTCAGGAGCATAAACTTGAATTATAAGATTTCCACTAGAATATCCATCATTTGCTCCATCACCTTTTTGTCCTTGAGGTTTTACAGCCAATAAATCAGGAAATAAAATTTTATATATACTAACTATAAAATTCTCAAATTCATTGCCTTTTTTTTCATAAAAAAAAAGTTTAATTTGTGTTTCTATAGCTAAAAGATTGCCCATTATTTCCACCAAATAAGTTGTCTTAAAAATGGATAATCACTAAAATTTAAATTGTTTTTATCGATTAAGATTTCTTTATCTTTATCTAAGAATATACACTTTTCTTCATGAATTTTTTTTATCCTAAAACCAGTAATATTAGAAATTGTTTCAAAGATATCAATATCATTATAAATTTCATCAATATTTAATTTTATATTACTATTTTTATTTATAACATTATCATTAGCCAATTTCTCACTTTGATATAAATCTATCAAAGTTTCTTTATTTAATGAATAATGAGCTTTGCTTAAAACATCCTCATAACTTTCTAATTCATAATATTTTATAAATCCTCCACCATTCCAATTCAAATCTTGAGTTAATTTTGGCTTAATATCTCCAACTAATACAGTTTTCAATCTTTTAAGCGTTATTTTTTCTATAAACTCTCCCATTTCAACACCTATCCATTTTCTTTTTAATTTATGTGCTGAAACTAATGTCGTTCCAGAACCTGCAAAAAAATCTAAAATGGTATCACCTTTATTAGATGATGTTTGAATAATTCTTCTTAAAAGATTTTCTGGTTTTTGAGTATTTTGTTCAGACCAATTTTCTCTTGTCATGTTTTGTGTAAACATCATAGAATATATATCATTCCATACATCACCAATTGCAAGTGTAGAAACTTCTCCAATAGGCTCTTTTTTTAATTCTCCATCTACATATTTTTCTATAAATAATTGTTCATTTTCTAAAATAGGGTCAAGCCAACCAATACTTTTGTCTTCTTCTTGAGTTCTATAAAGTTTATTAAAAGTTGGATTCTCAGAGTTCGCCATATAAAATATTGTATCATGCTGCCTTACAAAATTTAGGGCTTTAGTTTTAAAACCAGAAGGACTTGGACTTGTATTCCATATTATTTCTCTTCTAAATGTATTTGGAAGTTTTTCTTCTAACAATTGTCTTGCTATGTAATTACAATTATGGTCTAAATGAAGATATAAACTTCCATCAATATGTAATAGTTTTTTTATATAATCTAATCTATTTTCTAAAAGAGTCAACCAAGTACTATCTCTAAATTTATCTTTATAAGCAAAATCAGCTCCTGTATTAAATGGAGGATCAATGTATACTAAATTTATGGATTCTTTATATTTAGACAAAATAGTATTTAATGCTTGAAAATTATCACTTTTTATAAGTGTTCCGTCAATACATTCTTCAATATTATTATTTTTGGAAATAGCCTCTAGTAATTTATTTGTAAATTCTTCTGTAAAATATTTTGTATCAATATACATATCTTCTATCGATAATGTATTTACAATATTATTTTTAGTATACGATGCATAAAATCCATCAATTGTGTTATCTCTATCATAGATTATACTATTACACTGTTTTTCATTTTCATTTTTTTCTAAATATTCATTAAATTTTTTTTCATCTGAAAATACCTTTACAGATGAGAATTTAAATTCATTATTAACAAATTCTATTTTATCAATATAAATCTTTTCCAATGGTTTTTTATATATATCTTTTATAGAAAATACTAAATCATTGTAATATTCCATATTACTTAGATTTTGTATTACACTATTTAATACTTCTTTATACACATCTTTCTCTAAAAGTTTTTTCAATGTTTTTAAAGAGATAATATATCTTGATTTTCTAACAAACTTTGGCTTAAGCCACATAGCTCTAAGTTCATCCTCAAACTTTGATATAAGTTCAATAGTTTCAAAAATAGTTGTTTTAATAGCTTTTATTTGTTCTAGTCTTTCTATATCCCATTTATTAAATTCTATTTCACTATCTTTGAATAGATAATTATATAAATAAATATTAAATTGTTCCTCTAAAAAGCTTTTTGCATCTTTATGTATAAAAAAATCTATCTCTTTTTGTTTTTTATATATGGCAATTGATTCAGCAACTTCAAAAGATTTTATATTTAGTTCATAGTTATCCAATAATTCATAAAATTTATCTAAATTTTGTTTATTATTTGAAATTAATTCAAAACTATCTTCATTTTTTTTACTATTAAGCTCAAAACTATAATCATCTCCCAAATCAATTTTTTGATCTTTATATACAACTAAAAGAGTTATTGTTTTATCTTTTTTATTTAGGTCTTTTAAGATAAATCTTAATTCTTTTTTTTCATTTGTAGATGTATAAACTAATCTTTCACAATCAAATTTTATTTTAGCTCTAGGAATTTCTTCATTTTCATTTTTAATATCAAATTGAGCATCACTAGGTACACTATCACTTTTTACATAGTATAATTTACTTGTTTTATAAAAAAGAGCTGTATCACTTGTATTTGTGTATACTTTTTCATAAAGATTTTTATAAA
>RRZU012414496.1_pt1 | contig 13926 bp, 4 predicted proteins | sample 2165561 | NCBI WGS metagenome assembly RRZU01 (sample SAMN10456909, study PRJNA506462) | wastewater metagenome | isolation source: wastewater sludge | place: USA: Moscow, Idaho
AGAACTGAGTCGCTCCATCACCGGAGTCAGCCGTTCGATCAGTTCAGGATCGGCCGCACTTGTTACCACGTGGGTGGGAGAAACGGACTCCAGCGCCTCAAAGAGCGCCGCCCCCGCAGTCTCGATGCCTTCCACGGATTCATCAGCGACAACGGCATTGCTGAAGGCTTCAACCAGCACCCTCAATTTCGGTTGGCGCAGAACACGCACACCTGTGAACACCGGGCTGCTTGCGCCACTTGGAGTAAGCGATTCGCACCAGTCCTGATCGGCGTGGATCATTTGATAGACCCAGCGGCCCTTCTCGGGATTACACGCGTGAACCTGGCCAGATGGAATCACCGTGACGTCACCGGGTGCTAGGCGAATCGTGCCCCCGAGTGGTCCGGAGAAGACGGATGTCCCTTCGTCGATCAACCCAATAGACAAGGCATCATGGGAGTGCAGGCGGTAGCAAGAGTTCTGCTGACACGACCGCCTCGCTTCAAGACCAGACACCCTGGCACTACGCGAAAACTCAGTCATTTAGGTAGTCTCTGGCGCGTTGTTTGGCGGTGGCGATGAGGCTGGCGGGGTCGGTGACTCCGATGCCGGTGAGGGCTGTGATGTAGCCGCGCCAGAGTTGGTCTTGGCGTACGAAGACCGCCTGGGCGAGGTCAGCTTTGGTTTTATCGTGGGATGTCACTGTGGAGGCCATGTAAGAAACGGAACCAGGCTACTCGGCTGATTCGAGGACGACGACGGCGCTTGCCACCGGTCCGTCGTGGGTCAGGGAGAGGTGGCATCGGACATCGCCAACCGATTCCTTGACTGCGCGGGTGACTCCCCCGTGCAGCGCGAGCGATGGCCTTCCCCACTTGTCTTGGATCACCTCGATTTCCGACCAGACGAGGTCGGCCTCGGAGATGACAGGTGGCTGGCCGTGGAGCGCCGCGCTCCACGCCTTGATGAAGGATTCCTTGGCGGCCCACCGGGCCGCCAAGTGCGCGGCGACCTCGGGCGAAGCTCCGGGTTGGGTATGAGCTACTGCGCGAGCCTTGGCAGTTCGCTGCTCACGCCCGGTGAAGACATCCGTGAACCGCGAGCCAGGCTCATTGAGTTGGCTCGCAAAGGACTCGATGTCCACAACGTCGGTACCCACACCAAGAATCATATTGTCTCCTTTTGAGAGATAGGTGGCTGCTGGAAGGATTAGTGCTGGTCAAAATCCTAAGCGGAACAATGTAGGGGTTCTAGGCGGAAGATTGTAGAGCCTCTAAGCGGAACAATGTAGAGCCTCTAGGCGGGAAATTGTAGACCCCTTGATCAGAGAGAGTTGAAAGGTGAGCATTAGCCAGAGAAATCGACCCCAGTAGGTTCGACTTCTCTGGCTAAGGGTTGATTTCTGTGAGTGACAGCAAAGGCGGCCCATGGGTTTCCCCACGGGCCGCCTCACGCTATTGGTCTATTCCCAAATCAGACGAACCACCTGATTGGATCGGGTGAGTATCTCTCTAAGATCGAGATCGTCACCCATCAACATCCTCACCCGACACAACCTAGAGCTCGACCCGGCCCCGACTGGAACCCGGCCGGAGCCCGGTGGGAGAACCCGAGTCCTCCCACCAGAACCGATCAGAAGTTGCCATTCGCTCCCAGGCGTGCCTCGGGATCGAGCAGCATCGCTGCCTCTTCCTCGTGGGCATCACCGGAGAAGCGGCGTCCATCGATCTCCTCGAAGAGCGGAGCGTGGCCGATCATGCCTGCCGAGAGCTGGCGGTTACCAGCACCCAGACGAGCCGTAGCCTGCTCGCGCCAAGCGCTAGCCGCATCCTCGCCAAGCGAGTTAGCAATGGCCTGCTCGAAAGCGCCGGGATGGACCAGAGCCACAAGCGCCGCCACGTGTCCGAAGCCAAGCGAAGTCAGGACGGCCGCCTTGACGGTGTCCAGCTTGAGTGGCTGGCGCGGCCAGACGAGGAAGGTGTCCTCTTCGAAGGCCGGGTCGAGGCAGTCAAGCGACTTATTGCCAGGAACCGTGCTGTTCGAGAAGATCTGCGTCAGGCCAGCCATCTGGAAGAGCGCAGCTCCACCCTTGGCGTGGCCGGTCAGCGTCTTCTGCGAAATGACGTAGAGCGGGTTGCCAGCCGAACGGCCCAGCGCATTGGCCAGGCGCATGTGCAGCTCGGCCTCGTTCGGGTCATTGGCATTCGTCGAGGTGTCGTGCTTGGAGACAATCTTGATGTCATCAGCATCAACGCCCAGAGCAGCGAGTCCACGAGCAAGTCGCGAGTTCTTACCACCGCGAGCAGCTGCAAGCGCTCCCTGGCCTGGGGCCGGGATGGAGGTGTGGATGCCATCCGCGAAGGACTGCACGAAGCCCACAACACCAAGAACCGGCAGGCCCAGCTCGATGGCGAGATCGCCACGGGCCAGCAGCACGGTGCCACCGCCCTCTCCCTCGATGAAGCCTCCACGGCGAAGATCGCCTGCACGGGAGAAGAAGCGCTCGTTGATGCCCTTGTCTCGCATGGACTGCGAGTGAGCACTGGCGTTCATGTCACCGAAGCCGATGAGCGACTCAACCTGGACGTCGTCGATAGCTCCGGCCACCACGAAGGTTGCCTTGCCAGCGGTGATCTTGTCCACGCCTTCCTCGACGGACACCGCGGCAGTCGCACAAGCGCCCACCGGGTGGATCATCGAGCCATAACCACCCACATAGCTCTGCATGGTGTGCGCAGCCACCACGTTCGGCAGGGTCTCCTGCAGGATGTCCTGCGGGTACTCGCCACCGAGGAAGCGATCCACGTACAGTCGACGCATTGACGTCATGCCACCGAAGCCGGTGCCCTGAGTCGAAGCCACCTCAGACGGGTGCAGGTAACGCAGCAGCTCAGCCGGGCTGAAGCCCGAGCTAACGAACGCGTCCACCGTGGTCAGCAGGTTCCAGATGGCCATGCGGTCCATGGACTCGGTCATGGCTGCAGGGATGCCCCAGTGAGCCGGATCGAAGCCGGTCGGGAACTGGCCACCAACGGTACGAGACAAAGCGGTGCGGCGAGGTACGTAGGTCAGCGCGCCAGCGCGGCGCGTCACCGTCCACTCGTCGTCCACAAAGGCCATCGTCGTGTTGGCCGGATCGGCATCCACGTGAGCCTGAGCGGCGGCCTTGTCGGCAACCGAGAAGGTCACGTCAGAATCGAGGCGAACCGGAGCAACGTCCACGGTACCGAGGTCCGACAGCACGCCATCGTCAACGTAGGTGCGCACACCGGAACGCGCCACGACTTCGTCGCGGAAGCGCTCCCAAATGTCCGCCTCGTCAACGAGGTGCTCGTCGGCATCGTACCAACCGGGCTGCGGGGTCTCGTGCCAGGTGAGCAGGCCCATCATCCAAGCCAGCTCCAGCACGCCCGCGGCGGTGAGGTCGAAGTCGCCGTCGTCGGTCACACCGAGTTCGGCCTGCAGGCGGGTACGAGCGGAGCCCCACGGGCCCACCTCGCCCACGCCCACGATAACTACGAGGTCCTCGGGCTTGGCGGTAACGCCAGACCAGTCAGCTGTGTCAGCACCGGGCTGAACCGGGGACTGCGGCGTGGGCAGCGCCTTGACCGTAGCGGCCTCAGCAGCCTCCGACACCTCAGCCTCGGGCAGAGACGCCTGCAACTCGCGCAGGTTGACCTTGTTGAGACCACCTGTGAGGTCAGCCTCAACCGGCTCGACGGCGGCAGCGGCGCGGGTCTCGGCCGAGCAGAGAGCAACAAGCTGCTCACCCATCTCGGCGGTGGACCAGGTGCGTACACCCTCTGCCTCAACGGCAGCGACCAACGGATCGTTACGACCCATGAGGCCGGTTCCGCGGACCCAACCAATCTTGGCCTGGACGAGCGACGTGCGCTCGCCCCACGGCTCGACACGCCACTTGTTCATGATCGCGTCGAACGCGGCCTTGACCTCGCCGTATGCCCCGTCGCCACCGAAAGTGCCGCGGTTAGGCGAACCCGGGAGGATGGTGTGCAGGCGATGAGCAACGTCGTGCTCGGCGCCCAGCTGAGCCAGCGAGCCGAGCAGCCGCTCGACGCTCCACAGTAGGAGACGAGCCTGGTTCTCCGTCTCGGGGCCGGCGTCGGCAAGCGAGCCGCGAACCGGCGGAGCCGCGAACGGCAGCAGCAGATCGGGAACCAGCGCGGGCTTGATGAGCTTAGAAGTGGCACCCACCGTCTCGCGCTGCTCCGAACCGATCCACTCGACGAGTGCATCGACGTCTCGGAAGCTGGCGAGGTTGGCCGGAACCATCCACAGCTCGGAAGCCGCACGGGCATGGGTACGGTAGAGCTCCTTGGCGAAGCTCAAACGCGCCGTGTCGATACGGGAAGCCGTGATGATGACGGTTGCTCCACCGGCCAGCAGGCGGCCTGCGGCGGCACCGGCGATTGAGTTCGGGGTGACGCCGGTAATGACGGCAACCTGTCCTTCGAACTCGCCAGCGGTCTTATCACGGGCATCGGCAGCGATCTGAGCCAAACGCTCAGCCAGCTCAGGCTTACGAGCGGCCTGCCATTCGGCCTGACGCGCCACTTCTTCGCCAACACCGTGGAAATCACCGGTCACCTCGTAGCCGTGGGCGATGCGGGCAACATCCTCGCGGGCGGTCGCCCAACGATCACACAGGCGCACAGCGCGAGCCGAATCGAAGCTCGGGCTCACGAACTTCTCCCAGCCGGAGCCGAGCTCGGCGGTCATAGCGTCGCGCAAAGCGAGATCCTCGGCCTGCGGGGCGTCGACCACCGGGAGCGGCTGACCAAGGCGAACGAGCAGGTCGCGAGCGGTATCCGCCAGCGCACCCGTCATCTTCTCGGAGAAGGCGTCGAGCGCGGCGGAATCAACCACTGCGCCACCGGCACCGCCACCAGCGGAGGGGATTGCGACAGAAACACCGGCAGCAGCAGCCACCGAGGCCACAGCCGCATCAATCAGCGCGTCAAGCTCGGAAGCATTGGACGGTGCCGGGTTAGGAAGCGTGGCCAACTCGCCACCGCGGGTGGACTTGCCATCGCGGGTGTCGAGAACCAGAGCGGCGCGCACGTGAGCGACCCAGCCTTCGCCGAGCTGCCACACGCCGGTGACGCGATCATTGATGCGCGCGGGCTTAGCCGCCGCCGCACCGGTGAGGCCGCGCAGGCGCTCATTGACCACTTCGGAAAGGATCGGGCCAAAGGCGCGGTAGCCGTGAGCCTGCGAGTTAATCGTGGAGGTCAGCGTGGACAGTGCGGCCTCGGCGGCACCGTCGAGCGAGCTGAGTTCGAACTCGGCAGTCATATCCATGAGGATCTGGTTGCGCTTGGAGGAGACACCGTTGGTGAGGGTCTCGACGGTATCGACATCCACAATCTGGTCAAGGCGCACCTTGGTCTGCTGAGCCAGCAGCACCTTGAGTGCGTCGCCTGCCTGGAACGGCAGGTCCGCAGCCGGACCGGAGGACGACGACGGCGCAACGGCCGGAGTCGGCGTCGACGGAGCGGCCGGTGCAGCCTCGGCAACAGCCGCGGGGGCGGCAGGAGCCGACTCAGCGGCTGGCGCAGCTTCGGACACATCGTCAGTCACGGCCGGAGCCGCCTTGACATCCTCATGCAGCACGTTCTTGGCGTCACGCTGGACGTTGTAAACGGTCACCTCGGCACCATCGTGCTCCGGCAGAGCCAGGGTACGAATGGCCATGTTGGCGAGCGTCGGCGAAGCGCCGAGACCAACCTCAACGATCTCTTCGATGCCCATGGTAATGATTTGGTTCTGGGTCTCGATCCAGCGCACCGGCGAGGCAAACTGCCAGGCCAAAAGCTCGACGAGGATCTCGCGAGCAACCTCGTTCGGATTCTCCATGGCGGCGTCGAAGTTCTCACGCAGGGCCTTGACGGACTCGGAAGGAACCACGGCGAGGATGGAATCGAGGAAGTCGACGGACAGCTCGAAGGGGCGAGCAACGAGGTTGGGGATGTAATGACCCTCGAGAACCTCGAGGCGCACATCTTCCGGAAGCAAGCTCTGCAGCAGGTTACGGAAGTCCGGCACGCCGTCGCGCAGCACCGAGGAATGGAACGGAACGTCGATGCCCGGGATGAGCATGAACGGGCCCTTGCCGCCAAACTCCTTGGCGCGCTTGCCGGCGTCAGCAGCCAGTGCCCGCAGGCCCGCGACGGTTCCAGCGATAGCGTACTGCTGGCCAGCGAGGTTGAGGTTCACCACCTCAAGGAACTCGCCCGAAGCCTTGCTGACAGACGCGATGTAGTCGATAACGCCGTCGTCGCCCACACCGAACTGGTTCGGACGCAGAGCGCCAAGCTGGTAGTTCGAGCGTCCTTCCTCGTCACGAGGAACGAGGTGGTGCATGGTCGAGCCACGCTGGAACACAATCTCCAGAACGTTCTCCAGCGAGAAGATCTGGCCGTAGGCAGATAGCGCGGTGTACTCGCCCAGCGAGTGGCCGGCGAAGGCGGCACCATCAACCAGGGCGCCCATCTCGCGCAGACGCTCGGTCTGGGCGATGGCCACGGTAGCCAGAGCCACCTGGGTGAACTGGGTGAGGTTGAGGACGCCCTCGGGATGGGTGTAGGTGACACCCTTAGCCGTCAGGGTCTTCGGGTTGTCGCGCACCACCGCGAGGATGGAGAAACCAAGCGACTTGCGGGTGTGAACGTCAGCGCGCTCCCACACGTCGCGAGCCGCCGGGGAGGAGGCGCGCTCATCGAGGGCCATACCCTGAGCCTGGATGCCCTGGCCGGGGTACACGTAAGCAGTGGACGGAGCAGCCACCGCGGCAGATGCCTGCGAAACCATCTCGCCGTTAATCCGGCAGGTGATCTCGAGAGCGAGACCGCCGCCACGGATGCGACCCACGCGCTCTACGCTGATCTCGACCTGATCGTTCAGCGCAACCATTCCGAACATGCGGTAGGTCCAGCCGGTGATCTCCAGGCCAGCGGTGTCCAGCGTGTCAGCAACCGTGTGCTGGGCGGCGGCGCAGAGCCACATACCATGCACGAGCGGCGCATCCATTTCGGCCACGTTGGCGGCGCGAGTGGAGGCATGGATTGGGTTGAAATCACCGGAAACGATGGCGAATGCGGTCATGTCGTTCGGCGCGGTCACCGTGGTGCGGCGCAGCAGCGAACGCGGGGTGTCAATAACCTCACGAGCCTCTCCACCACGCGGTGCCGGATCGGCCGGCGGGTTGGAGCCGTTGGCGCGGCCACGAACCGCGAAGCGCTCAACGAACTCGATAACAGTCTCGCCGCTGTCGCCGGCGCCGCGGGTGACGCGGGTAGCGATGGTGACGATGCGGCCGGAAGAGGACTCAGCTACCTCGGCGCAACGCGAGTGGGCAGTCAGTTCGCCGTCGATGATCTCATCGATCGGGGCGTGCAGCTTCTCGGAGTGATCCAAGTGCACCGCGTTCAACAGGCCTTCGATGACCGGGTAGCCGTTGACGCGGCCCGCACCAAGTGCGGCGTAGATGGTGGGCCAGCAGGAGCCGAGCAGCGCCGAGGGAACCGCGGTGGCGGTGTAGCCCTTGGGCGAGGTGACGCCCGCATGCAGCGCGCCAACAGCCGGGGATACCGTGAAGGTGAAGTGGGCCTCGTCGTCGCCCTCCGCGAAGGTCGGGAGGCTCTCGATCGGGGTGCCACCGATGGTCGGTGCGCCGACGCCAGCCATAGCCGAGAGCAGGGCGTTCATGGCATCCGGGAGGCGAGAATCGTCGACGATGGGCAGACCACCATTGGCAACCGACTCCGGCAGAATAAGCGGAACGCGCAGCTCAGTGACGGCGTAGGGGTTCGCAGCACCGACGGTATCGAGCGGAACGATGAGGTCAAGACCATCTTCGCTTTCCACGATCTCGGTCTCGGGAACCAGGTTCGCCGGGTTCGCGGCAAGGCTGCCGTGCCACATGACGTAAGGAACGGTGCGCAGGTAGGTATCGCGATCGGTGGCGAGGCGAGAGAAGATCTCCGGGGCTTCACCCTCGATGCGAGCAACCGTGGCGACCTCGTAACGGGCGAGGATCTGGGCGATCGGCTCATCCACGGCAATCACACCGGCAACCGAGGTGGGGCCGGGAATAACACGCACTTCATCGGCCTTGTAGCGCGGGTCGTGAGACTGCCACAGGGAGTCGCCGCCCCAGCGCTGCAGGATGTCGGTGCCGATGTTGGAGACGAACGGAACCGGCTTCGGGTACTTGAGGCACAAAGCCAGGAACCACGAGGCGTCAGCTGCGGTGAGATACGTGGTTTCCGCGTTCGGGTAAGCGGCCACGAGTGCGTCGATGGCGCCGTAAGGTTCGACGACGGCGTCCTCGTTCGGGAAGACCGTCTCCACCTCACCGTGATCGGCCGGGCAAAGGCGAGCCTCGAAGCGCTGCAGCATCTCGAAGAAGCGGGTAACGAGGCCACCATCGGTCCAGGGGTGGGACAGCTCGGTAAAGCGGCGGGCCACCTCGGCGTAGGTCATCTGCTCCAGGTCGCCAAAGTAAGGCTTGGCGGTCTTGTTGATGGCCTCAATGATTTCATCGCGGCGGGCCTCAATAGCCTCGCCATCGCCGTCGACCTCAACGAGGAGGCGACCAGCGGCGGAAGCGGAGTTCTCCACCTGGTAGATGTCAGCGCGCAGCTGGGACAGACCGGAGGTAATACCACCGCGCACGGCGCCGGAGGCGATCCATCCGCCCTGGTCGTCAGCAGCCACACCGGGGGTGGCCACGAGCAGTTCCTTGACGTCGCGGTTGGTCTTGGCTTCGAGGGCGGTCATGCCTGCGGTACCAATGAACACGGCGTCCACCGGCATCGCCGGACGGCCCCAAGACTTGGACCACTCACCGGTGAGGTAAGCGGCTGCGCGCTCGGGCACGCCCATGCCGCCACCGACGGTGAGGATCACGCCGGTCTGGCGGATCTCGCGGTAGGTAGCGAGCAGCAGCTCGTTGAGGTCCACCCACGAGTGGTGACCGCCAGCGTGGCCGTCCTCGATCTGGATAATGAGGGGCATGCCATGGGAGGCGCGAGCAATAGCGAGGACCTGACGGATCTGGTCCACGGTGCCCGGCTTGAAGGCAACGTAGGGGAAGCCCTCGCCGCGCAGGCGATCAATAAGCTCCACGGCCTCCTCGAGATCCGGGATACCGGCCGAGATGGTGACGCCGTCAAGCGGGGCACCCGAAGCGCGCTCACGGGAAACGAGACGGCGAGCGCCGAACTGCAGATCCCAGAGGTAGCGGTCAAGGAACATAGCATTGAACTGGGCGGTGCGGCCCGGCTCCAGCCGCTCCTTGAGATCCTTGAGGTGGGTGGCCAGAACTTCTTCGGTCACCTGACCGCCACCGGCAAGCTCCACCCAGTGACCAGCGTTCGCGGCAGCTGCCACGATCTCGGCATCCACGGTGGTGGGGGTCATGCCACCCAGCATGATGGGCGAGCGGCCCGTCAGGCGGGAGAAGGCGGTGTCGAGGACACGGTTGCCACGGATAGTGGCTAGCTTGGGAAGGTACTGCGACCAATCCTCGGAGGTAACCACGCGAGCCTGGCCAGAAACCAGCTCGTCGCGAGCAGGAGCGGTGCCTGCATCCACGTAGGAAATACCGGTGCCTGCGAGATTCTCCGTGGTGATGCGCTGAAGATTACCCGGGCCAAAGTCGATGACGTACCCCTCGGAAGACTCAAGCGCGGCGATGGCCTCGGCCACCTCGGCGCTCCAGTCAAGATGGTCGGTCAGCACGGCGCGGGTGAGGTAGTCGGCGTTCTCCACGTGCAAATCGCAGTGAGCAGCCCACTCTTCCACCAGGCCAACGGCCGGGGCGAGGATATGCGAATGGAACGGCGCATCCACATCAAGGAATTCGGTGATTGGGCTCAGCGGAGCGCCACCGGTCTTCTTGGCGGCGCGCTCAGCAGCGGAAGCATCGGCTTCACGTCCGAGCTCCTCAACGAGCAGCTCCAGGTCAGCCGGACGTCCGGAGATGACGACGGCGCTGTGCGAGTTGATAATCGCAACATCTACATCGAACTGGTCAGCAAGCTTCTCGAGCAAGTCACGCGGCACGCCACGCACCGAAAGCATCGAGGTGGCTTCCACGAGGCGCTCGGCGTCCGACTCACGCGTCACCTTGGTGGCAGCGGCGCCGATGAGGCGAGCCAGAGCAAGAACACCGGCCGGGTCATTGGACGAGAGCATCGCGGCAGCGAGCACACCCTGGGAGTGGCCAATGACGCGGGCCGGCTCGGAGGACAGGGTGTCAGCCACATCAAGGGAGGCGCCGTACTGGGCCAGAAGAATACCGGGGACGGAAGCGAAAGCTTCACCGGTCGCCGTCGTCGCGCCAAAACGGCCGAGCAGGTCAAGACGGCCCGCACCAATGACGGTGAGATCGGGCATCACGGCGGCGAGCAGAGCTTCAGCCTTATCGTCGAGACCGGCGAGGGTCTCGGAAATCTTCGAATCGCGCGTCAGCTCATCAAGCTCGCGGCGCCACGGGGAGGACTGGCCAGCAAACTGCAGGATCCAGGGAGCCCCGGAACTGATCGCTTGGGTTACGGAAGTCATGTTTAGTCTTTCCTCAGGGTTCTAATCTGTTTGGTCGTGCAGTCTGCAATCACATCGGCATGTTGCCGTGGCGACGCGTTCCGGGATGGGTACGGTCCTTGGTGCGCAGCACGCGCAGGGCCGAGACGATAGTGGAGCGGGTGTCCTCGGGAGTGATGATGGCATCAAGCTCACCGCGGGCAACCGAAAGATAGGGATTGACGTTCTCGCGGGTGTAGGCGTCGGAAAGTTCCTTGTGAACAGCGGCAACGTCGCGCCCCTCAGCCTTGGCCTTAGCGAGCTCGCGGCGGCCGGTGATAGCCACAGCGCCGTCGGCACCGAGCACGGCGATTTCCGCGCCGGGCCAGGCAAAGTTCATGTCGCCGCCGAGCGCCTTAGAGCCCATAACGATGTAGGCGCCGCCGTAGGCCTTACGCAGGACCACGGTCACCAGCGGCACGGACGCGTTGGCGTAGGACCAAATGAGCTTGGCGCCGCGGCGGATAATGCCAGCTTGCTCTTGCTCGGTTCCGGGGCGGTATCCCGGCACGTCCACGAGGGTCACAACAGGCACGTTGAAGGCATCGCAGAATTGCACGAAACGCCCGGACTTCTCCGAGGCGTCCACGTCTAGGGTGCCGGCCTCGTGCAGTGGCTGGTTGGCCACGATGCCCACGGACTCGCCATTGAAGCAGGCGAAGCCCACAACGATGGAAGGTGCGAACAGCTCCTGGACCTGCACGAACTCACCGTAATCGACGAGGTGACGGATGACCTCCACCATGTCGTAAGGCTGCTTCGAGGACTCGGGAACCAGCGCCGCAATGGACTGGGCGTTGATGAGATCCTCCGGGCCCTCCTCGTAATCCCAGCGGCGGGCCGGGGCATCACAATTGGAGGGCAGGTAAGTAAGCAGCGCGCGAGTGTAGTCGAGCGCGTCGGCCTCGTCCTCGGCCTGGTAGTGGGCCACACCAGACTGGAAGTTGTGCACGGCGGCGCCACCCAGATCGGCAAACGAGACTTCCTCACCGGTGGTGGCACGCACCACATCCGGGCCGGTCACGAACATGTGGGCGTGTTCGCGGGTCATGACAATGAAGTCCGTGAGAGCCGGGCAGTACACGGCACCGCCGGCGCAGGGGCCAACGATGACGGAAATCTGCGGGATCACGCCGGAGGCCTCGACCGTCTTGCGGAAAATGCGACCGTACTGGCTGAGGGCAACCACACCTTCCTGGATGCGCGCGCCGCCAGAATCGAGCATCGCCACGATCGGAATGCGCAGCTCCAGGGCCTTGTCCATGAGCGAGATGATCTTGTCACCCTCGGCCTCACCAAGTGTTCCGCCAGCGATGGAGAAGTCCTGTGCGTACACGGCTACCGGACGGCCATCGACCTGACCAATACCGGTGACGACGGCGGCACCCAGGAAGCCGGCAGCCATATTGCCACCAACGAACTGGCCCATCTCCATGAACGAACCCTCGTCCACAAACATGGCGATGCGTTCACGCGCGGTGTTCTTCTCTTTGGCGTGCTGGCGCTCTTGCGCTCGCGTTTCGGCCTTCTCGGCCAGAGAGTTCTGGTAGGCAGCAAAGTCCGCGCGGTTAATGACGCGCGACGTGTTGTCAATGGTCTGGGATTCATCCGGCAGGCCACGCACACCACGGTTGCTCGTTGAGCTGGTAGGGATCGACATCAGTTTTCCTCCTCGGCGCGCGCCACGCGGACGAGCGGCTGGTAGGCGGATACATTCTGACCACCCTCGACGACGACGTCCGTCACGGTGCCGTCGTACGGGGCGTACACATAGCTCTCCATCTTCATGGATTCAAGGATGACAAGCAGGTCGCCTTCCTTGACCTTGGCACCCTCTTCCACGCAGACGCGCACCACAATCGCCTGAATCTGCGAGTTGACCATGCCGGTGGAATCGACTTGCTCTCCGGCAGCGGCCTCGGAGCGGGCGCGGGCGGCACCGCGCAGCGGCTGCTGCCCGCGCGGGCGCGGGTTCGACCCTCCGTTGCCAGCGCCAAGCATGGCGCGGGGAACGGTCAGTTGCATGCGCTTGCCGTCCAGTTCCACCACGAAAGTGGCGCGTTCCTCGGCCGGCTGGGTCGCTGTTGCGGGGGCCGGTGCGGCTGCCGCGCCGTTGGTGGCGGCCTCGGTGACCTTCTCGGGCAGCACGACGTCCTCAAACCAGCGGGTGGAGATCGGATGGCCCGCAAACTCGGGCATCGAAATGACCTCGGAGTATAGCGCGGCTGGAGTGGCCACACCCTCAACCTGCATCTCGGCGAGTGCGCGGCGGGAGCGGGCGATGGCCTGCTCACGGTCTGGCGCGGTGACGATCAGCTTGGCGAGCATCGGATCAAATCCAGCGGTGACGACGTCGCCCTCAACAATGCCCGACTCCACACGCACACCGTGGCCAAGCGGCCAACGCAGGCGGTTGATGGCACCGGTGGAGGGGATCATGCCGTTGCCGGGATCCTCGCAGGTGATGCGGAACTCGAAGGAGTGGGCACGGGCGGCGGGAACCTCGGAGAGCGTCTGACCGGAAGCGATAAGGACCTGCTCGCGCACCAGATCGAGGCCGGTGACCTCTTCAGAAACGGTGTGCTCCACCTGCAGGCGCGGGTTTACTTCGAGGAAGTTGACACGGCCGTCCGGTTCGACGAGGAATTCAACGGTGCCGAGGCCCACGTAACCCACCTCGTTGAAGAGGCGCTTCGACCAGTCGGAGAGAATGGCCAGCGAATCGCCAGGCAGTTCGGGGGCCGGAGCCTCTTCGATGAGCTTCTGGTTGCGGCGCTGCACCGAGCAGTCGCGAGTGGAGATAATGGCGAAGTTGCCGTGGCTATCGCGAGCGCTCTGGGTCTCGACGTGGCGAGCAGACTGAATGAAGCGCTCAACGAAGTAGCCCTCCGAATCGTCGCCGTGCGCGGCGAAGAAGTGATCCAGGTCGGCGTCGCTGAAAATTGCGGTAATGCCGCGTCCGCCGCCGCCGTCGGCCTTCTTGGTAACGATCGGGTAGCCATGCTGGCCCACGAACTCCGCGATGGCCTCGCGGCCAGACACCGGGTCGGAAATACCGGGAACGGGCTGAACCCCAACAGACTCAGCGAGGCGGCGAGCCTGGATCTTGTCACCGAGACGTGTGAGAACCTCGGGATCCGGGCCGATCCACACGATCCCCGCAGCCTGAACAGCGGCGGCGAACTCGGGGATCTCCGAGAGGAAACCGTAACCGGGATGAACGGCGTCGGCACCGGAGCGCACGGCCACATCCAGCAGCTTCTCAATGTTCATGTACGTCTCCGCGTACGATTCGCCGCCGAGAGCGTAGGCCTGATCGGCCTGAGTCACGAACTG
>RRZU012508660.1_pt1 | contig 13924 bp, 16 predicted proteins | sample 2165561 | NCBI WGS metagenome assembly RRZU01 (sample SAMN10456909, study PRJNA506462) | wastewater metagenome | isolation source: wastewater sludge | place: USA: Moscow, Idaho
CATGACCGCCTTGCGCGCCGCGAAAATCCCCTTGCTGTCCGAGTAACCCGCCGAATTGGGCAGATTGCGGATCATGTCCTGTTGAACTTCTTCAGGGCTGTCAAACCCGAACACGGCGAGGTTGCCGATGTTGAGTTTGATGATTTTTTGCCCTTCATCTTCCATCTGCCGAGCCCGATCCATGATCGGGCCACGAATGTCATAGCAGACATTGGACAGCTTGGTGGACTTGGAAATGGTGCGTACAGTCATGGGCCAGGGGCTCGCTGGTTGGGCTAAACCTACAATTTCACCATATTTCTGATGGCAGGTTGGCCGCGACCGGCCTGATTGGTCATTTTTTTCCCGCACAAACATGAAACTCCACGCCGATTCCGCCCAAGCATTTTCAGTTCAGTCTCATGGCCCAGGGTGGATTGCTGTGGGGGGAGAACGGATCACACACCATGTGGTTCTTTCTTCTTCAGGCGAACGCCGCGCTTGGAGCTGCACTGGCTTTGATGAGCTGAATGAGCACCATTTCAACCAGCTTTTGGAGCTGAATCCTGAGTTGGTTATCTTTGGCAGCGGGGCACGGCTGCGGTTTGTGCATCCATCCCTCTGTGCATCTTTGATCAGCCACCGCATTGGAATGGAAACCATGGACACGGCTGCGGCGTGCCGTACTTACAACATCTTGGCGCAGGAAGGCCGGAAAGTGGTTGCCGCATTGTTGATTGAACCTGGTGCCAATCCATCAATTGGCCGCTGATGCCCCCAAGCCCCAAGTCAGTGCTTCAGGGTAAAATAGCGGATTGACTTTAGTCTGACGGATCGGTGGCACGGGCAAACAATGTTGCCCGTTGCACACCATCCCGGCAAGGTTACCGCACACACCAACTTAGGTCAGGGTTCACACAACATGGCAGTCGTTGTCAACAAACCAATTCCCGAATTTGAAGCCCTCGCCACTGGTCAAGTCAAGGTTTCCAACCAGTCCCATCTGGGCCAGACCGTGGTGATGTTTTTTTACCCCAAAGACAATACCCCAGGCTGCACCACCGAAGCGATGCAGTTTCGCGACAAATACAAAGAGCTGACCAAGGCTGGGGCCACCGTATTCGGTGTGTCTCGCGACAACATGCGGTCGCATGATGAATTCAAGGCCAAACTCGAACTCCCCTTTGAGCTGATTGCGGACACAGAAGAAAAAATGTGCCACATGTTAGGCGTGGTGAAAAACAAAATCATGTACGGCAAAAAGGTGAAAGGCATTGAGCGCAGCACCTTCCTGATCGGCCCGGATGGCATCTTGCGCCACGAATGGCGCGGACTCAAAGTGCCAGGCCATGTGGATGAAGTGCTGAAAGAAGTCAAGGCACTGAAAAAAGCAACCAGCGCCGCAGCCAAAGACACGGCCGTGAAGGACGCGGTCCCCAAAGAAGCTGCGACCAAAGACGCGGTGAAAGACACCGCCACCACCGCTGTCTGACAACAACACGTGCGCATCTGACGGATGACCTTCACCGTAGATTCACAGGGCTGGAGCATAATGTTTTGATGCTCCGCAGGATTGAACGGCCCATCAGCACCCACACCTTCATCAAAGCCGCCAGGTTGTCTTGGCGGCTTTTTGTTTTTCTGCATTGAACTGAATTTTTACCATGCCCTTGCCTCCCCCTCCTGCCAAAAAAGCAGCACGTCTGGATTTGACGCAGCACACCATTCAGACCCTGACTGAGGGTCGAATGGCACAAGTGCGCAAAACGCCGGAAGTCGCCTTGCCTGAGCCCGTGTCAACTGGAAACCCGAATCTCATGGCTGCGGCAACCCCGGTTCAGATCGAGGCCGTTGTCCCGGCAACCACTTTGGCCGCTGCCCCGGTGCGCAAACGCCGCGCACGAAAAGCCCCATCGGTTGAAACTTCTTCCATTCCAGAAAGCACAGTCAGCAGCCCTGCCCTGCCTCTCGCGCCAGTGGATTTACCTGCACCGAGGGACATCCCGGGCGATGGCATGCAACGCACCCAACCATCTGGCAAAACCAAGCCTGTTGAGAGCGAAAAGCCAAAGCGCGCAGTCAAGGCTGCGAAGCCTGTCCAAGCCAACACAGGCCCAACCAAGCTTTTTGTATTGGATACCAACGTACTTTTGCATGATCCCATGTGTCTCTTCCGCTTTGAGGAGCACGATGTTTATCTGCCAATGATCGTGCTGGAAGAGCTGGATGGGCATAAAAAAGGCATGACGGAAGTAGCCAGAAATGGCCGCCAGACCAGCCGCACACTCGATGCATTGGCTGCCCAGGCCGGTGCCGACATGATGCAAGGCCTGCCTTTGTCCGGTACGGGACACACCGCAGCCCGTGGACGGCTGTTTTTCCAGACAGAGCCATTGGCCTTCAACCTGCCCACCAGTCTGCCCCAAGGCAAGGCAGACAACCAGATTCTGGGTGTGGTGCAAGCTCTGCGTGAGCGTCACAGCGACAGAGTGGTTGCACTGGTATCCAAAGACATCAACATGCGGGTCAAGGCCAAAGCGCTTGGCCTGGATGCCCAGGACTATGAAAACGACAAAACCCTGGACGATGGGGAACTGCTCTATTCAGGCTTGCTGGCGCTGCCCACCGACTTCTGGACACGCCAGAGCAAAACCATCGAAAGCTGGCAACAAGGCAGCCACACGTTTTACCGGGTCAGTGGCCCGACTGTTCAGCAGTTCCACATCAACCAGTTTGTGTACTTTGAAGCCCCTGGTGAGCCATCTTTGTACGCCCGTGTGGTTGAAATCCGTGACAAATCAGCGGTTCTCAAGACCTTGCGCGACTTCACTCACCTCAAAAATGCGGTTTGGGGTGTGACGAGCCGCAACCGGGAGCAGAACTTCGCACTCAACATTCTGATGGACCCGGAAATCGACTTTGTGACGCTGGCTGGCACGGCAGGCACAGGTAAAACACTCATGGCCTTGGCCGCTGGGCTGACCCAGGTGCTGGATGACCGCCGCTACACCGAAATCATCATGACCCGGGCCACCGTGAGCGTGGGTGAAGACATCGGTTTTCTGCCTGGCAACGAAGAAGAAAAAATGGGCCCGTGGATGGGGGCTCTTGATGACAACCTCGAATTCCTGACCAAAGGCGATGGCGGAAATGCAGGTGAATGGGGGCGGGCTGCCACCAGTGAATTGATTCGCAGCCGAATCAAAATCAAGAGCATGAACTTCATGCGTGGCAGAACGTTCATGAACAAGTACGTCATCATTGATGAAGCCCAGAACCTCACCCCAAAGCAGATGAAAACGCTCATCACCCGCGCGGGACCCGGCACCAAAATCATCTGCATGGGCAATCTGGCTCAGATTGACACGCCTTATCTCACGGAAGGATCTTCTGGTCTGACCTTTGCCGTTGATCGCTTCAAAGGGTGGCCACACGGTGGGCACATCACGCTGGCCAGAGGGGAACGTTCACGGCTGGCTGACTTTGCCAGCGACGTGCTGTGAACAGACGTGCATAAGGATTCGCCATGAAATGGGAAGGCAACCGGCAGTCAGACAATGTGGAAGATCGGCGCCATGAAAATCACGCCGGAGGCGATGGTGGGGCACGGATAAGCGGAGGCCGGGGCATTGGCCTGGGCAGCGTCGTCATCGCGTTGCTGGTCGGCTGGGTGTTTGGCATCAACCCGTTGACCATTCTGGGTGCCCTCAGTGGTGGTGATGTGCAAGTACCCCAGGCCCGGCATGCTCCTGCGCAGCGGTCTGCGGCAGACGATCACATGTCCAGATTCGTTTCCACTGTGCTGGCCGACACCGAAGATGTGTGGACAGAGGTGTTCGCCCAGGGGGGAGCCCGGTATGCACAACCCAAGCTGGTTCTGTTCAGCGGGGCCACCCCCACAGCGTGTGGCACGGGTCAGTCAGCGATGGGGCCTTTTTATTGCCCAGGTGATCACAATGTGTACATTGACCTGCGCTTTTATCAGACCCTGCGCGATGAGCTGGGTGCGCCCGGTGAGTTTGCCCAGGCCTATGTGATTGCCCACGAAGTGGGCCACCATGTTCAAAATCTGCTCGGCATTTCTGACAAAGTTGACCGCATGCGTGGCCGTGTCAGCGAGAGGGAATACAACGCCCTGAGTGTCCGCCTTGAGTTGCAGGCCGATTGTTTTGCGGGTTTGTGGGCCAAAAAATCGCACGAATCCCGTCAGACGCTGGAGGGGGGAGACATTGAAGCCGCCATGAATGCTGCCGCCAAAATCGGTGACGATGCCCTTCAGCAAAAATCGCAAGGCCATGTGGTGCCCGACAGTTTTACCCACGGCACCAGCGCCCAGCGAATGCGGTGGTTCAACGTGGGCCTGGAAAGTGGCAGCCTCAAGGCCTGCGACACTTTCAGCGCACAGAGGTTATGAAGCAGTCTGGGTAGCTATGCCGTTCAATAGTCGTGGCTTCCACCGGAAGCCAGGCTTTCAAACCGCGTCAAAGAATTCAGGAACGCCAGCTTGACTGTGCCAGTCGGGCCGTTACGTTGCTTGCCAATGATGACCTCTGCCACGCCCGGCTCCTTGCTGTCTTTGTTGTAGTACTCGTCGCGGTAGATGAACATGATGATGTCGGCATCCTGCTCAATGGCACCCGATTCGCGCAAGTCGCTCATCATGGGGCGTTTGTCCGTGCGTTGTTCCACACTGCGATTCAACTGAGACAGCGCGATCACCGGACATTGCAACTCTTTGGCCAGCATCTTCAGGCCACGCGAAATTTCACCCAACTCGGTGGCCCTGTTTTCACCGTTGGAGCCTCCGCTTCCACTCATCAGCTGCAAGTAGTCCACCACGATCAGGCCCAGCTTGCCGCACTGGCGCGCCAACCGCCGAGCATTGGCACGCAGTTCACTGGGGCTGAGACCGGGGGTTTCGTCGATGTGCAATGAAATGTTGCGCAGTTTTTCAATGGCTTCAGTCAGCCTGGGCCATTCTTCATCGGTCAGCTTTCCGGTGCGCAGGTGGCCTTGATTGATGCGGCCTATAGAGCCCACAATACGCACCGCCAGCTGGGAAGCACCCATTTCCATGGAAAAAACCGCCACGGGCAAACCTTCATTCAGGGCAACGTGTTCGGCAATGTTGATGGCGAGGGCCGTTTTACCCATGGATGGGCGGGCGGCCAGCACGATCATGTCACCAGCCTGAAACCCCGCAGTCATGCGATCCAGATCGTAGAAACCGGTGGGCACCCCTGTGATGTCATTGGGGTTGTCGGCCATCTCTTGCACACGATCCATCAGATCAATCACCAGGGTGTCCATACCCTGGAAGCCCTGCTTCATGCGCGAGCCTTCTTCCCCAATATTGAAAATTTTCTGCTCTGCTTCATCCAGAATCTGGGCAACCGATTTACCCTGCGGATTGAATGCCTTGGTCGCTATTTCATCGCTGGCGGTCAGCAGCTTGCGCAATATGCCCCGTTCACGAACAATTTCCGCATAGCGCCGGATGTTTGCTGCACTGGGCACATACTGAGCCAGTGAATTGAGATAAACCAAACCACCCGCTTCTTCGGCATTGCCCAACCCACGCAACTGCTCAAACACGGTGATCACATCAGCCGGTTTGGAGGCATTGATCAACTGGGCCACGGCACTGAAAATGAGCTGATGCTCGTGGCGATAGAAATCTCCCTCCTTGACCAAGTCGCTGACCCTGTCCCAAGCCGTGTTATCCAGCAGCAATCCGCCCAGCACGCTGGACTCGGCTTCGATGGAATGCGGTGGCACGCGCAGCTGCGCCATCTCTCTGTCCACAGGGTAGTCAGAAGGGTTCAGAGGCTCAAAGGTCCGCGAAACTGAGGCATTCATGGAGGTGGATCAATCTGATCAAAAAGAGAAAGAAACCATTCAGCATGGCAAAAAAAAAGCCGCCCTTGAGCGACTTTTTTGATTATGCACCCACTGACCGATGGCCAGTGGAGTGGTGTGTCTGAACAGTATCAGGCTGTTTCGCCCAACACTTGCACGGCCACTTCGATAGCCACATCGGTGTGCAGACCAACCACAACGGTGTATTCACCAGCGGCCTTCAGGGGGCCGTGGGGCATGCGCACCTGGGCTTTGGTCACGGCATGACCCATTTTGACGAGTTCGTCGGCAATGTCGTGGTTTGTGACAGAGCCAAACAGACGGCCATCCACGCCAGCTTTCTGGCTGATCTTGACCACCACGCCATTGAGCTTTTCGCCCGCAGCTTGTGCGTCGGCCAGCTTGGCTGCGGCGGCTTTTTCAATGTCGGCGCGGCGGGCTTCGAATTCAGCAATCGCTGCAGTGGTGGCGCGGCGAGCTTGGCGGGTGGGGATCAGGAAGTTACGTGCGTAACCATCTTTGACCTTGACCACATCACCCAGGGAACCGAGGTTGGCAACTTTTTCGAGCAGAATGATTTGCATGCTGACTCTCCTTAAACGCGGTGTTGGTCAGAGTAAGGCAACATGGCCAGGAAGCGGGCACGCTTGATGGCGGTGTTGACTTGGCGCTGATAAATGGCACGGGTGCCAGTCAGGCGTGCGGGGATGATTTTGCCGTTTTCAGCAATGAAATCGCGCAGGGTGTCGATGTCTTTGTAGTCCACTTCTTCGACATTGGCGACAGTGAAACGGCAGTAGCGCTTGCGCTTGAACAGCAGCGACTGGGTGTTGCGCTTGGGGCGCTTGTCTTTATTGTTGAAACGTTTGGGTGCAGCCATGATGGGCCTTCCTATGTTCTGTGAATGTCCTGAATATGAAAAACGATGCCTTTGCCATTGCGTGACATGCCCAAATACCCCAAGAAGTTCCACTCGACTTCCATGCTGGCCTTGACCAGCGTTTCTGCCTGTGAGCCAAAAGCGATGGCCCGGAGGCTGAGCTTGACTTGGCGGGGAGTTCCGGTATCGGTGACCAGGGATTCATGTGCCAGCACCACATCCAGGGCAGGCAAGCCTGCGGGGGTGTATCTGAGAGGATGAACCTCCGAGATGCTGGCGGTGAGTTGAAGCTGGTTCACACCGATGCCGCTTCGCGTTGGCGAACGGGATGGGAGATCACGGCCTGGAACAATCAGGCAACGCTCTCCTGCTGGGAAGCCTTGCGGGATTCCTCACGCTCGACCGATTTCATCATGACGGAAGGACCGGTTTCGGCCTTCTTCTTGAGAACGGTGAGGTGGCGCAGCACAGCGTCGTTGAACTTGAAGGCGTGTTCCAGTTCAGCCATCACAGCCTGGTCGGCCTCAATGTTGACGCACAGGTAATGGGCTTTGTTCAGCTTGTTGATCTGGTACACCATCTGGCGACGGCCCCAGTCTTCAACGCGATGCACTTGACCACCGCCAGCGGTGATCATGCCCTTGTAACGCTCCAGCATGGCTGGAACTTGCTCGCTTTGATCCGGATGGATCAGCAAGACGATTTCATAATGACGCATACACACTCCTTGTGATTTCCTTGGGGGTAGCTGCCTCCAGCGTCGGATGGGGTGCAGCAAGGCGAAGCCCGCGATTATAGCCTGCGCCCTACCATGTCCCTTTGGGCTGTGTTTTCTGGACGTGTGCAGTGATCACCTCGGCCACCGAAGGTCTGGAGGCCCGCTGTGCAAAGTGGATGGCGTTGAGCTTCTGTTCGTTGGTCAGCAAAGCATCGGCCCCCTCTTCAAGCAGCAGCTTGACCACGTCCAGGCTGCCGTATTGGGCGGCCATCATCAGGGGTGTGGTGCCGTTGGGAGACTCAGCATCGATGTAGGCGTGGTGCTCCAGCAACAGTTTGACCTGTTCCACCGCCACCGGGCCGCCATAGGTGGCGGCGTAGTGCAACGGAGCCCATCCGGTTTTGTTCACATCGGCTTCACGCTCGATCAGGACGCGGGCAAGGCCAATGTGGCCCTTCAGCACCGCCAGCATCAGGGGCGTTTCATCTTTGGCATTGCGCTCATCAATGTTGACAGCCGGGCGTTTGGCCAGATAGTCCGCCACTTTGAGTGCGGGCACCTGCAGCGCGATGTGCAAGGCATGCTGACCACGCGGATTGATGGCGTTGAGGTTCACACCTTTCAGATCGAGCAGGATCAGTCCACTCACGTCGTCTCGTTGAACAGCGGTAAACAGGTCGTCGGCTGTCTGTGCATGTGCCAGACTGTTCACACCGAACAAACCCGAAACCGACAAGACTGCGGCCGCAGCACCCAGCCATTGGCGGCGGCTCGGTTGGTGGCGGCTGTGCTGTTGTGTGCCTGGATTGAGTTGACCGGAAAGTGGTTCAAGGTGGGGCTGGATGCCACATGCTTTTGGGGACGGTTTCATGTCGCGTGCGGCTCGGGTCAGGTCAGGTTTGCCGACCTGTGCGGCTGTTGTTCAGACCCCGCCACAAGCCGTGTGAACAGCGCATCGGTGTTGTCGCTGGTGATGCGGGCCACTTCCTCAATGGCCATGCCCTTGATCTGTGCAATCTGGGCCGCCACATGGGGAACCAGGGCCGGAGAGTTGGTCTTGCCCCGGTGCGGCACGGGGGCCAGGTAGGGGCTGTCGGTTTCGATCAGCAGCCTGTCCATCGGCACATAGGCGGCCACCTCCCGCAAGTCAGCCGCTGTTTTAAAGGTGACCATGCCTGAAAACGAGATGTAAAAACCCATGTCCGGCGCCGCCTTGGCCACAGCCATGCTTTCGGTGAAGCAGTGGAACACCCCACGGGCTGCGGGCCGTGAATCTTCCCCACTGGAAGCGCTGCCCAAGCCACCGCTTTCACGCAGGATGGCCAGGGTGTCGTCAGAAGCGCTGCGGGTGTGGATGACCAAGGGCAAATCGGTCAGCCGTGCCGCTTCAATGTGGATGCGGTAACGGTCGCGCTGCCAGGCCATATCGGCCACGGTACGCCCGTTGAGACGGAAGTAATCCAGCCCGGTTTCACCGATGCCCACCACTTTGGGCAAAGCGGAGCGGCCCAGAAGATCGGCCAGTGTGGGCTCCTGCACACCCTCGTTGTCCGGGTGTACGCCCACAGTGGCCCAGATGTTGTCGTGCTGGATAGCCAGAGCGTGAACAGCCGCAAACTCTTCCAGCGTGGTGCAGATGCACAGTGCGCGGCTGACTTGGGCTGCGCGCATGTCTGACAGCACATCGGGCATGCGGCCATTGAAATCGGGAAAATTGAGGTGACAGTGTGAATCGGTGAACATGAAATGCGGGGCCAGTTCTCAAATGGTTTGCGTGGGGCGATCGGAGCCCAGCCGGGCACCCAGAATCTGCTCGATGCGCATTTTGAGCTGGAACGACTTTTCATCCTCAGGAAACACCACGCCCACGCCCTGGGTTCGGTTGGCGGTACTGCGAACCGGCGTGATCCAGGCAACCTTGCCCGCCACCGGGTAACGCTGGGGATCATCGGGCAGACTGATCAGCACATACACGTTGTCGCCAAGGCGGTACTCGCGGGTGGTGGGGACAAAAATGCCGCCTGTTTTGAACAACGGAATGTAAGCCGCAAAAAGTGCGGCTTTTTCCTTGATGGCAAGCTGGATGACGCTGGGTCGCACCCCTCCGGGGCCGGTCGGAACATTGGCCTGGGGTGCGGAGCTGGGTGGGGGAACGGCGTTCATGTGCGGTGTGTGTGTGTGCCAGTGGGTGAATGGGACAGTGCCTGGCGCGTGCGGGCCAGCCAGGCGTCCAGCGTGAGGGCCGCACCAAATGGATGCTCGACGGTGCGCGCAGTTTGCATCAATTCTTTCGCCCAGGCTTGCAACACCATCAGGGAGGGCGGCTTGGGCAGACTGGCTGGCTCAAAAAACCGGGGAGCTGCGCCTGCGGCTTGGGCCAGCAGATCGTGACACAGCTTTTGCAGCACCTCCAGTTGCCGGGCGGCAGGCCAGCTGCCCATTGTGCTGCCGTCCCCGTGGGCCAGAGCCTGGGGCAATTGCGCCCACTGGTGGGTGGTCAGCTCCAGCCCAGCCCAGGCCAGCGCATCGCTGGGGCGGCCTCCGGCGGCTTTGAGCCACATGCGGGCAGCTTCCGGGGTGGCCGCAGGCACTTGCTGTTGCAGCCATAGCAGGGACTCTTCTTCAGTTGGCCACTCCATTGCGTGCGTCTGGCAGCGGCTGCGGATGGTGGCGGGCAGACTGTGGGCGGCTTCGGTGGCCAGCACAAAGCGCAAGTCGCCTGCGGGCTCTTCCAGGGTTTTGAGCAGGGTGTTGGCCGACTCCATGTTCAGCCGGTCGGCCGGGTACACCAGCACCACCTTGGTCTGGCCACGCGAGCGTGTGGTCTGGGCAAATTCAACCACCGAGCGGGCGGCCTCCACCCGTATCCACTTGCTGGGCTTGATTTCTTTCTTTTCGATCTTGTCGCGGGTCTTGTCGTCCAGCGGCCAGTCCAGCTCCAGGGCCAGCACATCGGGCAACAGCACCTGCAGCTCGGAATGGGTGCGCACATCCACGGCGTGGCAGCTTTTGCACTGACCACAGGCTCCCTGGGGTGTGGGCGTGTCGCACAGCCAAGCACGGGCCAGGGCCAGGGCCAGTTCGTACTGACCCAGCCCGGAGGGGCCTGCCAGCAGCAGGGCGTGGCCGCGCTGCGTCAGCAGCGTCTGGAGCTGGCGCTGAATCCACGGGGCCAAGGCCGTGGCACTGCCCGGTGCGGTGCGCTCAGACATGCTGGCTCACAGCGGCCTGCACATCGGCCCACACTTGTTCGCGCGGCTGGTCGGCCTCAATTCGGGCAAAGCGGCCTGGATCGGCCTGGCAGCGTTGCGCGTAGCCACTGCGCACGCGCTGGAAAAAAAGGGCCGATTCGCGCTCGAACTTGTCGGGCTCGCGTGCATTGGCCAGCCTGGCCGCAGCCACTTCGGGGGCCAGGTCAAACCACAGCGTGAGGTCGGGCTGGCGCAGCTTTTGGCCACTGTTCTCGCACTCCGGCAGCGCCTGCACCCAGCCCTCCAGCGTGCTGAGCACAGTCAGGTCAAAGCCACGACCACCACCCTGGTAGGCAAAGGTGGCATCGGTGAATCGGTCGGAAATCACCACCTCGCCCCGTGCCAGGGCAGGCTCGATGACCTGTTGCAGGTGGTCGCGGCGGGCTGCAAACATCAACAGGGCCTCGCACAGCGGGTCCATCGCATCGTTGAGCAGCAGCTGGCGCAGCTTTTCGGCCAGGGGGGTGCCGCCGGGCTCGCGGGTGAGCGTGACCACCCTGCCCTGTGCCCTGAAAACGTCGGCCAATGCGCCGATGTGCGACGACTTGCCCGCGCCGTCAATGCCCTCAAAGCTGATGAACAGGCCAGTCTGCGCGGTGTTGGCGGGAGCGGTCAAGGTGGAAGGCAGGCTCATGGCTTGTTCAGGATGTATCGGCGCACGGCCTGGTTGTGTTGGTCGAGTGTGGCGCTGAAGTGGCTGGAGCCATCGCCACGCGCCACAAAATAAAGTGCCGGAGTCTGGGCGGGCTGAACCGCTGCCAGCAACGAAGCCCAGCCCGGCATGGCAATGGGCGTGGGCGGCAAACCGGCGCGGGTGTAGGTGTTGTAGGGCGTGTCGGTGGTCAGGTGGATGCGGCGCAGGCGGCCATCAAAACCGGGACCGGCACCGTAGGCCACTGTCGGGTCGGTCTGCAGGCGCATGCCGATGCGCAGCCGGTTGGAAAACACCCCCGATACCTGCGCACGGTCGCTGCTGAGTCCGGTTTCTTTTTCAACGATGCTGGCCAGAATCAGCGCCTCCTCGGGCGACTTCAGTGGCAGATTCGGTTGACGCTGCGCCCAAGCCTGGGCCAGCTTTTTGTCCATCGCCCCGGCGGCCTGGCGCAGCACATCCAAATCGCTGCTGTGTTTGGGGTACACATAGGTGTCGGGAAAAAACCGCCCTTCCGGATGTTGGCCACTGCGGCCAATCGCAGCCATGACTTTTTCAGCGTCCATCGGCTGAGAGTCGGGTGCAAGATGCTCTGCATTTTGCAGCGCACGGCGCACCTGCACAAAAGTCCAACCCTCCACCAGCGTGACGCTGCGCAGCGCCTGATCTCCCTGCACCAGTTTTTCCAGCAGTTTCAGCGGCGAATCTTCGGGCTTGATTTCATAGCTGCCAGCCTGAATCAGGTGCCCCTGACCCGACAGGCGCAGGCCCAGTTGCAGCAGCCAGACTGGCTCGGCCACGCCAGCCGCCACCGCATCGCGCACCACCCGCTGTGCAGGCGTGCCAGGGGCAATGCGCAAATCGACCAGTTTGGCTCCGGCAGGCAGATTCAGTGCCATGGGGGCATTCACCCACCACACCACGCCACCAGCAACCAGCGTGCCCAGCAACAGGGGCAACACCAGCAGGCGAAACAACCATTTTTTGACAGCGTTCAAAAGCAAACCTTGCGCAAACAGAACAATTCAGCGCCGCATGATAATTCGCCCGCTGCCAAGACAGGAGCCCGCCCGAGCGGGCCTGCCGCGTATTGGCCCCATCTTCATTCACATTTTTTCACTGAGCCATTCCATGACCACCCGTGCCGATACCGACCCATCGCCCGCCTGCGCCCCAGCCAGTTTGGAGTGTGATGGCGTACTCAGGCTCACCCACTGGGGCGTGATCCGCGCACGCGGGGCCGATGCCACCAAGTTCCTACAGGGCCAGCTGACCAATGACTTTGGATTGCTCGGGCTGTCCCAGGCGCGGTTGGCGGGCTACTGCTCACCCAAAGGGCGCATGCTGGCCAGTTTTGTGGGCTTCAAACTGGCGCACGACGATGTGCTGCTGGCCTGCCACCGCGACCTGCTGCCCACCACACTCAAGCGCCTGTCCATGTTTGTGATGCGTGCCCAATGCAAGCTCAGCGATGCATCTGACGTGTTCGATGTGTACGGCTTGGCAGGCAGCACGGCGGACCAGTGGGCCAGCACCGTCCAACTCGGCCCGGCCACCTGGGACAAAGCCGCCCTGCCCGCCGCCACGGCCTCGACCGAGTCCACTCCCGGCACCGACACCTCACCCGGCGCACTCGTGCGCCTGCCATCGGCAGGGGCTGGCGCACAAGCCACCACCCGCTTGCTCGCCTGCGTACCCGTTGCCGCCAGCCTGCCGCCACCACTCAGCACCACCCAGCCCGCGCTGGGTGCGGCCCAATGGGATTGGCTGGAGGTGCAAAGCGGCGTGGCCATGGTGGGCCTGCCGCTGGTTGAAGCCTTTGTGCCCCAGATGCTGAACTACGAATCGGTGGGCGGCGTGAACTTCAAAAAAGGCTGCTACCCCGGCCAGGAGGTGGTAGCCCGCAGCCAGTACCGGGGCACGCTCAAGCGGCGCACCTACCGCGTGGCCGCCGATGCCCCGCTGAGCGTGGGCCAGGACGTGTTCCACAGCAGCGATGCCGAGCAACCATGCGGCACCGTGGTGGCGGCCTCAAGCCTCGGCAACGCCGCCCTGGTGTCCATGCAGACCAGCGCCGCAGAAAGTGGCACCCTGACCGCAGGCAGTCCAGCCGGAGCTGCCCTGCACCTGCAAACCCTGCCCTACGCCCTGCTGGCAGACATCTGAGCAGGCCACATGTGCCTGATGGCTTTTTCTCTGCCTTCCCGCCCTGCTGATGGCTGGATGCTGGCCGCCAACCGCGACGAGGCGCTGGACAGGCCCACCGCCGCCCTGCACCGCTGGCTCACTCCACAGGGCACCCCCGTGTTGGCCGGGCGCGACTTGCGCGACGGTGGCACCTGGATAGGCAGCACCCCCGCTGGCCGGGTGGCTATGCTGACCAATGTGCGCGAGCCCGCATCCGTGGCCCTTGCTGCATCCAGCCCGCCCAGAGCCGGCGCCGCAAGCTGCAAGCCTGGCAGATTGCGCCCTATGTGTTCATCAGCCCGTTCTTCATCCTGTTCCTGTGCTTCGGGCTCTTCCCGCTGCTGTTCTCCGTCTGGCTGTCGTTCCACTCCTGGGATGCGGCAACCGGCCTCGGTGGC
>RRZU011285604.1_pt1 | contig 13923 bp, 14 predicted proteins | sample 2165561 | NCBI WGS metagenome assembly RRZU01 (sample SAMN10456909, study PRJNA506462) | wastewater metagenome | isolation source: wastewater sludge | place: USA: Moscow, Idaho
ATCTCTTCTGTTATAATTGTTTTCATAGAAAGGTTTCTCCTTATTTTAGTTTCCCAAAAACATTATATCAGAAACCTTTCTATTTTTTTATCCTTTTGTCACATATGTATTATCTCATAACAAATTTTCTAATAGTATGTGGTAAAGGAAATAATGGTGGAGATGGATTTGCAATAGCTAGACACCTAACTGCACTAAATAAAAATGTTTCGATTTTTTTAGTTAATGATAAAAATATGACAGATGAATGCAAATTAAACTATAATATATGTAAAAATATGTCAATTCCAATAGAAACAGATATAAATAAATTAGAATTTCTACTATTAAACTTTAGCATAGTTATAGATGCAATATTTGGAGTTGGATTTAAAGGTAATATAGATGGAATATATTTAAGTGTTATTAAATATATTAATGAATTATCTAAGTATACTATATCTGTTGATTTACCGTCAGGTCTTGGAAACCCAAACTGCATAATCGCTAATGAAACTATTTCATTTATAACGTATAAAAAAGCTTTTCTTGAATATAACAATTTAAAGTTTATTGGTAAAGTGAAAGTAGTTCAAATTTTCATTCCTAAAAATATAACTAATACTTTTTCTAATACATTTTTATTGGATATTGATTACATAAAATCTCTTTATTCTCCAAGAAAAACTACTTCTCATAAAGGAAACTTTGGACATTCTTTAATTATTGCCGGATCAGAAGGATTTTCAGGTGCAGCAATTATAACATCAAATTCAGCTGTAAGAAGTGGTTCAGGATTAACTACAACAATTACTGATAGATCTACGCAAAAAATTATTTCAACACAATTACTTGAGGGGATGACAGCTAATTTTGATAATATTCAAACACTAAAAAATCTATTGATAAAAGCAAATGCTATTGCATTTGGTCCAGGATTAGGAAATTCTAAAGAAACACTTTTACTCTTAGAATTTATTATAAGTAATAGTAATGCTACTATTATATTAGATGCAGATGGCATAAATGTTCTTTCAAAAAATATCTCTTTAATTGATAGTTTAAAGAATAGATGTATTATGACACCACATGTAGCTGAATTTTCTAGAATTTCAGGTTATTCAATTGAAGAAATAAATAATAATAGAATTGATATTACAAATGAATTTGCAAAAAAACATTCTATTATAGTACTACTCAAAGGATACAACTCAATAATTAGCAATGGAATAAATAATTATGTAAACACAACTGGAAATTCACATATGGCAAATGGTGGAATGGGTGATTGTTTGACTGGAATTGTTACTTCTTTTGTATCACAAGGTTACTCGCCCATAAATTCAATTATTTTTGCAACTTATCTACATGGGTATATTGGTGATAAATTACTTGATAAATTAGAGATTATAAATGCCAGTCACATAATTGAAAATATACCTGTCTACATGAAAGATTTTTCAATTTCTGTGAGTTCTATTTAATCTTGTACTTTTTTTATGACTATGATATAATTTTTTGGAAATGCGGATATGGTGGAATGGTAGACACGCTGTCTTGAGGGGGCAGTAGCTTTGCTGTATGAGTTCAAATCTCATTATCCGCACCATTTTTTATTCTCAATTTTTTTAAAACTTAATGTACTTCTACAATTTTTTAATATCTAATTCAATTACAAAAATAGAATTAGATATTAAAGCTTTAAATTTGATTTTTTTAACAGGAATTAAGATAATTATTTTATTGTTAATGGTATGTGTAGTTTTTACAAATATACAAAAGTCTGGTTTTGGATTTACTTTAGCATTATTAACATTATTAATGAGTGAAATAAGTGATATAATATCAATATTTTACAAGTAATAATTGAAATAAAAAAGAGCCTCTACCTTGACACGCTCCAATTGCGTAAAGGTGAGCACTCTTTATAGTATGTATGGTACTACAAAAATAGTTATTAGTCAAGAAAATAATATAAATATTTATTAATAATTTATATCATTTAATTTTTAATTCTTTAATTAAACTATTTATCTTCAACGTAATTATAGAATTTAATTACTTTTCCATCATTTATATATTCAATTTTTTTAGTTTCTTTATTCACTTTTATCTCCATTTTCTCCATTTTATTATTTCCCCAGACATCCCCATACATCATCAGTGAATCCCCTTCTTTATACATTTCTAATCTTGTTTCACCTTTTTTGTTTTTAACTATTAACTTCTTATTTTCTAAGGTAAAAAAGAATTTTTCATTTTCAGGTTTGTCAGATGACCAAGAGAGTTCTGTATCGCTAATTTTTTTTATATAAAATGTTGAATTAGTGGCAAACTCAGTAGACATAAAAGATCTAATTCGATAAGTTGTATCACTAAATTTATCAATTTCAGCAAATACCATTCCTAATTTTTTTATTTCTATCTTTTCATTTTCGGGATTTTTTACATTATTATAAATAAATCCATTCGGATCATATGTTATTTTGCCTTCTAAAGATGATAAACCCCTTTTATTAACACTATAATATGAGAAAGTTTTACCTATTGTATCAGATAAAAATTCACCTGCAGATATTTGTGCATACTTACTAGGCGTAAAAACAAGATAATTTCCAACAAATAATTGTATATCATCAGTTGTTTTTTTATTTGGATCTAAATATATGTAAGATAACTCACTATTTAAACCAGTAGCATATTTAGGTTCAAATTTTTCAAAATCATTATATCCTTTTGAAAATATATACATTCCTGAAAATAACATAACTAATATTATTAATTTTTTCATAATAATCTCCTTTTAATTTCTATATTAATTTATTTTTGTACAAAAAATTTTTGTATTAATCAATGTTTCATTTTCTTTAGTTCTTTAAGTTTTTTTCTTCTTTTTCTTCTGTTCTCTAAACTTATCTGGTTCAACTACATTGATATTTTTCCATAATCCTAATTTTAATTCTCTTGCATTTTTCTCTAAATCTCTTACTTTAGTATTTTTGGAATCATACTTTTCATACCACCAAGCATTTCCTGTTTTCACCATCATTTCATTAATATTAATACCATCCACATAAATTGTACCAAGTAGTCTATTATACCTATCATAAGTATTACCTTTTATTGTTACACTCTTATCTTTTATTAATGAAATTAAATATTCTTTACTTTCTAAGCCATATTCTTGTGTTATTTCTGGTGCATCGATTCCAAATAATCTAACTTTAATATTTTTATTTGTTGTTTTATTAACAACTGTAATCGTATCTCCATCACTAACATATTTAACATAGTATTCATTAGTTAGTACTTTTTTTGTTGAGCGATTATTCACAATCTTACTATCAAATACAATATTATTTTTTATTTTTTCATTGATATTTCCACAAGATACTTGAAAAATAATAAATGAAATCATTAATATTTTTACTGTTTTATTCATTATTCTCCTTTTATAAAATCCAAAACTATTTTATTTTACAAGTATTTGATGTTTTATTGTTATCTTTTGAATTATCTATTTTCCTTACTGTTTTATTTTTTTTAGAGTTTTTTTCATTTTTTGATTGAGTCGATTGATCTGTTTTCAAGCTTGTTTGACATTTTGGTTCTGCACAGTAACTACTAACACCAAATACTACAAGCATTAATATAAATATCTTTTTCATATTCATTGCCTCCTTTAGTATTTATCTATTGTTAAAATACAGTAGTATTATACCGTATTTTTTTTAAAAAATACTAGTAAAAAAAAATTTACTAGTATTTACTATAAATAAGTCAGTCCCTATGTTAAAGGAAATTTTTTATCATATATTGGTGATAATATTTGTGCTACTGCATCATAAAATGCAAATCCAGCACATACAATACCTGTATAACCTGCCATAATTTTAAATGCTTTCATCGCACCTTCTGCACCAATGCTACCTAAAAAGTTTTCTATTGCTAGCAACAGAAAAAGTAATGTAAGTGTACCAAATACACATTGTGATATTTTATTACTTTTAATAGTTCCTACATACATAAAAAATGTAAATAGTCCCCATGTAAATAAATAAAATCCCATTGCTAAATGATCTGGTGCTGCTATTAATCCAGTTTTTGGTAATAACCAAATTGCACATAGGCTCAACCAAAATGATCCATACGATACAAATGCTATCCCTCCAAATGTCTTTCCATGTTTAAATTCTATAAGGCCTGCTATTAATTGTGCAATACCACCATAAAATATTCCCATTGCAACTATCATACTACTATTTTCATAAAATCCTGCATTATGTAAATTTAATAGTAATGTTGTCATTGCAAATCCTAATAGACCAACTGGTGCTGGATTTGATAATTTGATTTCACCTGTCATAATTTCTCCTTTTTTGTTATTTTTTACTCTATGATAATAACAAATTTAATAAAATATGTAAAGTTTTATTCATATATTTCATACAGCTTTTTTATATAATCTGATTTTTCTCCATTATCTTCGTAAATAAATATCGGATATTCTATTTTAACACCTTTAGAAGCACTTTTTATTGACTCAATTAAACATAGTTTAGAATTTTTATCTTTTTTTGTGAAACAATATTTTATTCTTTTTGGAATTAAATTATACTTTTCTAAAACTTTTGTAATCTCTAATACTCTATCACTTCTAACCACTAAACTAAAATAACCTTTGTTTCTTAATAAATACGAGACTATCTGAATTATTTCTTCAAGTGTGATATCAACCTCATGTCTTGCCTTTGCTAGCTGTTCTAATTGATTAATTTGCTCTACATTTCCATCATATTCAAAGTATGGTGGATTGGAAAATATTAGGTCAAATTCATCTTTATGAAAATATTTTTTATAATCTCTTATATCTGAATTAATAACTCTAATCCTATTTGATAGTAAATTATTTTCTACATTTATTCTAGTAATATTTGACATAGTTTCATACAATTCTACTGCCGTAATATTAGTTTTTGATCTACGTGCAAGTAATAATGATATAATTCCAGTCCCAGATCCAATATCAAGAGAATTTTTTATTGTCCTATTTATTGTAATAAAATCTGCTAACAGTACTGAATCCAAAGTAAAATTCTGAAAATCATTTCTTTGTGTAATTATTAGATCATTTATTTTTGTTGTTGTTTCTTCACCAGTTTTTTTCATATAATCCCCTATTTACTAATATTTTCATATAGGATACAATATTATCATTAATATATCAAATCTTATTTTTTGACTATACATCTAAAAAATAATATAATGTTTAAGTAGATTTATAAATGAAAGGAATTATACATGAAAAATATAGGAAATGTAAGTTGTGAGTTAATCATTCCAGAAACTCCACTTAAAGAATTAAAAGAAATAGAAAGAAGTATACAGACTACTTATAGGAAAGAAATATGGTCACCATTTGTTAGAGCTTTAAAGACTTTTACTATGGTAAATGATGGTGATAAAATAGCAGTTGCAATATCAGGTGGAAAGGATAGCTTATTACTTGCTAAACTACTACAAGAATTGAAGCGAATAAGCTCAACAAATTTTGATCTCGTATTTATATCGATGAATCCTGGATTTAATATTCAAAATATTAATACATTACAGAATAACCTTAATCATCTTAATATTCCTTGTGAGATTTACGATAGTAAAATATTTGAAATAAGTGAAATGATTGCTAAAGACTATCCTTGCTATATTTGTGCAAAAATGCGACGTGGTAGTCTATATTCAAAGGCAAAATCTCTAGGATGTAATAAACTTGCACTAGGTCATCACTTTGATGATGTAGTTGAAACAATAATGATGAGTATCTTATATATGAGTAAATATGAAACAATGCTTCCAAAACTTAAGTCAGATAATTTTGAAAATATTGAATTAATCAGACCACTTTATTTTGTTGAAGAACGTTCAATAATCAACTTTATTAAAAATGCTGGACTTACCCCTATGAATTGTGGATGTACTGTTGCAGCAGGAAAGACATCAAGTAAGCGTAGAGAAGTTAAAGAGTTAATTGCTAATCTACATAAAAATGACAAGGATATAAAAAAAAGAATATTTCAATCATCGCAAAATATAAATCTTGAGAAAGTCCTTGGATGGAAAACAGATGAAGGACGTTTCTCTTATTTAGATAAATATTAAACTATCATAAATGCTATTTTTTTTTGAAACATTATTGCATTAGAGTGAGAATACAAGATTCTACCAGTTATAGGTGAGACAATTGTTGACAGTGTTTCACCTGTATTAGAATCAATTATTTCAGCTAATATATCACCTTTTATTACATAATCGCCTATTTCTTTTGCCTTTACAAATAATCCAGCATCCTCTGCCCTTACATTAACTATATTAGAATCAAATAATATCTCTGATAAATATCCATTATCAATTTTTTCATTTATTATATTTTGAGATTTTAATAATCTTAAAATTGAGTTTATAACTTCATTAGAATATTCTGTATCTATATATTCAGAATGTCCTACATAAATTGAATATGCTTTTGTACCCCATACCTGCCAATTATAATTTAATGTTGCAGATTCTTGTGGATTTACTGTTCTAAGATAAATATATTTAAATCCAAATATTTTTGCAATTTCTAAATCTTCGAACCCTGTTTTAAATGTCCTAACATGAGGTAAAAAACTACCATCCATGTAAAAGCTAGTTAAATTTATACCATATTCATAGTCCTTCACATGATTAAAAACTTTTTCTGCTATCCTCTGTGTTGTCTCACCTTCACTATATCCTGGAAACATTCTATTTATATCTGTATTATCTAGTCCCCAATGTCTTTTTCCTATATTTAAAGAGTAATTATTTACTGATGGAATTATTAGGATTTCTTTACCTTCATTTATTTTTCCCTCTGACTCTAATCTATTTAATGTTTTTATTATTTGTGATGCAATGTATAATTGCTGTAATTCATTACCTCTAAGTGAACCTACAATCGCAAGTGTTTTATCACCATTACCAAATCTATATCCATGCACTCTCAAATTATCTCTATGAGCCGATGTAAATTCAAATAGTATTTCTTTATTCATTATTTTAAAATCTCCTTTCAATACTACTGTTTGTTACCGTATATTCTGCCAAGTAAAGATCCTTCATAGACTACTGGATATTCTCTAAGCGTGAAAACTATGCCATCTGTTGGCGATTTTACTTCTTCTAAAACATCTCCATTCAATACATCTACTATTTCACCTAGTATGTCATCTTTTTTAACATCCATCCAATGTTCTATTTTAGGTAAAAATATACCTGATTTTTTTGAGTTAATAAAATATATTCTTTCACCTGATGAAATTATTGGCATTCTTATATCATAATTTTTATCTGCTTTATATATTCCTAAATTCTTCATTATATTGTATATTCCTATAAGCAATTGGTTCCCATATTCTTCTGTTATTCTCATTCCAACACCCATTTCAACTACAAGAGTTGGTGTATTAAGTTCATTTAATGAATATGCAAGTGTAGATTCTAAAACTGTTATTGCTGGATAAATCCATATAAAGTCAGTATTTATCATTTTTGCAAATGGCAAAAGTTTTGCTGAATTCTCTTCATCCATTCTTACTTGAGGTATTTCTCTTAAAAATATGTTACTTGCATGAATATCAATAACAATATCAGATCCTATTAAGGAGTCAATAATTTTACTAGCAACATATTCAGGAATTGATCCATTTTCATTTCCAGGAAATATTCTATTAACATCAACATCAAAATATGGCATATTTCTTGTTATTGTATCAACTCCAATTGGATTTAATGCTGGATAAATATCTATTATACCGTTTACCTTATCAATATTTTTTTTGAGTTCATTTAATATTTTAAAACATACGTATTGGCCTTCCAACTCATCACCATGACTAGCTGTAACTATAGAAATTCTTTTTTCTTTACCTGTTTTTATTTTTGGCTCTATTCTATATCTTCTTATAAGTAATTTTTCATCAACAGGCAAATCTACTGATACAATTGTCTCTACCATTCTATTTCCTTTCTGTATTTTCAACTTCTACTTTTATTTCTAATTTTTGAAATATAATTTCATTCTTTTCCTTACTTTTAAAAAACCCATTGTTTACTATGCAATTTGATGAATCAAATCCATGGCCAATCTTTATATACCCGTTCTCTATTATTAAATTGTGAGTAGGATCTATCCCTAACCATTTTTTACCATCATAAAACTCTACCCATGAATGAGTCTCACCAATACCTTCAATAAATCCACTTACATATCTAGCTGGTATTTTTTCAAGTTTTAACAATACAATTAATAAATTAGAGAAATCTTGACATACACCTCTTCCTAAATTTAAAAATTCAGAAACATTAGTATTGGTATCTGTCAAATTTGACTCATAAATAAAATTATTATATATATAATTAGAATAATATTTAACTTTTTCTATATTTATTTTAGAAACTTTCTCATTTACATTTATTAACTGATGTAGTTTTTTTACATCTCCTGAAAACAAAGTAGATTTGTTAGGGTACAGAAATAAGGAAGGATTTAGTCCTTCACTAGTAGAATCTATTTCATGATAAATATCATTTTGTTCCACATTTGCAGAAAGCTCAAATTGAAACTTGTCATGTACTTCTTTCCTCTTACCATATACAATAATATTATTAAATGCATCTTTATCTAATGATATAAAATCGCTTGGTGTAACACTATATTCCAAATTTTTAATTTTTTGAAATGTTGTGTCATGTGGTATAAATTTCAAATTAAAATAATGGTCAATAATATTATTGCTAAATAAAATATCTGTTTTATATTTAATTTTAAAATTCATTATTTATACAATACCTTTCAAATATATTATTTACATACATTACATTGTACTCTATCATACTTAAGTCAAATCCATTACCTGGAATAATTCTATTTAATCTATGGTACATTTTATCTATTCTCTCAGTCTTTTCTCCAAGTCTTAAAAATACATCTATTCTCTCAATATATTTACCCATTAAGACTAAGTTATAAGCTTCTTCATCTTCCATATACTCTAAAATACTACCAAAAAAACTAAAAATATAGTCTTGAACATTCATAAGTCTATATAATTGTTTTATATGTATATCACGTAATAAATTCGATGCTAGTCTCAAATATGAATAACATTCATGTTTAAGTACATCTTTTGATAATACAGCATTGTTGTACGCATTGTCAAGACTTGAAATAATAGAATATGAATTATTTTCATCAAATATAAATTTATTTATAAAATCATCTGAATCATTATAAACATTGGGAATTCCAATCTTATTACACAATTCAATATAACAGTTATTATCTTTATCTAACATAGTATCAAATGTATCCGAAAATATATTTATTAATAAACTACATCTTTCTGAGTATCTTCCTAACCAATATAAGTTACTTGCTGTTTCTAACGAGATAGTACCCATGTGTCCTTAAACCCCCCTCCTTGAGATGAATTAACTATAAATGTATCATCTCTTGTTGTAAACCTTGTTAAACCACTTTTCCAGACTACTGTAGATTTACCACTTAATACGTATGCCCTAAAATCTGCTTTTCTCAATATTTTATTACCTTTATCATCAAATATCTCTAACTCTTGAAAATCTATTACTTCTTGAGCAATAAATCTTCTTGGCTCTTCGATTATAATTTTCTTCAAATTTTCAATTTCAGAATGCGATAATTTATCACCAAAAAGAACTCCATATCCACCTGCTTCTGCAACATCTTTTATAACTAATTTATTTATATGTTTAAGTGTGTATTCCATATCTTTCTCATAAAAAGGCAGATATGTTGGAGCATTTTTTAGAATTGGTTCCTCATTCAAATAATATCTTATCATTTTCGGGACAAAATAATAGATACCTTTGTCATCTGCTATGCCATTTCCAACTGAATTCATTATTGCAATATTTCCTTTTTTATAGACTGACATTATATTACTAACACCTAAAACAGAATCTTCTCTAAATGAGAATGGATCAAGAAATTCATCAGATATTCTCCTATAAACTGCTCCGACTTTAACATCTTCTCCTTTAAAATTTTTATAATATAGATAATCACCAATAACCTCTAATTCATTAGGGAACACAAGTTTGGCACCAGTTTCCTCTGCTAAAAATACATGCTCATAATATGCTGCATTATATCTTCCTGGAGTCAACACAACATTAATTCCACCAGTATTGACATAATCCATAACTTCTCTAAGCAACCTTGGATATTCTCTATTATCCTCTATACCGAGTTCTTTAAACATCTCTGGGCATATCATTCTTGAAATATCTCTAGCTATTATTGGGTATGAAGCACCTGAAGGAACTCTTAAATTATCTTCCAGAACATACCAACTATTATCTTTTCCATAAATCAAGTCAATTCCAGAAATATGAGAATATATTTCTTTTGATGGTAAAATATTCAGACATTCCACTAAAAAAGCACTAGAAGAAAATACAAACTCTTCAGGTATTATACCATCTTTTATAATTTTTTGTTCTGAATAAATATCCTTTAAAAATTTATTTAGTGCATTTACTCGTTGAGTAAGTCCTTTCTCTAGCTCATCAAACTCTTTTTTTTCAATTATTCTTGGAATCATGTCATAAGGGAATATTCTCTCTTTAAATTCATTATTTTTATAGATTCCAAATTTTACTCCATACCTATCTAATAAATCAAATATTTTCTTTTGATTGTCAATATTAATATCACTATGTATTATATTTTTTTTCATAATACCACCCCTTTTAATATTTTAATATATAATAAACTTACTAAAGAATGGATAAATTCATATCTATAATATTAGACTACTTTTAATTATAAATCAAATATATTTTTTAAAGTATTGAAATATATATAATATATTATAAAAAGTATAGAAAACATAATTAATTTCTATACTTTAAATTTTTATTTATTTAAATAATTTTAATCTTAATGAATTTAATAAAACTGAAACAGAGCTAAAAGACATTGCAAATGCTGCAACCATAGGATTAAGTCTTGGACCATTGAATAATGCATAAAATATTCCAGCAGCAAATGGTATACCTATTATATTGTATATAAATGCCCAAAATAAATTTTGTTTAATATTTCTTATCGTTGCTCTACTTAATTCAATTGCCTTTGAAACTGCTCTAATGTCATTCTTCATTAATATTATATCTGCTGACTCGATTGCAATATCTGTACCATTACCCATAGCTATTCCAACATCAGCTTTTGCTAATGCTGGGGAGTCATTGATTCCATCTCCTACCATTGCTACAATTTTTCCACTTTCTTGTATCCTCTTAATTATTCCTGATTTCTGAAATGGTAGTACCTCAGCTATAACTTCATCTATATTAACTTGATCTGCAATATATTTTGCTGTCTTATTATTATCACCAGTTAACATTATGACTTTTATACCTATTTTATGTAGGTTTTCTATTCCAATTTTACTTGTTTCCTTTAAAGTATCTGAAACAGCTATAATTCCATATAGAATTTCATTATTAGAAATAAAAATAACTGTCTTACCTTGATTAGATAAATTTTCATATTCCTTACTTGCATATGATATATCTATATCTTTAGAATTCATAAGTTTTTCATTCCCAATAAACAATTGCTTATCATCTATTATTGCTTTAATTCCATATCCAGGCATTGAATTAAATACTAAATCATCAATAAATTCTATTTTTTGATTTTTTGCATATTTAACTATAGCCTCAGACAGTGGATGCTCTGATTTTTTTTCTGCACTACTTACTAGTCTAAGTATTTCTTTTTCATCTAAACCATTATATAAAATAAAATTAGTAACAACAGGTTCTCCCTTTGTTATGGTACCTGTCTTATCAAATACTACAGTATCAATTTTATGAGCTAACTCCAATGCTTCACCACTCTTAATTAAAATTCCATTCTCAGCACCTTTCCCAGTTCCTACCATTATTGCCGTTGGTGTAGCCAAACCTAAAGCACATGGACATGCAATAACAAGAACAGATATGAAAAATGTTAATGATTCAATTAACCCCGCACCAGATAAATACCAAGCAATTCCAGTAATAACTGCAATAATTATTACAATTGGAACAAAATATCCAGAGATTACATCAGCCATTCTTGATATAGGAGCTTTTGATCCTTGCGCTTCTTCTACTATTTTTATTATCTGCGATAAAATAGTATTATTACCAACCTGTGTTGCTTTAAATTCAATTGTACCATTTTTATTAATACTGCCAGCAAATACTTTATTATCAATTACTTTTTCGACAGGAATACTTTCACCTGTCAACATTGACTCATCTATAGAAGTAAATCCTTTCAAAACAATTCCATCTACTGGCACTTTTTCACCTGGTTTTACTAATATCCTATCACCTATTTTTAATTTATCTATTTCAATATTAATCTCTTTGCCACTATTATCAATTATTGTAGCTATTTTTGGTTGTAATTTAATTAATTTTTTTATTGCTGTTGAAGTCTGACCTTTCGTTTTTGCTTCAAGTAATTTACCCAATAAAATAAGCGTAATAATAACCCCAGCAGATTCAAAATATAAATCCATTGAATATTCTTTGTAACCTTGAATTATTCTAACTGTAGCAAATATTCCATAAAGTACCGATGCTGTTACTCCAATGGCTATCAATGAATCCATGCTGGGTATCTTTTTAATAAGATTTCTATATCCCTTAATGATTATATCTTTACCTGCCCATAATATTGGAATTGTCAATATTATTTGTATTAATGCAAAGTTAGTATAGTTACCTTTAGATGGATTAATAATATTTGGCAACCAGAATCCTAACATATGCCCCATTGAAATATATAATAATGGTATTACAAATGCAATTGATAATAATAATTTTTTGTATAATTTTGATATTGTATCTTCATATAACATTTCTCTATCGACATTATTGTCTGTATTTATGCTAAATCCTATACTTTCTATAATCTCTTTTATTTTTAAAAAATCATATTTACTTTCATCATATTCTACACTTAATTTTTCGGTAGCAAGATTGACACTTGCTTTTATACCATCTATCTTATTTAACGTTTTTTCTATAGATGCTGAGCATGAAGCACAACTCATTCCAGTTACATTATAAGTATCTTTTTTCATAGAACTCATCTCATTTCTTTTTATATCTTTTATCCATAACATCCATTAAAGACAGTATAGGGAATAAATGTATACAATGCATTTTCTCATACTTTAATAGATTAAATAATATCAAAAATTAATTATATATTTTCTGCTATATTACAGTATGTTAAATCTAACATATCTTTTTTATCAAGATATACTTTCTCATCATTTCTAAATATTTCGTGTGTTATTCTATTACCTAGAAGTGATTCATACAGTAAATTATATTTTTCAATAAATTGCGGATTAATAGAGAAAAATATTTTTTGACCTTCCTTCTCTTCTTTAACAATTTTAGCATATTTTAATTTAGTTAAATGTCTTGATATATTAGATTGACTTACAAATAAAGTATTTTCAATATGGTAACCACACATTTTCTTGTCTAATAGTAACATTACTATCCTTAGTCTAGTTATTTCACCTAGTGATTTGTATATCTCAACTAAATCCATTTCAAACCTCTTTTCTTAAATTAATTAAATAGTTTTCATATATTCATATATTAACATATATTATTATTTTTTTCAATTTTGAATATTTTATAATTAAAAATATTATCTGAAATCTATATTACAAATTTACATTTATATGTTATTGTAAAATATAAGTAAAAATTCAATTTGTAATATTGACATTTGAATTTTTTGTGGTAAAATCACCATAGACACAAAAATAATATGGTTATGTAAACTAAAATATGGAA
>RRZU011014187.1_pt1 | contig 13921 bp, 13 predicted proteins | sample 2165561 | NCBI WGS metagenome assembly RRZU01 (sample SAMN10456909, study PRJNA506462) | wastewater metagenome | isolation source: wastewater sludge | place: USA: Moscow, Idaho
AGCCGGTACCGGTTGTGGTCCCTGTGGCAACACCAATCCATTCACCCGCTCACCACTGGCTTGCCAATAAAAGTCATAGCGCCCTTTCAGCCAGTCGATGTTCTCTTCAAAGATGCCATTCTTGCCACGAACGGAGCCGTTGAGATGGTAAATCAGCGTCTGTAATGCCTGCAGATCGGTGCGAACCTCCGGGAAATCGGCCGACAGTTGCGCCAACACGTTACCCACCTGGCAACACAGCTCATCGGTGAGGATTTCATAATCACAGGTCAGTTTGGTTTCAAAGATGAAGGGATAGCACAGTTCACGTAAATCGCGGGTCTTGGTGATAGCCATATCAGGATCCTGCAACGAAGGGGTACAGCGCAGGAGTGTGCCTGCACCCGAAGGCGCAGGCAATCATCCAGACCGCTAACTGGCTAACGCAGCGAGAACACCAAACATCCGTTGATTGAAGTTGTTGAAGCGATCAAAAACTGCCTCCAACGACGGATCGGGAGAACCGATCTGGTTCGCCACCACCCACCGGCTCAACTCGCTCTGCTGTTCGGGTTCAAAGAACGAGTTGGCCTGGGTCATCATCTCTTGTAACTGTTGGAGATAATCCGCTAATGGCGCCAAAATCTCCTCGGCAGCAGCGGGGGCCTTGTCAGCAACCGGCAACGCACCACCCTCGACGGGCAAGGGCGTCACTGGAGCCTCAGTCTGTGTGGTTTGTGCCAGGACACCACTCCAGGCAATGGTTTGTTGCTGTTTCAGATCCAGTGACATGCTCGCCAACTGGGTATCATCCAACTGGAATTGCTGCGCCATATCGAAAGCACCTTGCAGATCGCCACTGAAAAAGCGGTCCGAAAGTGAGCCCATCTGTTGCACTAACGAGCCGATAGCCTTCAACTCATCCGGATTCAGATCACCCTGCACCGAAAAGCTGAAGCTAGCGGTATGGGAATAAAGAAATTCGCTGCTGCTCACCATCAGGTTGTCGCTACGGTTTGCACCCGCTGTTTGCGCGCCGCTACCAACCTCGGCATATGCTCCCATGGCCTTGCGATTAAGCTGGGCAGTTCCTTGCTGCATTCGCCATTGCTGCGCATCATCGAACTGCAGCACGACACGATCACCTTCTTTGGTCGTCAGCTCCAGACTCCCCTGATTCCGCGTCGCGGCAGAGGCCTGTGCCACCGCAACCGAGGCAGAGACCTGAGTCGCATCGGCAGCCGAACCAAACAGTTCCTGTTCGAACTTGCCAAGTCCTTCCTGGATCACGGCATAGCTCTTGTCGATCCCCTTGCCGAGGTCCTCACTTAACATGCCCATGCCGGATAGCTCTTGCCGCGCCTCACCAAAGCCCTGTTCGATCCCCTTCTTGGCCTGCTCCAGCATATTTTTCAGTTTCTCATCATCCCCCCCTTCGGCCTGAGCCTGACGGATCCGACCCGTCACGAAGCCCAGTACATTCTTGGCGACCGCCTTGTAATCAAATCCCAACGGATTATCTTCGCTGAGTTCAACCGCTGAGTCCGTCGAAGGCGTCTGACTGGTGGAGGCATTAAAACTATGTCCATCCAGACTCAAACTTTTGCTGATGGAAACATACAATACCATCTGCCCCACCCGCACCGGTGTTGCCAAATCAACCCGATCCTGCGCCTTTTCGGTCCTTTCCTGCCCCTGGATCTGGGTATGCCCCTTGTGTTTCAGACTCGGAAATAACGAGTCATGTAATCCGTCCACCTTCATAGCGTCCCCTCCGACACTCAGCCTTATCCTGATTATCGGCACGACTGACCAAAACTTGACCGCTTTTTTCTGGACAATCCTCTTTATGCCCTTACAATTTCGCCCCTTCAAGGCCAAGAGCATGAGACACAACATGAGCCAACCCATATGGGATCCAACCCGTTACCCGGCACAACTGGCTGAAAAACAGCAACAATTACAGCAGCTGTTTGCTGAATTTTCGCCGCCAGATTTGGAGCTCTTTGCCTCCGCACCAACGCATTACCGCATGCGAGCGGAATTCCGCATCTGGCATGAAGGGGATGATCTCTTCTATGTGATGTTCAATCAGGAGAGCAAGCAACGCTACCGGCTTGATGAATTCCCTGCGGCGAGTCTGCTCATCAATCAATTGATGCCTCGTTTGCTGGCCGCCTTGCGTCCACATCTGGGCTTGCGCCACAAACTGTTCCAGGTTGATTTCCTTAGCACCCTGAGTGGTGAAGCCATTATCAGTCTGCTGTATCACAAGAAACTGAATCACGAGTGGGAACAGGCCGCATGCCAACTTCGCCAACAACTGCGTGATGAGGGCTTCCAGGTCGATTTGATCGGGCGGGCACATAAACAGAAGATTGTGCTGGAACGAGACCATGTGATTGAGCGACTGCAAGTCGCTGGACGTGAATTGCAGTACATGCAAGTTGAGAACAGCTTCACCCAACCCAATGCCGGTATGAATCAGCAGATGCTGGAGTGGGCACTGGATGTCACCCGTGATGCGGACGGCGACCTGCTGGAGCTGTACTGCGGTAATGGCAATTTTTCACTGGCCATGGCACGCAACTTCCACCAGGTACTGGCCACTGAAATCGCCAAACCGTCGGTCGACTCGGCGCAGTTCAACATCACGGCCAACGGTATCGACAACGTCAAAATCCTGCGCATGTCGGCGGAAGAATTTACCATGGCGATCCGGGGTGAGCGGGAGTTCAATCGCCTCAAAGGCATCGATCTGCAGAGCTATCACTGCAACACCATTTTTGTCGATCCACCCCGAGCAGGGCTGGATCAGGCCACGCTGGATATGGTGCAGGCTTATGAACGCATCCTGTATATCTCTTGCAACCCGTTAACGCTTAAAGACAACCTGCAGCAGTTAATCCAGAGTCACCGCATCGAGCGTTTTGCCCTGTTCGATCAGTTCCCATACACCCATCATATGGAAAGTGGCGTCTGGCTGGTCCGGCGCTGATCTCCATATACGAAGGGCGGCCTCTGGCCGCCCTTCGTATTTCGCATTCAAATTAGGAGCTCACGCAACCTGGCGAGTATCGGCTCCGGTCGCGAGCTCATCGCAAAGATGAAGGTGGGTAACGCGAGCCGAGGAATCCGGCTCACTGATTTGATAAAAGCGGTTGACCATCTGCCGGGCCAAGCAAGTGCAACGGCCACACTGGGTACCGACCTTCAACTCTTGCCGCAAATCACGCATTCCCTTCTCGCCCTCGGCGAGTAAAGACGTAATTTGGGTATCAGTCACTCCATTACACAAGCAGACGTACATAGTCGCGCACTCACTTTTCACATCACCGCTTTGATAATAGTTATCACTACATCGCTTTTCAACTATTTCATACATTTATAAAGCTATTTTTGTGTAAAAAACGCCCGAAGTGTTTTGCAGCACGGTATAGAGCTATTAATCTGAATACGATGCTCGAGCGCAAATGCCGCTCGTCCTGCTTGCTCGCAAGGGAGAATAGCCATGCAAGGTGACCCGAATGTCATAGCCCTGTTGAACAAGGTTCTGACCAGTGAATTGACCAGTATCAACCAGTTTTTTTTGCACGCCCGGCTGTTTCGTCATCTGGGGTTGAACAAGCTCAATGACAAAGCCTACAAGAAATCGATCAAGGATATGAAGCAAGCGGATGCCTTGATTGAACGCATCCTGTTTCTGGAAGGACTTCCCAATCTGCAACAACTGGGACATCTTAAAATTGGCGAACATCCCCAGGAAATGCTCGCTTGCGATACCCAGTTCGAACAAGAGCAGCTGCCGCTGTTGCGTCAGGCAATCGCGGCCTGCGAACTCGCCAGTGATTATGTTAGCCGGGATTTACTAGAAGAGATCCTAGAAGAAGAAGAGGAGTATCTGGACTGGCTGGAAACGCAGCACCAACTCATTCAGAGCACGGGTCTCGCCAACTACTTACAAAGCATGATCGCTTAAGGATACCAGCATGAAAGGTCAAGCCAATGTCATAGCGGCTCTCAACGCCCTGCTCGCCAGCGAGCTTTCAGCCATGGATCAATATTTTATTCATTCCCAGATGTATCAGGATTGGGGTCTCAACAAACTCTATGAGCGCATCGGTCATGAGTTCGATGATGAGAAAGGACATGCAACCCTGCTGATTAGCCGGATCCTATTCCTGGAAGGGATCCCCGATCTCACAACTCGGGATCCGATCCATGTCGGCAAGGACGTTCCCGAAATGCTGCAGAACGATCTGCAGCTGGAATACGATGTAGCCACCGCATTGAAAAACGCCATCAAGCTCTGTGAGCAGGAGCAAGATTACCAGACCCGAGAAATTCTGGAAAAACTGCTCGAAGATACCGAAGATGACCATGCTTATTGGCTGGAGAAACAGTTGGGACTGATCAAAATGCTCGGATTACCCAACTATCTGCAAAGCCAGATGTAACTCGTCCCAGCCGAAAGAAGGCGCCCTTGGGCGCCTTCTTGCGTACTACTCCTGCATGTAGCGATCCGGTAACGGAATCCGAGCAACACCAGACTCTACTGCGGCCACAGCCACAGCGCGGGCGACCCGGGGCAACAAGCGAGGATCCATCGGCTTGGGAATGACGTAATCCGGCCCGAAGTGCAACTCATTGACGTCGGCCGCCGCCAGCACTTCCGCAGGAACCGGCTCCTTGGCCAATTGCCGCAAGGCTTCTACGGCTGCTTTCTTCATCTCGATATTGATGCGGCTGGCGCGCACATCCAGCGCCCCACGAAATAGGAACGGAAAACAGAGTACGTTGTTTACCTGGTTGGGATAATCGGATCGCCCCGTACCGATGATCAAGTCATCCCGCACCCCGTGTGCCAGCGCCGGATCAATTTCCGGATCCGGATTGGAACAGGCAAAGATCACCGGACGAGGGGCCATCAGAGCCACCTCTTCGGCGCCTAATAAATCGGGCCCAGAGACACCGACAAAGATGTCGGCCCCTTCAATGGCTTCATGCAGGGTACGTGGCCCACTATCGTTGATAAACCGTGGTTTCTGCCCATTCAGATCGGTACGACCGGAGCGGATCACCCCATGCCGATCCAGCATAAACAGGTTCTCCTTGCGCGCGCCACACGCAATCAGCAGATCCATGCATGCCACACCCGCAGCGCCTGCGCCCAGGCAGACGATGCGGCACTGCGCTAACTGTTTGCCCTGAATTTCCAGCGCATTGAGCATGCCCGCTGCCGTGACTATGGCCGTTCCATGCTGATCATCATGAAAGACCGGGACCTTGCACAGGTCGATCAACGCCTGTTCGATTTCGAAGCATTCGGGAGCCTTGATATCTTCCAGATTGATGCCACCAAAGGTATCGGCAATATTGGCGACGGTGCGGATAAAATCGGCCGGATCTGTGTGCGTCACTTCGATATCGATGGCGTCTATATTGGCAAATCTCTTGAATAACAAAGCCTTGCCTTCCATCACCGGCTTGGAGGCCAATGGCCCAAGATTACCCAACCCCAGAATGGCCGTGCCATTGGTAATCACCGCCACCAGATTGGCCTTGGCGGTATAGCGATACGCTTCGTCCGGATTTGCCGCGATTTCACGAACTGGCTCGGCAACACCCGGACTATAGGCCAGCGTCAAATCCAGCGCCGTTTCGGCCGGCTTAGTTAACTGGATGGCAATTTTGCCTGGGGTCGGCAGGGCGTGATAATCCAGGGCTTGTTGTCTCAGATCGGACATCGGCAATTCCCTCTGCAGCAATTGAAAGAGATAGTGACCCGGAGCGGGTTCGATAGATGGCGCGATGAATGTTGTGAGCATAATCCCCTTTGGCGGCTTCACAAGGGCCACTCGGAACTAATGCCAGGAAATTTTCCGCTTTGATTCTCCGATCACCGAGATGGCAGTCCGGTATGCAAGCAACAGGTTTACCGGTCACCTCAACCCGCAACGATTCAACCGAATAACCCATGGAAAAGTAACATTGCGCACTTACTGTACGAGCTGTGAACGGCCCTTATCCCGCTGCGTCTGCGGCTTGGCAACCCAAGTCAATCTCCCGTGGCGTCTGGTCGTCCTTCAGGATCCCGGAGAAGTAAAACAGGCAAAGGGGAGTCTGGCTCTGCTGAGAGCCTGTGTGCCCGATATCACGGTGTGGAGCAGTCACGATTTCAGTCAGCATACCGCTTTAAACGCATTGCTCGCTGAGCCTAATCTGCAGTGTGTGTTGCTCTATCCGGGAGAGCAGGCTCAGTCAGTTAGTCACTGGCAGGAGTCGTCACCAACAGGCCCTCTGTGCATCATAGTGCTGGATGGAACCTGGAGAAAAAGCCTTAAAATGCTCCTCGGGCATCCACAGCTGGCGCAGCTGCCGCGGATGTCACTGGCCTCAACGCATGTCAGCCGTTATCTGATCCGTAAATCGCCGCGTACCGATGGACTCTCGACCTTTGAAGCGGTTGGATTTCTCATGCGGGAATGGTGCCAGCAGCAAGGTGATGCCGTTGGAATCGCGGAAAGTGAACGCCTGCTCGCGAGCTTCGAGCGCTGGATCGCCCGCGAGCTGGCGGTACTGCCACCTGAAATCCGGGCTCGCTATCCCACGACTTGAACATGCGCGCCGGTTATCAGCTCTGGCGTTCTGGGCGACGCCCATAAAAAAAGCGCCCCGAGAGGCGCTTTTTATGTTGTTGGCGCGAATTACTTCTTGCCAACCAGAGCGCCGAAACGCTTGTTGAAACGGTCAACACGACCACCGGTGTCAACGATCTTCTGCTTGCCAGTGTAGAACGGGTGGCATTCAGAGCAAACGTCCAGGTTCAGACTACGACCAGTGGAGCGGACAGAGAATTCGTTACCGCAAGAGCACTTCACGTTGATCGCTTTGTACTCTGGGTGGATACCTTCTTTCATGGACAACCTCTAATATATTAGGCCGTGTCGCCATCCAGCCTCACGCCAGACACCACACGAATTGGAACGGATGTTTTGAGGGTGCGAATAATATAGGATCGATCCCTACAGCCGCAAGTATGATCGCAGAAAAAACAGGCAACCCGTGAGCGAAATGATCTCCTATCTCCCTATTCGAGTCGCACTGCCGGTGCCATTGCGCCGCCAATTCGATTATCTGGCGCCCTCGCCCCTGCCAGCCATCGGCTGCCGGGTTCGCGTCAGCTTTGGCCGACAACTGCTGGTCGGCCTGGTCACGGGGCATCCGGAACAAAGCGATCTGCCGCTGGATAAGCTCAAACCCATCACGGAGCAGCTGGATCACGCATCCCTGCTGCCGGACGCCTTGTGGCAGTTATTGCTCTGGAGCGCTCACTATTATCAGCATCCCCTGGGAGAGGTACTGCAACATGCGCTGCCGGTTCTGTTGCGCCAGGGGGAACCCGCCCTGCGGCGACCGCTGGAGAGCTGGCGACTGACTGCGCGGACTGAGGCCGAAGGGTATCGTCCGGGGAAAACGGCATTGCGCCAACACCTGGCGTTACAGCTACTGCAAGATGGCCCCCTGACCGCAGCCGACCTGCGTGAAGCAGGAGTCGATGCCCAGGTACTGGCCAAGCTAGCCGCCAAGCAGGTGGTAGAAAAGTTCGATTTGCTCACCTTGCAAGAGGACTGGCGGGATACCCTGCTGCTTCATGAGTCCGATCAACATCAGCTCAATACTGAACAAGCTCTGGCAGTTGCTCAGGTGCAGGGTCACGGTGCCGAATTCGGCGTATTTCTGCTAGATGGCGTCACCGGCTCTGGCAAAACGGAAGTCTATTTGCAGCTGATCGCTCCGGTACTGGCGCGCGGCCAGCAAGTATTGGTGCTGGTCCCCGAAATCGGCTTGACCCCGCAGACACTGCAACGTTTCCGACGCCGGTTTGCGGCGCCGATCCTGACCCTGCATTCCGGCATGAATGATCGGGAGCGGCTGGAGGCCTGGTTAGCCTGTCAGCAAGGCGAAGCCGCTATTCTCATCGGCACCCGCTCGGCGCTGTTTACACCATTCCGGGATCTGGGATTGATCCTGATCGATGAAGAGCATGATGGATCCTTCAAGCAACAGGAGGGATTTCGCTACCACGCCCGGGACCTGGCCGTCATGCGTGCACGGCTGGAGTCTTGTCCGATCCTGCTGGGATCCGCCACGCCATCGTTGGAAACCTTGCAGAATGCTCACAGTGGCAAATACCAGCACCTGCGGCTACGGCACCGAGCCGGTGGCGCCGCCATGGCACAACAGGCAGTACTGGATATCAAGGAGGTACCACTGCAAGCGGGTGTTTCCCCGCAATTATTGCAGCTGATGGCAACCCACCTGCAGGCGGGGAATCAGGTGATGTTGTTCCTCAATCGGCGGGGTTATGCCCAGTCCCTGCTCTGCCACCATTGTGGCTGGACGGCGGCTTGTGGCCGGTGCGATGCCTACTACACCTGGCATCAAGGAAGCAGACGCCTGCATTGCCACCATTGTGACAGCCAGCGCCCGGTCCCCAGCCACTGCCCCGAGTGCGGCAGTGCCGATTTGCAAGGCACAGGGGTTGGAACCGAACAGGTCGAAGCATTGCTGGCGAGCCATTTCCCCCGCTTTCGCACCATCCGTATCGATCGGGACAGCACCCGACGCAAAGGCGAGCTGGAGGCGCATCTGGATGGCATCCGCCAGGGGGAGTACCAGATCCTGATCGGCACCCAGATGCTGGCCAAAGGCCATCATTTCCCGAATGTCACGCTCGTGGGACTGCTCGATGTCGACAGTGCACTGTTTTCCCAGGATTTTCGAGCCACCGAGCGACTGGCCCAGCTCTACACCCAGGTTGCAGGGCGCGCGGGACGCGCCAGCAAACCGGGACTGGTGGTGTTGCAGAGTCACCATCCGGGCCATTTGCTGCTGCAGGATCTGGTGCAAAACGGTTATGACCACTTTGCCCGCACCTGCCTGCAGGAGCGCTCCTTGCTGGGACTACCGCCTTTTGCCTTTCAGGCCCTGCTGCGCAGCGAGGCGGTACACAAAGCCAATGTGGACCAATTCATGCTGGAGGTCGCCGGGCTTATCATGAGCCGTCGCAGCCTCTATCCCGGCCTTCAGGTCATAGGTCCTATTTCCGCCCTGATGGAGCGCCGTGCCGGCAAATACCGGATGCAACTGCTGTTGCAGATGCCGCAACGAGCGCCCCTGGCGCATCTATTGACCCGGATACTGCCAGAGATCGAAGCGCTACCCAGTGGTCGCAAGGTGCGCTGGTCGCTGGATGTGGATCCACAGGAGTTGTTTTAACCGCAGCACCACTCGGTTATCTCCTGCCCACCATCAATAGAGCAAGGATCCAAAGCCATTCAGCAGTCGCGGAAGACCCCGGGTAAACTGGACCGGGGCATCCAGCACGGTATAACAGAGGCAACCATCCGGAGTCACAGGGGTATGGGTTTGAGATCCCTGAAGAAGCAGGAAGTCGCCCGCCTGATAGCATCCGTGTTCATCCAGCATGTTTCCCGCCAACAACAGGGTCAGTTCATAACCGGCATGCTGATGGGCCGGCACCCCGCCCCCGGGCTCGATCGCCAATAAACTGGCTCTGGAACCATCCGCTTCATTCAACGCCAGGCGGGCTCGAGCCACCTTGCCCACACGCTGCCAGGAAACCGGAAGCAGTTGGCGCAGAGCTCGGGGCATGAGTATCTGTTGTCCCTGCCAATCCAGGACAGGAAGCACCGGTGATACCACATCATCCGGATCCGGCGATGCCGTCGGTGGAGTTTGTAGAATCTGCTGCAACATGGCCTCCAGATCATCCGTCACAGGCTCATCATCCGCCAGCTCGCCGTGCAGCAGGGACTCTGCCAGACGAGCCTCCAGTCGATGAACCTGTCGGGAACAGCGGCGACAGAGCTCCAGATGTGCCGATACGGCGATGGACAGACTCGGGGCCAGCGTTCCGGCCGCAAACGCCTGCAACAACTGGCTATCAGGGTGGTGATTAATCATCGGCATGACCTATCTGCTCACGAAGTTTTTCCAGGGCTAACCGTAATCGGGATTTAATGGTGCCAAGCGGCACATCCAGCCGTTCAGCCAGCTCTTGCAGGGTTAAATCCTGCAGATAGATACCCCGCACCACCTCTTGCTGAGGAACGGGCAACCGGTGGATGTAATGCGCCAGCTGACGAGTCAGCACCTGATTTTCACCCGTATCCGCAACAAGATCGGTCTCCACCTGCAGCTCCAATACCGGCCACAGATCTTCAGCGACCAATTGCTCCTTACTCGCCATCTGGCGGCGAAGCATGTCAAAACACTGGTTCCGCATCACGGTGTAAATCCAGGTCGCGGCCGCACCCTTTTCCCCCTGATAGAGATGGGCCTTCTGCCAGACGGTCAATAGAGTGTTCTGCACCAGCTCCATGGCTTGAGCCTCGCTGTACAAATGGCGCAGACCATAGCTGCGGATCCGCGGCGCAAAATAACGAAACAGTCGACTATAAGCGTCTGCAGAGCGTTCTTCGGCCACGCGCTGCAGCCACTGAGCCAAGTGAGAAGGCTCGATCATTTCTGGGTTCGAATCGTCCATCAATGCTCGGATATGATAGGCGTGGGTTGCGCCAGTATACCGGATTGTCGGGCTTGCGATTCGATTCTGATCCTGCCTCATCATCGACTATCAACCTCGAGTGACCTGCATGATCATTACGAACGGCCCCGACTCCGGGATCACGTCAAAGCGCTGCAATTTGCAAAACACCGCCAAATGCAACGCAAAATAGGAGACAGCACCTTAGTGAGGACGCAGCGGCTCATGGACCACATCCATCAAAAAACGCAGGGCATCACTGCAATCATCACTTTCCAGCAGAGGTAACTTCTGTTCACCGGACAGGGGAAGGACTTCGAGCCAGCGCTGGGCGACCCAACAGGCATTCGCCCACTCCGGCTGCGGATAATAGGCCGCAAAATCAGGATGTTCTTCAAACAACTCACCGAGTTTTCGCGCCAGAATATCCTGCCGGGGAGCCAACTCCGTGGTTTGCCAATTCGGCAACGCCGTGACCTCGCCCATCAGTAAACCATCCGGCTCGATAGTGAGGCTATGCAAGCGATACCGTTCGATACCGCGGACGGTAATCCCCAAGGTTCCATCATCTAATTGATTAAAATCAGTGACTTCTACTCTGGTACCCAGAGCTAGTAACGGCATCTGGCCATCCTCGCGGCGCGTGCCCAGCAGACACAAACCAAACCCATGGGCTTGACTCAGGGAGAGCATCCGCAAGTAACGTGGCTCGAACAGACGCAGGGGTAAAATGCCACCCGGCAAGAGATAGACATTCAGCGGAAACAGGGGCAGTCGCATCATTTTACCTCCGGGAAACTCGAGTCGGTCATGCCGTCACAAACCATGAACAAGCGCTATGCGTCAAAGAGTCGCGAGTCACGCTCTTGCCACTATAGGCGGCTATCCCAGAGCAAGCATAAATTCAGCCAAGCCCGGTCCAGGCTGCAAAGGTAGTCAGGGCGCGCTATTCAGAGTAAAATTTGCCCCCTTATAAATTCGTACTCCATTGTTTGTAGTCACTCCTGTGGTAGTGACTATCGGTAGTACCTGGTTTCAGTTTCCAAATTTGGATGAGCAGAGATGAAAGAGCATATTCAGCAACTACTTGAACAGACAGTGGCCACCTTGATCGCCCAGGGTGAATTGCCCGCCGATCTGGCTCCGCGCATTCAGGTAGACAACACCAAGGATAAGGCTCACGGCGATCTGGCCAGCAACCTGGCCATGTTGCTGGCCAAAACGGTCGGCAAGAATCCGCGTCAGCTCGCCCAACAGCTGATCGACGCCCTGCCAGCCTCCACCCGGGTGGCTAAAGTCGAGATCGCCGGTCCCGGCTTCATCAACTTTTATCTCGACAGCCAGTGGCTGGCGCGCCAAATCGATGGCCTGCTCACCGACCCGCAACTGGGGGTCAAATCTGCCAATCCGCCGCAAACCATAGTGGTGGACTACTCGGCGCCCAACGTCGCCAAAGAGATGGCGGTGCACCATATTCGCTCGACCGTGATTGGCGATGCTGTGACCCGGACTCTGGAGTTCCTCGGCCACAAGGTCATCCGCGCCAACCACGTCGGTGACTGGGGAACCCAGTTCGGCATGCTCATCGCCTATCTGGAAAAAATGGAAAACGAACACGCCAGCGACATGGAGCTCTCGGATCTGGAAGCCTTCTATCGCGAGGCGAAAAAGTGCTACGACGAGGATGAAGACTTTGCCGAACGGGCCCGTGGCTATGTGGTGAAGCTGCAAGGCGGCGATGCCTATTGCCGCACCATGTGGAAGAAGCTGGTCGATTTGACCATGGCCCAGAACCAGATCATCTATGACCGCCTGAACGTCAGTCTGAGTGCCAAGGATGTCATGGGTGAAAGCCTGTATAACGACATGTTGCCGGGCATAGTCGCCGACCTGCAAGCCAAGGGCATGGCGGTCGAGAGTGAAGGCGCCCAGGTGGTCTTCCTCGACGAGTTCAAGGGCAAAGATGGCGAGGCCATGGCGGTCATAGTGCAGAAGAAGGATGGCGGTTTCCTCTATACCACCACCGACATCGCCTGCGCCAAATATCGCGTCGAGACCCTAGGCGCCGATCGGGTGCTTTATTTCATCGACTCCCGTCAGCATCAGCATCTGATGCAAGCCTGGACCATAGCGCGCAAGGCTGGCTATGTCCCAGAGCAGGTCTCGTTGGAACACGAAGCCTTCGGCATGATGCTGGGCAAGGACGGCAAGCCGTTCAAGACCCGCTCCGGCGGTACCGTCAAACTCTCCGAGTTGCTGGATGAAGCCGAGCAGCGCGCCCGGGATCTGATGGCCAGTCGCGACAGCGATCTGAGTGCCGAAGAGCAGGCCGGCGTGGTCCATGCCGTGGCGATGGCGGCGGTGAAATATGCGGATCTATCGAAGAACCGCACCACCGACTACATCTTCGACTGGGACAACATGCTGGCGTTTGAAGGCAATACCGCGCCCTATCTGCAATATGCCTATACCCGGATCCAGTCCATCTTCCGCCGTGCCGGTGCCGATGCCATCTCCGGGCCGGTACAGTTGAATGAAGCGGCTGAAGAAGCATTGGCCCAAAAGCTGATGCAATTCAACGATGCCATCCAGAACGTGGCCGCCAAGGGCATGCCCCATCTGCTGTGTACCTATCTGTACGAGCTGTCGGGCCTGTTTATGAGCTTCTATGAAGCCTGCCCGATCAACAAGGACGGGGTAGAAGCCGCCCAGAAAGCCAGCCGCCTCACCCTGTGTGCCGCCACCTCCCGGGTCATCCAACAGGGTCTGGCCCTGCTGGGCATCCAGGTTCTGGAGCGTATGTAAGCCATGACTCAGGATTACGTCCGCACCACTCGACCAGCCCGCAAACGGAAACCGGCCAGCCGGACGGCTTCCGGTCGCCGCCCGCCGCCACCGAGATTCCCGCTGGTGCGGGTCGTACTGGCTGCGGCACTGGTCATCGGATTCGGTATTTTCCTGTATGTGCTCAAAGGCAGTTCTGGCGATCCACAGCCCAGTGGCAAGATGGCCCCGGTCGTCAAACCAATCCCCATCGAGGATCAACGCCCGGCCAAGGAGAAGTTTGACTACATGACCTTGCTGGAAAACAAGGAAGTGAATGTCGACTTGCCCAGTGGCGCCACCCCGACCGATCTGAGTATCGATCCAGAGCAACGCAAGCGCCTACTGGCCCAGCAACAACTGCTGGAACAGCAACGCCTCAAGGCCCAGCAACAGAGTGGCGCCCTGACCACGCCGGACGGACAACCCGTGCCGGCAGGGACCGTAGCACCCAAGCTCAGTGAGCCGGAGCGTGCCGCCGCCTTGTTGGCCGGCCAAATCGTGCCGTTTGCCAGCAGCGACAGCAAACCAGCCACTACCGCCGTA
>RRZU011524083.1_pt1 | contig 13921 bp, 7 predicted proteins | sample 2165561 | NCBI WGS metagenome assembly RRZU01 (sample SAMN10456909, study PRJNA506462) | wastewater metagenome | isolation source: wastewater sludge | place: USA: Moscow, Idaho
CTGTACCGGCACCTTTCGCCCCAGGGCGAGCTGCGTCCGGATGGGTTAAAACTGCTCAACCGGGCTTAGTTGCCCAGCTTCAGTGTTGGTTATCAAGCGCCATCAGAAATAGCCCCAGGCGGTTGCAACGCGATACTCATCCGACTGAGCGTTCCGGAAGTCAATGATTTTCGCAATGATCTCCTTTGGGTCCGTTCCCTTCGCCTTCTCGGCGTCGTAGAGCGCCCGCTGTTGTGCGTCAATGGTGGCAGGTAGCTTCTCGAAGTGGGCGACGTAGTCCTCCCCCACGCCCTGACCCGTGCTGGCCAGCCTGATGTCTCCATGGCTGATATCGAACATGACTCTGCTCGGGATGTAGGCCATGTCGTATGCAAGCTTGTCAACATTGGCAGTAGTATCGTCGCTGATCGCCCGCAACAGTTCTTTTTGGGCCGGCGTCCTTACGGACGTCTTGTCTTCCTCACTAGCAGCAAGTGCTTTGGCGGTACTGGAAAGTGTCACCTTGTCGGCTGTAGAGCCTTCGTCGACGGCGGTTGATGTTTGTCGCTGAACCACTGCCGTTTTCATTGCTGTGTAGGCAGCAGAGACGGTGCCTAGATTTTGGATAAGCATGCTCATTCCCTCCGAAATAATGTGTGCGTCATCCTCTCAGCAAAATATGTGCCGTTCGCATTAAGGCATGCCCACCCCAGAGCTATGAATCGCATCAATTTTCGTTGTAAAACAACCTGCTAATTAAGAAACAGAGCTCTCAGCAGGACGTTTTTTGTGCAGTTGTACAGTCACCGAATCGGCAGCCGTTCGAAGACTAACAGGCAAAATTTGCCGGTGCCGGTGAGTCTATCCGGATGCCGGCGCAGTGCTGTTGACTCCTGACATTTCGTGCACTCACCTTCTGAAAACGACAATTTACATCGTGTTTTGCCTTATTGGCCATACCGTCTATAGTTAGCCAAGTTCCGTATACCCATTTTGGCCAGCATCCATGAACGTCGCCCGTATTTACCTTCGCGTCAGTACCGAAGAGCAGGACCTCACTCGGCAGGCGGAGATTGAGCTCAGCACACGGGCGGCCGGCTATTACATCGCCGGCGTCTACCGTGAAAAGGCTTCGGGTGCCCGCGCCGACCGGCCCGAATTGCTGCGGATGATTGCTGACCTGCAACCGGGCGAGGTGGTAGTTGCCGAGAAGATCGACCGTATCAGCCGACTCCCCTTGGCCGAGGCCGAGCAACTGGTTGGCTCAATCCGGGCCAAAGGCGCCCGGCTGGCGGTACCGGGTCTGGTTGATCTCTCCGACTTCGCCGCCGAAGCCGATGGCGTGGCCAAGATTGTGCTGGAGTCAGTTCAGGAACTCCTACTCAAGCTGGCCCTGCAAATGGCACGCGACGATTACGAAACCCGCCGTGAGCGGCAGCGCCAAGGCGTGCAACTTGCCAAGGCTTCCGGAAAATATAAGGGGAGAAAACCGGATGACCCCACCCACCAGCGCATTGTGGCCTTGCGGGTAGCTGGCCATACGATCCAGAAAACTGCCGAATTGGCTGGATGCAGCACCAGCCAGGTCAAGCGAATTTGGGCCATGCACCAAGGCAAGTCGTAACAGGGTTGTTGCCCTTCAACAGGAGCACTCATGCCGGTCAGCTTTCTCTCTAATGAACAGCGCGAAAGCTATGGCCGATACACCGGAGCGCCATCGGCCGACGACCTCGCCCGTTACTTCCACCTGGACGACAGCGACCACGCATTGATCGCGCAGAAGCGCGGCGCACACAACCGGCTTGGCTTCGCCGTGCAGCTCGGGACGTTGCGTTATCTCGGCACCTTCCTGGAAAGCCCGCTGGCCGTGCCGGCGCCGGTACTGCATACGCTGGCCAAGCAACTGCGCATCAAGACAGTTGATGATGCCAAAGCCTACAGTACGGGCGAGCAGCGTTGGCAGCACGCGACTGAAATTCAAACCCACTACGGCTATGTCGAAATCACCGAACGCCGGATCGGTTTCCGCCTGACCCGCTGGCTATACGCCCTTTGCTGGACCGGCACCGACCGGCCGACAGTGCTGTTCGAACGAACCGTTACTTGGCTGGTTACACACAAGGTGCTGCTGCCCGGTTGTAGTACGCTCGAACGCTACATCGCCCACCTACGCAGTCGAGTTGAGGAGCGTCTGTGGCACTCGCTTGGTCGAGGCATCAGCAGCGAACAGCAAGGAAAACTGGAAAGCCTTCTGCTCGTTCCGACTGGCAGCAGGAGTTCGCCACTGGATCAGTTGCGCAAAGGGCCAGTCATGGTGAGCAGCCGATCCTTGGTCGTCGCGCTTATGCGACTGCACTCGGTGCGCGAATTGGGTATCAGGCTGCCCGCAGCAGCCCGTATTCCAGCGACCCGGGTGGCGGCGTTGGCCCGGTTTGCCGGTGCCGCCAAGGTCAGTGCCATCCTGCGCTTGCCGAATCCACGCCGCCTGGCCACGCTGGTCGCCTTCGTGCATTGCCTGGAAGCCAGCGCGCAGGACGATGGACTGGAAGTGCTGGAGGTGCTCCTGCGCGAATTGTTCGGCGACGCCATCAAGGCGGACAAGAAGTCGCGCCTGCGCACGCTCAAGGATCTCGATCAGGCGGCGGCAACGCTGGCCAGCGCCTGCCAGATGTTGCTGGACACCAGTTTGCCGGATGGCGATCTGCGCACCCGATTGTTCGAGAAAATTCCACGAAACGCGCTTACGTTGGCGCTCGAAGGCGTCAATGCGCTGATCCGACCGGCCGACAACGTGTATTACCAGGAGCTGGACGCCAAGTACAAGACGGTGCGTTGTTTCCTGCCGGCCTTGGTCGAGCACATTCGTTTCGGTGCGAATGTGGCTGGCGAGCCGGTCGTTGCTGCCTTTGATTGGCTGCGGAGCAACATCGCCTGCAAGAAACCAGGTAACGACGCACCACGCGAGGTGATCAGAAAACCGTGGCAGCGACATGTTCTGCGCGAGGATGGCAGCGTCGATTTCCATGCCTACACTTTCTGCGTGCTCGATGAGTTGCACATCGCCTTACGTCGGCGCGATGTCTTCGTATCGCCTAGTTGGCGCTATGCCGATCCGCGTGCCGGCCTGCTCGATGGCGCCGAATGGGAAGACACCCGGCCGATCATTTGCCGGACGCTTGGACTGTCGGCCCACCCAGAGCCGACCTTGACCGCTTTGACCAACGAGCTGGATCGTACCTATCGCGCCGTGGCCTCTCGGTTGCCCGACAACCCGGCGGTGCGTTTCGATCAGGTTGGCGACAAACAAGAGTTGGTACTTAGTCCATTGGACAAGCTGGATGAACCGTCTTCGCTGATCGCATTGCGGGAGAGGGTCGCCGGCATGCTGCCGCGCGTGGACTTGCCCGAACTGATTCTTGAGGTAGCTGCGCGAACCGGCTTCACCGACGCCTTCACCCACCTCTCGGAGCGTACGGCCCGCGCCACCGATCTCCCTATCAGCTTGTGCGCGGTGCTGATGGCCGAAGCCTGCAATACCGGGCCGGAGCCGCTGATTCGCGGCGACATCCCGGCGCTCAAACGCGACCGCTTGTCCTGGGTAGACCAAAACTATGTGCGCGACGATACGCTGACGGCCGCCAACGCGATACTGGTGACGGCGCAAAGTCGCCTGGCGTTGGCCAACCTGTGGGGCGGCGGGGAGGTGGCATCGGCCGACGGTATCCGTTTCGTGGTGCCGGTGCGCACGGTGCATGCCGGCCCAAATCCCAAATACTTTGGTGTTGGTCGCGGCGTCACCTGGTACAACCTGATCTCCGACCAGTTCTCTGGCCTGAACGACATCACCGTACCTGGCACCTTACGCGATAGTCTGATCCTGCTGGCCGTGGTGCTTGAACAGCAGACGGATCTTCAGCCGACCCAGATCATGACCGATACCGGCGCTTACAGCGACGTGGTGTTCGGCCTGTTCCGCCTTCTCGGTTATCGCTTTAGTCCGCGACTGGCGGATGTCGGCGGCACGCGCTTCTGGCGCATCGACCCGCAGGCTGACTACGGCCTGCTCAACACCATTTCGGCGCATAACCTGAGCTTGCAAAAAATCGTACCGCACTGGGACGACATACTGCGCCTAGTTGGATCACTCAAGCTCGGTCTGGTGCCGGCCACCGGCATCATGCGCACGCTCCAGGTCGGTGATCGGCCAACCCGGCTGGCGCTGGCTATCGCGGAATTCGGCCGGATCGACAAAACGCTACACACGCTGACCTACATCGATGACAAAGCCAAACGCCGGGGAACGCTGACGCAGCTGAACCGGGGTGAAGGGCGCCACAGTGTTGCGCGGGCCGTATTTCATGGCAAGCGTGGCGAGTTGCGCCAGCATTACCGCGAAGGGCAGGAAGACCAGTTGGGTGCGCTTGGTTTGGTGCTAAACATGATCGTCTTGTGGAACTCCATGTACATGGAGGCCGCCTTGGACCAACTGCGCGCTGACGGCTACACGGTGAAGGACGAAGACGTGGCGCGGTTGTCGCCGCTCCTGCACGAGCACATCAACATGCTGGGTCGGTATTCGTTCTCGGTGCCTGATGCTGTCGCCAAAGGCGAATTGCGCCCTCTACGGGATCCGGAGGACGAAGAGTAGTCAGTGCAGTCGCAGGAATGGAGGGCTACAAATTCCGAGTGTGCGGGAACGGCGGGCAGCACTACTACTCGATAATCAATGACAAATACCTAACCCGGTTTTCCGTTCCACTGCACCCGAAACCCCAAGTCCGGCAGCCAGCGAAAAGCTGTTGGGGAAAGCCGCCATAGAAAGCCGTGCCGTTTCGGTCTTCGGCCCGGCTGAACTTGCACATACCTGGTTGCTAACCCGCAACATCATCCTAGGGATGTATTTCCGCTACCGCTGTTCGACACCGAGCCCGGTGTGCAGGTAATCCCCGCATCCTCAACGCCATCGAGCACGGCGGTGGCGTATGAGGTTGCGACACAACTAGAGATCCGCAACAACACATGAATATCAGAAGCTCCTGTTCGATTCCTACTAGACTGCGGCATCGGTGCGTTCATCGCCTGATACCGCGATAGACAAGTCCATCTTAAGGAAATCGAGCAGGACCGCAGGAAGCGGCGGAACATCCGCGTCTCCCGCTGGCGCCTCCCCCCCCGATGCTGCCGACTCGGCATCCAGCACCTTCCGTGTGGAACCTTCGTCGTCGACTTCCTCTTCGTCCGGCACGTCGCTGGGAAACTCGAGCCTGCCCATTAGGACTTCGAATTTTTGCGCCCGCGCATGCAGGACGTCGTACTGAAATTTCTCGTAGGCATGCGCAAGGAACGGGATACCCACGTAGATCTGCAGGTCCTGACGCTCGGCAAGCGAGCCCACCCGATCGATCCGCCCGATCCGCTGTTCGAGCTTCGCTGGATTCCAAGGGAGGTCATGGTGGATGATGTCGGCACAGTAGCGGTGCAGGTCGATCCCCTCCGATCCGATCGCTGTGCAGACTAGGATATCCGGGACCAACGGACTGTTGAACGCGGCGCAGCGATTGACACGGGTGTCATCATGAACGCCGCCACGAAGTTCGGCGACCAGCCAGCTTTCGGTCAGGAACACGCCCTTCCACAGGCTCTGACGCTTCGAACTCTGAACGGACTTGCGGTTGATACTGCCTTCGGCCTCAAGAAGTGCGGCCAGATACTCCCCTACACGCTCCCAAGGTGTGGAACGGTTCGCGCCAAGACTGTCGGCCGATGCAATTGTCATTGTGCGCAATGCAACAGCAACGCCACCGTCCTGGCGCTCCAGACGCGGCACCAGATCCGGTCGTAGCAAGACCTTCTGGAAGCCCTGCGGAATTTGGAGCATCAGGAGTTCGGCTGAATCGTCGCCGAGCTGCGAGAATTCCTGTCCCAGCAATCTCCAAAGATTGACGTGAAACATGTCGTTGTCGGCCGGGCTGTGCCAGATGTTCGGCGGTGCCGACACACCTGTGCCATCGTCCAGCCCGAGTACCGTGAGCAGCAGGGCTTCGACGGAATCTATCCCGCCGTCCTCGTCAGCGTCATCGTCGGCCTCGATGAGATCGACCGCCTCGGCGCGATTGATCCGTAGATACACCTTCAAGGGCGAAGCATTCCCGGCGAAACCGCCGGCTTCGGCGCTGTCAAGCAGCTCGGTCATTCTGGCTGCGGTGTCGACAAGCTGTTCATCCGCAACAAACTCAAGGAGCCTCCGCAGAAGGACAAGGTCCGCGAGCTTGGCTATCGACCTCGGACTCAGCCTTCCGCCAAGTTGCTGCTGAATGCTACGGACTTTCGCCGCTATAGCGGCAAGATCGTCGCGGATCATCCGCGGAATCTCCACGGCGCTTTCCCTTGGCAAGGTGGCTACGAGGGAACGTGCCCAATAGAGGTCGACGAGCAGGTGTTCCTTCATTAGCGCCTTGCGACTCCGGACGACGAATTTCTCACCTCGTTTGGCGGTGCTTGAATCATTGGGCTCGGCATCGAATGAGCCGGCATCGCCGCCGCGAAGCAATGCTTCGAGAATCCGCTGATTGAGCAGTTCGCTGATCTCGTCGAGAGTCGCGCAGCGTTCGCAGAAAATCAGCGTCTTGAGCCCGCGTCGCCAGTTCTCGAAGGCTCGCGAGACCGTCGCCTCGACCTTCGGGTGCACGCGACGCTGCATCACCCGATCGAAAAATCCGAGGTAGGCACGTGTATCGTCCGAAAGGGTGTCAGAACCTCTCAGGTCCTTGTTGCTGGCGCGGAAGGCTGCATTGCTCGATGTTAGTCCAAGCAATACATGAGCATTCTTCTCCTGCCCAGGGCCATCGATGTCGGCGCGCACCATCTGGTCGAGACGCATGGCGAGGAAATTCGCCATCGCACTGGCCGAATCGCCGTATCCGGGCACCGAATAGAGCGCGCGCCGTTCATGTACCTCATCGATGGGTTCGCGCCCGATCGTGCGAAACTCGCAGCCGGCATGAAAGTGGCGCTTGTCGCGTTGTTTAGTGTGCCTGACGATGAACTCGAACAGCCGCGCACGCAGTTCGACAATGGACTTCCGGTAGCGAAGCGCGGTTTGCGCGAAATCGGCAAGACCGCCGGCGGCGACATCGCGCGCCAGCTCGTCTTGCAGGATGGCGGCGATGGCCTCCGGGTCGGCCCCCGCCGGCAAGGCATCGGCGAGATGCCGGGCCTCTACCGGACCGAGCCGTTTCCAAGCAAGGAGAAAATCCCAACTGGCGGCGAGACAGAACGCGGCAGCCCCACCCTCGCGCAACAGGTCCGAAACTGCCGCCATCGAACGGTCGGCCTTGCCCACTTCTGAACTGCGTTTGTTGCCACTGGCATAGTCGAATACACGTTCCAGTTCCCCCTCGTGAATCTGGAAAGGAGTCGCTGACATGATCAGCTTCCGCTCGATGAAGGGTGCGAACTGATTCTGGAAGCGCTCGGCTCCGTTGCCGCCGTTCTTCCAGTTATGGACTTCATCGACCACCGCCAGACCGATTCCCGCCTCGCGCATCTTCAGGGCGACAGCCTCGACGCCAATCACGCGTAAACACCGGATTGCCGCCGGTGAATCGTCTGCCGCCCGCAGCAGGCCGAGCAATTCTTCCCGTCTGTGATTCGCCGCCAGCGCACGATCGACCGCCGACTTCATGCCCCAGAGGTCGACATCCCTGTAGCTCATCAGCTGCTCCTGCGGGACGTGCGGCAGCAGCGCGGTGTCCGACAGGAAGCTCAGTGCCGCCTTGACAGTTATGGCCCAGCACCCGGATAGGGCACGAGTGGTGATGAAGGTATTGAACAGCTGGGTACGCTCGTTGTCGCGTCGCGACTGCCGCCTCAGGGCACCCATTCCGAGCACGAAGACATTCGGTTCAAAAAGGTCCTGACGCGAACCGAACTCCTTGAGCAGGCGTTTGATCTCGCTGCCGCGGTCCGAGGATTCATCGAGCAGCCGGCGCAGACGGTCATGCGATCCGTTTCTTTCGTCGAGGAACTCCTCGACCGCCTGCGGGGAAATCCGCGAGCAGAAATCCAGATATTCCGGCGCAATTTCATCGAGGCCGTCAGCCTCGTCCCACTGCCGATATCGTGCGCCGGGTCGACGTGTCCGGTCCGCCCATTTCCTGACGACATAGGCGAAACACCGGAGGCTCGATTCGGTCACATAAGACTGCGGCTGGTTCCCGTAGTCATGCAGGTTTCCGACCAGGTCCCAGTAATCCGAAATGAGCAGCGGACGCAATTGCTTTCGCTGGCCGCCGCTTCCCTCTCCCTCCGGTTCTGCGGCGAAGGAACGCAGGTAGTTCTTGTTGAACGACCGGATCTCCTGTTCCCACTTCGTGCGGAGAATGCTGTTGGGTGGCACAACCAGCATCACCCTGCGATCGTTGGCGTCGGTTTGGAATACATGCTGTGCCATCGCCGCCAACGCGACATAAGTCTTGCCCATGCCGACCTCGTCGGCGAGCAGGATGGTCCGGAAGCCTTTGCCGAAGCGCTCGTCGATCGCGTCTGCCGTCCGCAACTGGCGGTCCCAGTCTGCCTGGATCGACGGATCATCGGTCTTGGTCCAGAGAATCTCGTGTAGCTTGCGCACCTTCATCTTCCTTCTCCATCGAGCACGAAGCGGACATAGTCCGCAAGCAAGCTACCCTCCCGTCGTTCCGTGCGCGGCACCGCCGAAGCCGCGCCCGCGGCACCGGTCCAACCGCGCAGTACGGTGGCAACAGGCAGTATCCAGGCATCGAACAGCGCGCTCTCCGGCCCCGCCAGACCTTTAGCCAATCGTCTTGCCAGCAACACCAACTCACCGAGCTTGAACGCCGCGCTGTCCAGGCTGTCCGCCGGACGCGCTTCCTGGGCCGGCACCTCGCGCATCAGTATGCGCGACAGTGCGGCCAGCGGCTCGGCGATGTGGCCGCGAAGTTCCTCGATCCGCCTCGCTGCCGGCAAAGAATCAATCCGCTTCCGCCGCGCCGCAAATTCACGCTCGACACGCGAGAACTGCGAGAGGTAGGCCTGCATCGCGATCACCGGGTTCTTCTCACGTTCGACCACGAACAGGCTACTATCCGGAAGGTGTTCGCCCGACACTTCACCGGGCACGAACTCGCACGGAGTGACGACACCTGCCGTACCGCTCGCTGGATTGAGGTAGAACGATATCCAGTCCCAGCTCGTCGGGTGCACGAAGGATTCGCGCTCGGCGACGAGTTCGCCGTGATACTGGAACGGAAGGTAATAGGCATGGTTCCGATGCAATCGATGCTTAAGACATAGATTCCGTCCGCCGACGAGCAGCCGGCGAAACTCGCTCCTGGGCAGCTCCTGCGACAGGATTACTGGGCCATCCGCCCGCGCTGTTTGCAAACGGATGTTCCCCCAGGATATCTCATAGTCGTCTAGAGTCCCGGCATCCGCTCCGTTAATGGCGGCCACCAACTCGAAGACGAAACGGTAATTCTCCGGCTCGACACCCGGTTGCAGCGAAACCATCTCGATGAAGCCGGGGAAGTAGCCGTCTTCTGCATAGTCCTCCTCGTCGGCCGGTGCCGCCGCAGCAACCGGAAGCGTCTCCGGGAGCATCGCGAAGCGATCTTCCGGCCGGGCTCCTATCCCGCGCAGGATGCTTTGGCGCAAACTGTCGGCTGCCTCGACTCGGCGAACTAAACCGAGTTCGAAGTTCGCTCCCAGCCAAGCCTTGGCGCTGAAATTGGCGCTGCCGAAATAGACCATGCAGCCCGACTTCCCCTGGAGGACGAGCAGCTTGGCGTGGAGTTTGCGATGAATCTCCGCCCCCTGCAGCGAATCTCCCTGGCCGCCGGAATCGACCGCCAGGTTCTTGCGCTCCTCTTCAGTGACGAGTTCGGGGACGAGAAACAGTTCGCCGCGGTTGACACCGCCGAAATGTCGCTTGGACAGGCCCTTGGCCGCCGGCTCCGAGGTTACCACGCTCAGTCGCTCGATCGACGGAAAGCGCGCTCTGAGTGCTGCGCCAAATCCACCTTCCCCAGTCCCGGGCTGAAGATCGAAGAACGGCGACACTGCCAGCGCGGCAAACGGCAACTCGCCAGGATAAAACTCGGCCCAGCGCTGCGCCAGCTGGTCAAGCCCGGCCCGGCGCGAATCCATGCCGGGCTCGGAATACCCTGAAACGATCAGGTGTTCGACCGGTGTGCCAGCCGGCTCCGGCAAGGACGAAAGGTGCCCTTCGATCGTCTCGGTGATGGCCAGCAGGGCCGAATGCGACGATTCGCGCAGCCGCGCCAGGCAGAAGCGCTTAAGGAAGTCGGTCCACTCCCGAAGCAGGCGAGGATCGGAGCGCGGAAACGCGTCCGATGCGTCACCGCCCCAGCAGAAATAGTCGAAAACCTCACGGTTCCTGAACAGACCGGTTAAGGTGAGGTTGAACGAGCCGAGCACCAGATGGACCCGCGTCGCGGTGACGATCAGATAGGCCTTCGAATGGTGGCAGGACCATGCCCCGGACCTCCACGGATGAAGTTCGAGAAATTGAGGAAGCTTCGGCGCTTCGGGCGTCTTCCGCGAGTCATAGATCACCACCGGCCGGATGTCACAGAGTACCTTCAGTTGTGCTTGCCGGAGTTCGAAGTCGGTTTCCAGATCGTTGCCGCAGACCAGATTCTGCAATTGTTGGTCATCGAACTCGTAGGTCAGGACGAAAATGTGCTTAATGGGATCATCGTTGCGCCGGGAGAAGATCCCCGCCGTGATATCCCGGAAACTGCGGTAGCTCGGGGCTGTCATGAGTGCCCCCCGTTGGCGTAGCGTTGCCAGGTATCGGCCCGGAGGAAATGCCAGTCGCGACGATAACGCCAGCGTATCCGATGCGTAAGCTCGGCAGGATTGACAGCGACCGCAACTATGAATCGGCCGAAATCATTGAGGTCAACCTTGTCCCTGACCGCGATATGTTCGCCGTCGATATAGGCCATCGCTCCCTTGTTCTTCTGGTGGCTGGCGTGGTGCTCGAGAACAACGGTCGCCAGATGGGTTGGTGATTTCGCCGCGGCCATCGACTCAAATAGCCCCCCCGGCTGGGTCGCGCCTGGCAATGCCAGATAGTGTTCGGCCTGACGCTTCGCCAGTTCAAACAGCGCTTCGGGAATCCCGCCGGCGACCGGGAAATTGGGGCAGGCCTCGTCGAGGCGCCGAACGTATTCCCAATCGAGGATCGCCTGCGCCACCGCCGCGAGCAACTCAAATCCATCAGCCAGACGCAACCTGTTCGTCAGTTCGGACTCGGCTTGCCAATGCCCGATCGCCGTCGGAAAAAAGCTCGCCCGCTGTCTTGAACGCTCGGCGTCGTCGGCGCCATTTCCACCGACGTAGAGGGCCAGATTGCCCGAAGATAGTGGCGACTCCCATAGCTGGCGGGTATCGCGGTGGGTGCGGCAATAGTCGCCAATCAGGTCGAGCCACACTGCCTGTTCGAACGCCGACGGCAGCCCGCCGAGCGGGAACAGTCTCACTGCTCGATCGAAGCCGGAAATGTCGGTTACCGGCTTGCCGGCCTCCCATTGTCTGAGAAGATCATCGAAGTCAAGGTTGTCGCGACGGCGCCAGGCTTCGGCCAATCTTTGGCCCACCGGGGTGAGATTCACGCCCTTCGCATCGAGCAGACCCCAGAAAATCGACGGACTCGAATAGTGGCCGAGTGTGCCGTAGTTCAATCGCTGGTAGAGTGGCAGAAATGATCGGGCACCGGATAGCGAGAGATCGCCCTCGTGGAGCAGCGGCTTGTACTTGGTTACATTGAGGATAGACATCGCCGCCGCCTCGTCGCCCTGCTGACTGCCTTTGCCGTTGTTACTGTCAGACGGTTCCAGAGGTGACTCCCAGACGTTGATCAGCCCCCAGAGAATTTCGAGGTCGCGGAATCGCCGCGAGAAGTCGCGCCGGCCGGGCACCACGCCCGAGCGCTGCAGATAGTCGTAGGAGCAGCAGAGAAAACCGTGATACGCGGGGTGGTTTGAAAGTACCGTAAACTGGCGAAACAGCTTGTCGGCGAGGGTCGACGAAGGCTTGAGAAAGCCGAGAGGATCGACCGAGCCTGGAACCTTCTCAATCACTATATACTTGGAAAAAAACAAGAAAAGACCTCTATTGGGTTTGAACGTCTGCGTGTCGGAGAAATGCCTCCCGGGACATTGCCTGCAGCATAAATCGAATGCTCTCTTACTCAGCGGTCGCATGATATGACGTTGATACTGTCAGTGTCGACGCGGGTTTTGAGGGGATTTTTGTCGCCCTACTTGGCAGCCTTATTAACCTTCCCAGCAAATTGATGGAGATCATCTCCTCGGTTTCCACGCTCCAAAACCGAAAGGGGAAGGTTAGTCACCCTGGGTAATTTGCAGCGTGGACACACCGGGATCACAGAGAGAGCCAGAAACGACCAGACCGGAAACATTTCGCATCCACGCCGCACTCACTTTTTGCACCTGTCATGTGCCAGACTTGTCGCATTATGACATTACGGCTCCGTAACACGTCGAGCCGGAAACTTTCTTGGGATAAGACAATTGAGAATTCTCCACACCGCTGACTGGCATCTCGGCCGCGTCTACCACGGAGTTTCGCTTCTGGAAGACCAGGCTCACATCCTCGACGAACTAGTTTCTCTGGTCCATTCCGAAAAGCCGAATGCACTGCTGATCGCCGGCGACATCTACGACCGTTCGGTTCCTCCGGCCGACGCCGTTCGTCTCCTCGACGATACGCTGACCCGGATCGTGGTAGGTGAGAAGACGCCCGTCATTCTCATCGCCGGAAACCATGACAGCCCGGATCGGCTCGGTTTCGGGGCTCGTCTGCTGGCTGAAGCTGGCCTAACGGTCCGCGGCGTTGTTACTGCCGACACAGCCCCTGTGGTGCTCCGGGACTCCGATGGTGAGGTGGCTTTCTATCCCCTGCCCTATGCCGAGCCTTCCCTGTTGCGCTACTGCATGGAGGACGAGTCGATTGCAGACCACCATGCTGCATTAAAGGCTCAGCTCGACCGGATTCGACGGGTTCATGATCGGGCCCGTCGCTCGGTGGTTCTCGCCCACGCCTTTGTTCTGGGAGGGATAGCGAGTGAATCCGAACGCCCGCTATCGGTCGGCGGCACAGGTGCCATTGGGGCTGACGTCTTCGAGGGGTTCGATTTCGTGGGGCTCGGCCATCTGCATCGGCCCCAAGCCATTGAGGGTGGTCGCATCGACTATGCCGGCTCACTGTTGAAGTATTCCTTTGCCGAATCTGAGCACTGCAAAAGCGTCTCTGTGATTGAGATCAACGGCCATGGCAAAACGCATATCAACCGCATTCCTCTCGCACCGCGTCGTGATCTACGCATCCTCACCGGTAGCTTGGAGGAGATTCTCGGCGGCGCTGCGGACGATCAGGGCCGAAACGATTATGTTCTGGCACGAATTACGGATACCGGCGCCATCCTGGATGCCATGAACAAACTTCGTACGGCTTATCCCAATGCGCTTTCCATCGAACGACCGCAGCTTTCCGGCGGAGGGGTCGGCCTCGAGGCTGGAACCGACCACCGCAAGGTCGATATGCGCGAATTGTTCGAGACCTTCTACCGTGAGATGACAGGCCTTGCGCTCGAGGAATCGGCCGAACAGCTGCTTCATGCCGAAATCACCGCGCTGTCTCAAACCGATCGCGAGGTGGCCTGATGAAACCCGCTCGCCTAATGCTGAAAGCCTTCGGTCCTTTCGCGAATCGTGAGGAGGTCGATTTCACTCGCCTTCCGTCGGATGCGCTCTTCCTGATTCACGGCCCCACTGGGGCAGGCAAGACCTCGATCCTGGATGGCATCTGCTACGCACTCTATGGCGAAACATCTGGCAGTGAGCGCACCGCGAAGGAGATGCGCAGCCATCACGCA
>RRZU011924979.1_pt1 | contig 13920 bp, 10 predicted proteins | sample 2165561 | NCBI WGS metagenome assembly RRZU01 (sample SAMN10456909, study PRJNA506462) | wastewater metagenome | isolation source: wastewater sludge | place: USA: Moscow, Idaho
ATTGCCGCGCTGCGCGCCGACGGTGTGCTCTGAGCACGGGGAAAGAGGGAAGAACCATGGCAAATTCTTGGATCATCGCAGCCGACAACAAGGTGGCCTCTCTCGTCGAGGCCGCGCGTGGCCTCGGCGGAACCGTGACCGCGCTGGTTGTGGACAACGTGTTCGTCTCCGGCGTGGACCGGGTCATCCGGGTGGCGCAGGTGGATGACGCGCCCGTCGAGGCAACCGCGCCGGCCTTCGCCGAGGCCATCGCGGCCGAACCGGGCGACGTCGTGTTCGCCCCGGACACCGCGGCGGGCCGAGTCCTTGCCGGCGCAGTCGCGGCCAGATTGCTCGCACCGGTTCTCACGAACGTCACGAGCCTGGCGCCCGGCCGCGCCGAGGTCTCGCGATTCGGGGGACTCTCCCTGGAGGAGGTCACGTTCGACTCCGTAGTGGTGGTCATTGCAGAGGGTGGCGCGGCCACCTCCGGCGATTCCGTGACGGCCGAAACGGTGGTGGGCGGTGCCCACGCGGCAACGGTGACCGCCGTGGCCCACGAAGAGCGGGACTCGGTGGATCTCGCCGCCGCCAGGCGGATCGTGGGCGCCGGGTTGGGCTTCAAGGCCAAGGAGGACCTGGCCCTCGCGGAGGCTCTGGCAGAGGCTCTCGAAGCCGAGGTGGCCTGTTCTCGTCCGCTCGCCGAGGGCTCGAACTGGATGCCGCGCGATCGCTACCTCGGCGTGTCCGGCAAGGTCGTTGCTCCCGAGCTGTACGTTGCCGCCGGAATCTCCGGGCAGATCCACCACAGCGCGGGCGTCAACCGCTCCGAGGTGATCGTCGCGATCAATGACGACGAGGAGGCCCCGATCTTCGAGCAGGCCGACTACGCCATCGTGGGCGATCTGTACTCCGTGCTGCCCGAACTCACCGAACGACTGAAGTAGCCGGAATGAGTGAAACCGCTGGGATGGAGTACGACTTCGATGTCATCGTCATCGGTGGCGGCGTCGCCGGTGCCGTGTGCGCCTTCCTGCTGGCGCGCCAGGGCCGCGAGGTGCTTCTCGTGGAGCGGGGCGCGGAACCGGGCACGAAGAACCTCTCCGGGGGAGTCTTCTACTGCCGTGTCATGGAGGAGATCTTCCCGGGCTTCGTGGAGAACGCGCCCATCGAGCGGCACATCACGCGAAACTGCCTGAGCTTCCTCAACCCCACCTCCTTCGTCAACGTGGACTACTGGGACGCCAGGCTTGCCGAGCCCGTCAATGCCGTGACCGTGCTGCGCGCGAAGCTCGACCCGTGGTTGGCCGAGCAGTGCGAGGAGGCCGGCGTCACCGTGATGCCCGGGATCAAGGTCGAGGGCCTCGTCCGCAACGGCGAGCAGTTCGTGGGTATCCGCGCGGGGGAGGACGAACTGACGGCGAAGGTCGTCGTCGCCGCGGACGGCATCAACTCGTTCATCTCGCAGGGCGCGGGCATCCGGGCCAAGGAGCCGATGAAGAATCTGGCCGTCGGAGTGAAATCGGTGATCAAGCTGCCCGAGGAGAAGATCCGCGACCGCTTTCGCGTGACGGGCAACGAGGGTGCGGCGTACTCCGTCGTCGGCGATTGCACGCAGGGCGTGGCCGGCGGCGGTTTCATGTACTCGAACAGGGACTCCGTCTCCATCGGAATCGTGGTGCGCCTGGACTCCCTCGCCGATTCGGGCAGGAGCTCGTCGCAGCTGCACGATCACTTCCTCTCCCACCCCGCCATCGCCCCCTATCTGGAGGGCGGGGAGCTGCTCGAGTACGGGTGCCACATGGTGGCCGAAGGCGGCAAGAAGATGCAGCACGATCTGGTGCGGCCCGGGCTCGTGGTGATTGGCGACGCCGCCGGATTCACCCTGAACTCAGGTTTCACGCTGCGCGGCATGGACCTCGCAGCCGGTTCCGCGCAGGCGGCCGCCACCGCGATCGGTGCGGCGCTGGAGGCGGAGGACTACTCGCGGGAGGCCTTGGAGCGGTACGTGAGCGAATACGAATCCTCGTTCGTGGGCAAGGACATGGACACCTTCGCCAAGGCCCCCGATTTCCTGGAGAACGAGGAAATGTATGGAGCCGTGGGGCAGTTGGCCGCGGACGTGCTCCGCGATGTCTACAACCTCGATCTGACGCCCCGCAAGTCACTCGTGAGAACCGTATGGGGCGCCTTCAGGGCGTCCGGATGGAAGCTTCGCCGTGTGGCCGCCCTTGGAATCCGAGCAGTGAGGTCGATGTAGCATGAGTGATTTCGCGTTCGGAAGCGTGGAGAAGCGGCTCGCCAAGGACCTCTTCGAGACCGACGACACCGCGTCCCACATCGAGGTCAATCAGGCGATAGCCAAGGCCACGGGTACCGGCAAACTGCTGGTCAAGGTGTGCCCGGCGCACGTCTACAGCGAGAACGAGGATGGAACCATTGCGGTTGAGTACGCGGCCTGCCTGGAGTGCGGGACGTGCTTGGCCGTGGCCGCTCCCGGGGCCCTGACATGGCACTACCCGGACGGGGGAATGGGTGTGATGTTCCGCGAGGGCTGACGCTTGCCACGCCGCGCAGATCGGCAGATCCCGGCTTCATGTGAGCGCGCTCACGGTAGACTTCTCGTAATGATTGTTTGACGGGCCCCGCGTTTGGGGCATCAAGCGGGAGGAGCATCAATGGCATCGCAACCATCGGCAGGAATCGGGATGCGCCAGCCCGTCCCACTGACTCCCGAGATCATCGATCGCGCTCGCGGAACACTGCTCGCCTCGGCGTGCGGTGACGCCCTCGGGGTTCCCTACGAGTTCGCGAAGCCGCCGCAGGAACCCGAAATGATCGGCGGGGGCCTGGGGCCCTACGCGCCGGGTGAATGGTCCGATGACACCCAGATGGCCGCGTGCATCGCACAGGCGCTGGCCTCGGGAGCCTCACCCCTCAAGGAATCCACGATCGATGTGATCGCGGAGAACTTCCTGCACTGGCTTCGCGAGGGAGCCTCGGACGTGGGCACGCAGACCCGATGGGTGCTCAACATGGGCGAATCCGGCCGCGGGAGCACCTCGCGCAGGCTCAAGGAGGCAGCCCAGAAGTTCTCCGCGGGCACGGATCGAGCCGCCGGCAACGGCGCCCTCATGCGGACCTCGCCCGTTGGTCTGAGCTTCCTTGACTCCGCGAACGCCACCGCTCAGGCCGCCGTCTCGGTGGCCAGGTTGACCCACCACGATCCGCTCGTCGACGAGTCCGTGATCCTCTGGTCCGAAGCCATCCGGCGCGCCGTACTGACCGGCGAAACCGCGCTGCGTCCGGGCCTGGACCTGTTGCGCCCCGAGTCGCGGGACTACTGGGAGAAGGCGATTGACGATGCCGAGGCGGGCAGGCTCAATCCCCACCAGAACGGCTTCACGGTGGGCGCGTTGCAGTGCTCCTGGAATGCGGTCTACTCGGTCCGTCACCTCACCGGTGAGGAGGCCGTGTCCCGCGGGCTCAAGAATGCGGTGCGCCTTGGCGCCGATACCGATACGATTGCGGCCATCGCCGGCGGTCTGCTCGGCGCGGCATGGGGCGCCAGCTCGGTTCCACAGGGGTGGCGCGACGTGGTCCACGGGTGGCCCGGCCTCACGGGCGAGCAGTACGCGGACCTCGGCAAACAGATCGTCGAGGCCGCCAACAGGGACATCTGAGTGCTCGCTCGCAAGGGCCGTGCCTACTCGGAGTGCGCCGGCTCTGCGGGATTCTCAGGCTGCTCCGGCGGCGGCGCCAGTTCTCCCGGCTGCTCGGATTCTTCCGGCTGCTCCGGCCGTGCTGGCTCCACCGCGAGGCGTAGTCCGCGGTGGCGATTGAGCGCGGCACCCACATCAATGGCCCGCGGCTCGGCCAGATGCGCGGGCCATTGCTTGGCCCCGTATGCGGTCAGCACGTCCAGTCCGTCGTCGGCCACCGAGGCCACAATCTTCCCGGTCAGATCGACCAGCGGGGTGATGCCATCGGCCAGCTTCTCCAGGATCCCGCGAATTGCCCACGCGATGGCCTCGGTCTGTCCGGGCTCGACGATCTGCTCCACATCCGCGAGATCGATCTGCTGCTTGTCCAGCTGGATTCGGTCCACTCCCAGTGCTCTGGTCTTTGAGCGGTCCGGACGCCGCGTGACCCGGGCCGGAACGCGCGGCGCCGTTTCGAGGAATTCGTCCTCGTCACTACGTTCGCGCGGATTGTTGGCGGCAACGGTCCGGGCCGCCTCCGTCACATCGAGGCACCGGTAGGTGTCGAGCATCAGGACGCGATCGGCGACGTCGAGGTAATCGCCGGATCCGCCCATCACCATGATCGTGGAGATGCCACGCTGGAGAGCCAAGGCTCCGATGCGGTCCACGAGCGGAGTGATCGGCTCCTTGTCCGCAGCCACGAGCTCGCGCATGCGCGTATCGCGAATGAGCAGGTTGGTGGCCGAGGTGTCCTCATCGATGAGGAGCAAGTCGGAGCCGAGCTCCGCCGCTTCGATGATGGCGGCCGCCTGGGAGGTGGAACCTGAGGCGTTCTCGGTGCTGAAGCTCGTGGTGTCCGAGCCGCCTGGCAGGTGATTGATGAAGGGCGAGACGTCCACTCCGGTGACGGATCGCCCGTCCGCGGCTCGAATCTTCACGGCCGATGGCGTGGTGGCGACCAGCTCGCGCCCGTCGCGGGGTACGTGGGCATACACGCCGCGCTGAAGAGCGTTCAGCAGGGTGGACTTTCCGTGGTACCCGCCGCCCACGATCACGGTGATGCCCGGTTCGATCGCCATTCCGCTGACCTCTCCGGCGTGGGGAAGAGTGACGGTTCTGCGCAGCGATTCGGGCGCCTCGAACCTCACGGCGTCCTCGAGCGGAAGCTGTGAGATGCCGGAGCGGCGCGGCAGGATGGAGCCGTCGGCAACGAAGGCGATCCAACCTTGTTCGCTGATGGCCCGCTGCAGCGCCCGGTGGTCCTCGTACGCCGCAACGTGTGTACGCAGGCTCTCCATGTACTCGGCCGCGGCTTCGTTGGTGAAGTCCAAGGTCTCCATGACGGCGTTGGGCAGATCGCGGTCGAAGATCTCCGCAGCGGTGTGTCCCATGATGGTTCGCCCGCGAGCCGGTAGCTGGACCTGAATGCGGATCTCGATGCGCTCGGCCGTCACGGTGCAGGCCGAGCGCCGCAGAATCTCCTGACCGGGCCGCGTGATCTGGACGCTGGAGGGCCGCGCGAAGCGCCGAACGTTGCGTTCGAACGCCCGGGTGAGGAAATCGGCGACGGCAATCCGCTGGTCACCGGTCTCCAACAGTTCGGCCGACAATCCGGCGGCCTCCGGCCTTGCTGACACCCGCAGGGACGAGGGCGGCGCGTACGGATCGGACTGCACCCGGTCGATGGCGAGTTCGAAAGCCCCGTAGTCCCAGTCGCCGATGAGCGACTTGTAGGTGCCGTAGTTCCGGCCGTCGAGCCGATGAAGTGATTCGATCAGCTCATCGTCCAACCCTTCGCGCCGGCGCGGCGGCAGGTCGGAGTAGGCGCGTCCGCGTCCGCGACCATCCCACCCGCGCTCATCCCGCCCGTCTCGGCCGCGTCCATCTCGCTCGCCGCGGCCGTGGTTGCCACCGTCGCGGTCGTGCTTCGTGTAGTCGGAGTGAGAGCCGCCGCGGTCGTCGTTGCCATCGTCTGAAGGAGTCATGCTCCTAGCCTATGGGTTGCAGCCGCAATACCCGTAACCGATGAGGCCAACGGCATCGAGATCCGGCATTGGGACACGAGAGTGACCCGTGGAAGGGCGATGTCGTGTCCCAATGGTCACTCCCGCGTGCAGGACCGCGCGCGCCCCGATCGGCCAACTGAAGTGCCGGCGCGCACGGTCGCTGACCGAAGGGGGCATCACAGCGTTCCATATGCCGTATACGGCGCGGAGAACGCTGTGATGCCCATTTCGGAATCACGCATCTAGTAGCGCGGCAGCGACGTGTCCACGTGGGTCCACCATGCCTTGATGCCGCCATCCACGCTCACGGCGGTGGTGCCCACATCCGCAATTGCCTCGGCAGCCTTGAGCGACCGCACGCCGCCCAAGCAGTACACGTACACGGGTCCCGGTTCCAGCCCGTCGAGGGCCGCGGCCGGATCATCCAGAACCTGACCGAGTGGAATGTGGGTGGCGCCCGCGATGCGGTTGATGGCCCATTCGTCATTTTCACGAACGTCGAGGAGGTTGAAGGTGGCGGTCCCGGCCGACCTCGCCTCAAGGAGATCCTTCAGTGTGCTGACGTCGATCGTGGCGACGCGCGGCGTCAGCGTGCAGGCATCGGACAGGGCTTGGCCGCCCAGCGGTTCTGGTCGGTTCACTGAACCGACCAGAGGGATGGTGGTGTAGGTGCTGGCGGCCGAGTCCACCACGAGGACTCGGCCCAGGAGAGGTTCGCCGATTCCGGTCAGCAGCTTGACGGCCTCACCGGCCATGATCGATCCCACCTGGCCGCACAGCAGGCCGAACACCCCGGCCTCCCCACAGCTTGGCGTGCTTCCCGGCGGAGGGGGCGTGGGGCACAGAGCGCGCAGGCACACGCCCGGTTCGGGGACCCCGTGAGCGGTAGCGTTGGGCCCGGTCCAGAAGACGGACACCTGCGCGGCGTGGCGCAGAATCGAGCCCCAGATCTCCGGCACGGAGAGTCGCGAGCACGCGGCGTCCACCGTGTAGCGGGTGAGGAAATTGTCCGTGCCGTCGAGTACCACGTCGTAGCCGGAGATGATGTCCGTCGCGTTGTCCTCGGTGATGCGGCATGCGTGTTCGATCACCTGCACATCCGGATTGAGGGCGTGCACGGCCCTCGCCGCGCTGACCGTCTTGGGAACACCGACGTCCGCTGTGGCGTGAACGACCTGACGTTGAAGGTTGGTGAGGTCGACGACGTCGTCGTCGACAATCCCGATGGTCCCCACCCCGGCGGCTGCCAAATACAGAAGTGCGGGTGAGCCCAAACCGCCCGCGCCCACGACAAGGACCTTGCCGGCGGCCAGGCGGCGCTGGCCCTCATCTCCGAGTCCGGGCAGAAGGATCTGGCGAGCGTATCTCTCGCGCTGGGCCTCGGTCAGTTCGGGACCGATGGGGGCGATCGGCTGCAACATCATGAGTCCATGATATGGCACGAGTCCGAGAAGGCCGACCGGTGGGCGACGAGGCGCCGCAGTGACGAGACGAGGCCGGGATCAGCACGTCTTGACCTGATCCCGGCCCCTCGAATGCCCCTACTCACACGAGCGTCACACGAGCGTCATGGACTGACGCGCGATGGCCAGCTCCTCGTTGGTGGGAACAACCAGCACCTTGACTGTGGATTCCTCGGTGGAGATCACGCGAGCCTCCTTGGATCGCGCGGCGTTCTTCTCCTCGTCCAGCTTCACGCCGAAGTTGGCGAGCCGAGCGGCCACTGCGGCGCGCAGGTTGGCATCGTTCTCCCCGGCACCGGCGGTGAAGGAGATGGTGTCGAGGCCGCCCATGATCGCGGTGTAGGCGCCGATGTACTTGAGCAGACGATGCACGTACACCTCCAGGGCCTCCTTGGCGTTCTCGTTGCCCTCGCCGGCCAGCTTCCACACCTGGCGCATGTCATTCTCGCCGGTCAGGCCCTTCATGCCGGACTGCCGGTTGAAGAGGTTGTCGATCTCGTCGATGCTCATGCCTGCCACGCGGGACAGGTGGAACACGACGGCCGGATCGATGTCGCCCGTACGTCCGCCCATCACGAGGCCCTCCAACGGAGTCAGGCCCATGGTGGTCTCCACGGCCTTGCCGTCCACCACGGCGGATGCGGAGGCGCCATTGCCCAGATGCAGCACGATCTGCTTGAGACCGGCGCCCAGCATCTCGGTCACCTTGCCGGAGACGTACTGGTGGGAGGTGCCGTGGGCGCCGTAGCGGCGAATCTCGTACTTCTCGGCAACGGCACGATCCAGCGCGTAGGTGGCGGCCTCGTTGGGAAGGGACTGGAAGAACGCGGTGTCGAACACGGCCACGTGAGGAACCTGCGGCAGCAGCTTGCGGGCCACGATGATGCCCTGCAGATGCGCGGGGTTGTGCAGCGGCGCGAGCGGGCACAGCTGCTCGATCAGGGCTTGGACCTCATCGGTGATGATGGCGGGTCCGTCGAAGTACTTTCCTCCCTGAACGATGCGGTGGCCCACGGCCGAGACGGAGCCGTCCGTCAATGATGGGCCGTGCACCTCGCAGAGTTCCAGAACAGTGGAGAGGCCGGCGCCGTGATCGGGAACTGCGTCGTGGAGTTCCGTGGTGGTGCCGTTGTAGGAGTGCTCGATGTGACCCTCGTCCTCACCGATGCGCTCGACGAGTCCGGAGGCGATGGCCTCACCTGTCTCGGGATTGACGAGCTGGTACTTGATGGAGGAGGAACCGGAGTTGATGACGAGTACTGACAAGACTTCTTCTCTCTTGCTTGGCGTGTGCGGATGAAGGACGGGGAGGTCAGGCCTGCGCCTGCGCCTGAATGGCGGTGATGGCGACGGTGTTGACAATGTCCTGCACCAGGGCGCCGCGGGAGAGGTCGTTGACAGGTTTGTTGAGTCCTTGCAGGACCGGGCCCACGGCGACGGCCCCGGAGGAGCGTTGGACTGCCTTGTAGCCGATGTTGCCCGCATTGAGGTTGGGGAACACGAACACGGTGGCGCGTCCGGCGACGGCGGATTCGGGAAGTTTGACCTTGGCGACGGCGGGGTCGACGGCGGCGTCGTACTGGATCGGTCCCTCGATCAACAGGTCGGGCTGTGCCTGGTGTGCCAGGGCGGTGGCTTCGACCACGGCGTCCACGTCCGGGCCCTTGCCGGAGGTGCCGGTCGAGTAGGAGAGCATGGCCACGCGAGGGGTGACGTCGAACTGGACGGCGGTCTCGGCCGAGGAGAGAGCGATGCCGGCCAACTCCTGCGGGGTGGGGTTGGTGGAGACGGCGCAGTCCCCGTACACGTAGACGCGGTCCTCCATGAGCATGAGGAAGCAGGAGGAGACGAGCGTGGCGCCCGGCTTGGTCTTGATGATCTGGAAGGAGGGCACGATGGTGTGGGCGGTGGTGTGGATGGCGCCGGAGACCATGCCGTCCGCATCACCCATGTGCACCATCATGGTGCCGAAGTAGGAGACGTCCTTGATGATCTCGCGGGCCTGTTCGTAGGTCACGCCCTTCTTCTGGCGCAGCCGGGCGAATTCGGTGGCGTACTTGTCCAAACGCTGTTCGTCGGCCAGCGAGATGATCTCGGCGCGGGAGACGTCCAGGCCGAGCTCGGCGGCGTCGGAGTGGATCCTGTCCGCTTCGCCGAGCAGGATCACGTGGGCGACGCCGCGGGCGAGGAGCTCCTCGGTGGCCCTGAGAATGCGGGGGTCCTCGGATTCGGGCAGGACGATGCGCTGGGGATTGGAGCGGGCACGCGAGACGAGGGAGGCCTGGAAGTTCAACGGGGTGATGACGTCCGAGCCGCGCTCCATCGCCGCGCGCAACACCTTGGCGTCCTCGCCCCGGATGGTGTGGTCGGTGTTGGCGTAGTGGACGAGCACCGGGGCGTGAGCCCCGAGAGCCAGAGCTGCGGTCTGGGCGCCCTCGCCGGCTTCGCCGATGATGATGGCGGACAAGGGGGCGTGCTCGGAGGTGATGACATCGGCGGACAGGGAGCCGACCGTGATGACCTGGGCCGCGGAGCGATCGGCGCCCGGGATGACGAGGATGACCGAAGTCTTGAGATTGGCGATCGCGCGGCCGTTTCGTGCGACCTGGCCGGGGTTGATGGGGTCGCCGTCCATGAGTCCGAGGATGAGGACGGCGTCGAGGTCGTCGGCGTAGTCCGTGTAGCGCTTGACCAGCTCGGTCATGGCGGCGTCTTCATTCTTGACGTAGGCCTCGCGTGTGGTTCCCCAGGCGCGTTCGGCTTCCTCGCGCCGGCCCAGGACGTCAAGGAGCTCGAGGAATTTCTCGTCCTGATCGATCGGGCCGTTGGCCCACCCCCTGAAGACACCCACCTTCTCGTACTGTGATGTCAAGAATTCGAGGTAAGCCTTTGCAACCGCTTGAGTGCCACAATTGCCTTGCGCTGCAGTGAAGTAGACGCTGTATGCCACGATGCAATCCTTTCGGTTCAGGTTTGCTGAACCAGTCCGCCAGCGGGTATTTCTCGCTCAGACGATGTTCTCATAATCTATAGGGCCAAAGTCCATGGAGACGGCGCCGGCTCAGTGCTCGTGAGGAAACGCACGTGTACCACAGCTACAGATTACCTGTGGTCGAGACCTTGGCGGGGCCGAAATGGCGGATTGGAGCTGACAACGTGCGGAAGGTGGCCCGGCTGGGCCCTAGGGCCGGGTGCCCGTGGTGCACCTGAGCCCATCTCACTCCGTATCCGTCTCCCCGAGTGCCAGTCGCTGCGATGAGTGAACGTGGACGCGCCGTCCGTCCACCGGGTCCACGAAGTCGAGCTCCTGCGCCAGAAGTTGCAGCGGATGGCCACCGCGCGAGCTCTCGAGTGACAGATCGGGCCTCACCTGCGGGTACAGCGGATCGCCGATGATCGGCAGGCCGAGGTGGGCGCACGTCGCGCGCAGTTGGTGCGTCCTGCCCGTTCGGGGATGGAGCCGCAGCCTTCCGAAACGGGGCCCCATCTCCACCAGCTCGATGTCGGTCGTCGAGTTCGGCACATGGGTCTCGCTGGGTAGGACGAGGGTCTGAAGGTTTGCGCGGGGCTTGTCCAGATGGAGCCTGATCCTGATGGCGTCAGCCGCCGCGAGATCGGGTGCCGCAACGGCGCCTTTTCGGCTCCCCTCCCTCGCTTGCTCCCTGTATCGGGCCCGTTTGCCCGGCCAGTCGGTTCCCGTCGTGTCGACGACGGCGCGGTAGGCCTTGCGTACTTCGCGCCTCTCGAAGAGTTGCTGGTAGGGGCGGCGCCATTGCGGCGCCGTCGTGAGCAGGAGCAGCCCGGCGGTGAGGGCATCGAGGCGGTGGGCGGCCACGATGTCGGTGTTGGCGAACTGACGGCGGGCCGCCACGGTGACGGTTCGGGCCACATGCGAGCCGCGGGGCATGGTGGCAAGACCGTGCGGTTTGTCGACGATGATCCAACGCTCGGTCGCGGCAACCACCTCCAGCCGGATCGGGGTGTCGGGTTCGTCCGGCACCGGATCGAAGGCCCACAGCACCTGCCCGGCCCGGACCGCATCGGTGGAGGCAAGGGTGCGGCCGGAATCATCGAGGATGTCGCCGCGCGCGAAGGCATCGGGCACCTCGGCGATGCGCCGCGGGAGAAGCTGCTCGAGCGCCCGCGCCGCTTCACCCGTGAGGGTGACGCGCAGCGGTCGGGCTCCGATTCCGCGGCGGGTGGGGCGTGCCATGGGGCAATGATAGAACACGGGCGTTGTGGGCCCGGCCGGCGGTGGGAGATCCGGCCCGGCGCCGGCAGCGCACAAGTGTGGCCAACCCCCATGTGAGCGGCGGTGCGCGGGGTTGTGCTTCGCGGCTATCCTCAATGGGTGAGCACTGAGAATCCTGGTCCTGTCCTCGTTGTTGATTTTGGCGCCCAATACGCGCAGCTGATTGCCCGCCGGGTGCGCGAGGCTCGGGTGTACTCCGAGATCGTCCCCCACACCCTGAATGCTCGCCAGATGCTGGCGAAGAATCCCTCCGCGATCATTCTGTCCGGCGGGCCTTCCTCCGTGTACGCCGAGGGGGCCCCGAGCATTGATCCGGCCGTGTTCGAAGCGGGCGTGCCGGTTCTGGGAATCTGCTACGGATTCCAGGTCATGGCCCAAGCCCTGGGCGGCACCGTGGGGCGCACCGGAACCCGCGAATACGGCCACACGGATGCCGAGGTCGCCTCGGAGTCCTGCCTCTTCGCCGGCATTCCTGCGGAACAAGTGGTGTGGATGAGCCACGGAGACGCCGTGCAGGCAGCGCCCGCGGGCTTCGCCGTCACCGCCACCACCAGTGAGACTCCGGTGGCCGCATTCGAGAACCGCGAGCGCAGGCTGTTCGGCCTGCAATGGCACCCGGAGGTCAGGCACACTCGGTTCGGTCAGGCCGCGCTGGAGAATTTCCTCTACGAAGGCGCGGGCCTGCAGCCCAACTGGACGTCCAGCTCGATCATCGAGGACGAGGTGGCCAAGATCCGCGCGCAGGTGGGCGATGCCCAGGTCATCTGTGCGCTCTCCGGCGGAGTGGATTCCTCCGTGGCCGCGGCACTCGTGCACAAGGCGGTGGGTGACCAGCTCACCTGCTTCTTCATCGATCACGGCCTGCTGCGCGCGGGTGAGCGCGAACAGGTGGAGCAGGACTACGCCGCGGGCATGGGCATTCGCATGTTCACCATCGACGAGTCGGCGCGTTTCCTTGATGCGCTCGCGGGCGTGAGCGAGCCCGAGACCAAGCGCAAGATCATTGGCCGCGAGTTCATCCGATCCTTCGAGGCCGCCCAGAAGCAGCTCATCGAGAAGCTCGGGGCGGAAGGCGGGGACGTCAGGTTCCTCGTTCAGGGGACCCTCTATCCGGACGTCGTCGAATCAGGGGGCGGTGAGGGTGCCGCGAACATCAAGAGCCACCACAACGTGGGTGGACTGCCTGAGGACATGGAGTTCGAGTTGGTCGAACCGCTGCGCGCCCTGTTCAAGGACGAGGTGCGCGCCATCGGCCGCGAACTCGGCGTGCCGGAGAAGATCGTGGCCCGCCAGCCGTTCCCGGGCCCGGGCCTCGGCATTCGCATCATCGGCGAGGTGACGCGCGAACGCCTTGATGTGCTGCGAGCCGCCGATCTCATTGCGCGCCAGGAGCTGACCGCAGCCGGGCTGGACGAGGAGATCTGGCAGTGCCCGGTGGTGTTGCTGGCCGATGTGCACTCGGTGGGAGTGCAGGGAGATGGCCGCACCTACGGTCACCCGATCGTTCTGCGCCCGGTCTCCTCCGAGGACGCCATGACGGCCGACTGGACGCGGCTGCCCTACGATGTCCTGGCGCGCATCTCCACCCGCATCACCAATTCGGTTCCGGAGGTCAACCGCGTGGTGCTCGACGTGACGAGCAAGCCACCGGCAACCATCGAGTGGGAGTAATCCTCACGGTTTCCGTCCACGGCGTACTCGGTGTGTCTACGGGCGCAGGCTCTCGGTGCGCCTACGGGCGCACGCTCTCCGGGACCGGTTTGCACATGACGTGCTCCTGGCCCGTCTGTTCGTCTCGGGCGGTCAATACCTTGATCCGCATCCCGTAGGTGTGGGTGAGATTCTCCTCGGTGAGTACCTCACGGCTCGGTCCCACGGCGAAGAAGGTTCCGCCCTTCATGAGTGCCGCCTTGCTCGGGTAGTAGAACGCCTGATCGGGCAGGTGGGTCACCATCACCACCGCCTTGTTCTGCTCGGTTGCCAGGCGATTCGCCGTTTGGATGACGACGGCGGCATTGCGGTAGTCCAGATGGCTGGTGGGCTCGTCCATCATGATGAGCGGCGTCTGCTGGGCGAGCGCCCGGGCGATGAGGACCATCTGCCTCTCGCCGCCGGAGATCTGGGTGTAGGGAGTGTGTGCCAGATGCGTCATCCCCACCGTGTCCAGCGCATCCTCGCAGATGCGCATGTCGCGTGCCCGCGGTGTGGCAAAGGCTGAGAGATATGGCGTGCGGCCCATCGCGACGACGTCGATCACATCGAAGGGGAAGGGTGCGTTGTGGTCCTGGAAGACCATGGCGACGCGGCGCGAGATGTCGGCGGGGGAGAGTTCGCGAAGATTGCTGCCATCCAGAGTGATGCGCCCGCTCGCCGAATGCTTGTCATTCAACAGCAGCCGCATCAGCGTGGACTTCCCGCAGCCGTTGGATCCGCGGATCCTGAGAACCTCGCCCGCCGAGGCCTCGGCGTCGATGTCCCGGACCCCGGGCCGGACCGGCGGGGGCGCGGAGGCGGCG